>Ga0157368_1000048_pt1 | contig 51830 bp, 72 predicted proteins | sample AttbisABBM3_FD_113146 | JGI IMG/M metagenome (GOLD analysis project Ga0157368, IMG submission 113146) | Fungus gardens microbial communities from leaf cutter ant in Botucatu, State of São Paulo, Brazil - Atta bisphaerica ABBM3 | ecosystem: Host-associated > Fungi > Mycelium > Unclassified ... | reverse complement strand
GTGACTGATGTGACAGCGTGACTGATAGACCCTAACCCAAGTTGTTCTAAAAATAGAAAAATAAAAGAAAGAAAATGAAAATGAAAAGTAAAAAATAAAAATGAAAAGAAAAGTCAAGTCCAGTATTGACAATCTTGACAGTTGTAGAGATACAAGCTGAATGCAGTTTGTGACACTACCTTTTCTAACACTCTCTTAACATATATAGACTAACTCCTAAAGGTATATAAAGTAGACTACTCTGTAGTAAGAACTCTATTGAGTTTTCTTATGTTACTCAATATATAAGTACACCTTTTGTCTTAACATTTAGGCCTAAGTTATAACATTTTGCTACTTTAAGTATAAATGTTAAGCATAGTTTACACTTGAAGAGAACAAAAGTCTAAAGAAGTTAGCAGAGTTTAACAAGTATAAGAACTTATCAAAGTTTATAAGATTTCAAACTTTCTAGAACAATCTTAGTTTCAACTTATATATTGCATCTACTACTAGTTATATAGTTACAATTTCAGAGAAAAATCTTGAGAGATGGAGATAGGAGTTATGAGGATAGAAGTAAATATGTTACTATTGACATCAGAGTTTAGTATTAACTTTAGTTTATTATTCCACTATAAAAGATAGTACAACTAAGTCCAAATATCTGCGGAGTTTTAATTATATCTACCAAAATACTGATGGAGTTTTGACATAAATAAGGCTAAATATTTGCAGAGTTTTGATGCTAGTAAGTCCACTGTAAGAGACAAAATACTGGCAATGTTTCAGCTTGAATAATAGTATAAAATTCACTGTAAAGAGTGAAATATCCATATTAGAGATGAATATGATTCAGAGTTTGGACTGTGATAAAGAGATAAAGAGAACACTTTGGTATCAGTCTCAAGATACCTAGAATAACCAGACAGTGACAGCACATGGTAGTTACCATACCACAGCTTAGTATCATGAGCAATGTATCATAAGCAATGTTTCCATTTCCTAATTGGAAGATTGGGTCTTTGAGCACTTTTGGGGGCATTTTCTGCTCTAAAAACCAAGTCTCTGTTCTCTTCAGCAGGCACCTAGTCATCCCAGCTCAAAGTAAATGCTTTTTATTTGAGAATTGAGGCATGAAAAGCAGCAGGGAGCTTAAGGAAAAGCACTGTTTTGGAAGAAAGTCTGCCTGTAGTCACTCTTGAAGCAGTAGGTGTCTTAGGGTCTGAGCCCATGTCCTCCTCCTTACTTTCTCCTGAAGAAGATAAAGCTACAGCCTCAGGAGAGACATTTCTGGAGGCAAAAGAAGCAGAGACACTCCTTGAGGAGTGCCTTGCAATGCAATGAGTTTGAGGTCTCCCTCTTGAATATACTCATTTGCCAGCTCAAGAACTAGCTCTGGAGAGCAAGTTAGATGAGTCTGGAGACTCACCAATACATTGAGAAATGCCCTGGAGACCAGGAGGAAGTACTGGATTTTTTTAATGATTTGTTTGGATTTTTCGAGTTAATCATGGTGGTGGTTAGAGGAATGAACTTGATAAAGAAAGTGACAACCACAGTGATTGAGATCATAATGACAGAGTATAGGGTATTATGTGTTATGACGAGGAAGCTTCATTCATATGTTACAAGCCCTGTGTTAAGACAAGAGAATGTAATTGTGAACCAGAACAAAGGACTGAAACTACTTTATTATTAGTCATCTTAGCTGTTGGGTGGCTCGGCTTTGAATTAATTAAGCTCTGGTACGTGTGAATCGTCAAGTTAAGTCTCTCTTCTCCCAGGCTCATGAGTAACGGCTCTCCCACTGCTTATCTTCTATGGGCCATTCTCTCATGCTTGGTATGCCGTCAGTTTTAGAAGTATAATCCGCTCCTCAACACTGTTTTCCTCAAGTTCCTTGTTTTCCTCGTCCTTCATATCTGGGCCTATGACAAGTTCGATTGTGTGAAATGGGGGTCTGGAAGACAGCCAGGTGCATTCAAGCGGGTTATGACGTGTGTTCTCTTCTTTCGACCTCTGTGTCGCTCGATTTTCATTTATCACACAACCTCAAGTTACTCCTATCTCGCTACAGTCCCATTATTAGTTGTCTTCAGCGTCGTGATGGCTGCTCTGAAGTTCTCAGAAGGCTCGTTTTTCGCTCTACAGAATCCCACCTTCTCTGACACACCCTCAGGCTACTTCATGCTCCCATCAGGCGAAAGTGCGTCGGTGGCTCGGTCTTCTGTGGAAGTAACTAACTGAGCATCAACCCAGTCGTTCCGAAACCTCTGGCATTATGGGAACATGACAACAGACACTGGCTGCTGCCCCTCTATTTTTTGCTGAGCATCGCGTGGTCTCTCGAATTGTGAGTCGCATGAATTATCCATTACACTACTCTTATTTGCGTCCCAGGGTAACACATTTAGAAGGTCATATTGTTCACCCTGACACTTGTTCACGTGTTGAATATCGAATGAGCAGAGCTGGCATTCTGGCTATTTCTCCTCCACCAAGGCCCAGGAAAGCGGCAATGGTTTTACAGCTGGGAGTTTAGAGCCTGGTGCACAGGTCCGTAGTTTTTATCCCTCGCATTCAGTCGTCTAACGGAACAACGATAGGAAGTTTCGTGGCGGTTGTAGGAATGCCCTTGACCACGGCTATCGCGCGACGGTCCATTGAAATGGTAAAAAAAACAACCCGTTGAAGTCGACATTTTGACATGACTATCATCACAGTGCCAGGTGTATATCTTCCTTGTCGGCTCTTGTGCAGGAACGGCTACTACATTGTGTTTCCTATACGTTCTTCTCCGGTTTCCCAGCTTTATCAGACATGTCAAAGCTGGAGGTGCTGAACCGGACGTGGTGGTACGACTAGCAACATTTTACCAGCTTAATGTTGGTCCAACTCTTTTTCGTTCGTTATCGTGTCTCAACTTCGAATATAGCTTATTCGTGTCATGTTTCGCTTTCTCTTCACGATTCCTCTCCTCGTCATTGCTATTGACGCTATCCAGCCTCCATCACGGGTTGTCAGGAATCTGTGAGTTTCTTCCCCGTTGTACAAGTCAGCCCCTCCTTACTGACCGTTTTTCGAGTTTTGCGCTGGACTTCCTCCTCATGCTCGGGGGATTCGGATGTTTTGTTTCCTCCGGCATCACTTTGCTGGTGAGTTGTTTTGTTTCCTCAGGTGGGCCACCGTATAGTGCTCAAAGTGCTCCAAGATATTTTTCCCCCGCTCTTTGACACACGAAGAAGGTTATAGAGCCAAAGTCATCACACCTCAAGCCACCAGACAGGCAACCAGCAACTCTACCTCCAATAACAACGATCGTCAAGAAAGTGGTAGTCAAATTTCCAAGACAACTTTGGCTATGGAGCTCCCGCCCATCTCAAGTGGCACTATGCATCGTTACCCTACCCAATCTGACTCTCAATCGACCTATTATTCTCATGCGGACTCTGTTTCTGAGCTTCCGCATTCAGTGGAATTACTAGACAGTCCTCTCTCCCCTGATTATGAGTCAGACGCAGAAAGTGAAGCATATACATCTCATATCACGCATAGCACATCTCCAAGGATTGCGAGAGAAGACAATCCTGACCTGCCATTCCAGCCAGAAATGAGGTGGAGTCCACTCACACCCGCGGATCGCCACCCACGACGACATAACATTCGCACAACTATCTCACTACCTGCTCGGCCCCGTCCACCATTCCGAAGCATTCATTCTTCAGTTCATCTGCATCCATATGTGCGTCTGTGGACTTCGTATATGTGTTGCATCTGATCTACTATTCTCTGGAAGGTTTTACATTTCACTTCTCCAATTGACCTGGTCGACTCACCGACTCGCGAACCGAGGACATAAAACTAATTTATTGAATCACATTCTACAGATTTATCACCATCTCCTCACATGATACCCAGCCAACCACAAGTATGGAATCACTCACTGTAAAAAACCCTGGTGCACTATATCTCATTTTATCTGTGTACATCATTTCTCTTATCTTTTAAGATTTGCATCTGCCAATGGTTCACTCTTCTATGTAACTTTGTGTCCACGTTTTCTTGTTCCGTTCTTGGAGTCTGTAATCTATCTATAACCATGGCATGTCATATATGTAGAATTTAATTAATTGGGATGGTATCTTCGTATCCTGTCCTCCTTGTCTACCTTCCATTGTCCTACATGCAAATGCTGCCAGCCTGTAAGAAAAACTTGCTGCCTTCAATACTGGATCCTTTTTGGTGAAGTTGGCAAGACCTTTGCCCCTTTCGAGCCCTGAATGAGAAGTACTAGACTAGTGATCATGTGTTATACGGCTCCTCGAAATGAGCATGATATTTGATAAGAACACTGTAAAAGTATTATATAATAAAACTACTAGTAGGAAATGGCTTCGTCAATGATGTCAGATAACTCACCAGCTGCCATTGACTGCTTGCAACAAACGACAAACTTTGTGTCCTTTGCCGGTCTTTCAAACTATGGAAAATCGATCACGGCTAAGTCGATCGCCAACTTACCGTGACGTAGCATAAATTATTTTCTCCTTCTCCTGGTTGAAGCCATCGGCAAGAATCATCAGCTGTCTATTGATTTCTTTCTTCTGGCGGATCTGACAGTGGGTGGTGCAAATCGATAAAAGAAAGACACCCACTGGATACCTAACCTTAGGCATTCATTCACCCCCAATCAGTTCTGTAAGATTAATCCAGATCAGTGATTCCGGATTCCGGACTGCAAATATGTATTTGAGCTCAGAATCTAAAACCAAAAAAAAACTACAAGAGCAGATGTTATATACCATATCCAGATATGATGAAGCAACCATACACTAATCCATCATACAGTCGAAAAGAACCCATAGCCGTTCGAAATAATCCAAGCAATGAAGAGTCGAGTCGAGTCGAGTCGACTCTATTTCCCACCAACTACTTCATCTTCTGCATCACTTGCCATAGTCCTTCTTGAAAACATCCCCGGATTCCTACCCGAAACACCAGATGGTCTCATCACCGGACTCCCTGATACCCTCTTGTTGGGCGTAGGAGGGATTTGTGGAGAGGGGGAACCCGACATACTAGTTCTGTTAATCGATGATATCATACTCTGAACATTGCTTCCACCTCGTCCACCCCTAGCAAATCTTGGACCTCGAATACCAGGACTCTGCCCGGTCTGTCCAGATCCGTGACGGCTAATCGTTACTTTTCCAGTTCCTAGAACAATATCCTCGTTTGGAGGGGTAGAGTTACTAGCCGGACTACCACGACCATCCAAACTTGCATTTGAGCGCTTCTGAGGCGTAGGTGGGGTAATCGAAGGAACTGCTTGCGGTGGTAGAGGCAGAGTCCTGGAATGAGGAGCCAAAGGTTGTGGCTGAATGGCTAGCTGCGAAGGGAGAGAGATTGGAATCTTCGGCTCTTCCTCTTCCTCCTCTTCTTCTTCGCTTTCCTCTTCCTCCTCTTCTTCCTCGCTTTCCTCTTCCTCCTCTTCCTCTTCTGTATCCTCAAACTCTTTCTCAGGAGGAGGGTCAACAAATTTTGGCCGAGGTACATCACCTACTTCATTCGAAGATTCCTTGAAGTGGAGACGAGAAGAAAGATCATCAGTCCCAGAGCCAGGTAACTGAGAAAGTGTTAAACCAGATGCCAAGCTTTGATGTTGGGCTGGTGGTGGAGGTGGGGTCTTCTGGTTTTGGAGAGATGGAGGTAGAGTTTGCGATTGATTGGCAGGTGGAGATGGCCTGGGTGTTTCATAGTCCGCGGATGATATCGGAGATGGGACAGATTGCGAAGCATCACTCTGTAGAGGCGGTGGAAGTGGGGGTGACTTGACACCCTGGGCAGCAGCTTGTTGAGCAGCAAGCAGTTGTTTGACATCAGCACCGATAGAGATCCTACTTCTGCTGACGCGCAAATCAATAGGGGCAGTGCGCTTGCGAATGGGAACTTTGCGTTCAGACTCGCGTTTCTTCCTCGAAATAGTAGGAGGCAATAGCGTATCATAATGTTTGAGTAAGTCAATGAACAGCACTGATGTAATGAATAGGTTACGATTTGGAAGAACAGAGAAAGCATATGCGTACGGGTAGGGTGCCTGTCTTGGATTGAAAGCTCTGTCTCTTGTTTGGGTCTCAGGATGGCTAAACAGAGAAATTATCAGCAGAAAACTTGCACTATTGATAGAAGGACGCACTTCTGCCAAAAGAAAGAGCCAGCTTGGTAATGAAGACCTCGTTAGACTCCTTAACCAACGTGATATCCATTAGCCTACGTGAATTAGTCAGTGAAAAAGATACTGTGGAAGAATCAACCATATATTCACGACTTCAAATGCTTGACTATGGCATCCAAAACATACAAATGAGCCCTCGGCAGTTTCTGCAAAGCAGAAGCCACGTTTTTCAGCCGTTCTGCTTCAAGGACTTGACCATCAGTAACCGTAGACGAAGCGCCCACAGAAGGATAAAGTTTCCTGAACTCATCCCATCCTTCATACAGGGCCAAAGGAGGGTCGAGTTCAAGGGCCCAGAGTTTGAGGGTGCTAGCGAGTACCGGTGCGTCATACTTGGTTAAGAGCTCGGCGGGAATGGGTTGATCGGGAGGAATGGCATTAAGAGCTTCACGGAGATAATGGACTGCCGGGAGGGGGACTTCATATATCCAAGTCTTGCGTTTTTCTGGGTGAGACAGTCAAAATCATATATTGCGTCCTGTACTAAACCTGTCATTTTACCATCATCATTTGGCATCTTTGGATAAGCCTCATCAAGTCCGTTCAACAAGGCGGTGACGACAAGAGGAATGATATCCTTCTTTTCCTCACCAGAGGTCAGAGTAAACCATCCTCCTTCAGCCCACTTCCTCAAGTCAATACCGAACACAACGTCAGATTCTTCGTGCGCAAATGACTCAGATATTTGAGGATCAGGTCGAAAGGGACCAGTGCGATAACGTTCAATCAAAGCAGCGAGGTCAGATTCGGGCTGGTAAGCAGCGATGAGAGTAGCCTGGCGTTCAATGGAAGGATAAACAGCCTTGGGGAGGTTAGCTAGAGTACCCTGGAACTGCAGAAGGACTAGAATGAAGTCGATGTCAAGAAAAGTATTGGCTTCGAGTAAAACGCACCGGTCTTGATAGCCTGAAGACGCTCAGACTCCCAATGCTGCAACACTTTCAGCGTCTCCTCAACTTTTTCCTCGAGTCTGAGTCTCTGTCTATCAAATTTGCGAACCGCAATCCGGTAGTTACGATCTGCCTCTTCAGCCTCTTGACGAGCACGGACATGAGTAGGTTCCCCATTAGCATTGGCAGCAAGAGCTTTGCTGACAAGATTCACAAATGCACCGGTGCGTTTGACGATGTCGGGTCTGAGGGATGTTGCCTCCTCTTTGCCGTCGAGGTTGAAAGCCTAAGACAAGATAAGCGGTCACCTGAAGTCCTCAAGTCATGAGCACGCAAATATTACCCTTGATCTAAATTGGTAAAAGGCTTCATCAGAGGATTCGAATTGATTGCCAAGTTCACCAAGACGACGGAGAACATTCTCGGCCTCCGTCAATGTCCTAGCAGCTTCCTCCGCGTGATCAAGATTTCCGCCGAACCCTTCTACATTATCCTTCAACCAAGTGACGAACTCTTCCCCAGTAAAGGCGTCCTGATATTCGCCTAGAAGAGGAAATTTGACGGGTCTGAGGGGCAACTCAGCTGCGGCACGTGTAAGAAGCTGTGAAATGGAGCTAGGCGGAAAAGAGAGGCCAGCAAGGAGAATACGTGGTAAAGGCTTGGGAGGCACAGACGGAGTGTTGTCATCAGGAGGGGAGATGGGTGGTAGTGAGAAACCTTGAGGCATGTCATCATTCACTTGCTCCTTGCCTTTACCTTTGTCAACTTTCGAGGGGGACTTTCCATCATCAGCAATTGAAAGATCATGAGAAATGCTGGGTGTCGTGGCAGCAGCTAGAGCATCTGCACTCTTTTTCTGAAACTGTTTCAAGCTAGCGGAGATACGCTCGGAAACTGTGGCAGAACGCTGAAGAGGTTTGCGGCCGTCGAGAGGTCTGATGCGAGGAGAACTCGTGTATTTGTCGGTGCTGCTGTCAAGGGGAGCAAACTTGACACTGGAGCTGGATGAACAGAGATCACAATGATTGGAAGGAGGTACTGACTCGTCTTCAGCGTCATCGGCACGTCTCATCTTGAGGATATATTGTTGCTTCAGTTTAGCCACATCTTCTCGTGCCTGCTCGTAGTCTTTGAGCCATGTACCGATCATAATGGTCTTGCTCTGGCGGATGCGGGTCTGGTGGTACGTTAGAGTGACGATGGTAACGGCAACGAGTGACACGCGCCTTGTAGCCCTCTGACCACTCCTCGAACGGATCTGCCACGAGGATAATAAGCTCTTTGGCAATGCTGCGATGTGCTTGCCCCTGGGCGATGGATTCTGCCTGTAAGCCACGAAATGCAAGAAGGAGGGAGGCACCATCATCTGCATTGAAGCCAGTGCCTGGTGTCCAATGAGGACTAGCGGTTTTGGACGGGAATGTATACGGCGTACCTCTGCGAGATGTAAGGTTGTTGATAAGAGTGTCAGCAAGATGGACTTCTGCAGCACTGCGTGCCTACAAAGTAGATTGAGCAGCAAGTACGCTCGAGGCAAGCAGACCTACACGAATAAAATCGATGATTTCCTGGTTTTCCGCCACACCCTGAAATGACGGAGATCAGATACTCGGAGCAGCTATGTAAGGCAAAAAAAAACCTGTTCAAGCTTTCTGTAGAGAACCTCGAGACCTCTTCTGTAGTCCTGAGTCCAAAAGGAATTATTGAAAGAGAGGGGCAGGGATAGTATGGCCATGGTAGTGAAAAGGCCCAACCAGTACCCATGACAATTGCGACCTCACCAATTCCTATGCGTCACGTGCTCCCTGCCTTTTTAAGCAATGCAGGCATCAGAATTTATTTTTTTTGCTTTTGGGATGGATGGATTGTCTTTTTTTTGTGGCCAATATAATAATATGTATACGTATACGAGCATGGGTCGAGTCAGTGCAAAAACAAAAACAGACGACGGGTCGGCCGGAGAGAGCCGAGGAAACCCAAAAAAATTGGGTTTAATTCCTGCCATGGTCTCGCGACACTTGGCCACGGCTGCTGCCCGTCTGCCGTCTGTTGCAGCCTCAAATCTACCTCGATTTCCCCCGCAACAGTCTCTGTATGAGAAATCTGACATTCCGAAGCCGGCTTTCGATTCCGAGGCCTGGGCAGCAGCCCAACCTCCACCACCCTCAGCACTCATAGCTTTTGCGCACAGACTCGGTCTTTCCACCGTCATGAGCACTCCAGAGACCGTCCAGATGACATGCACACACACCTCTTTTATTCATCTTCACCGGAGAGTTTATCCCGACGCACCGCGGCCAGTCACCAATGACCAGTTGTCGACTCTAGGCAATGCACTCATGGGCATGTTTGCCTCGGAATTCGTGCATGCAGCATATCCATATCTCCCAACAAAAGTGTGGAAAGTTGCTGTCGCAGCGTATGTGGGTTCTTTAACTTGTGCCACTATTGCCCGGGAAATGGGCGCAACACCTCTCCTACGGTGGCATAGAATAGTATGTTGGTGTTCTCGCATCTCTTATATTGGTAACTTTTTTTTTGTGTCCTTAGCCAAAGGACGGCTCGCTCCCCGCTACCATGCACGATGATGCCCTTGCTTCCATTCCACGCGCCATTACAGGCCTCATCTACCAACAACGTTCTCTCCCTTCTGCCCGCCAATTCGTTCATTCCTATTTCCTCAGTCGACAAATAGACCTTCAGGGTATGCTCAAATTTGTCGAGCCCAAAAAGGCCCTCCTTGAGATGGTACGAAAGTTTGGACGTGAAAAGCCTGTCTCTCGGTACGTTTCTCAACTCTTCGCACTTCAATATCCGTCCTCATATCTCCTAGACTGCTCAAAGAGACAGGTCGTTTCTCCAACTCTCCCGTTTACGTCGTGGCCATTTTTTCTGGCGCAGACAAGCTTGGCGAGGGCAGTGGTAGTTCCCTCAAGATGGCCGAATATCGCGTCTGTCTATTTCACTATCTCTTATTTCGTTTCTGATTACCCGTCCAGGCTGCTGAAGATGCACTGCACCGTGTATACCTCACCCGCACACCCGACGACCTAATTCAGCTCCCTTCTTCCACCTTCCCTCTCGGTCTCGGCGATGTATTCCGTTTGGGTCCAGAAGGTACCTATACTGCTCCCGAGGTCGTCATGGCGGAGATCACACACGCAAGTGGCAAGAGCGGAGTCAGGTTGAACCCGCATAGTGGGTAGCTTAGACGAATATACATAGTATACTGCACGGATCCACCAGTTAATCTTAACTCTGCATTCCGGTCTGCAATGAGCTATTTATCGTATGAAAGAGGGTTTTTTTTCAATTACAACTGTAGACCAAACAGCTAGATGATGCCGTTTCCGTTCCATCACTGTTCCTTTTCTCCATCACCTTCAGCCAGATTGCAAGGATGGCATCCCCAACAGAGCTGTCATACGAAATGAATGAACGCGTACTTTGCTACCACGGCCCTCTCATCTATGAGGCCAAAGTCCTCAAATCGCCTATCATCCATACTGAGGAGACTGCACCTCCGTCAGGACCTGGACCTTACTATTTTGTTCACTACAAAGGCTGGAAACAAACGTACGTGTGGCGCCACCAGCTACTCAGTCGCCATCGCTCATCGTTCGAACTTGGTTGCCGCTTTTATAGATGGGACGAATGGGTTCCAGTATCACGGCTCCTGAAGCACAACGAACAAAATATTGCAACGCAAAGGGCGCTTCAAGCCACCGCCTACCCACATGGGCAGAATGGATCTGGTAGAGGTCCACTGTTTGGGAGTAACAATGGCCCAGGGGGGTCGGGTGTAGGCGGATCGAATGGCCTGAAAGGTGGTGCTGGCTCCAGAGGAGGTGCCAGGAAGGACGGTACACATGGTGGGAGAGGCCAGAAGAGAACACGAGATGAAGTGCGTTTTTCTCCTGCTCAAAATGGACCTAAACGATGCTAATGAACGCAGGACGATGCTAGCAAGAAACCGGAAATGAAACTGAGTGTTCCAGATGTTCTGAAAGTGGTGTTGGTGGATGATTGGGAGGCTATCACAAAGAATAACCAGGTTCGAACTTCCAAATTCCTCTCATTTCTGACTTGAACTGTTGGCAGCTGGTTGCCCCGCTTCCGAGATCACCTACTGTTCAAGAACTGCTTGAGCAGTGGCAAAATTACATGCTTAAACTCGACCCGAAACCTGCTCGGTACACCCTATCTTTCTCTTACACTCACCTGCTCACACACATCTCTTTTCCCAACAGTCTTCGTGAACCCAAGCTGGTTCTCCCTACGATTGTCTCTGGGCTCACATGCTACTTTGATCGTTCTCTCGGCGCAAATCTTCTATATCGCTTCGAACGTCCACAGTATGCTGCTGTTCGCAAAGAATATATCACAGGTGGCCACGTTGTTCTGGGAACGGAGAAGGAGATGAGCCAAGTATATGGGGCAGAACACTTGTTGAGGATGATAGGTGAGGTGAACCTGGTTTTCTTCTTAGCAGTGGCTGAGTGACTTTCGTCCTCATAGTGTCTCTTCCACAAATGATTGCTTTCTCGGCTCTTGATGGAGAAAGTATCTTCCTTATTCGAGACTACGTGAATGAACTATTGGTGTACGTTGCACATCGTCACCACTACTACTTGGTACTATCTAACCTCCTTTGTAGCTGGATGGCAAAGGAATGTGGACGCTTATTCCTCACGGAATACCCTTCCGCTAGTCTGAATTATCAGAATGTTTCTAGGTCATGAGAAACCTGAGCGAAACACTGCATTGTACGCGGTATGACTGGAATGACCGGTTCTCCTACTTTAATTGGACTGCGGTGTATTTTTGTTATTGATTTTGTTTTAATACAGAGCTTAATGCCATTTTTTGACCTGTGTTGCCGATTTCTCTCATGCCGCCGTCTCGCTACTCAATAGGCATCCTCTTCCGCTGCTTTCTCCTCCCCTCGTATCTTCTGCTTTTCTATATCCTGCTATCTTCCAAACCGCCCGAGGCAGTTACTCGCAGCAATGCGCCTGTAGCTCCGTTCTTGTTCACTGCATACATGCCTCTCTCTCTACACTCTTTGCCAAGTCTTAATATTCTCCTCGAGCCTTTCACGAGTACACCCTCGCCTCAGCTTTCGTTGCTTGTTTTTCTCTGTCCTGAAGCGCTCATCTCGCAGATGGATTTTCACCTTGCTCAGGTCATCAAACAAGAAGCCCAATACCATCCAGACACAAGTCTCAACTTTTCTCTCGTACCCGTTTCTTCCTCCCACATTTTCCAAGATGAGGTCTTTAGACTAGCTTCAGAGGCATCGACAGATTGGGTCCTGATCCTCGACGAAAATGGCATTGACAATGTCAGTGGACCTGCTCTACAGAGTCTACGAGATGGTGTGTTCCTCGATTCTACCTCCCCCGGGCCCTACGACCTCATTTCTCCGCCGTTGCCGAATGCAACAAATTCCCGTACATCCATGTATTCCGGACAGGATCCCTTTTCACCCAAGTTTCCTCTGTTTGTCCCCACATCAAGCCTCAAGACATTCGTTCCCCCCAGGGACATCATCGTCTTTCTCCTTCCGACCGTCAAAATGGTTCAAGCTGCAAGTAAGATGATATGCAGTCTTCTCTCACAGCGCTATGTTCTCCGTGTCCTTCTTTACAATCGGCATGATATTCTTTCTGGGGCCTCTCTGAAAGATTCCGACGTCAGCCTTACCAGCTGTTCACGGCGTCTCACTGCCCACCGAACCATACCAAAGACACAAGATGGAAACCCACTGACGCCTTGGCTTTTACAGTCCAAATTTCAGGCCAAAGTTTTTTTCTCAGTGCAGGAAGATAAATCTCTTTTAGAAGGTCTATTCTCTGCTCGTGAGCTCTTGGATGCCAATATCACGCGCATATACATACCCTCGACCCAATATGCATATACGGATTGGATCGGTTCGCTCTCCATTTCCGAACTTCAAAGTGTCTACGTCCATTCTCATATCTTGCACTCTTTACTAACAACCTCACCTTCACGACAGACTGGCACACTCCACAAATCACATTCAACATCATAACTCATAACCGCCCGCACTCGCTCAACCGCCTCCTGCAATCACTGTCCTCTTCTCTGTACTTTGGTGATGATACAGATTCCGACCTTTTAAACGTCGCTATCCATATAGACTCTTCCGCGGACCCTGAAACCAAACGCCTCGCTCAGAGGTTTTCCTGGGTTCCTGAATCTCATGTCAAGATAAACCAACGGATAATACACGGTGGATTGCTACCCGCAATCGTCGAGTCATGGTACCCGCACGGTAATGACTCTTATGGGCTACTGTTGGAAGACGATGTTGAACTTTCACCCCTTTTCTACGCTTGGACTAAAATGGCTATTCTCAAGTACCGGTATCAACTTTCTCTACTGTAAGCCCATGCGATCACTAACCCTCACGTAAAGCTACGGAGCCAGATATAATACCTCCCCCCACTTATTCGGTATCAGCCTCTACCAACAAAGAAATCTTGAGCTTCCCCTAGAGGGCAGACAGTCTTTCAACGCCCGAGCTCTCTTTTCTTCTTACGCTGAAACAGATATCCCAATTAATACTCCATATCTCTCCTCCATTCCCTGCAGCTGGGGTGCAATCTATTTTCCGGAGCACTGGCGTGAATTCCATGACTACCTCTCTGGTCGTCTCGCATCCATCGATGCCAATAACGACGACGACGATGCCGAGGAACCAATAATCCCAGGCGTACGCTCCAATAGATGGACTCACTCTTGGAAGAAGTTCTTCATCGAACTTGTTTATCTGCGTGGATACGTCATGCTCTACCCCAACTACGCTGATTTTGCCTCGCTTTCGACCAATCACCTTGAAGCGGGCTTGCACGTACGGAGAAAGATATCTGCGGAAAAACGAGAGCTTTTCCTTCTCCCTCTCGTTCAACTGTCTCCTTCGTTGTCCGATGGTGAAACCACTACTGGACTGCTCGACCTTCCCATGGAACACTTACCAAACCTCGAAGACCTACCTGTCCTTAATCTCACTGGCAGCCTTACAACACTGTATTCCCTGATTCAGACTGGGCAAGAGCGAGCGAAATATGTCAATGCAATGCAAGGTCATTCTGCAACTACTGTAGTTTAAGCAGTATATAATACATCACAGATCTGCAGTCTATAGGACTGTTGCCAGTAGTAAGTAGGTTAATACCTCATCAACGAATCGGAAGACAACACATTGAGAGAGCGCCACAAAGAGGAACACGAAGAAGAGACCAATAAATCATCCGAAACGTGGGTCAAGTGGTATGCATCATGTAGTATTACACAGAAGAAAATCATCACCTTCATCACATTCCCGAGCCGGAGAAAGAAATTTGCGAGCAATCTAGTCCAAGTGCATTCAAAAATAAGTTGACATTACCCAACTTTGTGTTCCGTTCTTCTTCCGTCGTAAACCATCCGCGACTCACGGCTAAGAGGTCATCTAGAATTTTTTCACGGAGCATAGTGACGAGAGCCTGATGTTGCTCAAGGCTGCCATGGAGCGCGAATGCAGCGAGAAATTGCCAGACGTGTTGGTCAGCGTTGTCACACAAGGACGATTGTTGTTGTTGGCCCTCAATAGAAGTTTTGATCATGCGAGAGGAGGGGAAAAGGACAAGCATGTGTGGAGCAAGGAGATCAAACAGGTGGTTAAACATGCTACTCCTAAACGTCTCAAGTGAGCTCGAGGCCAAAATACAAGAATGACAAAGATCCATACCATTGCTGAACTTCTTCACTTGATGGAATTTCGGCAATATCTTGAGTCCCACTAGCGATACTCTGCTTGATCACTTCTACGCGACTCAAGAATAAAGTCAACAGTGCTAGACCAGGCTGTTGGATACTTGTCAGCGTGGTATTTTATTCAGACACCAAACTCCACTGACCTTGGTTCTCGCCACAGCGGCGATATTACTACGGTCTAATAGGAGTCCCAACAGACCAGTGATCATACACAAGTTAGACTTGGCGACAATAGGAAGTATGCTCTGCATGACACTTGCAAGGAATGCATTGGTCTGACGCTCAACTTCTGCACGTTCCGAAGTATCGTTGAGGGAATCAAGCAAAGAAGCATCCTTAACAACGTCAAGCTGATCAAAACAAGCGACGAGGAGAGTTAACAAAGTCAACATGCGCCGGGAGGTGAGATGACGAGTAAGACGAGGCAGAATCTTTTTGCCTTTGCTCGGGCCTAGAATAGAAATGAAAGGATGGGGATCGCTGAAAATCATGGTTGAACTTCCCCTAATGTAACCAGAGGATCGACTGCATTTACGAACCTGGTTTCTAGAGGAACGAGTACCCGCAGCTCATTCCAGACTTTGTCCATGAGGGCATTGTACTCCTGTTGCCTGTCTAATTGTTGAGTATAGAACACGATTTGAAGTTAATACGCAAACCCACCAAGCATCGTGACGCTCCTGTTCCTCTTCAGGAAGGGGTTGATCTCGCTTAACTTGTTCCACATTGAGAATGAAATCATACAATTCTTCAATGACTATGAGAACCTCGCGCCTGGTTAATGGTTCCTTGTGAACCAGATTCTCATTCTGGGAAGCGCCATCAAAATCAATGAGGGGATGACTGAGAGGAACAAGAAGATACGTACGTCTGCGGCATCTCCCAAAGCAGCACGACCAAGCTTAGCAGCCTCCGCGGCACCGCTTTCTTTGGGTTGTGCTGATGCCTTAGAAACATGCGCATTGGCTGGCGACATGACTGGAGAAGAACCAGGTGTGGAGTCTACTTGTAGAAGTTGTCGAGGGGCAGCCTTATAGCTACGGCCCGAAGTCTTTCCAAGAGCACCTTGCAAACTATGAATGGCTAAATGACACCATCAGTTTGTAAGTGACCACGAAACGGTCACAGCTCACAGTGCAAGCCTTTTTCTTCTTCTCTTTTCCTTGCGTTGCTGACAATACGCTCGACTTGTTGCTCCATACGTTGTATAGCATTGGGCCGACGATATCCCTTTTGAGAAGTCAAACCGAGGCCAACTCCCCCTCCAGAACCAAACTTGAGCACGCGTTCATCCGATTGGAGGCCCATTCTTGAGCGCAGGATAGCACCATACACTTGTGCATAGAAATCATCCGCGTAAGGATCCTGGGTAACAAGTTGGGAAACCTGAATCCGAGTAATGAAATCCTTGTCCGATTGTGTCATTAAATCGTTATAGCGAGACTAAGGTAAATCAGTGAACAAAGCAAAAAAATGCCAGAGTGAATTTAAAGCTCTACCATATGGGCAATCTTCGCTGCTTTTCTGCGTCTCTTCTCTTCCATCTTCTCAGCTTCGAGAATTTTCCTCATCGCCTCCGCCCGTAACGCATCCTGTTGTCCCACTTGCTTCGGATTAGCCGCTTGCATTTCTCGCATGAATTCTGCGTGCGCCATCTCAGAAAGGAGTCGTTGCTGAAGCTGAATATTTTGAGAGTCAAGATCCTGAGAAACACCAGCATCATTGAATTGGTTAACAGAGGGCGACTGCGAACTTTGTCTGCGCTGCTGGTGCTGGTGCAAGAGTTGAGGGGTTTGAATTCCGTGTTCAGCCAGACGCCGTCTCGAGTCAGTACCACCCTGCTGTTGCAGGGAGAGACTGTTCAAGAGCTGACGTTGCAGGTCCTCCATTTGGAATTGCTGTTGTTGTTGTTGCTGCTGCTGCTGCTGCAGAAGCTGCCGCTGATGTTCAAAGAATCGCGGCGAGTGGGAGACAGGAAGCATCCGAGGAGGGGGTGTTTGTTGCTGCTGCTGCACGAGACGTTGTAATTGCAAACGCTGCTGCTCTTGCAACTGCTGGCGTTCAAGTTCGCGTTCTTGTTCAAGAAGTAACGATCGTCGCTGTTCCTCAAGCAAGAGCCTACGTTGCTGCTCCTGCAAAATTCGACGATGTTCCTGTTCCAGCAAACGCTGATCGTGCTCTGTCACTCTAAAATCCTCATATGATGGACGAGCCTCTTGTTCTCGCGACTGGGAAAGCTCTGACATGTACCGTTCTTCCTGCTGGCGCAGATGCATCTCATGCACGAGCTGTCCCTGATGCAGTCGTTGTCTTGGAGTAGTCCCGTGGAGGCGATTTTGTTGAGCTGCGAGACGCATCTCTTCCTCTATTTCTTGCAAAGTCGGTACCTTTCCCATTTCTTGGGCGTGCCCATGAGACGGCAACTGAGCGGCGGGTAGGTTTGCGGATCCGAAAGGGCCAGTGGAAGGGCTCCTGGAAGAAGATAGGCCAGATAAAGCCGAGCGTCCTGTTCCGTTTGATTTCGGGAGAACAGAAAAAGGAGATCTATTATCCCAGATGGCCTCCAAAGACTGGGCAGCTGAGTTTGACATGAACATAAAGCCAATGACAAACCAATCAACTTCTTACAGCGCTGTTGCAGGTGTTCGACTGCAGGCTGGTCAGGCATAACCTGCTCCCGAAGAATTGGCTGATAGCCTCTAGCAGATACGCCTAGGACCTTGCGATCATCATTCGGCAGAGCAGGGTTCGAAAAATCAAAGTCCTCTAATCATATAAATGAGCATTGCCAACACATGAGTTGTGGGTCCAGACAAATGATGAAGATTTCCCGGCCTTACCGATTGTACTAACACCGCCGAATGTCTCGTCGTTGAGCTCATCCCCGCCCTCCTGGAGCGCATCGCCCAATCCGTCGTATGATTCTTCACCCCAGGTATACTCTGCAATACGTTCGGGCTTTTTGTCTAGATCAGTCTGCGGCGAATGAGAAAAGGACATAAGTGCATGAAGCTAGAACAAACAAAAGGAAGGCTGAAAATTGGTGGTCAGACGGGCTTTCAGTCAACATCCAGTCAGCCAAACAACACAAAATAATTAATTTACTGGTCTATCATTGCAGTAGAACGATTCATGGTACGATTCATGGTACGACCTAGGTGCGAATTGCTTTTTTCTGTGATTGTGCAGACAAGTCTAGCAATCGATGCAGGTAGAGGGTATCTCATTCATACTGAGTCACACCATCTTTATGAATAGCCAGTCGAATTTTCTGGGGTCTGGCCCCCGCAATAATTTTCTTGTTTGTCAGTTGACGTTTTGTACTACACACGAAGGACCTTTCACCCTCACCTCGCCCATGTTATTTGCTTGTGACTATAGTAGATGTCCCGAGAATCAGGTACAGGCCGATGGAGAATTTCAAATTAAGCAAGAAATTATGTAAACTTCTTCTATTCTGACTCTATCGATAGACTTTGGAAGGTATGATTGAGGTCTTGTTCCATTGTGTCCTGATCTGGATAGTGCCTTGAAGATGTTGGGAGAATATTCCGTAGTAAGAGTCTGAGCCTTAAATGAAGTTCATCGGTGCTGCACCACGACGACGATTGGATTCACTCACTCTTGATCCTGGGAAAATACAAGTCGAAGATGGACAGGCTGGATAACCCTTGAACCAGAAGGGTTGCCTTTCAAAGTGCCGAGGTATCCGGCTTGTTCCAAAACCTCGGCACAGAGATAGTCGATTACGCCCCCGACGAAAACTACAGAACATCATAGGGTAATTACACGGAACAATTACAAAATTACCTGCTGCATCATTTGTGATCAGATATCTCGACTTGGTTCTTCTCAAATGAGCATGGACATCACCAATAGGGAATCTGATCCCGGCATTGTTCCCTCGAGAAGTGAGGTAGATTCTCCTCACATTTGACAGTGGTGAGGTCTTTCTGAGATAAACACAGACGAGTTAAATATCCATCAATATACTCGTGATGACTGACCGAATGGTATGTGCGTCCTTCTTGATAATGAACATCTTAAATTATCCAGGATGTCGAATTTACCATAAAACGTTTGAGATATTTTGGGGGGAGGGAAGAAACTAGACGGAAGAGACTGTGTTGCCAGTATTTATTTGAATCGCCCTATAAGCCACGCGAGCAGCACGAGGCCTTCGCCTGTTGTTACTCATTCAGTTCCAACTACTTGACCCCCATGCTGCAAGCTAATCGTAGTCAGCTAATTGCCTGACTCTATCAATTCCCTTGATGGCGGTAATACCTGTTTTCTAGTTCCTCAGTTTTGCTTTCCCTCAATTGCTTATACCAAGGCAAGATATTAACAGTGGGAAAGAAGGTACATCAAATGAAGCTTTCAAGAAATAGACATGTCATCCAAATCACAGCTTGAAGCCATGCTCAGTCATCAACGAAAAAGGGAGTTGGTTATAAGACACCACACCACTACCAGCTGGACAGCACGACTACGACGTGTTGTGGACGTTCTGGACTTTGAACCTGAATGTGGTGAACTTTCACCACTCCAAGCCATTCATCCATTCCAAGCTCTTATCTTCTACATGACGAAGAAAATCTGACAATTCAGTAAGTATAAGTAGGAGTACAACCAAGGATGACAAATCAATAGGAGTCAGATAAAACGGATCCACTACCAAAGTAGCTTCTCCGAAGGTAGCTGAGATGGTTTTCTGCAGTGCAGGTGCACCCCTGCATAAAGCCAAATGCCTCAAACATCATCGACAAAAGCAAGACAAAGGACTGAATGAATGCGACAACTCACTCACTTTTCGTAGACGAGAGAAGTAAGAGAAAGAGAAAAATTCATGGGGTGGCCCGATGAATTCAAACTCCGATGGACTCAGCGACTCCGACCCTATGCAATATTGTAGACACTGAACAACTGCATGTCAACTCCAATTACTGGGAATACTCCCGCTGCGGAAACGCATGTGGGAACTGCAACCATACCTGCGCAACCCAGCAGTCAACCTGCAGCTTCCACATCCACACAACAACCAACACGACAGATCTCCGAGGATGCTCGCAAAGATCGTACTCTAGCAGAATTCATGCTCATGTTGGATGACTACGAACCTCTCGTATGTGAGCTGCCCGTCAAGCATGCACGTGAATGGGTCGTTGACATATTTGGCATATGCAGGTACCCAATGAAGTCACTGATTATTACTTGCAACGCGTTGGGTTTGAATGTGAGGATGTGAGATTGTGTGTCCATTGTTTTTACCTTTTATCTTCCTAGAACTCATGGTCCTTCTTACCTAGGAAACGTCTTCTAGCTTTAGCTGCTCAGAAGTTCGTGTCCGACATCGCGGCTGATGCATATCAACACGCAAGAATTCGAACCAATGCTGGTGGTGGCAGGGCTCGTGTAAATCAACCATTTGCTGGAGCAGGTCATGTCAAGGTACGGATGTTTTCCATTCCGCCTCACTTTCTCTCATTTTACAAGGATAAAACACGCACGACTTTGACCATGGAGGATCTGAGTGCTGCCCTTGCAGAGTATGGCATCAATTGTCGGAAGCCAGAATATTACATGTAGGGCATCCTCTATAGTTGTAAGATGACTCAGTAGTGGATTTGTATACTCAACAAACTGTTTCTCAAATGTTTACCTCGTCTTAATAAGACTTAGACTCAGGGGCCAGTCAAAAATAATAACTTTCAAAAGTCACCATTTTGATAGTAGTTTGTCGATGTATCCCGACATCTTCAACTCCCATGCTCCCATGCTCCCATGCTCGTAGCTCGAAAATCATAGTTCAGGATTATGGCACTTGCAGGATTCTCCTTGCTAGGGTCAGACTTTTTAGAGGTTGAAGATTCCACACCCCGGCAAAATTCATGCCTTAGTTATCATACCGTTATTATCCCAGTTTACAATCTACCTCTGATTGATTGATCAATGAATGATAAATCTATAATATCTCAATATGATCGATGTACTTCGTGAAGGAAATCAAGTAGGGTGCTCGCACTCCATGCTTGTGTATTACAGGAGTCGGGGCAGTACTCCCCGTTGGCATTAGTCAACTCTGGTATTCCGCGCCAGGGATCTGTCCGTATGTGATGCCTTAATGTCAGCAAAGCTCCATGTAAGTGGTATAAAGTCTTCATAGGGTTCTGTGGTGTACCCATTAGCCGAAAAGCGATGAACAAAGGCTGCGACCTGCCTCTTTCCCAGCTCCAACTCTGGTGTCGAAGTCAAGATAAGCACGCAAAAAATAACCAAGTGGCCAACCCCATTCCGGTCCCTTCAGGCAAAAGTAAGCTGAGCTCAATGAAGAATGGAAGGGGGTAAATACATACGTTGTGGTAATTGAGTCCCTTAGCGATCGTAGGGTCAGTGGAATCATTCGAGTTATCGTACACTGGTCTATACTGCATATCAGCAGGGTCCAAAGTCTTCATTCCCAGAGGACTGCGAAGAATTTGGTCTGCCAACTTTAGAGAAGTCAGGGCATGATCTTCCTGGAACAATTCCGGTGCAACAGCCATGGCAATCGGGAAGTTGCAACGTAGCTGGTAATCAGACCACTCTCGCCCGTCACCCGATCGATAGACATCTTTATAGATACCACGGCGATTGACGATTGCGGATTGGATGTCGTATTTTTCGTCTTCGTTCGGGTCTAAAGGTGATCAGTACATGTGGTGTTGGCTAGATCGTACACATCACTTACCGACAGGAATATAATAACACTTCTCAAAATTCTCTTGAATCAAACGAGCCCATTCACCGTATGTAACAAGCTTCTCCTCTCCTGCAACTTGAGTAACCCGTCAGTATTGCACATCGACCTGTGTATTTATATTATATATTTTCGGCCTCACTTTTTGCTCGAACTCCTTTGAACGGGAAGATCCCCTCGGAGGAAAGTCTATCAAGCCATCGCAAAGTACTGGCTAGTAGCCCAGTGATCTCAATCGGAGCACCATCTCGAGGTGTCCCTGGGACACCTTTAGTCCCAGCTTTGACGGATTCTCCCATTTTGTCCATCCAAGTTCCACAGTTCCATTGATTACCACCAAATATGAGTCCATTCTCCCAGTCGACCGTGATAGAAATGTCGAAGCCTTTGTCGCTCATTTGCATGTCGAGATTTGGACCAGCGTTATACTCCCGGAAGATTATGCCTTCCGCATGACGTTGAAGAATTTCTTGCATGATTTCGGCGATAGTACTAGAGTACGTATAAGCACGATCATCATCCCAGGCTACCCAAGTGTCATCCAGCGGAAAGCGTCGTTGAACCGATTCCGATAATATGACAAGGCCTTCTGGTGCAAAAGAAGCGTAATCTTGTATGTTTTGAAGCATCCACCAGGGGGAGTCTCTTGAGTTGTACCTAGACGGATTTTGGAAACTGTTTCGCGAAAGGCACAGGAAAGAGGGTCAACGGCAACTTACCGTGGCTGACGAACTGAATCCAGGAGATTTGGTATTAATCCATGTTTAAGGGTGGAAGCAAAAGTGAGAATATGCTTCTTGGCCCCTTCAAAGTTCCCTGTTGTTAAAAACAAGCCCCGTAAAGATATAAAAACGTCTCTTCCCCAACAACGAGCCCAACCCGCAGCGAAGTGAGGTAGACCCGCAGCAAGCGAGGGTGTCGGATGATTGGGATGAAGGGATGCAGATTTAACTCGACCGTACATTTGAACCGCACATAAAGCCAGATCTTGTGTAAAATCGTGCCCCGAAGATATAAACTCGGAACATTGCTCCATGACGGCTCCACGGGCGGCCTTATAACCCTCTGAAATCACTAGCGCAAAATACTTGGGACGCATGAAATTAGGAACAGAGGTTTTAATGTGATCAAATCTTTGCTTGAACCACATTGCAGGTGCTGCGAGACGAGGGAGATCGTTTGTTTGGCTTGGGACGGTCTTAGACTTCAGAAATGTTAGCAGGCCATGAGAGGACTTACTGGACGAGCCGTTGATGCACATAGTCCAGTGCCCAGCTCCCTTCTCTCAAGTGACTACAAAGAGGATGTCCCAGGTCGTTATATCGCATGATATGTCTTAATGAGTGCATCCATCCTTCAAGTCCGCAGTAAACATTCTTTCCCAAACCAGGAACATCGTATACACCGTAAACTTCGTCCGTTGCATCACGTTCCTCGCCATCGGCCCTATAAAGGATGACATTAAGGTCAACAAGGCTGAGCTCGGAAAATGCCTCTTGCGTTCCTGATCTACAGAAAGCATCCAGGGACGAATCATAATCTTGTAACTGGGTCCGGAAAAGCATCACACTTCCTGGAGGAAATATATCGGGAACTACGATCTCTGCATAGGGGCCCTCTTGGTCGAGACCTTGGGATACAATGACCTCAGGCAGTTCTGTCAAATTCGCAGTCAGTCCTCGCAAGTAATCTCTATCCTCGTAATCTTCAGAAGACACTGAAAGACTAGCTCCCAGGATAAACTTGGCATGAGTTTTGCGTAATTTGATTGGAGTGACTGGATAATGGAAATCAGGTTCGTTGTTCCAACAATATGGCCAAATTGCTCACTATAGCCACGATCCTTCTGTCCTTTGGAAAAAGCCGTGTGTGCGATCAATAGATAACCCCTTTGAGTAGAGGGCTGAACCCGATGAACCATAATATACTTTATGGATTAATCAGCAACTTCGAATTACGGTTGTCGAAGGAACATAAACATACGTCGTTCTCTTGATGAACGTGTCCTTCTTCATAATGGCCCAATACCATTTCCAGGTGTAACTCGTTCAATACGCGTTTAACCTTCGCAATACCACTTTCTTCTCCAGTCCCGGTAATTTTGTATTGCCTATTCTCACGCACAAGATTTAATAGCTTGGGATATAAGTCATCAAATCCTTTTACACTCCCAATAGCACTGTAGCTGAAGGTTACCAATGCTCCCGTCGATAACGCATCCTCAGCCGACCTCTTGTCCATAGGGGACTCGTTGTCATGAGTAAGGTCGTAGAGCAACGCATGAGGGAGAGAACCATTGAGAGGACTGATAAGAGCCTGACGAATGGGTCCCTTGCCGGTGTGACTCGCAATTTCTTCCGTACTGGTCATACAGACACCATCCATGGAACCGATAGGTTTACCAAGCCCATGTCGATATATCAAGCGTGAAAACTCCTTCGGATCCCAGCCGTTATAGCTTTCACGAATCAAGCTGTTGATTCCAAGCTCCCGAACAAACAACAGATCTGTACTCTCATTACCGGTGAACAGTTCTGCGCAAATATAGAGGTCTGGGCGAGTTACTCTGGCTGCATCAAGCATCCATGTTCCAACCTCGAGCGGTGTCGAGTGACAGTTGTCAATTCTGAACCCATCAAAGGTCTTTGCAAGAGAAGATACATAGTTAGTCATATATTCCCATAACCATGGGTTAGCTTCGGGTGAAGGCCCGTAGCGGAGCTTCACGCAGTCGCCCCAAGCAATTACCTCTCGGCGAAGATATGCTTTAGAAGGTGGAAGCGCAAAGTTCTGCAAGGGGTCCGCATTCCAGATCCATCCATTATTTGCTAGAGAATATCGAAGGGGATCTGCGTCTGGGGTGGGTAAGAGGCGAGTGAAGTATGTCTCGACGAGAGGATTTCTATTACCGACTCAGCTTCAGAATACATTTCAGCTGGAGACAGACTCACTTTCTAGTTATCTCACCCAGCTTCGGCCCCTGAGCATCTAACCGTGTATACTTGATGCGATTACGGATGTTCTCGAGTGCAATTTTTGTATCATCTTCCCATTCTTGGTAGAGCGAGACGTTAATAATATCGACGATGCGGACCCATGCGTTAGCAAGGACTATATGATCTTGGACGTCGACAAAGGCTGCCTTCACGATGCCCGCAGCGACATCCCCGTGGACATGGACCCCGAACCTCGAAGCGAGGGCGTTGATTCCAATAATCCTGTTTTCCGATCGTATAATCTGGGCTAGTTCGACGACAGATTTCCCCTCCACCAGTGGACCGCTCCAAAGTGCAATTTTACCTGAGCGGAGAGCAGAAAGAATGGATTCTCTTTCACGAGACGGCTGGAGGACGTAATACTGCCACAAGTCGAGCTCTTTCAGCGTCTGTTCAAAAGCAGCCATAAGAGCGTGGAGGTCATCTTCGGATCTGATTATACTGGGCAGTCCTTGAGACGTCAGATTTGTTGAAAATTCTATCATGGCCGAATCTAGCTCCAAAGCAGGAGTAAGGTGGGGAGAATTTTCTGGACTATAGCCTGCAAATCAAGTCAGGCCCAACGCGCATAGGAAGTGTGGATGACTCAACATACCTGCCTCAGGATGATCGACCAACCAGGGACTGTCATTCGCGGTGTGATTTAGGACAACGTCTGTGAGGCTGAGTAGGCCGTAATCTTCCCGAGCAACCCTCAAAATGTCTTCAATCCTTTCTCTTCCAGCTTCATCATCCAACGGAGTGTCAAACAAAGTCGGATCATATCTCGTCTGGTCCCTAATTGAGTATGGACTATTGCTTTCGCCCCTTTCTTGAAGGGGCGTATAATGAAGCATCGTATAACCGCGTTCTGTTGCTTCTGAAAAGTGCTTCCGCCAGTATTTTAGGGGTCCCATCCATTTCGAAACTACGGTCAGAACTGCCAGACCGTCAAGTGGGAGATTCACATATTCTTCCTGGAGTAACGCCCCTTTGTCAGGTGGTAGGACTTGAAGTCGATCATCGAGGATCTGGCTGCGTTTCTTGGTTTTGAGAATGGGGTCAACATTAAAATAACCATGTCGACCTTTGACACGCTTGCCATCATCTCCATCGTATTCAACCCAGTACACAAAAGCACCAGCATGTGATATAGGAAGGTCGATATGGATAGGTTTTGAGTAGTCGGTTGGCAACCTGGAGATTACTGAGTGAACAAACACGATTGACTTCATCGGACAGGCTACCTTCGTTCCGCATAGCACGTTCTGCCAAAAGCACCTCCATCAAGTGGAAAATTTGTCTTAAAAATGCCATTGTTTGCAGAAGGGGTTCCCGCGGCAAAAGAAACCCTCAGAATGTAGGGTGTATAAGCGGGCGGTAAGCGTATGTACTTGATTGACGCAATTACTCATCAGTTAAGAATTAAGCAGGCACACTGACCTGACAATCGTTGTTTGGTCCACCATCGGGGTCCAGACGAAGCTCATAAACTCTTATTGGGCTTTCTCCCTGGGAAGGTACAGAAGCAAAGAAATCAAGCCCTTCATCTGCAGGTGTCTTCTGAGTACTTGATCTAAGGAGAGATACTTGAGATTCTGGCATAGTCATGGAGAGTTGATTGCCATCCATCGAACCGGATGCTCTGGCCATTATAAAGGTTGGGCACAGAGTGATACGGGGAGACGCGTAATATTTACGCGGGTTTAACATGACGTCACTCGCAACAATTTCCTGAAATTAATATACATACAGGATTATTTTTCTCGAGTTCACGATCCGACGAGTCCATTCCACTTCACTTGTGACTCGCCTCTAGTATTATTTTCCCCCGCTCTTTCTGCTGATGGATAAGGTTCAGAGCTCATTGGCTCGACAATCTCCCCACCGCTGCTCCAAACAACTCTTCCCCGTCCATCAGTTAGAAAAGGAGGGTTTGTGACTCGTCTGCGATCGGTCTCGTCGTCCGATGCAGGGATCTCATAATCCATTATGGGTATCTGCGGTTCATCTGTCTCGAGAACAAATCTGGGACCAGCTTCTATTACTTCCTCCGGACCTCGATCTGCAATTTCTTGCATCATTGTCGCTTCCTCATCTTCACCATGTTGTACTTCCCCATGCTCGGTTAGTTCCTCATATGCACTGCTTGTCTCACCTCTGATGTATCTTCCAAGACGGCTAATATCGTCATCAGACTCGCTATCTGATTCTGAGAAATACGCTTCGCTCGACAAGTTTGAAACACTCTGAAGTCCTGGAATGTCATAGTAGTCATCATCGAGTACAGAGAGGTAGTCAAGTGATGGTCGGGGAACAGAGGCCATTGAAGTGTTCTGGGGAAGATCGGGGTAAGACTCCTCATGCAAATGATCCACAGTATCCTCCGCCTGAAAGGACTGATCAGAATAAAAAATGAGCAGAGAAGGGGCTGCAGTATACCTCGGGTTCGGTGCTGGGATCGACATCAACGCTTCGCTGCACGAGTATTCGCACCATGTCTAGTGTGTGTGCCACGGGGTCATTCGAAACGGAAACAGCAGATCCCAGATTGTCCACAGCTTCCCGGAGAATATGGAGTTGCTCGCGGAAACGGGGTTCACCTTGTAAAAGCCTTCTCCGTCGACTGTCACCCATTGAATCCTCCAGAGTGTCGGTGTCGGTAGTCGATGGCATTGGGAATACTCCCATTCCGTCAGAAATACTCCGTCCACTGACTGTAACGGATGCGAGTTGGATAAATTCATTGAATAGCGAGTCCCTGGGTGGTTGCATGACCGTAAAATATTGCTACGGGACTGGTCAGCCAGGGGACAGGAAGATTGTGCATGACTTACACGCATGCAAGTGCTTGTACCGCTCTTAAAGATGTAGGGCGTTCCATCATCATAGCGATGCTGATAAAAGCAATCCCTTCCAAAGGGGCAGAGCGGTCGTGATCTGTCCTTTTCGAGGGATTTCTGGAAATAGCTGACGAGTGAAGTGAACAAGAAGGCACAACTGTGATGATTGCCAACATACCGACATGGTACTCTAGACATGCTTTCCTTATAAGCCTTTGTGACACGATCCTTCTCAGGATGTCCTTGCTTCCAAAAACGAGAGGAGGGTGTTATGAACTTGCTTGGCTCCCTGCACATGGGACATTTCTTGACATTTCCATGTTCGGGTTGTCCTTTCTGGTCGCGCCATTTGCGGATGCACTAAATATAATAAGCACCGTGCATGGAAATGGAATTCTTCATCTCACAGCAATGCAGAAAATATGGCTACAGCCAGCTATGATGTAATCGTCAGAACGGGGAGGCAGAGAGTTCAGGGGAACGTACAAAGAAGACCATATGTTGCTGGCTTCTCGAAACATATGGAACATGGATCATTTTGCAAGTCTTCTTCTTCGCGGGCGAGTGAGAGGGTGACTTCAGGCTGGTTCACTATATGTTTGAACCAGCATTGATCACCATGACGGCAAAAGCCTAGAAATAAGCGTGAGAGGGGCAACGAAAAGTTGGCACGAGAAGACTGGCCTTTTGTATAGAATCTACAGCGCTTTGATTCATCGTAAGGTGTGAGGAGGGGATTTCGTGGGTCAAGTTGCTCCGTGGTACCGTGCAGGAACTTGCAAGAGGACCCGGAAAGGCAGCCATATAAAGTAGTGTAGTATTTGCAGATACCGCGTGGTTTCGCAGTTCTTGGACGGGTGGTGGAAGACATTATAACATTCTGCAGCAAGGAAGTTGGGAATAAAGGAGATAAAGGACTTGAGACTGAGATTAGCCACGTGACAAATATGATTAATCTGTCACGGTGTGACAACTGAGGTGTAATGTCATTGTCATCAACATCGACTATCAAGCAGCAAATCATCCATGCGCTGGGTCCTGAAAAGTCATCTTCGTACTTTTCTTCTCTCAAGTCCTTTGTCAAGGGTCAGGTCTCCCGTGCAGAATTTGAGAATGTAGTCTGTGCTCTTCTCGACATTCCGTCTCTTGTCCAGCTTCACAACGCTCTCATCATTTCTCTCTTCGATGCCACCGCTGTCCTGAAAAGACCTCAGACTCCTCCCTCTCCTCCTGTGCCAAAACCTCCACTTAGAAAGCGCCGCCGCATTCTCCTGCCTTATCAAGGAACTAGCACGCCTGACGATACTCGCACTTTCAAGTCAATGCGCATGAAGCGGTGGGCACTTGCTATTGGGCGAAAGGAAAGGGAGCGAGTTCGAAACATAAATTCTTCCGTATCTCAACAGGATGAGGCGCGTTCGGGGAAGGAACGCGACGAAATTGCTCAGGAACGAGGTGTCGTCCTTTTATCTGAACGAGGTGGTGCGTTCGCCGTGTTCGTCTTGTCGGTGTCTGCTAAATTCATCATAGATCCACCAGGAAGTAGACTTTCTGTCAATCTTCATTCTGCTACCCGCGCCCCTACGATACAACATATTGCCGACCGTATGAACTTGATCTGTGCTCAAAATAATCTGGGAACTCCAGGACAGAAGGTACCCGAGCTGATGAACCTGGCATATCAGGTAGATGGAGTTGATTTTTGCTTTGATAAATCTGTGTTCATTGTCCAGCAGGCAAAACTTAAGCAACTTATCACGCGTGCCCTCACTCTCACTTCCAGCTCTCACGTCATCTCGTCAATCACTCCTTCCTCAACTTCTACAACGTTGCATGCGAAACATGCACATCACCATCATCCTCAGCATGCTCCTGTCCTTACTCCTGCATCTTTTCAAACTCTATTTGCAATATCGCCCTCCGATCTCCCTAATAAGAGTGCAGCTGCTATGCGCTTGGCATCAGTGACTCACCCTTTTGATGTCAGTCTTTTTCCTGTCGAACTCCAAGCTGAAACTGAACAAAAATTATAGGATGACGATGATCCTGTGTTTAAGGACCATGAACCACATGATCAGCCTTGGCAGATTATGGCTTTGCTTGGCGAGCGGAGCACGATACGGGAAAGCCTTCGTGGAGTATAGTAGTTGTGATTCTGATTCTGATGAGCAGGGGTAAGTTCGAGATGTATTGTCCCCATTCCTTTTGTGGTTCTTGCCAAACAAACATCGCCATGAAGCACAGTACGGAATTTCAGAGTGGACAAAGCCGTGGAGATAATGGAACAGAGATCGGAGCTCCTACACTGGCTTCATTTGGGAAATGAGAAACAGGAGACCTGAGTTTTCTGACTGCGTCTGAAAGATCCCGACGTGGATTTTATCGTCTTCGTGTTGTTGGACTTTGCTAGAGTTGGCAGGTGATTGGACAGAATGGGAAGTATGTTTAGAAGCAGCTAACCAAATTAAGAGACCGTGAAGAATGTGAAGAGGTTGCCAGTGATCACAATGGGTCCATAACTCAAAATTAATGCCGACAAAGTCAATGCCGATCAATTACCAAATTTTGCAGAAGTCAGCAGTTTCAGCCATGGAATTTATGTCCTGTTACTTGGCCTCTTCACCGGTTGCAATATGGTCGGAATACTGCATGGGTTAATTATCGGACAATCGACTACAACGCTCGGGAAGTTCAAAGGGGAAAAAGATATTATCTTGTCATTTCTTGGTCTATTAGGAACTTTCCCCCATCGCCACTGGAGAGCTCAAGGCCGGGAATAGAGGTTTTGGTAGTCCCTCATCAAATACTTTTCAAAGGAAAGAAGTTAGAGACAGTACTAAAGTTAGGCTAACTAGATCAACTTGGGTCCAATATACACAATGCCCCACTACCGTTGCTAGTTCATATTCCAGAGGAAAAAGTTTCGAAAGACAAAATAGATTTAGACAAAAGATAAATACTGTATATTAGATACTAAATGACTGGATAAGTGATGGACAGAGAAAGCCAGCTATTTTAGAAAATAAACAATACTAGCAGTGAAGTAGCTTGGAAAAGTAAAGATAAGATTAAGATAAGATTATGGTTTCCATCGGGGCATAGTGCCAGACATATATAGAGGAACTGGAATCGGTATGGCCAGAGCTTTGTGCAGAGTGCTCATAAACCACAACTGCAGTAGTCGTAGAGAAATGTCGAAAACTTCATTTTGTTGACTACCATGGTGGCGATGTGTTCGACCTTGGCTTATGTCTCCTTGAACGTGCTGCCAAGAATAAGCGGGCATTTATAGCAGAGGATCCCTTCATTCAGAAATCCCAGCTTAGTATCACAGTGCTCAAAGACTCAACTTTTGATTGTTGCTGGAGAGCAAGAGCAGCAACCTGACATCAATCAAATCAAGCAACTCATTTCTCTGAAAAAATTCCGCCACCACAGAGTGGCCAGAAGCTGTGGCATCCCAAAAATAATACCTCTTCAATGTGGACTGTTTGAAGCTTAGCGCTCAAGATCGAGAGTGTCGGAGGAACATGTTATAACATCTGTTAAGTGAGAGAAGCTATTCAACTTGTATGATCATGATAGTGAGATTTCTTGGGTCTGAACTACTAGTTCTACCTCTCGTTCATGAATCTGGTCCAAGACTGGAGATGGTCTTGAAATAAATCTGGTAATTGTGATCGAGCATTGGATGTCAACATCAGGAAACCACTATGCAGCTGAATTACTTGTAAAGGGTTGTAGTTATGCTATCAGTACTGTAACAAGAGTCTACTGCTAAAATGAGAGAGGGAGTACAGACAAGATATTAAAGGGCAGTGGGATGAAAAGACCAAGCTTTGTCCATAGAAAACCTAAATTGCCCTCTTCCCGGGTACCCAGTACCGGCTAGTATCGCAGGACCATAATATAAAACAATGCATACACCAAGAGCAACACCACCACATCCACCACTCAACAATCTCGGCCATCTGCCAACATCCTCTCGACAGTCCATCCAGAATCTAGCATCCACCCAACTCCGTGGCGGCAGCCTCATGATAGAGTCAAGATGACCAGTCATATCCATATCTAAGTTGGTCAGTCTAAATCGCAAATGCATGTCCTGTCACATAGTTATACATCCCGCATCTCCTGTTCCTTTCGCTCTTGTGCTTAACGACACTCTAGCTGCCTCATGAAATACTTCTGCAACGCCTCGGTTATGTTTTGAGCTGCATTCTGAGTGCAATCACGATATTTACACATCAGTGGTAGAGGTAAAAAGTGATGATCATAGTGGCAATTGAGAGTGGAGGTCAGAATATGGATGTTGAAGTAAAACGTCAGGTCAATTTAATAGTAAGTGAATTCGAAGGAACAAAAGGGTAGACTTACCGAGATATCGGGATGCACGTATCCTCCGTGCAACAGTTAGGCCCTCTTCATACTGTACAGGATGCATTCCGTATCGTTGTAGGCGATCGTTGACTGCTCGGTCATCTCGTAAGTCGCATTTAAGCGCTGTATGGTTGTGGTTTTATATATTTCAGTGAGGCAATTTTTTAATTGACAGAAAGACAAAACTGCAAGCTTACCTACTAGGACAAGCTAAGGCGAATTCCATTCGACAGTTAGTGAGTCGAGCAATCGAAAGTTTTCACTCACTTTAACGCCGGGACAGTACTCTAGAATTTCATCCAACCACTGCAAAGAAAGAGATTGTATCAGATGTATGATCGGAGGATTGTAGATGGAATGGCAGGAAAGGCTCACCTTGGACTCGACATTTTCTAATGAAGTTGGATTATCGACAGAGAAGCAAATCATAATCACATGTGTTTCGGCATAGGACAGCGAGCGCAAACGATCAAATTCTTCCTGACCTACATCAACAAATGGAACATGGGAATTGTTGGAAACATCAGTCATTCATTCCGATGCAACTAGGCTGCGTTGCAAGTCGCGTGCGCAGGTAAGTCAGAGATACGGACCAGCTGTATCCCATAGACTGAGCTCAACTAGTTGATCGTCAATATGAATATCGTGTACGTAGTTTTCGAAAACAGTTGGTTCGCTGATTTTATTTTCAAAAGGAGGTTGTTGTTATGAATACACTGGATAGAATATGGTCCGGCGTACTAAACTTGAGTGAAGAAACCTCTTGTGAAGACGTTGAGTAATGATGTCTTTCCTGCGTATAATTTCAGTTAGAAAGATGAGGAAGTAGCACTGATGCATACCGATCGCACCATCACCACAGACGACGACCTTGTATGTTTCACTCAGACTCAATCTAGCGAAAGGAATGCAGGGCTGAGTGAGATACCTTTCTTTGTATCTGCATCCCCGAAATCAGATTTTTTCGAGGCGCGAACAACTTACAAACATACTGGTCTTGGTCTTACAAAAGAACCATTGTGTGAGGAGGAACCGCAGAGAGGCATAATGAGCGCAAAAAGGAAACTGCAAAGTTGAAGTAGTGCGTACATCACGTGAGAATACAGTCAATTAACACCAGCAGAATCTTTCGTTGAACAACCACTCTACACTTTCATTTCCATACCACTTAACCGCCGGGAAATGCTCGTCTCTCTCTACAACAGAACCTCCTAATTTTCTCAAAGCATTTTCGAGATCAGGCGCAAGATTCCAGACCTCGACCGTGTCCAAATTATGGTCCCTGGCGTACCTCAATACCTGCACTATCAGCTTCTCAACCTCCTCCTCGTTCGCCCTCAACCGCGTCAAGATCATCGACTTTGACGACTCTGCACGAAAATCACACGTCCATGTCGCAAATGCCCCTCCTTTCCCGATTTGCAAACCACAGTACCGGGGCGGGTTTGAGACGTATCTGCTGAAATGATAGTGGAGTCTAAACCACTGGAATTCTGCAACACCCTCATCCGGGACAAAGCTGAAATGGGTTCGGGTTCCGCCTTTGGATTTAGTTGCTTGAACAACCTCAGCTTCGATATGAGCAGTGTCTTTTTTCCAGATGGTTTTGGCCGATTCTTCATCAAGCCAAGTTGTCTCCTCCTCCTCCTCCTCCTGGACTCCAGACAAGTCCACTTTACGGATATTCCAAATGATTGAAAATGGGTCTCTTACGAGCCATCCATCTCCTCTCTCTACATCCCTACCCATTCCACATCCTTGATAAAACGTTGGTCCGACATCACTCCACAAAGCCGCTACAGACGCATCGCCAACACTCAGACATGGTCTAAGACCCCATTCATCTTCAGGAAACGTTTGTGTTGCTAGGTATACTTCGTTCGCCAAAACCCAATGAAGGAGTCGCATCATATGTTTACCATATCCTTTTCCTCGGTGTTGAAGTGGCGTAAAGACACTGGCGATAGCATACCCAATCCCATGTTCAAGGATTGCTTCTGTACTTTGACCTTGTGAGGGACGAGAAATGGCAATTTTTCGTTTGAACCTGTGGAAAGCGTTTTTTTTGAAAAAAAAGGAATTATGAATTATTGAAAGCTGTTCTCTCACGTCTCGCATGAACAAAGAAAGTTTAATGTCGTCGGATCGTTCCTCGGTGCTAATACCCTGATTTTTATTTCCTTAGGTAAAAAACAGGGAAAGTACAAGCTAAAGCTCACCAAGTTATATGCTTTCCGTCTCTTGTGAATTCTTTCTTCTCGCCAATCCATTCTCGATCAATATATTCCTCCAAAGTCAATCCAGTCGCCCACTCCACCGCAGTTTGTTTCCAAGAAGCAATGGTTTGTTCTCTCGTGGCTGCATACAGCGATAAATCGGAAAGGAGCATCATCGATGGCTGGTTCAGACCAAGACAAGATGTTAATGTTGATGTGAGAGAGATCCGAGGTGATGTTTTTGGAAAAACTCCGCTGATTTTTCACGTTCTATTTTTACTTAAAACAAAGATACCCTCCCCCCCAAAAAAAAAGCTCTTTCTAAACAATCAAGAATTAGTTCCTTCCTCAACTTGCACTACAACCTCTTCCAAACCCTCAATCCTTCCCTTCAACACCTCCTTCACTCTCTCTATCACTCTATCAACCCTCGCAAACGTCGTTGTTCTCACATTCGAATCATGATCCGGACTCATCGGACCATGTAATGAAGCTGCCGCTGCCAACAAAGGCACAAGTTGAATATGTATGGAACCAATCAATGTCGAAGCATCTTTAGGCCAAAATCTCGGATTGGTGTAAGATTGAAGGCCAGGTATGGATGAGAGCTATGGGACAAGTGAGATATAACAAGAGATTAAAAAACTGAGCACACCTCAGATAGCGCTTCTTGGATCTTGACATCTTTATCAGATACATCCAAAGCAAGGATTCTACCAGTATCAAGAACAAGAGGTATAACACTTGCAGCGATCAACACAGCGATCAACAACGATGCTATTGGATCAAATCCAGTCCAACCATAAAACTGAATAAGAAGTGTTGAAATGATGACACCGACAGATCCCAACGTATCCTATCCATTACACTGAATCAACCAAAAAAACAAGCTGAACAAGGAAAAGTCTAGACTTACAGCCATGACATGTAAAAACACTCCGCGCATATTGTGACTATGTCCTTCATGACCACCACCACCACGTCCACACAACTGTTCATCTTGGTGATGTTGCTCCATGTGCTCATCGCGCACAAAATTGTAATTAGGCGTCAACGGACTTGTTTCATCGTCCTGTGATACTCCTCCTGGACCAGTGTGAATCTGCAACGACGACGATCTTGAATGTCCCGGATTGTGTTTCTGAAGATGGAGGTGCGCAACCGAACTAGGCGTAAGCAAAGACGAGGGTGACGACGTCGACAATGGTAGTGTTGGTGGTAGTGGAGCAACAGAAATAGGCTTATGCGCAAGTGAGACAGAACGTTGATGGGTAGATTTGTCCAAAGGAGTGGACGTAAATGAGAGTGCACGGGGATGTGTGTGCTGGGAATGATCCGAATGAGCATGATCACTACTGTGTACATCAGTCCTCGGGAACTCGACATGAGAATGTGATGCCGAGAGAGGCAGTTGTGAATGAGAGTGATTATCTGAAGACGGATTCAAATGCAAGTCATCACCAAAATATGAGTGCGAATGGGAGTCAAGAGCAGGACTGGGCGATGAAGGGGAAACTGAGTGACTATGCGAATGTTCATGCCCGTGACTGTGTTCACCATGTCCATGTCCATGCCCATGCGAATGACCCTGTACAAGAATCGTCCAATGTCATCTGTCATCTTTCGTACCAACCAAGAAAAGAAAATGACCTACATGATGATGATGATGATGTCCTCCCATAGCAAACATCCCAAAAAGATTAACACCCAGACCGACTGAACTGACAAGCAACAACTGACTCGTGTTCATTTCAGGAGGCTCCAAGCTGTGAAAGAAACCATTTTTTTCCCAGTCAGTCATGAGAACAAAACTCCCAATAGCATACCACCCACATCCGCTGTATAGCCTCAAACACGATAAATATCGAAATCAAAATCAGGAAAATCCCATTCGCAAATCCTGACAGCGTTTCAATTCGACCATATCTTTTTTTTATTAAAAAAAAGACAACTACCAAGTCACACGCGACCGATTTAGATCAAGATCATAAATCACTCACCCATACGTAAACCGCTCATTGGGTTCCCAAGTCGCCATAACCGACGCAAACAGCCCAACACCAATGGCCATACAATCAAACGCCATATGAATAGCTGCACCCACCATCAGCTCTCTAAAAACGAAAACAAAAAACCACAACCAAGAGGGGGGAGGGGAAAGCGACAACTCCCACGTACCGTCAGAAATAAGTCCCAAACTATTCGTCCAAACTCCATACAGCATCTGCACAAGCATATAACACAAATTGAGACACAAGAAATAGAATATCTTGCGCGATTCCGGATTCGAAAGTATCGTCTTCATGTAAAGTTTGATCAATTTCGAAGTCGGCGTCCTCGGGCGAGATGTCAGTGTATCCAAACTCTCTGGGAACATTCCTAGCAGTACAAGATCGTTGAAAAAATAAAAAATAAAAAGCAGGAAAGGGAAACACACCGACATATAAGAGTCCTGCTACCAACAAATCCGACCATCGAGGAAACTGGTTAAACGCCAAAGGACCGAGTATCAAGGACGCCACGAGAACAGTAGGAAATGACAATGCAAAATGACCGGGCGAATTCATCCGATGATTTAATGACCGCGCCGCGATAGGTGCACGAAACAAAAACATGTACGCAATCATAGGTATCATCGCCAACGAAGCAAGTGGAAGTGTCGGTGTCAAAGGTGAATGAAGCTAAGAGGGAGGAAGAAAAGAACACAATTCATACATTGAACCTGAACGAACAAGTGGGAGAGGGGGGACATACGACAATCGTTTTGAAGGCATAAAACGGCAACGCAACAATCGAAGCCACAAATATCGCAGCAGACATCACAAATGTCTCTCCCAACGAAGGCGCAACCAGACTCAACGTATGATCCAATGCCGACGTTACAAGACCGTGCAAGATAAGTGCACCATATCCAGGAATGTATCGCCACACTGTCGTAGGAGAAAATTGGGAATCAAAGAGTAGAGAAAGACCAGCTGCAACGGCTACAGCCAGTATCTTCTTATTAGGCTGCACAAAAGTCAAAGAAGTAAGTAAGTTAGAAAGGAGGGAGAAAAATAGACTCACATAAGAGGTAGATAGAAACGCCGCTACCCATAATTTCGCAAAATACGCAAACATGAGCGTTCTATACATAATATGAAAATCAGCGCTCCTGTCTCTATTCAAGGTTAAAAAAACACAAGTTTTACCGCACCGAAACGACGAAAGCCGGTACAACGCCATAAACAAACACGACTGCTGTAAAAACACCAACACACCAGCCATCCCAAGTATCGACCACTTTCCAACTTGGAGTCAGTTGTTGTTTTTTGCATACATAAACCATAAATAACGATTTCAAAAAACACACACCTCAATCTCAATATGCTTCCTCTTCATAACTTGTTGCGTCATCACCTCCCATCCCAATACCCCCAACCCACCACATGCCAAAACACGCATCACAACCCAAAAAACACCCATATCAAAATCCAATAACCGTTCCTTTGCAGATTGCAATGCTACCACAAACAATACATCAACAGCTACAAGTTTGGGTATCTGCCTGCTTGGTATCCTGTGGGCTCATACCAAAAAGGTGGGAGTTGAGGTCCATATTTTCATGAAAGAGTGCAAGAACTGACGAGTCAAAATTCATTTTTTTGGAGGCGAGTTAAGTTGGTACTGACGAGTTGGTTATGACTTTTGTGGGATTCAAGCTGATTTTATTTCGTGTTCGAGCATCAGGTACAGACATGCTCGTCGTCACCATCGCCGTCACGAAGAACTTACAGCATCTGCAAACCCGTGCATGTGATTCAGTGAAAACCAGAACAAATAAGGATATTTCAAGCATCATCATCCGAGAGAGAGGTGATGCGGAGCATGGTATCTACCAATGTACAATACGGTCATCTGATTTACAGATTGAAGATCAAGAAAACTAGATGTTTAGCAGAACCACTTTAGCGGAACTGCGCCATGAAATTATACCACGAGGCATTCAAATCCTGCGGTGGACTCGGGGCCTCAGATGAAGCAGACATCATCTGCATCTGCTGCGCAGCATACTCATTCCCACCTGTATACCCAAAAAACTCTGGTACAACCCTTCCAGCAAGCTGTGATATACCATTTCCGGTATACATAGCTTGCGACGGTGCATGAACTTGCTGCTGCTGCTGGAATGACACAGAATGCAAATGGTGGTTATGGTTCTGTTGGGATTGAGGATGAATAGATTGGTGTTGTTGCTGAACAGAAACAGGTGACATTCTAGAAGACATAGTTGCGAGATTTGCTTGCTGATGATGATGTCTCAGTTGTTGTTGTTGTTGTTGTTGTTGTTGTTGTTGCTGCTGCTGTTGTTGTTGTTGGAAGGCTATTTGTTGCTGCTGAGGTGATAGCGAAGGTCGATGATGTGTTGTGGGTTGAGGTTGAGGCACATGTTGACTGCTGGGCTGGACAACCCCATGGACAGAAGGATACATTGCATACTCCTGAGCCTCCATAGCTCCATACCCCTGGTTCATATTTCCATAACCTGCCCAAGACTGAACATCTTCCACAGCCTGATAGACCTGTATAGGAGATATAGCCTCAGTAGAAATGACAGGAGGTGATGCTGGCTGTGACGATGGACTGGACCCGAAAGAAGGGGATCGAGAGGAGCGCTTGGACACAAGCCGTGTCATTCCTCCGAGAGTGGATAGTTCAGTCACCTCACTCTTGACTCTGGTCCCGGTCGTATCGATAGGAGGTGAACCTGGCAATGTTTCGACGAGTGCCATGTGTGCCTTATCTTTCAATTTTGCTAGGATGGGCTATAGGTTTCCCAGAATCAAGCAAGGCAATCAGGGCTCAAACATGCCACCTACCAAAATTTTTTGTGTTCGAGTGTTATCAGAGACATGATTAAAGAGATTATAGGCGGTGTCGAGGTATGACAGTGCAGAAGGAGCCAATTGCATCTGAGCCTTGACGGCAATTGACCCCAAGACGATCTGGGAGACCAGGTTTTTTTTTCTCATGACCAAAGAGCCCAGCGTAACCCACTCACTGAACATGAAAACACATGTGTAAACAGAAACCACATGCGTTCTGTCAGGGCTGGATGTTGCTTGAACAAGCTCTCGATCAAACCGACGAAAGAGCAGGCACTCCTATAAGCGGCAAGGACTGATGGTCCGTATCTGCTTCCCATGGGATCCGTCGGATTGTCTTCCAATGCCTGAGCAAAAAAGCCTCGGTGCATGTAAAAGAGCGCTGGAAATCAACGTGAGATAGATGTGTGTGTGTGTGTATGAGAGAGAGAGAGTACTCACTGATTTCTCTGATTGCAAATGCGATATACCGCTGCATGGTCAATTCTACCGAGGGTTGTTCCACATGTGTGGCCATCTTTGAACCGCCAAAGCCCGGTATTTGTAAACTTGGAGGGGTATAGAAATTTCTCACTTTCTTATCAAGATCGGTGATCACCTTGTATGAGGGGGTTTTAGCACCGAAAGCAGTATTGTGAAGGTCGCTCAGGCATAACGCCGAGAAGCGGTGTTTCCAAGCCACAACTAAGAGATGATGAGGATGGGGAGGATGGAAAATCGAGAGTGACCTACAAGTCATTTCTATCTCACCCTGAGGATTGATGGTGGTATCGGTTGGAAACTTGCAATCGATGTGGGCCGAGGACAAGGAGGGTGGGCGGCCGTATGTAAGACTCTAAAGCAGGGGGGATGACTCAAGATGGGAAAGAGAGAGAGAGAGAAGATTTGAAGGACGCACTTGCCAAGAATCGTAAGTGAGTAATTCGTAAAAAAGAGCACGACGTTTGCGAGTTTCCTCTGGATTGAGATTCCATTTACCACTGTCTCGGTCTTGAGATGGGTGGGGTGAGTGACAAACAAGGGAAGGAGAAAAAGTTCTCACGTAGGCCAACCTGAAGTGATGTGAAGACGAGTCAAGAGGAGGAGGAGGAGAGGGAGATACTAACGCTCTGAGCCATCTTGATCGCGATTCCCATGATGACCCATCTTGGACTTGACATTTCGGAAAGGAACATAAAGTGGCACATGAGGAGCTTGGAAGAAGGGTTCAGGCGGAGAGGTCTCGTGAGTGGAGGAGGAAGGGACATACCAAGGCTTGGATGGCGGGGATAGACTGTTCTTCAAGGATGGAATCAAGCGCCAAGGAAGCCCTTGCGAGTTGATAATACTGCATGGACTGGGGGTTATGAGGGGGGGTGTGGAGGTCGAGAAGGCTGCCGAGGGCAAAGACCATGAAGAGAACAGCTAGATGATGGGGAGTGGGGGGGTCTGGTGGAAGGGTGGGGGAGTGGTAGATGGGGCGGAAAAAAGAGTCATAAAAATCGGGCTGGATGATGGGAGTATACCTGGAGGAGGAGGGGGGTTAGAGGTCAGAGGAAGAGAAAAAAAAGTAGAGGTGGACGTGCATCCAGGCAGCATGGCGGAAATAGAGGTCGGTGAGGCGTTGGGCGGTGGTGGCGTTGGGGAGATAGCTGATGACGGTAGTTCGGACATTGATGGCGGTAGGGATGTTGACGGAGTTGAATGGAAATGCCGAGGTAAGCCAGGAGAGGTCTTCTGGGATAGTTGGATTGGGTGTAGTGGAAGCCTCGTCGTCGTTGTCGTTGTCGTCGTCGTCGGTGACGACAGCTTCGTTCTGTACAAGTTGGAAAGAGAGCGTGGTGTGAGGAGAGAGAGAGGATCTCGCACCTGCAAGAGATACTAGAGAGGGGGGGAGTGAGAGGCTGTGTGCCACAACAAGAACAAGAAAACATACCCAAGAGTTGGCAGTGGTGCCAAAGAAGGTAGAACGGCCATCGTGGGAAATAGAGCTATTTTGGGAGATCAGTAGGGGGGGCGGGTCAGTGGTGATGGCGTACAGAGAGCCCATGGCATCGATGGCGTCTGAGTGGTCCTGATGGTCGTCCTTGGGGATGGGAGAGTGGGTAGACTCGCGTTCTAGAGGACGCTTGATCTGAAGCAGCTCGTCGGAAAGGAGGGGATGAGGCTGGTCGGAGTAGCAGGCATGGGCATCTGCAAGAGCATCCTCGAGGAATCTGACACGAGAAGATAGATCGTTTATTTTTTCGTGGAGAATCTCTGTGTTTGCGAGGACGAAACTGAGATGGGTTGAGAGCAGGACAAGAAGAAGGAAAAAAAAACCGACCGATTGCCCTTGCCCGTGGTGAGAGAGCCCTGGGGACAAATGGCAGCACAACCTTTCTTGACACAGTTTGTACAGGGAAAAACACGGCTGCACTTGAGCTTGAGTCGTCGGCACTCGGCACACGACAACGCCACTCCCCGCCGCTTGCTGCTGCGTTCCATCGCCTGGGGAGGTTGTTTGTCCCTGTGTGGGTGACACTGGGTGACAACACGCTTAGTAAGCGGACTCTACTCTTACTCTCTCACACCAGGTAGGTAGGTACGTCCTCTGTCCGTCTTCCCACAGGATGATTCCTAGATGACGAGTCTGAGCTTTTGGCCATGACGAGTCTACTTTTTTTTCCATTCATGCTTTTCTGATCCTTCTCCTTTCCCTGCTCTTTGAGGAAAAAAAAAACTCACTTCTTTCCAGATGTCCTTCTCTTCCTCCTCCTCCTTTTCCTCCTCTTCCTCCTCCTCTCCCAGCTCAACCGTCCTTCTCGGTCTTCCAGATGGCCCCATCGACGATCTCACAGACATGGCAGACGTCGCCGTCTCCCGTATCGGTGGCCATCCCGTGCGCACGTCTGTCTTTTTTTCGCCCATGTTTTAACCCTGCTTCAAAGGCCTTTCTTCCCTCTCCTGAGCCCTCTTTTCATGCCTCCTACTGCCAATCATGCTCTTTTCCCATGCCTCTCCTCCTCCAGATATGGTGCCCCTTGGAAGACAGTCCCATGGACAGAGCTCTCTACGTCTGGGGCTGCTCTCGGGGTCCCTGTCAGAACAACCCCGCAAGGTGGTCTCCGTCATTCGCTCACGTGTCTCGCTCATCCCTTGTCTTTTCATAGCATCCGTGCCTGGCGCGCCCTTCGTTTCAACGAAAAGTACGCTGCAAAACTAGCCAAGAAACGCCAACACATGTCCCATTCAGTCGTTCCAAAACCCAACCCTTTCTCGGTGCGTCCTTCAGCTCAGTCCTCTTTCTCTGGTGGCCTTGACCCACCTTAGATCGCCTCAGACTCGGTCACACTTGGAAATCAACTCTTTGGCCCTACCCAGGACAGTGGAGACGAGTCGGATGCTTCTGAGCTCTCCCTTGTCGTCGCTATGGCTTCGACTTCCCTCCATGACTCCGTCTGGAAAGCTGCCCCCTCCTATCAGCCCTTGTATCTCTCTACTGCCTCTGAATATCAGACCCCCCAATCAGATTCCAAACTTCCCCCCCATGCGCACCTAGCCAGCCCCGACAAGTCGTCAGGTCACGAACCATACGAAAACTCTCTGCAGATTGACTCTGTCTTTCATAGTTTCGTCAGACGCGTTTCTTATGAAAATCAACAGTGTCTTCGGTATCCTCTCTTTCTATCCTCACTCATCGTGTTCCCGTCCTCATTTTGCAATTTCCAGCTATCAACGACAAGGCTCCCCTCTTCCATACGCCAAAGACAGCGTCTTTGACAAACTCTTTCCAGTACCCTCACCCAAGTCGACAACCCTATCTAAATCCGCCTTCACCGTCTCCTCCGCTACAAAACCTACCTACTCTCCCTCCTCGGCAACAGATCTCATCCCACCATGTCCCACCTGTCAATCTCCACGTACATTCGAATGTCAACTCATGCCCAATCTCATCAACGTCCTTCAACATTCCTCCACTACTCCCGAATCGCCACAATCAGATCAAGAAAGAAGGACAACCCTCACGAAGGATTTGAAAGGAGGCGACGGTATGTCGTGGGGCACCGCCATGGTTTTTTCTTGTGAGAAAGATTGTTGTTCCGTAGACGATAAAGAGGCCAAAGAATGTTGGAAAGAAGAGGTAGTGGTCGTTCAATGGGATACTTGAGTGATATGTCATGCCAATGGTGTTTCTCTATCTGTGCTCCAGAGATAAGATAAGATATCGTTAGTCACAACGGAAGAAATGTTCGTTTTCTTTTTTTGGCCTGATTGGGATGCTTTCGCATCGATTGCGTCTCATTTCTTCCCTTGTCCACTATCCTCCTTGGTCTACCTTAACTCATTCACGGAAATTGATGGCTACACAACCCCCTTCAATCCAAGTTCCTCAACCAGATCATCAGTCTGATGGGCCAAGTACCAAGAGTGCAGGTAATTCGAAAAACGCTCAACACTTAGATAGCCAGTCTTATTGGCCGATCGTATAGCGAAAAGAGAAGCAAAAAGATTAGAGAAGGAGGCAAAACTGGCTGTCAAAGCTGCAAAGCAGTCTGCTACCGTGCCAAAAGCCAAGAACAGCTCCGCTGGGAACAAGGTCAAGGTCAAAGAGGAAGAGCAAGAATTTGTAAACACCACCTTCCCTGGAGAGAAGAAGGGTACGCCATTGTGTCGCATGAATGTGCTTGAGTTTGAGTCGATGCTGTCTGCAGACGTGTCTGGTCCTATGCCAGCTGGGTATAATCCTCTCGCCGTCGAAGCGGCTTGGTACGATTGGTGGTTCAAATCCGGTTTCTTCAAACCTCAAATAGACAGAGACACAGATGGAGATCCAAAAGTGAAACCTGCAGGACTGTTTGTCATCCCTGCGCCTCCACCGAACGTAACCGGAAGTCTACACATCGGACATGCATTGACAACGGCTATCCAGGATGCCCTGATACGGTGGTATGCTTAATTCGTTATCTCGGAAAAAAGGGAGGAGGAGGGGGCTCTGATGAGTTATATCCCAGGAATCGTATGTTGGGCAAGACAACGTTATTCGCGCCAGGTTTTGACCATGCCGGTATCTCTACTCAAAGCGTTGTTGAAAAGAGGTTGTATAAGACTCAAGGAAAGACAAGGCATGATCTTGGTCGTGAAAAGTTCTTGGAGCAGGTCATGACCTGGAAAAATGAGTGTGTCATCTACTTGAACATTCCGTCCGTTCGAGTCATTGATGCGTTTCTAGCTATCAAGATCGTATAACTAAACAATTATACCGTCTCGGTGGCTCCTATGACTGGGACCGTGCTTCATTTACCATGGACCCTGTACGCCCTGGGGCCCCCACCCTTTTCCCCTTCTACCTGATTAGGTTTGAATCTCTGATTCTCATTGCTCAATGTTCTAGAAACTTTCGAAAGCTGTCATTGAAACGTTCTGCCGTCTTCACGAAGACGGTGTCATTTATCGCGCTAACCGCCTCGTGAATTGGTGTGTTAAACTCAACACTACCCTCTCCAATCTCGAAGTCGAACAAAAACAGCTCAACGGTCGCACATTCCTTGCTGTACCTGGCTACGATCCCAAAGAAAAATTCGAATTTGGTGTTTTAACGTCCTTTGCCTACCCCATCCTCGATTCACCCACAAACGAAAGAATTGTAGTCGCTACCACACGTCCAGAAACCATGTTAGGTGATACAGCTATTGCTGTTCATCCCGATGACACACGGTATCTACATCTGCACGGAAAATTCGCCGAACATCCATTTGTGCCCGGTAGAAAGGTTCCGATTGTTGCAGATAGCATCGTCGTGGATATGGAATTTGGAACGGGTGCGGTCAAGATCACACCTGCCCACGACCCGAACGATTATGAAGTCGGACTGCGGCATGGGCTGGAGTTTGTGAATATTTTGAATGATGATGGGACGCTGAATGCAAACGCGGGCGACAAGTTCAAGGTGAGTGGATGTTTAGATGTATGATGGTTATGATGGCGATGACGACAATTTAGGGAATGAAACGATTTCATGCACGTGTAGCTGTTGTCAAGGCTTTGAAGGAATTAGAACTGTATGTTGAGACGAAAGACAACGCAATGCAGATTCCGATCTGTAGCAAGTCAGGAGATATAATCGAGCCAGTGCTGAAACCCCAGTGGTGGGTCAACTGTAAACCCTTAGCGGAGGAAGCTATCGAAGTAAGAACCCTGACTGCTAAGTTTCGTAACTGACAGTAAGAAATAGCGCACCAAAGCGGGCGAGTTGTTGATCCAACCAAAGCAGTCGGAAAATGAATGGTACCGCTGGTTAGAGGATATTCAGGACTGGTGTATATCGCGTCAACTATGGTGGGGTCACCGATGCCCAGCGTACTTTGTTCGTATCGAAGGACAGGAGCAAGATGTATGTGATGTTCGGCTCATCATCGGTGGCTTGATTGGGTTGATTTCTCTCTCTCAAGATGAATGACGGCAAAAATTGGGTGGTTGGAAGGACACTTGAGCAAGCAACTGAACGTGCCAACATCCTCGCTAATGGTGTTCCTTTCACTCTAGAGCAGGATGAGGATGTCCTCGACACTTGGTTCTCTTCTGGACTTTGGCCATTTTCTATCATGGGTTGGCCAGACGAAGTACGGCTGTTTATTGGTTCTCAATGGTTGTCGGAGCGCTCAGCTAGGTCGTTTTAGACTGACGACCTTAAATGCTTTTATCCTTCATCCATCCTTGAAACTGGTTGGGACATTCTTTTCTTCTGGGTCGCGCGTATGGTTCTACTTGGGATTAAACTCACCGGCCAAATGCCATTCAAAGAAGTTTACTGCCACGCTATGATTCGTGATGCCCACGGCCGCAAAATGTCCAAATCTTTGGGAAACGTTATTGATCCTATTGACGTTATTCAGGGACTTCCCCTTGCTCAATTACATGATAAACTCTACGAGGGGAATCTGGATGATAGAGAGATTGCGAAAGCGAGAGAAGGGCAGAAGAAAGATTTTCCCAAAGGTATTCCGCAGTGTGGTACTGATGCCTTGAGGTTTGCTTTGTGTGCGTACAGTGGAGGAGGGAGAGATATCAATTTGGAGATTTTGAGAGTGGAGGGTTATAGGAAGTTTTGCAACAAGATCTTTAATGCGACCAAGTTTGCAATGCTGAAGTTGGATGAGGCGTTTGTACCCCAACCATGTATCAAGGTGAATGTTTTCGTGGCTTCTCTCCCTCTCTCTCGGTTTGTTGATCGTATTGAGCAGCCGACTGGAAAAGAATCGTTGGTCGAGAAGTGGATTTTGCATAGGCTTAACATTGCTGCTGCTGAGATAAATCAACATCTCACTGATCGTAATTTTATGGCTGCAACGATATCAGCGTATAATTTCTGGCTGTATGAGCTTTGTGATGTCTATATCGTATGTTTCCCATTGCTGTTTTTATGACGACAACTCATTGAATGGTGTAGGAAGCCATGAAACCTATGACTGAAGAATCTGCCCCACTTGGAAGCAAGAAGTCTGCTCAGCAGACGTTGTATATTTGTTTGGATTATGGACTTCGACTGCTTCATCCCTTCATGCCTTTTGTTACGGAAGAACTTTGGCAGAGGTTACCTAGGATGCCGAATGATTCAACTCCGTCAATTATGTTATCTTCTTTCCCTGTCTCGGTGCGCAGATGTTTTGATTTTCGTTTTTTGTCGATGTGTGTCGTTGATCCAGGACGTCGGGGATAGGATGCCGACTTTGTGTTTGAAGAAGCAGATCAGCAGTTTGACCTTGTATTCTCAATGCTCAAGACGAGTCGTTCATTAGCTGTGTCATACAACCTCCAGAACAACATTCAATGTGTGTGGTTCAGTGTGTTTGACTCCAAAAAACCAATGTTGACATTGGGTTCTTTTTAGTCTTCATTCACGTACAAAATGACACCGAAGCTGCTCTACTCGAATCCCAAATCCCAATGATTGTAACGCTCATCAAAGGCTGCAAGAGTGCCCAGGTTGTTCGTTCGATGAGTGAGATACCTGAAGGATGCGGAGCGAGTGTTGTCACTGCTTTCGTGACTGTGCATACCCTTGTCAAGGGTTTGGTTGATCTTGATGTAGAGATTGCGAAATGTAAGAAGAAGCTTGATCTTGCTATGTTGAATCGGGGCAAGATTGTCAAGATGGAGGCGCAGCTTGATTATGTGGAGACTGTTCCGGAAAATGTGAGGTTGGCTAATGAGGAGAAGGTATGTGTGTGTGACTGTTTTTATTTTATTTTATTTTTATTTTTACGAACGAACACAACTGATGCTGATGATGGGTATGATTGTAGCGTAAACTGCTTGAGACTGAGGTTGTCACGTTGGAGGCGTCGATAAAGATGTTTAATGAACTCAAGTAGAGGTCTGTTATTGTTCTGAATGATGTAATTTGATGATTTTTGCCTCATTTTTTATTGAGTGATTTGCTATCAAACCTGCCTGATGTCATTTCAGGGGGAAGGGGGTTATGGTTTTTTCGAGAGCTTGGAAGCAGCTGATTGCTACAAAAAATTTTTTTCCACCGGTTAACCGGGAGATTATCATGTCGTAATCCGTAAAAGTGATTTGCTTACTAATTCCGTCAGTATATCATTAATTAATATGGACTCCCCCCCCCTCGGAGAAAAAAGTGGAGGGACAACTGGAAAATTATTTTTTTTGGTGAATTCGTAGTGGTAGGGGTGGGGGAGGGGACAATGTTCAAATCTTTTCCTGTATCGTGCACCTTTTTTTTGTGCGACGGGAAAGGACATTTGAGTAAAAAAAAAAGCTAGACTTTTTTTAGTGCCAGGTGTCACGAAACCCTGAATTCAAAAGGGTTTGAGACAAAAGGTGTTATGGATTGACCAGCTCGGGGTCAATGCATGGACGGCAGGTCGTGAGCTACGTCAGTGACGTCACGCGTCAGTTTTTAATAATTTATAATTTAACAAAGTATGCAACGGACTGTGGAGAACGAGAACGGGATCATATACTCCGAAATTAATGAGGTTTCCAACATGAAGGTTCAATTCCCTTGGTCTACACGGTTTGTTGGGAATGGATGAGCAAAAAAATCCGGACGGATGCCGAAACTTTAGTCCAAAAAAGGCATTCGGACCGATCTAAAGAACTTTCCTTAGCCTTTATGTGATGCACTGGAAGCCGATCCTCAGACCAACCTGGTCGTCGACCCTGGCATTTGCAGGCTTTTGGCTGGGTTCTTGCCCAGTCTTTTTTTTCTTTGCCTCCAGCACACCGGTTACAAAGTCTCAGATTTGTCCGGATGTCCTTGGCAACCAAACAAATCATTTACATCAATCAGACTATCTATACTCTCTTGTATACTTCTCTCTCTCTCTCTCTCTCTTTCCTCCTATCTTTCCCTTGACATGGTAGTCCAGGACAAGTCAGTTTCAGGATCTTCTCGTAGAGCTGGTCTGTCCTGCGCTGAATGTAGACGGTCCGTTTCCCTCACTTTGCTCAACCCGTGGAACCATCTGACACAATGCTTAGATCAAAGCTCAAATGTGATCGGTATGCTCAGAAAGTCCTATATATTTTCATAGTCAAACATTGTGGCTTTCTAGAGTTTTTCCATGTCAATCATGTGTTCGGTGAGTATCTTGACTAGTCGTCATAGTCCACTATGACTGAGCCGCACAATATTACAGTCGAGGATGTGCTGCAATATGCCCTGAAGGCAATTCTTTATTCTCTTGAAACTCGATTCTACTCTCATGTGCACTCATAGGCATTTTACCAGCGACAAAGGGCAATAAGTAAGGAAAAAGATTTCTGTTGAATCTTGAGATCCTGGTGTGACCAACGTTCGCCATTAGGGTGCTTATGGCACACGCCCAGGAGCTTTCCAACCAGGTCAAGCAGCTTAATTCGAGAGTTAAAGAACTTGAAGAGTTGCTACAGATGCAGGCACCACTATCGAAGATGAATACCGCGAAGCAGGAGCCAATTGGACTTCAAAGTGATTGTCTTGAGCCACCATCTCCTGCAGACCTGGACAACTACCACGATGTCATGCTGAACTCATCACCTGAGGCAATTGAAGAGATTGGATATGGAACAGAAGTCAAAAATGTTACAGATCGTATAGGTTCTCTTGCAATAGGTCAGGAGGGACAAATGCGGTATCGTGGAGAGACAGCAGGTGCCGAGGTATGTGAACAGCATATCTTCGTAATCATGGCTCTCAAAAGCTCTCCTCCATAGTACCTAGAGGACTTATTACCAGTACGTACCCAAACAACATATTCACTTCAGTTTCCGACATATTCTCTAGTCAATTTATGACGAAAACAAATATCGCTTGAAGGACCTTGATTTTCCACAGGAGATCAAGGAGCTCGCTACCGCTTTCCCCCATGGTCTCAAAGATGCTTCACATCTCAAAACTCACTTTCAGTGTTTCATACCGTCGCGAGATAGAGCCCTTCATCTTTTTGACACTTATTACGAGTACACTTCATGGATGTGAGTTCTTTCTGAATGTTACATCCACCGACACCTATCTCTCTTGTTCAGGTATAATCCATTTTCTCGTGACCTTTTTATCCGGACATTCTTGGATCCTATCTATGGTACGACTGACATTCCCAGTGTCGACATTATACATTCACACAAATTATCCGTATTCTTCGTCGTGCTTGCTAATGGCGCTCTTTACGATGACTCATCGAGTGAGAATACCCACTGGTTATCAGCTCGATACCACCATCTGGCGCGTGCTGCTATCTCTCTCGACTCAATGCTAACGGATGCAACTGTGGGGACTTGCGAAGCACTCTTCATGTTGATTCGTTTCCTGTTTAACTCGGACCGATCCGCGAACGAGGAACGTTGGCTCATAACTGGTTTGGCCGCTAGAGTTGCCCAAATGGTTGGTTCACCTATTCAATGAGAGTTTCATTCATGACTGATTATACCCTCAAAAGATTGGATTGCGTCAGTTCTTTGTTTGAACCTCTTTCCCCATCATTTAACATTGTCTAGAGCGTGACAGCGGAGGCTGGGGCTTGCCTCACGACGAAATACAGCGTCGACGCAGCGTGTGTTACTTTTTGTGTTTCCGACTTCTGCCAACCTAACGACGAATTGTAGATCTTCTGGTGCATCTGGACGTGGGATACCTATACCGTATGTGTTGTCCCGACATTACATCCTTTTCTTTCCTGATCTATCCAAAGGCCATCGTCAATGGTCGACCGGGTTGTCTGACCATTGACCATACCGACTGTAAACTTCCTGATGATCTCTATGCATATAAAAACTCTCGGGGCCAATTGGAACCAGGATGTGAGTGTCTGTAAGCAGCAGCCCGCCGTTCTCTCATTGACTGCTATCAAGATCAGAATTGGAGGACACAATACTGTATTACTTGTCTTGCTGCATCTGCAGACCATGTTTTCGCGATCAAAACACCCCCTTATTCTGAGCTTCTTGAATTAGACAAGCGACTACGCAGTATCATCCCACCTGAACATCTGTGGACTCCAGCGAATCCGAAAAGCCCACATGGTTGGCCTGAAAATACAAAGCTGGCCTGTGAGCAGGCTTGTGCTCGGTTTATGAAAGAGTCCAGTTCGTCAAATGTTTAGCGTCCTTTTGCGATCGACTGATTAGCTGCTAGACTTGCTTTATATACATCGAAGCTACTTCGCTCAGGCGATTCGACAAAGTCCAAGTGATCCATTCAAGCACAAATATGCGCCTTCAGTTTATGCCGTCATTACATCTGCCAGAACCATTTGCCAGCATATTCATGGCTTGTATGCCAAGCACAGGAAAATTGTTCGGCAAGGGTGGTATTTTTGGACAGCCGTTTATTCGTCTTGTGTAAGTTTGATTTTCGCTTTGGCTTTGGTTGGGTGATGTATTACGGCCGTAGATTGTGCTGAGCGCCGTGGTCGTTGAATGCCCCGGATTCTCTTTGGCTATTGAGTGTTATATTGATCTCAAAGAAGCTCTTGTCCTGTACGAGGAAGGTTCCCGACCATGTCGCTCAGAAGCTTCTCTGGTGGGTTTTTTCTCCTCACGATGCATTGATGTGTATAATTCACATGCGCTCACAGAGGCATATGCAAAGGCTCGTTGAAAGGGCGGAACAATCTCTAGAAGCACATAGCAGAGGTGTTGGTGGAGTGTGCAGGCAACAGACTGATTTGTCTGAGCCGGACGCTCTGGACGTTCTCGGTGGTCGAAAATCCCTCATTGTCTCCAAGTCTAACAGCAGCTCACCAAGCAGCAACGGTATGAGTGCAAGTCCGGGTCCTACAAGCTGCAAACGTGTTTCACCTACCACAGCCCCTGCACCGATGCCATCTCGGGCTGGCGCTGTCGAGATGCTGAATAAATACTATCAAGAAGCTAGCTCAGATCACCAAAAGCACGAACATTATGATTACATTCCACCTCGAAACTTTTCCATGATCCTCTCGACTCACCCTCAAAGCCTACCACAACCGCGAGTTCAACCTACGGCGAGTCATGCTTTGTATCCACCCTATTCAGCTCCTTCAAATCAGAATTTTCTGTCTTCCTCAAACGCAACACTTCAGGCTTCCCCTATATCTTCGATGCCAGGGGAGGTGCATTCAGACTTGGAGACATCTCATGTGTATTCTCCAACTCAGTTTTGGCAGCAGCCTGCGGTTTCAGGACACTACCCTCTACAACCACCTCACCCATTCAGCCAAAGTGACCTTATCATGGATTTCAGTACGATCCCGAGTGGGAACTCACAATTCCAGCCTGTGCAGCATCACCAAAGCTATTCGTCCGAAGATATAGTCATGTCCCAGAGCGATATATGGAGCAATTTCGCATCAGACTTTCGTCCATGAACTTTTTCCGTGGTCGTAGATATGCCTTTTTTCACTTTTGGACTCTTTGCAGGGTTTCCCAGGTCTATTGGTATGGTTTATGAGCATAGTGTCATTTACGAGTCCATAGTG
>Ga0157368_1000047_pt1 | contig 52345 bp, 61 predicted proteins | sample AttbisABBM3_FD_113146 | JGI IMG/M metagenome (GOLD analysis project Ga0157368, IMG submission 113146) | Fungus gardens microbial communities from leaf cutter ant in Botucatu, State of São Paulo, Brazil - Atta bisphaerica ABBM3 | ecosystem: Host-associated > Fungi > Mycelium > Unclassified ... | reverse complement strand
TGTAATTCACTAGTCTGATAATCAACAAAGATAAACTCTTATTGAACTCGATCTCCAGTGTTCAACAGCGACATACCAATCAGTACTCACTCCCACTCAGACTTTCTTCCCATCATCTGAAGTTGCGACCATGCAGCAGACAGACAACCTAGCACATAAGCTGAAGCTAAGGTAGTTCTACAAGTCTGCTCATCTCCAAGTCCATTCTGTGGACTTCCACCCCAGTGTGAACCATGTCTGACACTTTATCCTAATATTCAAGGACTATTCAGAACCAGAGTAACTCACTTACAGTCTCCACTTCTAGATAACTATCCTAGATAAAATACTGAGCATATAAACTGGTAGCTATATTGTAAATATTATTCTAAAAATTGACCAAAACTAACATTATCTTCCAGCATTGGTGACAACATACCTCACTATCTTCTAGTGAGCTTGTCCTCCATGAATCTTCCTAGGTAGCTCTTCTAAAATATATAACTAGTATAACTAGTAGAGATACAGCACATAAGCTAAAGCTGAAGATCATTTTAATATCCACATATCCAGATAATGCATACTTGCTAATCTAACTTCTAAGAGCTTACTAATAGGTCTCAGACAATGAGATGTGAACTGCATCTAATATATACAAAGAAAGACCAGCAAAAAAACTAGTGAATTGATATATTGGTCTATATATTATTTGATAGAAGTAGAAGAAGTTAAAGAATAGGAGATTGAAATAATATTAGATATACAGAAAATATGGGAAGTGGTGGAAAGAGTTTATAGCAGAGTATAATTCTTGGAACAAGAAGAAAGGTTTAGAGAATACAAAAGAGATAGTAGCAAAGTTTGAGGAGAAAATAAATATAAAAGTAAGAAGACAGAAGAAGTTGGAAATAGTGGGAAAAAGAGACTTTAAGTAACACAACAACTGTAATATGTTAGCTGAGATACAATGTCACTAAGACAAATCTCTATTATTATTCTTTTTATTATCTTTCTTTTTTTTTTGATATCTATAAAATTAAATCAGCTTGATCAATCTGATGGACTGCTGGTAATGCTTGGACCAGAACTATATAGTTCTATTATACTTAGACTATCACAGTTTTTATTGGTACAAAAGAACTATAGTATAAAGTGAATGAATCTTAGCCATTTACATTTTCAAGCCTCAAACTGAGTATACTTTCTCAAGTAATATATTCTGATACCTGTAAGAAATAGTAAAGCTATACAGAAGCATTAACTTTGAGTGAATATATCTGAATTCAAAGAAAAAAATTAGTAAACAAGATCCAAGGAAGTGGTCCAAGCATTGAACTTGTAACCATGTTTTGTAATTCCAACATAGACAACTGTAAATGACTAAGAGTCATAAAACACACAGGGAGTAGTACATGTAATCATGTGATGTACTAAGTTCATAGTAAAATTGATAAGATCACTACTAACATAGGAAGCACTATCCATTGTAGAGAAGGATGCAACTTGAATTGATGTTAGTATCTGTGATGGAGATGGATACAGCTCAGAATAACAACAGTGCTTTTTTCCTATAGAATGCACTTAGTGTCCATGTCATTAGTGAAAACATGTTGGCACATCTTTACAAACTGTTCTTGGTTTGCTCACAGTTCCTTGGTTCCTTGGTTGATCTATCTCCATCAAAACTTCTTCTTGCAGGCATGCTATGCTGATTATGAGTATGAATAAGCAGAATGTTTATTTGACATGATGGTACAAAATTTATATGGTTCAAAATAATCCCCAATTTTTTCTAGAGAAGTATACATGTGAAGGTAGCTATGGTAGCTATGGCTTAAGTAGCAGAGTATTTCAGCCCAAAATATGCAAAGAAGTAATGCCTGATGACAGTATAAGGTAATTGATTCCTCCTTGTATAGACTCGGTCACGACTCGGTTTGCAGCTTCAATAGGGGAATATGGACCGAAGAGTGTAGATCAAGAGCTGCTTGATTGCTTGATCTGATACTAGCTGCTCGTAGGTCTGGTCAGTCAGCCATCCATGGTTTCCATTTTGTATAGAATTGTCCTACTATACTGGCAGAAGGATTGAGGTGATCATTGGATTCAGTGTGTCTGTTAGTAAATCAAACACATATTTTGGCTCCAGAATGAAACACCGAGTTTCGTTCGGTGCAATTGTGATCTGACATAACGTCAAGAAACCATTCATCTCGAAAGTATTGTACAAATTGCTAAATCTCCCTAAGTAACGATATCCAAATTAACAGCAGCAGGTCCACAAGTTCATTGAGCATTACATAAAGCAATAAAATATGTCAGGCAAAGAAAGAAAAGCGAGGATGTGACTGTCAAAAAGACTGTCGCTGGCTCATTCGGATGCAGAGTAGTTCTTCTAGGAGCTCGTATGTCCGTCGAGGATTGTGATCTGGTAAATTGGAAAGAAGCCTTCTCCAGTCCTTGTGGCCACTTGAGCGCTGGGGAGCTGAAGTTGGAACTGAGAACCCTGACGAGGATGTTGAGGACGATAGAGAGTGTTCGAGAGGGGATGATACCGAAGAAATGTAGCCGGTCCGTCGGATGGAGGGACTTTGACGACTGAACCAAGAACCGTCTCGCGGTATATCATGTACTGATACTGACAAGTGTGGTGATGAGTGCAGGTGAGAATGTACGCAGGTTGAGATAGCGGTATGAGATGACGATAGATGTGCAGATCTTGGTTTAACATGCTTTTTCAACATGGGATTTGAAGGCTTATGAGGACTTGAATGAGAATTAGGAAGTTGGCGTAGGGAAGAAGTGGTCAATGGTGATGTGATATTGGTTTGTAATGTGTGACCGTCCATGTCTGTCGAAAAGAGTAAAGTAGTTGTAGTTGGCGTTGGCGGCGGCGAAAATTCAGTAAATGGAGGGAGGAATGTAATCGTCGAGGAGGGTGACGGCGTGGGTGCAATTGGTATTGAAGGTGAGGCTCGGCTGGGAACAGGCTGTATAAGCCCAAGCTCTTCTCCGATCCAGCATAGGACCTCGGCAACATAAACGACTTCATGCCAAGCTCCAACAGCCAGTAGCCGCGGGTCAAGATTGCTCAGACCGATGTCTGTCTGCAAGACGTCGATTTCAAGGACACCTAGAAATACTTTGATGGTGTGGATATGCCTGTTCTCGTCATCTTTGTCGATTGCGTATGCTATTGGTATGGGCACACCGAGTATAGACTCTAGTATTAATATGAGTAGAGATGGTGTGAGATCCACCGGCGAATAAAGCACAAAAGGAAGATGGATAGCTTGAAGAAGAGCATTCAGCTGGGCAGTGAGAGTAAACGGGTCCATGACGTGACGTGACGTCGTCACATTTGTAACGATGTAACGCTGATCAAACGCGGGGTCACGAGGACGCGTTTCATTGGGCTCACACGCACGCGATGACTCAGCACTTTACCAAAGATACAAATATACAATGAAAGAAACACGCACCAGAGCTCAGCGGCAACAGCAGGGTGAAGAAGAAAGGGAAGAGGCAAAAACCACAGAAATGGAACACGAGGACACTGAAGGGGAACAGCACACAGGCACCTTCAAGGGCGCTAAACGACGGCGTATCAATAGAGACGGGGATTCAGTTCCTAGTCGTGCTGCCAGTCAGGAAGTCGATGAAGACACTGAACGATCCTCACAGGCTAAAGATGTTCGGTTTCCTGAGTTTAAAACCCTTCCTCGCGACACTGATGGGTACGTTTTCAGTCAAGTGCTGATGATTGGTTCTGATTGTTAGTAGCTATATTCCTGGATCTATCGTCCGTGTTCAGCTCGAGAACTTCCTCACCTATGATTTTGCTACCTTCAAACCTGGTCCATACCTCAACATGGTTGTTGGGCCTAATGGTACTGGGAAAAGTAGTATTGCTTGTGCTCTTTGCTTGGGACTCAACTTTCCGCCGGCTGTATGTATCTTATTCTTTCCCAAATAAACCTCTCCTTACTTACACTCAATTCGATAGGTCTTAGGACGAGCAAACGAAATCAAGAGCTTCGTCAAGATTGGAAAAAAGAAAGGATACATTGAGATTGAACTCAAAGGGCCCCCAGGCAAACCTAACCTCGTCATCCATCGTAACTTGACGACCAGCTCGAATACCAGCTCTTTCATGCTGAACGGAAAATCTGCGTCGGGTAAAGATATCACTGAGCGGATGGTTGAGCTCAATGTTCAAGTTGGAAATCTCTGGTTTGCGCTTTTCTTTCGACAGCGTTTTCCGATCGCTGATCCTCTTTGAAGTACATTCCTGCCACAGGACAAAGTGTCTTCCTTTGCTGCTCTGTCTCCTCAAGAGCTTCTGAGAGAAACTCAGCGCGCCGCTGGGGACGATAGGCTGACATCATGGCATGAAACCCTCGTCAAGCTCGGTAAGGAGCACCGAGAGCTCAACATTGTGAGTATACGTCGAGAAGGTCTTCTACCTCTGTTCATTGATGCTCTCGATAGAAACAAGAATCTGACGAGGAAGCAAGTACCCAAGCTCAATCACGTTTGGACATGATGGAAAACACTGTCCGTCTCTTTAACGAACGAAAAGGGCTTGAACGCAAGGTTGCCTCCTCTCTTCTGTGCTCCTACAGCAGAGTTTGACTGAATTGACCTCTCAGAAAGCCGTACTTTCTTGTGTAATCGAGCTCGACAAGTATTGTACCAGTCATATCCAATATCGGCGTTTGAAAAAGAGACAGCGGGCCTCGAATGCCAGAGTCCAAAATCTGAAGCAGAAGAACCAGCCTGTTCGTGCCCTGCTCGAGTTTGTTTTCCTTTTTCCTGCAGTCTTGTATCGTGATATATTCAACATCCTACCAGGGCCATGCTAGAGGAAGGAAAAGATATGCAGCGTCAATACCAAGCCAATCAGAATGTCCAAAATAAGCGGTTGAAGAAATTTGGTGAAATCTACAGCAAATTCGAGGACCTTGTAAGTTTCCTCTATGTTCATTGTTGCTTCGGGAGTTCGAGGGTTTATGTGACGTTCACTTTACCATATTAGGAGGAGGGAGTAGATGCAACATACCAGAAACTCGATACTCTGCAGAGAGATGAAGGAAAAAGACAAAGGGATATCAAAAGGTTCCAAACGGAGATCGAAGAAACTGAAATCGAATTGAGGAAGCCACTGCCAGAGACAGATGATCCAATCGCTTTAAAAAGCGAAGAGGTGAGTTTTCTCCCGTCTAATAAGCATGGTGTTGATCTGTTATTCAGGATCGAGTCCAACACGATAAATGGCAACTCAGCCAACGAGTAGGAGACCTCGAAAGGGAGTACAGGGACCACTTCGATAAACTTGCTAGGGCAAGGCAAGCACTCAAAGAAGCAGAGAACAAGTAGGCACAACTCTTTCCAATTTATTTCTCATCTCAAAACTCGAAAACTAGGATTCAGGGTTTGAACAACGTTGACTATATAAAATTACAAAACATGCTTAAGTGGCATCACGATACCCATGACGCCATTCTGTGGCTGCGTAGTCATCGACATTTATTCAAGATGGAAGTATTTGAGCCGCCCTACATGTGTATGACTGTACCTACACAGGCTTATCAGGCAGGTGTGGAGGCTTTGATGAATAGCGCGCAGTTGCGGGTAAGTCTGCCGCCATTGACCTTTGTTTTCAACTTTCTCATCTCTCGATAGACGTTCGTTGCGCAATGCAAAGAAGATATTGATACCTTAAATCATCATATCAACGATACACAAGGTCTTGGTAGGAAAGCACGCATCGTGACTTGGTTCAGACAGTTTAACATGAATCAGCTGGCTCCAGCACCAATGTCTTATGATGAAGTACGTTCTGTATTCTTATCAACACCATGCGATGTTGATGCCAGTGATCTGTATACCTAGATAAGACGGCTAGGTTTTGACGGATATGCCCTTGACTACGTCGAATGCCCTGAAGGATTAAAGTGGTTCCTTAAGAAAGAATGTAATTTTCATCGTAACGTACACCTCATCAGTCGCTATCTATTAATCACGCTTAACCCTTCCCATCCAGGCCCTTGCCCTCAACGAGAAAAATGTTGATATCGGAGCCGCGATGGAAGCTGTCGGGCGCCCTGAGACTGGAGGTGGTGCATCATTCGTTTGTGGCTTGACGATGAATGTAGTCCAACGCTCGAGATATGGTTCGAGAGCCCTGAATAACATTACAAGAGATATTCCGAGAGCCAGGAATTTGACTGTTCAAACTGGTATGTTTCCTCCCAGGTGACCATGGATTCTGTGCCTATTGTTGTGGAACAGTCGATCCCGAACTTCGCAGGCAGGCTGAAGAAGTTGTTGGGACTTGTCAGCAGCGGATTGCGATGTATGAAGAAGAAAGGAAAGATCTCGACAATAGGAAGACGCTCCACAAAACTGAAGAAGTCGAGGTTGACGCGCGGCTGAGCGATGTCAAGAGAAGGAAGGATATGATTAGGCAGGTTGAGAGTAAGAAAGTCTCAATGCAAAACAAACTTAGTGCGTGCCCTTTGAACTTATCCCTTGTATCTAGATCTACGTATATTAACACACACATTTATATTCGTGAAACTTTCAAGAACGACTTATGGAACACTTAATAAGCCTCAAAGAGCAACCCAGCATCGAGCAACAATCAAGGGAGCTCAAAAGTGAACTTGGGCAGAAGAATTTTGCCAGAGCGGATATGATCAAGGAAATTACTGTTAGTCGTGTCTTTCTCAGTTTCCTCTGTTTATCGACATGGAGTTTTATTTTTTGCAGAAATATATGAAGACATTCATTCCTGAGCAACAGGCCCTTACACTATTGAAACTGAATGTTTTACAAAATCAAACCAATTGTGAAGTTCTGGAGGAACTAATGCAACAGAAAGACGACAAGTTCAACAGGGCTTATGCAGCTTACACGGAGTGTACGTATTATTGTCAAACCATATTCTGGATCAATCGTTCATTGTTTGAAATGAAGTGAATGCTCGATACAAAACTGCGAAAGCTGAATCCGAGCGACTACTAGCGCATGCTAGAGTGGTTCTTGAGGAACGTGATCCAGAAATCATAGAGGAAACGGACAGGATTATTTCCATTCGTGAACTTTACTTCAAAGAACTTGCGGAATGGGAAGATGCATTGGAGGTAGTGGGTGGTGATGAAGTAGAGCTGCGGAGACAGGGTATCCAAAAGCCCATGATCCCAGAGAATGCACAGGAGAATGATCTGAAAAGCTTAGAAGAGCTTGAGATCGCGTGTAGGACCATACAAGAACAGTTGGAGTTTAACAACAATCGGGACGAGAGTGTCGTTAGGAGTTATGAAGAAAAGCAGAAATTAGTGAGTGCATTGCTGATCTGTTCCATCAAGCTTGGCGTATTCAGAATCGGCCCAGATCGAGCAATTGACGGTGGCGATGGAAGCTAGGCAGAAGAAAATAGATGATATCGAAGGCAAGATCAAGCAAACGAGGGTAAGCATTTTCTGATTGATCGTTCGAAATCCATAGCTCGCCATCGCCATCCCTTTACAGGACCGCTGGGAGCCTGGGCTCCGTGCTCTGATAAGTAACATCCGAACCAAGTTCTCAGATGCGTTTGATAGGATTGGATGTGCTGGTGATGTGGAGCTTGTGCCTGATCCGGATTATGCACAATGGAGAGTGGATATCAAAGTCAAGTTTAGGGACAACGAGAAGTTGCAGTTGTTGACTGGTCAGCGTCAATCCGGTGGAGTAGGTTGTCTCTTTTAGTATCAGATTATCGCAGTCGTTGATTTATACATGTTATAGGAGCGCTCACTCACTACAATCCTATACCTCATGTCACTTACTACACTCGCGCACACGCCCTTCTCGCTGGTTGACGAGATCAATCAGGGTATGGATCAACGAGCAGAGAGGATGGTACACAATTCGATGGTAGATGTGACGTGCAAAGAAGAGAGTTCGCAATACTTTCTCATCACACCTAAGCTGTTGCCAAACCTGCGTTACCACAGACGTATGAGGGTTTTATGCGTCAACAATGGGGAATGGATTGCCAATGATGCCAATGGAGATATGAAGGTCCTATTGCGGAGTTATAAGGCTGCTCATAGTGTAGCCAAATTGCTAGCCTGATCGCTAGCTCCCTCCTCCTACCTCGTGGATTGTGCACTTTATACCCCTATTCAATCTAGCCTATAACGTGCTGTGTTCTACTTATGGTGTTTATGTTATTCAATGGTCAATTTGAAGGGATATCCCCAACTCGATGCAAACTAAATCCAGCGCTAATGGGTGTCTGTATACTACAATCAGAGAATACAAACAAAAGAAGATCAAGCTCTAAAGCAAGAGCATGTGAATGTCCCTTATCAAGTTATAAGTGAAATCAATAAGAATGTGGAACAGACGTTATGTCTGAACAACGCCCCTTATGACGGCTAACTCAGCGTTAATGATACTACTGGTAGCAGCACCGATGGAAACATTGTTGGCGAGTACAACAAACTTGATATCCAAAACCTGACACTGACGTACGCGACCCACAGAAACGCCAGCGCCGTCCTGGTAGTAGCGATCTAACCTAGGTTGTGGCCGATCAGGTTCCTCGTGAACGGTGATGGTATGTCGTGGAGCACTAGGACATCCAAGAGACTGTGCGTCTGGAGAATAGGCAGCAAGAGCCTCGCGAACCTGCTGAGGACTGGGAGGAGGTCTCCTTGCAAACCGCACCGAAACACACTCTGTGTGTCCATCAATAACCGGAACACGATTACACGATGCAGAAACCCTCAGAGGATGCCTAGCGTGCATATCAAAGACCTTGACACCCTCGTCGTTCTCTGTAATACCTCCAAGAATTTTGAGGGTCTCCCATTCCATTTTCTCTTCCTCGCCACTGATGTAGGGAACGACGTTGTCTAGTATGTCGAGAGAGGGAATACCGGGATAACCGGCACCTGAAATTGCCTGCATGGTACTGACGATGACGGCTTCGAGAGGACCAAAAGTCTTTTCAAGTGCGGAAAGAGGGATGACATAACCTGTTGTAGAACAATTGGCATTTGTAACGATGAAGCCCTTCTTGAGCGGAGGAGAGTGAAAAGCCCGTTGTTGCTGGATGATAGAGAGATGGGAGGGATTTACAAATGGTACAATGAGGGGAACGTGTGGGTCTCTACGGTAGTTCTTGGCATTGGAGAAGACGGCAAGCTCAGCAGAGCGGAATGTCGCCTCTAGAATGGCGTCAACAATTGTTTTTCCAGCAACTGCTTTGGCATACCTATATCACCTGCAGCTTCTGCATCGAGGCCGGAAAAAACAAGTTTGCAGTCCGCGAAATTCTCAGCTTTACATTCCTGTACCGTGAGCTCCTTCACAGCGCTCGGGATAGGTGTAGACTGTTTCCAAGTGACAGCGCGGACATACGGTTTTCCTGCTGACTTTGTTGAGGCGCCAAGTGCGTGGATTTGAAACCACGGGTGGGCAGCAAGTAGGACAATGAATCGCTGGCCGACAGTCCCGGTTGCACCCAGCACACCGACGTTGATCTTGCTATCGTGTGCAGAGACAATTCCGAATTCTTGAGGATCGGATGAGGCAATTGTCCGTGGATAATGAAGTTTGGAAGGAGAGTACTTGTTACCGTTGCCACTGTTCATGGCAAAGCGCTAATGTTTTATATTGATAGATTATCTCGAGTGGCTAGTAATTATGATTTGGTGTTATATCTTTCCACGTGATATGTCACAGACATGTCACATGATTGACCAAGACTAGTTTTACTTTTGAACAATGTCAACCAACGTGAACACAAATAACGGAATCAATCCACTTGCTGTTGCACATAATGTTAACGCATTGAACTCTGTGCATTTTCTCTCGGCATGTTTTACAGGTGCTGCAGCTGGAATTCTCGGTCTCACAAATTTCTCCGGCTTTTTCCTTTTCCTCCTGTCGCTCCTATTTTCTGCGCTCTGTATTTCCGCCTTTCGGTGTGTGAACCGTTCAGAAATCACGGTGACCCATTGATAAATTATATAGGTGTGGTGGTCACCCTGCTCAATATTTGTCCGATGGAGGGTGGGAGCTGGTCAAACCGTCACAAGACACGATATTTGGGTTCATCCTCCTCTGGACGTTGTTTTATGGTCAGTTTCCTATTTTTACTATGACTGAACCTACAATGAATGATACGTGTGACTAGGTATCGTACATGGTGTGTTATCGTTATCCTTCGATTTCCAGGCCATCACGAACCTCTTGTTTCTCATCTCCCACCAGTATATGACTAGAATCTGCGTACCCATCCTTCATCCTGGGAATATCCAGCATGCAGATATATCGGTACTCTATACCATGGTGACTATCAGACTCAGAGAGGGAAAACACCACTGTCGCCGGTTTTCTGCATGAGAACGACGTGCCTAAGAGTGTTGGCAATAGTGCTATGTTAATTGTATGCTAGAAACGTGAGATTGTTCAGGACCCTCGTATTTTCAGTGTCATATTCTGCTGTTGAGATGAAAGTATACTCTAGATACATATATAGCCTAGCGTGACTTAAAAAGTGATTGCATTGTGATTGCATTGAACCATGGCTACAACCTCCACTTCTTCCTATCCATCTGTCCACAAACAAAGTCCAGTAGTAAATTCTGGATTAGGAGAAACGAAAGAGGACAATGCTTCATCGACGTACAAAGCCGCTATTTTTCAGAGATTGCATCCGCGGGTGTACCTGGAGAGATTTTTAGCAGAAGACGTGAGGCCAGATGGGCGTTCGCTTGGGGTAGTAGATAATCATGGAGGAAGTGTCATTGGCGAAGGTTCGATCTGGAGAGAAGTTTCGGTAAACGTCGGTATGTTTCTGTCTGCCCCAATTTCTCTTCCCGTTACATAGCTCTAGAGAATACGGAATGCTGATTTCCTCGGGCCGGGCTTGGCTTTGAGTCCTTCAGCACCATTATGATCCAGATTGACGGATATTACGCCTGTTAAAGCACTTTCGTGAGAATATCAGCTAACCTATCTCGCTATCGTTATCCTTCCAGGTTCAATTGGTACTGCAGATGGTTCCGCCCTCGTGCGAATGGGTGGGACAACCATTGTTTGCGGTGTGAAAGCCGAAACTGCTGAACCGGATTTAGAAAAACCGGATGAAGGATTTTTGGGTATGGATGGATGCTCTCCCTTTCAGTTTTATATTGAACTTGTTTCACACTTCAGTGCCAAATGTTGATCTTCCGGCAATGTGTCATCCGCGTTTCAAACCTGGCCCACCTTCAGACCAAGCACAGATATTATCAGAACAGTTATTTGAGACTCTGACGTCGTACGTCTTCCTTAAAACATGTTGACTCCTGACCACGCCGACCCTTCCTCCATTGTCATTTCCATGTACTCAGAGCAAATATGATTCCTCTACAAACGCTAGTCATACATTCGGGCAAGGCTGTATGGACGCTCTATGTAGATGCAACGTGCATAAATTATGATGGAAACCTGTTTGATGCCACACTAATTGCGATGGTTTCTGCTCTTCTGAACGGTGAGCCGCAGTCACACACACTTTTTTTGACAAGTCAAAAAATCCTGATGTGGTTGGGCATCTTTAGTCAGGCTACCAAAGGCGATGTACGACGAGGAATTAGGACAAACGATATGCCATCGCGAACCCAAAATCCCTTTGACAATTAATAGTCTACCCCTCTCTATGTCATTCGGCATTTTTGACTCGTACGTCGCAGTCCCGTTTATTCTTTGATATCATCTGCTGAAAAGCTCTGGTGGGATAGGACCCACGTTCTTGCAGACCCAACTGCATTCGAGGAACCGCTATTGGACAGTGCAATTACAATAATTACAGGGGAAGATTCCGCATCAGAGGTTGAGCTGCTGAATATCGTCCAATATGGTTTAGGAATCACGAATCCTGCATCAAGTTCGACATCTAGTTCGGTCTCGATGGCAGACAATGCGCTTAGTGCTTGCATTACGGCTGCAAAAATTAGAAGACATGACCTCGGAAGGATCGTGAAGGAGGCCGTTGACTTTGAGAAAGGACAGAGAGATTGAGTATTTGAAAGATTTGAATGTGAGATTCTCGCATGGCCACGCGAAGGTCGCGTACCTATCAACCAACAGCATCCCAGGGGAGAACACCGTGACAGATTTTTTACAGACAACGGTGTCGTGTATATGAAAAAGAGCAGGTGGAATCTACGTTCTGCTTTCCCCTTCATGCCCTGCATCATCCCCACTCTAGTCTTGTTCATGGAGGACAGTGGTTTCAATGATGGATTGATGTTAAATCTCAGTGCCAATTGTCCATGTATAACTTGGGTTTGTCGAGTTGGGGGTATCTTTACCGTGGATGGTAGGCGAGGTTAGATCCTACTCTTGGCGTGCTTTCACAAAAGTTGATGATGTACATCCTTCGCCAATCAAGAGTCATTGAAAAATTTGATAGTGCCAGATAATGCCAATGCATGCACAGTGCCATCGGTCCTTACTGTAATCACGCCTCTCAGCACCACTCCTGTCGCTGATTTATCTGAGAACCCGAACCATAGTGCCGCTTTGTCCAGTCGATGAGAACTGTCATGAAACCGAAAAGAATTACTGCCACGGTACACAAATTGAGGGACATATTCAAGGCTATTCTCCCTAGACAGTTTTTCGATCCAGCTCGGAAAGTAATTTGTATGAGGAATGGAGTAGAAACTGTTTCTGTTGGAAGAGTTGTCGCTTTATCTTTTGGGAATTTATAATGAAGCAAGTTACTAGGACATTAATCGTCTAGAACTTTCTCGCCCACAAGCTGCTAGGGGTCAGACATGTATCAGTCAACTCTGATCTTGGCTAGTAATAGATTCTGACATTCGACTTCTCCCTTCGCGCGCGCTTTTTTTCAAAGTTAGTTCGACTATTTATTCGGAAATGAGTATTTATCGATGTCTGGAGTCAGTCGTACTTCCGACAGAACTCCAGGAGCCACTTCAGGAGGACTTTTGGTGACTAAAGTTGTTCGACTAACATCGACCAGTTTTATGATAGCCTGCGAGCGAGGCATGGTGATTCAATACCCGTGCCGTGCTCAGAATTCTCACCGGCCAAGTTCATTGTCAATGGAAATAGACTGCCTCAGCTGTCAAGCCACGTGGAACAAGGCAATTACACGTGGCAGGTGGCTGTGAATTATTCATTTAACCGGTTGACGGCTCGTGGCCCTCTTGGCGGCATCTTTCTGGATTTAGAGACTGTATTGGAAAGGCTATCCCCTTGCATTACACGTTTACCCATTACGCATTTATCTTCATGCAAGCAAACATGATCCGAGACTTCGCATAGACCAACGGCACACAATTCCCGGGGGTTACAATGCACCGGCGGTGTGTTGTGTTTTATCCATCACCATGCTAGACTATTGTTTGTTTTTAATGTGTGTATTGTGTCTGATAGACCTAGTATAAATATCATTGAATTTTGTCCATAAAAGTCCCTCAATTCTCCTCTACGTCGAGCGCTGAGGTGAGTTCTTGGACTATCCCAATCACCTCGTCGCGCTTATTATGCCTGTAGTATATTTTCTGCAGGTATTATCTAATATACAGTTCTCGTGTCTGCATCGAGAGCTGAGAATATTTCGTCCATTGATACCGTTTTTTTTTACAACTCCTCTTCTTACTCTCAAGAATCCTACCGTCATTTCCTGTAGCCATAGTGTTACGATAATGTCAATGTCATCAGCCCCTCTGATCCTTTACCAGCACGGTGCCAATATGCTTCACCACCAGTGGATCGACGAGACGGGAAATGTAGCATTCACTGTGTAAGTGCATTTTCACCACCGTCAACCGCAAATCCCCCCCCTTGTTGACCTTGACTGTTGCCCCTGTAGATCTGAGGTATGAAAAAGCCGTAGGCCGCAAGTCTTCACACGCATCCATCCTGATTCACAGGCTTCAAATTCACCTACCCTCCTAATCAAACTACACCGTGAACCCGAATGGGCTCAGTTGCACCAGTCTATTCTAGGACCAGAAAAATCTTGGTTTTATCTTGGTCCGAACAAACAACCTGGGTATGTATGCTACGGCAACAACCAGACAAATCATGGGATGATGGAAAAGTTTCGTAAGCGAAGTTGGGCAGGCAGCTCGTATGTGATTTTGTTTCCTTGTCCGTGCACATGTGACTTGACCCTTATTGAAGCTCTCGCTCTTTTACATCCCAGTCGGGTAAGGAATATAAATGGAAAATTACCTCAACGAGGATGGAGGTCCGTTGAGTGTGGGTTACTTATCCATTTTTTTGCAAGCTGAATTCCATTTCTAGTGCACGGACTCGTGGACCACTCTCGCTGTTTGGGAGCTCAGTAAGCCGGAAGAAGAACACCATGGAAAACTTACCCTGAAACCAGCAACCTTTCCTTTGGCTACTGAAATCATGACAAGTCTGGTCTTGAATAAAATGGCAGTTGATCTGGGCTGGGAGTAACCCAAAAACTGTGTCTCGCATCACCTTTTTATACATGAATTATTTTTCTTCCTTCTCTTGCAGACGTCTCGACATGTATACCAATGACGTAAATGTATTTCGTTCTATCAACGAAAAGTATCGTTGAACGTTGTCTTATAATAAGACAATTCCTGTATCTTTTATATTGCACAGTACAGCAATGATCAGGCGGATTTATGTGGACAGCACCTTTTTCGTTGGAAGACTTAGCTCTACACTCTACTCGTCCCCTCTGCGTAGCTCGTTCTGAAGATCCCTTAAACGAGACCATTCAACTTCATCCTCGAAGTCTTTTGAGCGCCCCATGAAGGTCCGCACAATACTTCGGGCTTGAAGTCCCCAATGATACCCTTCTACGCGGGGACCAAAATTTCTCAACAGTTCGACAACTTCCTCCACTTCTTGGACTGCTCCTTTCCACTTATCCAGGTCTGTCTCACCCTTCTCCATCGTACCCGCACTCCCATTCCGATAAGCATCCAGATACGCTTTGATTGCTTCCTCCCACTTTTCTTGCCAAGTCAGAAGTCGACCATAGGCACGAAAGATCCTGGATGAAGATACACGAGGTAGGATAGTACGCTCAAATAAGCTATTGACGCTTCTGAATAGCCGTTGGCCTCGATTGAGATCTTCACCAGTATCCTCCTTATTTCCCGACGTCTTAGTAACACCATCCACAAGTCGATCCAAGACGTCTTCATCAACACTCTTTGCACCCATCTTCCCGGAAGTTTCCTCCACGACACGGCCGAGCGCACGGCAAGCCTCATTAAGTTGACCCACGTCCATCGACACGACCATATAATTATACCACATGCGCCAGTTTGAATAGCTGAACCGTAGTCCTATCTTCAATGCCTGGAATGCCTGCATTTTGTTGGCGAAGGGTACCGATGCAGCGGATTCACTACTGTATGTCATGAATCCATCGGCCTATGATGTGGTAGTGAAAGTGAAAATTAGCGAGCTGTGTACAAAGCTCCTAGAAAATTCGTACCCCTATATCGCTTCCTTGATTAGCATTTGTACCAAGGCGCAGGTAAATACTAGCAAGGTTGTTCCAACTCTCTCCATCATCCTCGTCTATGGCGACACAACGACTGAATGCGTTCCTGGCTCCTTCCCAGTCTTCCGTCCGCATACACGCGCACCCTAATACAAACCATGAATGTGACAATAAAGGATTGATCTTTACAGCTCGTTTCAAGTATGTGATCGCTTCAGAGTACCTGCCCTGCGAAAAATAATATCCACCTAATGCACGCATGGCACGAGCAGAGGATTGGTTTGAGATCTGCCATGCTCGCTCATAGTGCTGTTCAGCTTTTTCTGGTTCAAGGTCACCGAGAAGACACCATAGCTTTGCTTTTCGAGACGTATCTTGAAAACGTCTCCTGGACTCTGAGATGTTTTTCCCGCGAGAAAGGACCTCATCTGCCTCTGCCTTACGGCCCTCGAGTAAATCACGAATGATGACAATCCCTTGGTCTGGTCGTCCCATAGACCTCCAGCACTTGACAACCTCTTCCCACATCTCCAAGCGCTCGAAGATCTCAAGTGCTGATTTAACTACTCCCAAACTTGCGAACCTAAGAGCAAGTTCTTTTTCGAGCTCCCATTTGCTTGGTAATGGAATTGAATGGAAATATTGAAGTCGCTCAGATAGTGTCGAGTCTGAAGTCGGCATCTGATCGATCAGAGCTTGAAGTTGAAGAGTAGAGCGCTCGACAGTACGAGTGCGCGAAGACTCCAGTCGGGATCTGAGCAACAGGGCTACCGTATGAACTGACCAATTACGCGGGTGAGAAAGGACACGGGAAACATAAGGAGCCATCTGTTCGCTGGTGAGGCCATGAGATGGAGATGTATTTTTTACGTTGAGGCATAAGGAAAGGAAGATACTTTGATCAACGGGATGTAGCGGGGGTTGATTTTGGGGATTGATGTGGTGAAGATGTGATTCGGATAAAGCTGGATGTGAAGATGTAAATTCTGTTTGTTCAAGGAGGGTGTCATCGTTCAGAGAGAGCGTTTCGGGAAGGACCAGCGAGGGTGATGGTTTGTGGATTTCGCTTGTCGTAGGACTACCCAGGGACACTAATTTCGTGGGTCTGTCGTCGCTTAACCAACTCTCCGCAAGCAACACAAGCTGACTGATATCTGTTTGTTGGAACCTGGTGCGTTTCCCTAGTGCTCCAGTCAGTTCATATTCCAAGTTGGTAGCACGTGCAGCTTTGATGAAATACTCCGCCGCTGACTTTTCTTGACAATAGATGTGATCTAATCGCCCACGTTCCAGATAGAGTCGACCCAATAAATCAGGGTCTGACGACACAACGGACTCCAAGGACTCAAGAGAAGCCGACAATAGATCAGAGTCCGCGGCGGGCTCATCAAGAATCTGTTGATGTACGAGAGCAACCCGCAGCCGCCACCATTGAACGGTTCGTAGATGCAGGAACGGGAGGGTTAGAAGGAGTTGTGATAATCTCAGAAAGATGGGCATGGCAGTAAGATGGTAAGCAGGTTCGCCTCCGCATGCCAACTCCACAATAGCTTTCTGTTCAATGAGGTCTTCTGAGAGAGAAACTTCCATCCCCGAGATGACTTCCAAAGGTTGGAAGTCCAAATCAGGACCTGTCCAATTGGCTTGTACAAAGGCATGGAAGAGAGCAATAGCAAGAGAGAGTCGCAGCAATTCCTGCTCTATAGCATCACCATCCACGGGGGCAGAGAAGTTGAAGATGTCTTTAAAGGGACGATCAAGGTCGCTACTCTGAAAGCGAATTACTTGGTGTGCATCAGAAGAAGTGAGGACCTCGCGAAGATCTCCGTCAACGACTTTCCTCGCGATGGGAACCATAGGAGATGATGAAGATATACTATTGTCCCAGATACCCCGGAGAAATGACTTCTCCACCTGTAGCATTGCAGCCTCATTCATGGTGAATGGTAGAGAGTGTGTCCTACAAAAATCAAAATCTGATCGCCAAGCCATCACTTCACTTGATTTATTACATCAGCAGCAGATTGTTCGGGCTCTACCATGGAAGACGATAGTCGCAGAATCTCGGTTTATGATCTCACAGGCCTTCGTGTACACCCAGACGGCCTTCGGGTTCATCAAACTCAAGAAAATCTGAGACTCGGAACACATCGACGATACAACGCTCAGGTTCCTCGCGGATGGATAGCGAACGATGCTGGTGGTTCTGTTATGACACCCAAGTATAGGAAACATCCGCAGATGTCATCACAAGACGCAGAAAATCTCGAATCCTTGGTGAAAGCCGGATGTGAGCCAGGACAATCTAGCGAAGAAATGGTTTCCTCGACGAAAGGGAAACGAAAAGACACGTCAAACATTCGAAAGACTCTCAAGAGAAAGAAATTCGCGGAGGACGATAGTTATATATCTTCTTCTCGAATGCACGAAAATTCCTCAGGAATTTCACAGCTGCCCTCTCAAGTTAGTCGTAGAAATCTCGCTGATTGTGATATCATTAACGCTATTCGGACCAGGATTTGTTGAAAAATATACATCATCTTGCAGCAAACTTTTACGATCGAAATGGATTACTGATTAATGCTTCCAAGCGGTATAGGAAAGCAAAAAAGCTACGGAAACTTCGTAAATTTGAGGTTCAAATAAATGACGGAGAGGTGGATGATACTGAGCAGATTGCAGTGGAAGATACTTTTGTTGAACGGCAGAGAAAGGTTAATAGGGACATGTACAGAGTATTGGATGGGAGCGTTCTCGTCGCAATCGGTGTGACATCAACCCAAACTCACTCAACTGGAATTGATTTTGATATCTCATTCAGGTATCTTCACAGAAGAAATTGTGAAGAAACTACTGCAAGGAAGAAAAGGAATAATACACCGACAAATGGAAGCCACATCTCTTGACGATGAGGCAAGCGAGAGAAGTGATTTTAGTGACTGACCATGGTACTGAGTGGTAGCTCGCAGCAACAGTCATATAGAAATAGTAGATGTCATCAAGTACTCGACGATGAATCAGCTTCTACCGCTGCACGATATGTTTCTCTCCAGTTTTCCTTCAAAGTTTCAGATGTCGTCACTCGGTGAGGATCGTAATCAGGTGAAAGTGTCCCATCATCCCAGCTTTTCAACACATTGGCCCCGACCTTTCCCATATGTGGGCCTGGAAATATTTTGAGTCGTTCCAGTTGTCGATCTCGCAGCTTGTTTTTAGGAAGCATACCGCTCACAGCTTTGCGGATTATCTGCCCATGGGTCAGGGATTTGTGTCAAGAATCAAGTGTAGTGCGCACATGATCAGGATGCTTCTCTCTCATATCCTTGTACGGCGTTTCCTTCAAACCACCAGGGTATAGAGTGTGTTTCCGGAACAACAATTGATCGTCTTTCCGTCCGCTGACTTTCACTTGTTTTGAATTCGTGACTACTACGTAGTCTCCACAGTCCACTAAATGTTGACAGATTCAGTAAGATGATCTCATACCTTCCTGGTACGTACCACTTCGGTCATAGATGGGTTTGTGTTTGCCCATGAGTACAATGGCAATGCGCTCCGCAAGTTTACCAAGGACACGGTCGGACGCATCAACGTGATGCCACACTCTCGCATAAGCGAGAGCCGTCTAGTAAATCTCTCAGCATCACCCATAGCAGTGTGTCAAGGACCTACATTGCCAACGGCTTGGGACATAACGCCGGTGTTGTCAGAAATTCACGGAACATTTTCGAGGGCTTCCATCATTTTCTCACGAATCCGAATTTACGAAAATGATCACTTGCAATAACTAACTATATGTCGTCTAGCTGGCGGAGAATCTTCCTCGCAACGCTCTCACCCAACAGAACTTGAATAGGGACGTTTTCCTGGGCCAATAATATTAGTCAGGTTTGGCAATTTCTGTTGTCTAGGTGCATCCTTGGTGCATCCACATATCTGAAGTTTCAATTTTTTCAAACGCATGATATTTTGATGCCACTACATGAAGCACATAGCAAATTTGTTCCTAACAAGTATATTCAATATACACTTATGGCTTGATCCTAAATTATATGGTACCCCGACCAAAATACCCCTTCATAGAAAACTACCTCATCTCAATAGGTGGCACCCAATCAGGCACCTTCCCAAACTCAAATTTCTCCGTCATAAACGCCTGCACAACTCTCTGTGGCATCATTTTTGCATACTCAGGGGGTAATAGACTATCATATGGCGTTAACCCTGGCGTGGCTTTGACTTTGGTTAGGATATGTGAGAAATTGGGCTTGGTCGTAGGATGTGTCAGAGGGTTTGTTGGTGCAATTATTGTCGTAGTGGGAGGGGCAGGGGCAGGGGCAGAAGAGAAGGTAGGGGTGAAAGGACTCGTCATTGAGGAATCGTTGTTGCCGCTATTGAAGGGATTAGGACCACTTGTAAATGCGTTAAACGGTTGGGGCGGAGGTGCACCGCCATTGAGAGGATTGGTAGGATTGGATAAAGGAGTGAACGCCGACGATTGTGCTGGTTGTGGATTGAGCGGATTGTTTACGCCAGTGCTAGTGGAACCGAATGGAGAAGGTTGACCAAACGCAGATGATGCACCGAAGGCTGGTTGTGATCGAGTTGTTAGTGCACCAAACACCGATTGCGGTTGATTCTGAGGTTGGCCAAAAGCACTTTGTTGCTGTGCCTGAGGCTGGCCAAAGGTGTTCGTAGATTGATTTTGCAATGTTGCAAATGCAGATTGAGGTTGTAGCGATTGACCAAATACAGGCACAGGGGCACCAAATCCACTTGTCGTTGCTCCCCCACCACCGCTGAATACACTACCTGTACCAAACCCTGAGGTATTATTTGTAGCACCAGCGCCGAACGGACTCGGCTGCCCAGCAAACGCTGCAAATCCACCACCGCTTCCACTACCACCCTGATTAGTATTCCGGTTCTGGTTCGCAGCCGCTGCTGCTGCAGCAAACGGGCTTGAACCAGTATTCGCGAATGCACTGAAAGCTCCAGATGCAGGTTTGATCACTGAACCAAATGCCGACTGTTGCTGTGGCTGACCGAACGAACTTTGGCCAAATGTAGCACCACCGGTTGTGGAAGGCTTATTGAAACCAGAGGCGGTGGCAGAAGCGAAAGCAGATTGGGGCGTCGATGTTGGTTGGCCGAATGCGGATTGTTGTCGTGATCCGAAAGCAGATTGCCCGAAAGTGGATCCAAAAGCTGATGTTGATGAGGGTTGTTTATTACCATGTGTGCTTTGGTTTGTGGCAGCTTGATATGCTGAGGCCAGATTGTCACGAGCGTTCTGAGAAAGATCATCGATGATAGCACAAATGTAAGAGAAGAAGACCCACTGTAAACGCTTGGTCCGCAACTTGTATTCTGCTAGATTCGTATGATGTCTATTATTCACAATTATTGTTGAAATATGCTGAGTGGTAATTGGCTCACGTATTCGCTGGAATTGCCTGCTTTCAAGGCGAGGACGGCACGTACACGAAGTTCTTCCATGGACTCGTCAAGTCCAGCGATTAGGGTCGGTTCATATTTTGCAGGACCATAACATGATAATGGCCAGATAGGTTTATCGGAAGACAAGTCAGATTTCATAGAGTCTTGACTAAAGGGAATCAGAAGTCAGTTGTCGCGAATGAGTAAGTTGAACATACGTGAACGGAAATGAAGATGGTTTAGACGGTGCATTATTACTGGCCCAACCCCGATCTGTGGGGTCCTGAGTGTTGCAGGATCATTGAAAAAAAATGAAGTAGAACACATACTGCCAAAACCATTCTGACGATTTGCGGGATGTTCGTTTCTACAGCTATCACCGAATCTGCATAAACCACGCAGAAAGTACTGACATACAACCTAAAGAACATTGATGTTACGAGTGAAGAAAGTCAAAAAAAAACTTTCAGCTGACCATAATGACGGCGAGAGAATGAGAGGAGTTGATAGTCACGTGGCTGTGCACCTTCTTGACTTGTCCTGATGTCGACCCCGAAAACCGAAGAAACCAAACCTGCTACGCCTACTGCACAGCCTGTCGCAGCTACCTCAAAGACTAATACACCTGCACCGGCATCATCAACATTTACCTGGCCAGCAGCTGGTAAGGTCAAGTTTGAAACTGCAACCGGAAAGACGTGCTGAAATGTTGGCTTAGGCACGACGCCTACAACGTGAATATAGTTTTCTTTCTTTAAAACATGGACTCAGTGTCATTTGAGGACAATACCATACCAGCCTTACCAGGGATACTCGTCCCATCACTACCCACAGGCTGCTTATGGTCACTACCAATATCCTGCACCTTTAACTACTCAGGCAATTCAAGCACAGCTGTCGCGCAGTGCATTGACTACGACACCAGTACCGAATACAACATCTATGGCTGCAGCAGGTACAACATTTGCAGCGAATGCCGATAACGTTGATGTTACGACGCTCAATGATGCACTTGGGAGTGCTGGTGTCGATCTCAAAGCACGTTTAACCTTGTGTGTTTGCTGCCACTATGCTGAATAGTCTACAGGCGGAGGAAGAGTCGCTACAACGGTCGCATGACCAGCATCAGCCTTACAGGCCCTACGAAGATAGGACGCGTAAACAGGCACTCAAACCCGCCTTTGATACAGTACATCTTGGAACAAAGATGCGTACCATTGGCACCTCGCACAAAGTGACAAGAATACCTGACGATGCTGTCAACTACGTTGCACTTGCTCTCCGAGCACGTCTTCAAGATTTGATTACCAATATGATCTCTGCTTCTCATCACCGCACAGATACTCAATTTGACCGCCCCGCATCGCTTTACAGCGACGATACGCCTATGTGGAAGATCAGTCTGCGATCAGACGTAGCTAAACAACTTGCTGTGCTAGAGAAAGTGGAGCGAGAAGAGGAAATGAAAGTACGCAGAGAGCGAAAGGAGAGGGCAGAGATGACTGCTGCTCATGCCGCTGTACTGGCCGCTCAAGCAAATGGAGCCGCAGCAGCAGGTGGGGTAGGTGGTGATATCGGTGGTGCAAATGGAGGGGCAATAGAAGAGGAGGGTGGTGTAAAGAAAAAAAGGAAGAAGGATGGTCCTGGAGTCACGGCCAGGAATATGTCTGAAGATGTCAGGAAGAAAATGTCCAATGCGGTTGCGACTCAGGCTGCAGGGCTTGGTGGCAAATACGCTTGGATGAATGCTGCAAATGCCAACACACCCGTACCAAAGCCCAAACCAGCACCAGTAGTTCCCATTATGAGTCCGACAAGTACAGCCACACCAATAGCAACCACAGCAACGGCAGCGACAACGACAACGACGACAACGACAGGTGGCGCTACGTCTATGGTTATTTCAAGTGCCACGGCAACCACGAGCGCCGCTACTTCGGGTACTGTTACAAGTTCATGGGCAAGGCCTTACGTGCCTACCAAGAAATCAACATCTGCTGCGCCGGCTCAAGCAACAGCAGAAGAAGATACACGGACGACGGTGACAATGCGCGATGCGATATTTGTAGTAGAGAAGGAACGGGGCCATGGTGGTGGTCGGGGCGCTGCTCGAGGCTTTATCTAGCCGGAATTTATTGCTGTATTATCACGTGCCGTTGTGAATGGATGAACTTTACATGGGACACAGCAATGACTTGCCTCTCTTAATCCCTGAATCCGTTACTTATTGTCTCCCGTAGCCTCATGTTTAACCCTGAACAACTCAAACAGGATGTCTTCCGCACCCTTTCCGTTCCCGAGGATATTTATCTGACGTCCAAAGACCAGGACTTTATAGATACCGAAATCTCAGCTCACGAAAAGCTCTTACACACCCTCGCGCAGCGACTTGCGAAGCTCAAACATCATCGAAATTCACTCTCAGGGACATGGCGGCTACCTATAGAAGTTTTGGGCAGGATTATGTTTGTTGCCACACAACTCTCGATCAAAGAAATGAACGAATCGGATGTATATCCCCCCCCACAACGTATCCCTGTTCCTCTCATCCTAGGTCAGGTATGCTCCACATGGCGAGATCTAGCGTGGAGTCTTCCTGAGTTATGGGCAACTATACCACTCGCCGTTTCCCGCTCGTGCTACGAGAAACAGATCTCTTTGCTTGACGGCTGGCTCGAGCGTGCAGGGGAAGTTCAAGATCTATACATTATACTGACACTCGCACATGACGATTCGGAACTTCAGTATTTCCGGGATTACCCACCACGAGCTGTGTTAGAGAAATTGTATAAAAGGAGCCACCAATGGCATACGTTCTATTCTACGTTGCCGAATCTGTGTTTCCAGGATTTATTCAAGGCAGTTTATGGAAGTCTCGGGAGACTGGATACTTTAGTGTTAAATCGGTCGGGGAGGTTGGCGTTTGAACAGGCATTTCAAGTTGGGTTGGGGAATGGGAATGTGATTCATGTGAATACCGAAGGTATTCATAATCTTGGTGGTGCTGGAGGAGGGCAAGGAACCAATGTGGTTGTGCAAGCTGGGCCTGGCGTGAATGTGATGCAGAACGGGGTTTTCGTGAACGGAGTTATGATCAACGACGGTCAAGGAATGTTACCTATCAACATCACAACGACCAATTCTTTGTTTGCTTCACCAGTATCGTCGACTCGAGTGAAATCTCCATGGTTCATGTTCTCTGAGGCACCTTCCCTCAGAACCGTTATCCTCCCTGAATCATTCAGCCCTTTTGACATACCATTACCCTGGGTGAATCTTACATACCTCGAGTTGAGAACCATATCACTCGTTGATTGTCTACACGTACTATCATGCACACCTCATATGATTTCGTTCAATTTTCACGGGATCTTTTCTGCTTCATCAATCAATATACACACAACAATGTCATTCTTCAACCATTCTACCATTTTTTCTACGTCCGGATATGGGAACAGAGATGGGCAGGGACAACAACGCATACAATTGAACGAACTGAGAAAGTTCAGTATATTCTCGGATCAAGTCAATCTGTCGAGATTGTTGAACGCTCTGGTGACTCCAATGGTTTACGCATTGGGGTTCAAATGCACAACAGGTACAATTGGTAGTGTGCTGAGTGAGATCACGAAATTGGGAGAGCGAAGTAGTTGGTATGAGCTTAACGACGGTAGTAGTGGGACTGGAGGTTTGAGAAAATTGGAAATCTGTGTCCCTAGTGTGGGTGCGGCAGAGGAAGCGATCGTTGGATGGTTAATGAGTGCATCTTCTTTTAACACAAGCTTGAGCATCAATGCGAGTTCAGGGGATGCTATGGGGAGGATACAAGAGATAATTGAAGAATTGGTGCTGGAGAGCTGGCAAGCTGATGTGGCGGGATTATCAGATTCATTTTTGATAAAAATGAATCCGGAGAGAAGGGTTAGATCGGTCAAGCCTTATTCTTACCCGTTGGATGATAAGGTGTCTCCTCTACGACGTGATCATCTGAAGAAATTTTCTACTTCTGACCCTCGTTCAACATCAACTGGTCCTACTCCTGGGATTAGGAATAGTACACGCACAGCAATCGCCGTTGAAAGTACTGCATCTACGGATGAAATACGTGACATAGTTGAACAAGTCGTCCAAGTTCCTCAAGGTATATCTGTTCAGCCACATGAAATTCTTCTTCCAAACCTCACAGCAATGACTTATCGCGGGGCGCTTTCGTTCAGTCCAAAAGTGCTTAAAGAAACGATATACACAAGATGGAACAGGAAAAGTAGGATGAGGACGGTTCCGAGGCTGATCAAGGTGGATGATGATGATGATGAGAGTGGGATTTTGGAAGGAAGGCCGAGAGAAGCGAAGGAGCAAATGGTCATGGAAGAAAAAGAGTATTTCCTAACTGCAGAATTGAAAGCGTTTGATGTTCATGCACCAGAGACGGAAGATCTCAAGGAACCTATAGATGAAGAAACAAATTTGGTTTTCAGGAAGATGCTGAGTGAGGGATTTTGTTTGAGTATTGAGACGAAGAGAGGATTGATGGTGTTCTGATGGTTGACGAAGCTTCGTGACGATATTTATATTTATATTTTGTGTTCCAATCTTATAACGAGAATAAATTACAGATGATAGTAAAATATATAGCGAGTGTCAGGCAGAACGAAGTGCGTCTGAAATCCAGCAGAAAATAGACATGGTCCTACGTGCTGAGGATTTACACGACATACCTGAAGTCCAGCAGAAAAGACTGGACCCAGTAGAGAATTGTCCTTGTTCATCCGCCGATCATTCCCAACTAGAAATACGCTTCAAGAAGTGGCTCCCTGAGTGGGCCCACACTGACGCGCTGACGAACTATACTTCGACATCTTATTCTTATTGACCCAAGAAAGTCGAAAAGTTAGCTGATTAGATGATGTTCATTTGTCATGCTGGGAAGTATACAGTGGCATGCGGAATATAATATATCGCATGGGCATTGACAATCAAACTGCGAATCACCTCATGTCACCGTCAATCGTCTTCTAATCCTTTCATGGTTTCGGACAACGATGAGACCACTAGCAGGCCACACCAGGGGGTCTAACGGTCATGTAGGGCACAACATCAGGTGCTGACCCCTCGTACCTGCCAGGGTGGGGTATTATCACTCACTGGATTGACATGGTAATCAACAAGAGACATGGTAATCAACAAGAGACATGGCTCTGGATGTGCATGATAGTGTTGGATGGGAGTGAAGCTCAGTTGATTTCAAAATGTATGTCTATTCACCTCAAGTACAAGTCTCGTAGTACTAGTACTAGTACATAGGACTCCAAGGTATGGAACGTGACTGACTGAGAGACTCTGTCAGAGTGCCGTCAGAATATATATATAATAGGAAACATGGGAATCAAATGCATTCCTGAAGCTTGGAGAGAGAGACTTATCCTTTCGATGGTTTGAATCTTTCTCATGATTCGACTCATATTCTTCTCGTCGACTAGATTTACTACATACTTGTCGTTTAGCGATGGACGAGTGCATGGAGTGATTTACTTGTTCTGTCAGTGTGAGCATTACTTCACTTACACTTCACTTACTCCGATAACTCTCATTCAGCATTGTTGTTATCCAGACCTAAAAAGATCCTAGCGCTTTCAGCAAACAGTAAGGTCTCCGTTCACTTGGTCAATATCGATCCTTGCTGTGCGAACAAGTTCAGCTTTGCAATTCGAGGAATTGGTTCCATCAGGACAGTCGCCCTTTCGGACATCCATGGGATTGAAGGATATAAATTAAATCGTCTATTGAATCTTATGACATCGAGTTAAGATGGAACTGCCTGTTTCATTCGTAACAATCTTTTGATAATATTCGAGGGCATTGAAAGTCATGGACTGAACAGATTCCGACCACGAGGAGCTCGGATTTTCCCAGAACTAGGCTGTTGACGAGTTCGGTAGATGTCATATTTAAATTGAAGGAATACGGTGGTCACGTCCTGTTGCATCTCATGGTAGAGATCAGTTGTTGTACAAACACAGATTCAGGGTCGCGATATATAATTAAGGGAAGGACATGACCTCGAGAACCAGATCATCAATAAAGAGTCCCGGCCTGACAGATTGAATGGAATATAGTGAATGCTTCCATGGAAAATGTTTTCGGGTGATCAATCAGATATAGAAAGTCTCGCTCATCACGGAGCTAATAGCGGCACAATTCTGCAGAACAGATAGAATGAAGTCGAGGGGTTGAATGGACATCTGGCATGGTGGAGAAGACGACAACCAAGGCAACACAATGCCTGACGTCTCGAGAGCATGTAGGTCAGATGACGCCTATTTCGCCCATCAATCGCAATATCTTGTGGTTGTGGGATCATTGATCATTACATGAGTAAGGATCAGAACAGTGGTAACCATCTGTGCTCACTCTTCGATCAAAGTCCAGAGCGTGGTGTGAAATAAGGGGACCTTCATGCGCCAGAGCCATCACGAAGAAATGGCCCTGCCTCGTTTCTGTTGAGTTCGGCCACTTTAGAGGGAAGAAGAGGCGGAATCAATTTGCTAGACCTGTCGAGCAATTAGAGCATTCACTCGTGTCAAGTGTTGAGCGGGTATATAATGATGGCAGTGATGTACATATACTAAAGGGAAACGAAAGGTAAGCCGAGAATGGAAGACAACAGAAACGCAAAGTCCCGAAATAAGAACCTCCACCTTATGTCCTCTGTCCCTCGACGGCTTTATGGCATACCGGGCACCCTCTCCCAAGCTTCGAACGGATCACCGACTCCCTTCACAAGGGTCAGTTAGTTGGTATCACGTCAGATAGAAATAGTCAATCCTTACAAAGCAACACTCCCACTGATTCCCGTCCTTCCGCCACTCGTAAACCCACTCTCGCCCAAATACGATTCCAAGCTCCTCATGAGACTGCTACTCTCTCCTTCACCTATATCCCTGCCGCGAACACACGAGAGATGCACAACATGTCGACACAGGAACAATATTACCAGCCCCCGCAAGTTACCCTGCATCGGCCTGTTACATATAGGGCACTCAGTTTTCGCTATAGGGCAGTTCAGCACACAAACCCAGAACAAGGGAGGATACATACCAGTCAAAAGGAATCCACTGCCTTGTCCTTTCTGCAACCTTCCTGTCAAATCGGTGCAGTCACCGGCCAAAATCGCACCACAGCCCTCCAACAAGGAAATTTGCAAGTGGAAGTCTTGCAAGATCTTGATCAACGCTTCTTTCAGCCCTGGAATTTCTAATCCGTTTTTGATCCTCCGTAGAAGCCGAATGGGCGATATCTCAACTCCTACATTCTCCAAGAGTCCTCTAATGAAAGTAGGTCGCGTTTCGGAGTATTTGAGTAGATCTTCCCAGAGATCGTCATCGGCTTGTTCCTTGGCAAATTCGATGGCCTAAGAGAATGTTAACGGGGATTGATCTTGTGCATCTAATGATAGTGGCTTACTCGTTGCACGTCACCCAGTCGCTCGATGATGAGGTGGAGAGCCTTCTTGTTATTGCCCATCCGGCCGAGTAGGAAGACCATCTCTGGTACAAGGTTGCATTCATTACACACTCTATACGCCTGTCGGAGATACATCAATCAGTTAGCCCTCTTTCAAAACACTCTTGTTCACCCACTATTTCAAGATTATAGTCATTGCTTGCGCGCAAGAAATCAATCAATCTCGACGTAGCGAACTCCGCATATAGTTTAACCTGGACCCACTATCCTGAGCGTCCCGAAGAGTGTGAGATCGGTACACTCACTTGCAGGTCTGCGAATTCGGAGGCTAAATGAGCATCCTTCTCTATCAATGCGTCAAGATACAAAAACAGATAATATGGCCTATTCTGTAATTGTTGTACAACACGGATGACCTAGCACTCCCAAATCACATCAGCTATCAGTAACATTGATAAGAGGCAATGACTCACAGGTATTGAATGTGTGTTATTTACCAACAAAGCAATTGTCTCACTCTGTCCTGTATCCTGTCCTGTCGTTTTCCGTTTCTCCATTAACTCATGATCAAACTCGACGAGCAATAACACTTGGTCCTGGACGTCCGTGAAGAGGTTATGTTCCTTAATCAATTCAAATACGTTTGGTCTTCGGAGTCGAAGGTAGAAATGTAGAGCTTTGCCTGGTTGTCTATTTGCTGCATATCTATTATCTTTCATGTCAGTAAGGGTTGGAGAATAAAGAGAAAAGTACAACTAACAGATCGGCCAGACATTCCATCAGGATCACCGTGTTCGAGGATGAGGCCATTAACTTGGGTTCAGACGTAGCTTTGTCGAGCTCTGAGCGAATTGCAATGATGACAGCGCTAATATCATAAATTTCTCTTGGCCACTCGTCGATTGTTCGACGCAAAGTCTGATCAGAATTTAGCAAAGGTTGATTTAGGGAAGTCGAACTCGAGCACCTGTTTGTCATGAGCCAAGAAATGCGCAAGCATCATCTCATATACGAGATGATCCAGTCTCGGGGAGTCCGTTGGGACATAAGGAATGATTGCCTGAGATCAATAAGTTGGTGGATAATCATATACAAGAGCATAGTTAGTTACCTGTAATTGTCGCTTGTCCGCAAACGCAAATATCCAATCTTCCCACCTTTTGGAATCATGCCCACATACTTTCGGTGTCAGTCGAGCAGCTTTCGGGAATTCGCCTGGGAGTGAATTGTCGTAAGATTTGTTCAAGATCCACTTCAACCAGATGTTCACCTTCATTGACAAGATAACGGATATACTCCTGTCCAATTTCAACAGCACTGAAAGTATTCTTCTCACTCTCGCCTGTGGCTTTTGTCTTCTTCAAAAGTCCATCTGCCTCGATCTTCTCCACCTCTTCCAACGCCTCCTCATATCGCTGCCTCTCCAACAGCCAAGCCACGTGGTCCCTCCTATCTCTCGGCATAACCCTCACTAGATCCTTTGGGCTGAGTACCACATAAGTCCTTGTTTCCAAATCAGTATGTACAGGATCGTCACTGCTGACACCTTCAACAAGGACATAATCATTACATCCCCATTTCTGGAAATCCGTAACGGTGATTGCGTCCGCTGCGAGTTCCTCACCCGCACGGGATACAATACGTAGTTCAGGACGATCTGCTAGCTTACGCGCTTGTCGCGCCCTGTCTTCAGTCATTTCGTCTGTGAAGGTTTCTGGAGGGCTATAAGCGACTACAAGGAAAGACGTGAGAAGCGTTGCGCGTTTTTCTGAGGATTTGACGTTGGACAAGCCGTTGGTAGATGCCAACATTTCAGAAGAGATATTCGGACTGGGTGTTGGATGAGGTACTATGCCAGCGATCATACAGTCCAATTGAAATGCTGCAGTAACTTCGACTATGAAAGGAGGAAGGTTTGCAGTAGCTGAAGAAACAGTTGTCCGCAGTCTCTCACGGATACGAGCGACTTTGATTAAATCAGCCCATGCAATGAGAAGAGTGGAGTCATCTTGCCAGTGCAAGGTACATTTGAAGAGGTCTGCTCTTGGGCTATCTTGTGGCTTATCAATAAATGTAATCCGGCTTTGGGATGTGTGATCGTATATTTTGACCCCCTGAAACGAACGGTCTTCGGATATTGTGGATAGCATCAAAGTATGACTTCTTACCGCATCGTTTGCCCAAGCAATTAGTCTCCCTCTCCATCGCACCTGCCAAATAGGACCCTCACCGGAGTGAAGCAGGGTTTCTTTATGTCCCAACCAACCCTTTTCCTGAAGCGTTAAATTCCCAGCCAAACCACCATAAACTAAAGCACGGGTATTCCGTCGGCCAAAATTTGGTTCAAGAGCGACGGTGCGCATTGGACGCTTCAAGTTGAATGTGTATGATTCTGCCGTGTTTATAGAATGTACGACAACTTGTCCTAGGAAGTTCTACGTCATTGGTGCATGTTCGTGAAGTTGAAATAATGTGCCAACCATCTAAAGAAGCTGTTGCTACAAACTCCGCATTTGTATCCAATGATATATCGACGATGGATGCATAATGCGGTTTGTACGACTTGATACGTTCTCCGGTGGAGTCTAGTAGGTGGATTATGCCGGCGTGAGTTCCTAGCACCTGCATCGTTCAACCAAATAAAAACAAGAAGCTTTCAACATCATCAACTCAGACACACCATAAATTTGTGAGATACTGCTAATGCTGAAGCAGAGTCCTTCTTTAGAAGTTCTGGAACAGCTCCAGTAATTCGCTCGTATTTCAAAGCCGGCTCCTCATCATCATCGTCGTCGTCGCCGTCCTCCTCCTCCCCTTCGATCTCCTCCTCCTCCACACTGGCCTCCCCGCCCTGTTGATCCTCTTCATCTTCGCCAGACTCATCTTCCTGCAGGTGCCGGTCATGGCCTCGACCATTGACCTTGTATGTATTGTCTTCATCATCGCTTGCTGTCGACAACAAAGTCTGACTCTCTGGTACCCGACCTTGAGGGATTGTAAGTGTTTGCAGGTGTTCAGAGTCACCATGAGGCAAGGCCATCGTGGACGCCTAATTCAGGTTTGAGACGTGATTGCCATTGTATCGTGAGAATCTTCCTGAAAAGCGAACTTTGATTTCTAGGAACAGTATTAATAAAACATTGACACACTGTCTTTAACTAGGTATTTTGTCTCAGGTGATCAATCTGGGACAAACGCATCGAATATTTAGAATTCTAAATATTCTGCGAAGAATGGTCACGATGATTCAAAGCAAGATGTGTAAGCCCGTACAATCTGGAGTTCGCCGTTCTTATCGACAATTATCTACGAGACTTAACGATGACATAGCCATGCTTGCCGTTCCTGTGGCGCTTCATGCTCTGACAGGGCTTCAGTTGACTTTCAGGTGTGCTGGGGCTAAGCCCATCTATACCATCTTCCAATCGGTGCCACAATACAGCATAAGGTGTTCTCTGCCTTCCTCGTATTCCGAGGTAAGGGGTCAGGAACTACGCTAGAAGTTGGAAATATCTTATATCCTCCGTACTTACTTAAGTGGGTGTCTCTGGAGTCCGTAATCAACCTGGAAACATTCAAATTAACAAACTCGGGCTACGAAGAACCAATCTCCGCTTATCACCACCTCTTTCCTGACTTCTCTTTCGACACATCAGCGTAGTCAAGAGATGTATGAGAAGCCACAAAACCGCATTATTATACCTTGTTGGGGAAATGTTGCGCGCCCCAGACTGTTGACAACGGTGCCAGTAATGTGAGCGTTTCTGATGTCCCTTGAGATTTAACGTTGTCCTTGGCTCCTTCAGTAGCTGTTTCAGTACGTAGCTGCTTTTCCAATTTGGCTTATGACAGGTGAGCTAAACCTTTTCGGTACACTATTTGGCAAGGCTCACTAGCAGATCAGAAAGATCCAAGTAAAGTTCTTGAGTGTTTTACCTCTATTCGTGAACGGTTATGAATGCCCGATTTCGGTCGTGCACTATTTTCGAACTTCAAGTTCCGGGGTTTCTGGGGCGTCGAAGAGTTAAATAAATTTCAGAAAATAGAAGTACGGTGTTGATATAAAAACCAGTGCCATTTCCTGGTAGTTTTCCTCAGCATCCAGCAACCCCTCTATTCATTCACACTTCCTTTCATAGCGACTCTTACTTTCCTGCGTGTTCTCGTGACCAGTAGGTGTCTAATTCTTCGTTGTGCCAATATATAGCTGACCAACGTCGCTAACTCTGCCTAGATCATGAAATTCCTCAAGTCTATCGTACTCTTGGCCTGTACTTTGACTGCATTTGTCGTTGCCGCGCCAGTTGATTCAGAGTCCAAACCCGCTTACTATAATGACCACCATGATTACCACCATGACAATCACCACGGAGGACATTATGCCCGGGAAAATCCCAGCAGTTACGGGTCTGGAAGTAACAGCAACTACGGGGCTTCAAATTCCGGGACTTCGAGCGGTGGCGATCATGGAAACGACACAAGCAGCCATCACGACAATAGCGGCAGTGACAGTAATGGCGGCTACGGAACCGGAATGAGTGGTAGTAGCAGTGGCCACGGAGCTGGAACAAGTGGTGGCCATGGTTCCACCAGCGGTGGTAGCTATGGATCTGGCTCTGTATCGACTGGCGGCCATGGATCCTCCGGTAGTGGCACTTATGGTACCCCAGTCAATAATGGTGGCAGCTATGGGTCAGGCAGCCATGGATCTACAAACGATGGTGGCTCAACTGGCAGCCATGGGTCCACCGGGAGTGGCAGCCACGGAACTTCAATTAACAATGACGGCAGTTATGGCACTGGCTCAAGTGGCAACACTGGAAGTGGCGCAAACGGTAGCCACGGAACTTCTGGCAGTGGTCACGATGGTAGCGGCACAAACGGTGGATCCTCCGGAGGTGGTAGTTACGGGACTGGAGCCAGTGATAGCCACGGGTCCACTGGTGGCGGGAGTGGTGGATCTGGTTCAACTAGTGGCCACGGAACTACTAGCAACGGCAGCTACGGATCCGGCTCAACCGGTGGCCACGAGTCCACTAGCGGCGGCGGCGACGGCCATGGAACAGGCTCGAACGGCGGATCTACTGGCAGCAGTAGCCACGGAACGGGTTCAGGTAACAGTGGCAGCTATGGCAGCAGTGGCAACTATGGCATGAGCGGTAGCTATAATGGATACAAGTACTAGCCATTCGATATTAAACTCAATTTTCAATGAGGGCAGTGATATTTTTTCTTGGAATCGCAGTGTTTGGATATATAGATCGCTTGTTCAGAAATCAGAGTGTACCGTAGGTAACAAATATGATGTCGAGCTCGATAGGTGTATTTTCTGTACATAAAGTATGACACTGTTTGATCTCAGTACTTCAGGCGGAGAAGGTTGAACAAGTCACGAACACAAGATCGGGCAATTCAAAAAACAAAAAAGGAGGTCATGTAATGATTTGCAAATCAGCTTTTGCATATTCAAATTAATTCCAGTTGCTATGCTATTTTAGCCATCCTGCGTCTCGAAAGGAGCTTGAAGATCAGCCGCTCACTAAACCAATGCACTCAAGGGGCTGGCGAAGGATATAAATAAAGACATAACATAAGTGCGTAGTGAAGCAGAACATAATCGAATTTTCGGTGTCTTCAATGGAAGACTGTACTTCCTCCAGTGCATCGTTGAAAATAAAGTAAAGAAAGAAAAATTGAAAAAAGTAGCCGACATTGGGAGAAAAAAAGAGTTCAATTCAACGGGACCTCCACCGTATCCCCGATTTCATCTTCTCCATCATCAGTGGTATTAAGTGCCCTCTCCTTCTCCACAGGCGGAGGAGGCGGAACCTCGATGCTTGAAGGTGAAACCAGACTTTCCTGTGCTTTTAAATGTCCCTTCGTCTTCTGACCATCGATTTCCGGTGATTTAGGCGAACCATCATCAGAAGAATGTAAAGTAGGGAATTTCCAGTTGCGTTTCATTGAACCTGATCGTCTGTGAGCTTCCGAGCTAGAATCTTGTGGTGATGATGGAGATGACGATGACGATGCCACAGGTGGCAAATGCTGTTGCTGATTATTTTCACCTGCAACGGCAGTTTCGTCCGCTTCTTGCGGCACTTCAAATTTAACTGACGAGGATGCAGCCCCAGTGATGGGATGAGAATGCGAACTGATTGAACTGCGAGCAGGAGCGGGCATGGACGAGCGGCTTGCTGTGGAAGCATATCTTGGCGAAGAAGATGAATCAGGAGACTTGGGAGATTGGGGAAGAGAGGTTTGGGACATAGATTGGTGTCGGTTGAAACCTGATGAAGGTTGAGGTATGCTAGGTGCTCCAAGGTAGTACGCTGCGATTGGGACCATCCTATATGTTTGTAAGCTTATTTGGAATCAAAAGGAGTTCTTGTTACTCGCTCACTTTCGCGCGGTGTGACAGGCAAGAACCCAATGTGGCTGGACGACGGGTATACTGAGCTGCAGAGCGCGTTGATACTCGAGACCAGGAGCACCACTTGTGTTCCCAGCTGCCTGCGCTCCGGCGGGCGTCGTTGCAGGCGTTGTACACACAAAATGGGTAGTATCAATCTGGATCTTCTCGCTCCACTTAGCTTTCATATCTCCAAGTGCCAGCTTAGCGTTCTCCAACGATACCGGGTCCTCAACATTGCCAAAGCAGACGCGGATACCCGATGTATCGGTCATAGTGTGTGTGCGGACACGAAGAATGTTGGAGGGAAAAGTACCGGCAGTTGTTCGGAGAATGAGTTGGAATGAGTACTCCGTATTGAGCTCAAGGCCTGAAAGTTTGGTGGAGGTATTCGTGAGAGGAGAGGGTATCGAAGCAAGGCGCTGGCCATTTCGATAAATATCAAGGGACCGCAGCTTCGCGGTGGCGAGCTGAATGGTAGGCCATTCGAGAGTTACCGATGTCTGTGTGACGTTCCGCAACTTAAGAATGTCAGTACCAAATCTTGATACAATTGATGACTGTCCTTACTTCAAGGCTTGGATGCTCAGGAGACCTCACTCCAAATTCATTCATGATATCTTCCTGCAATTGCCAAAAGTCCATATCACGTCGTTTCTCTTCGGCATGGTTCTGCGTAACCGAGATGTTGACTATTGACCCTGTTGTCGCGCCTGGTGGTAAAAGTATTGAAGGGAATTCAATAAGATGAGCCCGCTCGCCAAGCAATATCTATAAGCAGAGAAGGAGTCAATACAGAGCCAGTAAGCCATTGCCAAACCCACAGCCATGCCAGCATCTTCAATACCGCATCAATGTCCTGTTGTATGTGAAAAATTGACCATACGCACCGAGCTTTCCAACCGTAAACGTGAAGCTATCGGATGAGTTCATGCTAGTAGTGGGTACTATATTGTTATATTATAGCGTGGCTGTTGGCGAAATCAGAGAGTTGCTGCAAATGGAAGTTTATTCTCATGAGGACTAAATCCTCCTATGATGATATGTCAAAATCAAGTGAAATGCTTGACAAATGCTTGACGAATGGTCGAACAGTATTTTGCAGCATGATACTATGCGCCTCTACCGACAGAAACATGACTCTAGTCATCGGTCTGTGAGCTCCAAGTACGCAATTCTTGGATTCATATCCTCCGGGACATACGGGCGTGTATACAAGGCACAGAGTCTGGAAGAAGACAGACAAGTACATGCTATTAAGAAATTCAAGCCGGACAAGGAGGGCGATGTGGTAACATACACTGGAATCAGCCAGAGTGCTATCAGGGAAATTGCAGTCTGTTCTCCCCCATTCCATCGAGTCCCAGAACTGACCATATCGTTCTAGTTGAATAGGGAAATCAATCATGAGAACATTGTCGCCCTCAAGGAAGTCATACTTGAAGAAAAATCCATATACATGGTCTTCGAATATGCGGAACATGACTTTCTAGTATGTCTTTCAAATTCCGTTCGGGCGTGCTTATTCTGAAGCTTCCTCAGCAAATTATCCACCACCACTCTCAAACTATTCGTGTGCCAGTCTTGCATGTCGTTCTCAAGTCCCTTATCTACCAACTCTTCAATGGTCTTCTCTATCTACACTCTTGCCACATCCTTCATCGTGACCTCAAACCAGCGAACATCTTGATCACCTCCGACGGCGTGGTCAAGATCGGTGATCTTGGCCTCGCCCGTCTGTGCTACGAGCCTCTCCAGCCTCTCTTTGCAGGAGACAAGATTGTGGTAACCATATGGTACCGCGCTCCAGAACTTCTGATGGGTGCCAAACACTACAACAAAGCCATTGATTGTTGGGCAGTAGGGTGTGTCATGGCCGAACTTGCTAGCCTTCGTCCTATCTTCAAGGGTGAAGAAGCAAAACTTGATTCGAAAAAGAATGTTCCTTTTCAACGCGATCAGCTGCTGAAAATATTTGAAGTGATGGGGACGCCTGACGGTAGGTTGTTTCCGGCAATTCTCAACACTGCTTGGCCTCACATGTTTAGAGAAAGACTGGCCTGGTGTTGTCGATATGCCAGAGTACACGAATATGAAGAAACTAGATCCGTATGTATTCGTGTCTTCTCTATTTTTTCTAGTTGAACAGGGTGTCGTGCATCAGTTACACGAATCGTCTGCAGGAGTGGTGTCACTCACGCATTCGTTCTCCTCAAGGTTACGACCTTCTTCGTCAACTATTTGCATATGACCCAGATAACAGACTGACAGCCAAAGAAGCGCTTCAACACAAATGGTTTCATGAAGATCCGAAACCCACATGGAAGTAGGTACTTCCTCCCACTTTTGTTTAAATCTTTGTCAAGTGTTAATCTCGGCAGCGCATTCGAAGCTGTTCCGGCTCACCAGTTCCCTCCGCACCGTCGTATCACGCAGGACGAAGCACCTTCTATGATGCCGCTGCCTGCACAAAACACCACCCATCAAGGTGCTGGTGGTCATAATGGTGGTGGTCATAATCATATTGTCGGCCCGTTCGGCCAGCCCCATTCTAAGCCAGGTAGTACGACTAGCTTCGCTAGTGTTGGTGGGGTCTACGCTGGACAAACGACTGCTGTCGGCGGAAATGGGCATAGTCGAAAGAAAGCTCGTTTGGGATGACAATATCTGGACTACAGCTAATCCAGATGATGGTGTTATCTGTCGTGTAGTAGCCGTAAGTTGGAAGCACGAATACCATTCCCTGAGTAGTCACTATCACACTCTCCAATTCAATGTTAAAGGGCGCATCAAGGAGAATTTCAGCTGTGAATACGACCTTTTCCCCACTCCATCTCGGCTCATTTCTCTTCTCGCTCAACCAACATGTTCGAGGTAACAGAGATAACAGAACCGCTGTTTTTTAAATCTTCATTGGTCAATGTATGATGACGATTGACTATCATCGCCGTGATCATGCTTTTATCATATTCAAGCAACTTCGTTTTGTCAGGAGTTAACTTCATGTCCATGTGCCACTGTCAGGCTACACTTAACTCCGGTTCTTGGCTCATGTTTCACTCTGGCATGCGCACCCAATATCATGGCCTCATAGTAACGGGGGATCCCCGATAAACTGCCATCAGTTCCTCGTGCACAAGACGAATGATCTTGTGATCAGCTCCAATGTACTCCAATCGCCGAGTGGTTCTGTTGTCTTGTGATATCTACCATTAGGATGAATCTGTGTTAGAATTTGTCTTGTGCTCGACAAGTCCACCGTTCATTCTCACAAGTATTTGAATTCTTACAGATAGCTGATATCCTACCGCCGATGGATGGGGAAGCAAAGAACTCGACCATTACTCCGAAAAAAATGCGTACCCCCACCCCCCTTCTGGAGCTTTTTAAATGAGAGTCGCGACTACTTTACGGTTTTCTAGTATCACTTTACTGAGAGGAAAAGAACTAACCAACAACTTCTAGTTTGTTGTGAAATCCATCGGTGCTCAAGGTCCAGGACCCAAAGGTCAAGATAGAGAGTATCACCCAAGATAATCTGGAATCTGCCACTGGCATCTTTGGTCAAGCCTGTTCTCCTTGATTCACTTGTGCATCTCGATAATTTCCTTCCCACATATGCTAAAAACAAAAACTGGTTCTCATCTCTCTGTTGAAAAAGTGAAGGTCCTGGCGTATAAAAGGACTCAGAGAAGCTGGGGAAAGGTCCAACGCCTTGAGGTGTTGCATACTTCCCCAGTCCATTTAGTTCTGAGATGCTTTTCCGTCCTCTCATCGCCCTCAGTCTTTTAGGTACCGCACTCGCGAGCCCATACAAGAGGCTCGAAAGCCTAGTCGTGTCCGTCACTGGACCTACTGAGAGTATTAGCTCCATTGACGATCTCAAGTTCACTGCCACTGTCACTAACAATGGTGAGGAGACCGTCAAAATCTTGAAGTACGGTACCATCCTGGACGACAAGCTTCCCTCCAAGTCCTTTACTGTCACCAAAGACGGCCAAACGGTCGATTTCACTGGTATCAAGGTGGGTTTTCTGAAGCCTATGGTGAACGCTCATGATATCATGCAATGTAGATGTCCGTGTCTCTTGAAGATGCCGATGACACTGCATATGTGTCCATCAAACCTGGTGAGACTGTCACTGCAAACCACGAAGGTCAGTTCTTAATGTATTGTGATTGGAGAAACTCTCAAGTCATAAAATGTGGTGTTTACCCAGTCGCCCATCTCTTTGATTTCGCAAAAGCTGGGCCGGGAAAGTTCACTTTTGAGCCCGTTGCCAACTTTGCCATCTCTTCTGAGGCTGCCTTGAAAAAAGTTGCCGCTGCTTCCGGTAGTGTAGAAGTGGAAGTGACTGGTGACCTTGCCAAGCGTGAGCTGCCAAAGGTCAACAAACGCGCTGTCGACATTTGTACCGATTCCAGCCGAAGGTCATTCATCGATGCTTCCTACTCCGAGGCTAAAACTTTGGCCCAAATTTCCTCCTCATATGTTTCCTCCCGTGGTGCATCCGATTCTCTCTTTAGGGCTTATTTCAAGACCAACGCTGCCACCTCCGTCACCCGTATTCTTAACAACGTTGCCAATGAGAATTCTGGCTCTCGCACGTGAGGAGAATTTGTTTCATTCATAATTAGAACCAGTACTGAGTTGGGCGATTAGTTTGAGCTGCATAGATAGCTTTGGTGCTTGCAGCAGTGGTGTCATTGCATACACTGTCATCTCTACCACTAACGTGAGTACTAGTTTCATCTTGATTTATCCTGTTATCTTGAGCTGTTCTATCAGATCTACTACTGCAGCCTTTTCTTTGCTGAGGTTGCCACCAACCGCCTTTGCTCTGGTACCTCTGTTGCCTCCCGTAACATCCGCGGTGGAACCACCCTCCACGAGGTATATTCTTTGCCTTTTTTTCTTCTTTCGATTCTGAATTATTTTCCCAGATGACCCACGCCACTAGTGGAACTGATGATATTATTTATGGCTGTTCTAGTGACCAAAGCCTCTCTGCCAGCCAACAGATTGACAACGCTGATAACTTCAATGTGAGTTTTGTATTTTCCTGAAGTGGATCATACAGTTGATCATGCATCATGCATACAGTGTTTCACCACTCAAGTCTACCAGAGCACCGAGTGCTGAGCAGTTATTAAATAAAGTGTATCAGGATTGATTGTCAAGATGTAAAATAACAATAACAAAATAACTTCAGCGTGGACTCTGCTAAATGTAAATGTAAATCCTTGAGTTCCTGAACGTTAGTGATTACAAAGTGTTGGAATAGCCCGAAACAATGTCTAGCTGTCAGTGATGTTGTGATGTTATGTTTGGTATGTTTCGACTCCTCAAGTTGACTTGTTCTGTCCGTCAACCCTCTTCTCTTGCCACGCTTACTTCTTCCCTCGTACGCTACTCACCTAGTGTCTTACATTCTCTCAGAACGCACACAACCGGCGCAACATGGGCCAGTGAACGAGGTCTTCCAGAGGGAATAGAGGATTTCGGCCATTACAGTGTCATTCTACCTCCAGAGCCCTTCATATTTGGAGTATCGCACATCAAGCAACGAGAAGTACCGAGGGACATCGAAAAGCCTGCGTATATCTTCAACAATGGCAATGAACACCCGGAAGGGGTGAATAAACCAGAGAGTATCATTGAGTTGGGTGGAGAAGCTGAGAGTCGATTGCGAAGAGTTGGCCAGTTGGCTAGTAAGGTGCGAGAATTTGCTGGATCGCTGGTCAAGGTCATATTCCGTTGTAGTCTCTCAATAGTGTTGGGCTTATAAGAATCCAGGTTGGTGTAACGACTAATACAATTGACTCGGCTGTCCATGATTTCATCCTCTCGCACAAGGCATATCCCTCCCCACTGGGATACCTCGGTTTTCCTCGCTCATGTTGTACAAGTGTTAACAATGTTCTCGTCCACGGAATACCTGACGAGTGAGTTTTTTGCCATCAGCAGTGTCTTCTACTAATGAGAAACTTTTCTCAGTCGAGCACTTGAAAATGGGGATATCGTGGGTGTTGACATAACAGTGTATCTTGACGGGTACCATGGAGATACCTCACAAACTTTTCTCGTTGGCGATGTCGTGAGTTGCGCTGTGACGATATACATTTCTCATTTTCACTGATAGTCACCTTTAGGATGAGCAGGGAAAGGATCTTGTGGAGGTCACGACTCGAGCGATCAGGGCTGGGATCGGTGCCTGTGGACCAGGGCGTCCGTTCAAAGGGATTGGTCTGGCAATACACGATATACTTGGCAAGAATTACTCTGTCTCACCTCAATTTTCTGGTCACGGCATCGGTAAATTCTTCCATACTCGGCCATGGATCTTTCACCATAGTAAGATCATTCCACCTTATCCGACTGTCTCGAGGCGAGTAGTGACTCTTGCTTATAGAAAATGACGAACCAGGAATCATGAAGCCCGGTCATTGTTTCACAGTTGAGGTACGCTTCTTTTTCAGCTCTGATTGACGGACCTTCCTATCTGATATCAAAATAAGCCAACCGTTATCCAGGGACGGAACCCTCGAGGATGGATTTTCCCTGATGAATGGACTGCCTCCACAGAGGTATGCGTTTACGGCAGACCACCTGCGTGGAAATGCTAACTCGATATTTACATAGAACTGTGCACGGAGTGCCCAAGCAGAACACATGGTCCTCATCACAGAGTCAGGAGCTGAGATCCTGACCGAGTGAGGTTGACTGTCAGTTTAAACACCCAATAAGGGGTGGAGGGTGACTAGAGTAATGCCTCTTACCGTTATTTGAATCGGTGAACTTGCAGTGATGTGGCCTACCTTGATTTCGTCCTCCGCGTAGGGCACACAGTCTGTTCGAGACTTGCAGAGAACTAATTCGTTGCAGGTTTCGGCAGCAGAAAAAAATCTAATACACATTAAAAAAACTTCCATCTGATGCAGCATAAAAAGACACATAAAAAGACAAGAAATAGAGTCAAGTCAGGATGCTACACGATCCTGCAAAAAGTTGATCAACACCTGCACAATATCTACCAAATCTTTCCCAACAATCGTTGCACTCTTTGTGATGACAGGCTTAGCCTTATTCAATAGTGACTTCAAATCAACCGCCACCTCGCTTGTCATTCCTCGCCTCATGATCATCGACGGCACTCTCTGCTGCACTCTCATACGGTCCTTTAACAATGAAACATCCATTCTGGAGCTATTATCCACTACCATCACATTTGATGAAGAGTCGCCTTCAATCTCCATCTCAGGTGGCGATGATTCGAAATCAGGTTTGGAGAGCCACATGACGAATTGAGTGACCGCATATAAGAGAATGCCTTCCAGGTTTCGCCGAGTAGTAATAATGTTTCTTTTGACGTCAACGGATTCTGTCGTAGGTATTGTCAGATCAAGAGAAGGTGCGCTAGTGATATTCTGGCTCGGCGGTCGGTTAACAATTTCCCGAAGGACATCAAGCGTGGAGTTCCCGAGTTCAAGAAGTGTTCCAAGAGACGCAGGCTCATCCAGAACAACTTTGGAATGCTACAGAAAAATGATTGGTATCTGTCAAGATCGAAACGCAAGTAAGATACTCACAGGAGTAACGAGAGCCTCATGTACCGGCCACTCTTCTTCAAGTGTTAGAAGGACTGAGTCGGCCTTGCTAATCACGATTAAGGCCCCCACAACATTACTCGACAAATTGTATATGCGATGAATTAGCCGGCTCATGAGAGGCCGCTTGAGAGGATCTGCTGAAGGTTTTTCTTTCTCAAGCTGTGCCCGTTCATCAACAGTGACAGGTTCAAAAAGATTTGCAATGTGATTAGGATGAGTGATGGCATAGTTGAGTTGCTGAAGGAGATTAAGGGCGTGGATTTTGAAGAAACCCATAATTTGTTCAGTTGCGGCTTTAGTTTGAGAAGCTGATGACAAATTGGTGGCTACGGCGGAAAATAAGTTCACGACCTGCTCCACTTCTTCCAACAGAGAGAACGTGATAGGGTCCCCAATAGTCCAAGTGAGGGCACGGGCGAATTGTTCACCATACAGCTGTACAAACCCGCACACTTCAGCATCCAAGTAGTGGTTATGCCGCCCAAGTGCCGTGACGATGGCTGCAACAACAGAGATCATCGAGCAAAATGCAACATGAGCTGGACTCCGTTCACCAGGAAATTCGGGTAAGACGATGTCAATTCGACCACTGCTGATCGCGGGACTGATGAAGTTATTGCTGTACGTAGTCAAGATACCCTCACTCGCCAATCGTTCAGCAGCAGTGGCATTACTTGCCAAAGCCATATGAAGTTGTAGAAGATGTGGGGCATATGGGGGCTGTTTCTTTGCATGGAGGAGGGAAAGGTCTGCAAGACCAACGAGATCAATGTGGGCATATAGATCAAGACTGTTACGGATAATGTCAGTTTCTTGACACTCGAGGAGCCAGAATGCAGGAGAGGGACTGATATCGGGGCGAATGCACTGCTCGAAAACAGACACACATAGCTCCATATCACGGTCAACGTCAATATCCACCTTTGTCCGAGCAGTGATCAAAACGATTCGTAGAGCCTGGATTACGAACGATAGCGTAGCCTCGACGAAGGTCGCGAGTGTCAGTCTCTGATTAGCAGTGAGCACATTTTTCCTCCTGAGAAGCGATCTTGCTTGCTTGATGCAATAATAAATGATCTGGAGCAGTGACCGATGGAAAGGAACACCCGAGTTGATCGCGCTCGCAGGAGACTGTGCCTCATTCAGAATAATCCCCCGCACATTTTTCGCCAGCTCCACAAATGATTGCACCTCCTCTGGTTTTTCCTTCAGCGCAAACCATACAAGTTCCAACATCGCAAGAAGCAACGACAATCTTGTCTGATGAACCATAGCAATCACCTCTCCTGATCTTGATTCTCCTGCAACGGCATGTGAGATTGACGCAGCGATAGAGATCAGGTTCTTCCTTGCAGAAGCATCACCTCTGATATGAGGTTTACATTGGTGTAAGAGGAACACCCAAGACTGTGTCAATGATTTCTGCGCATCCGACATTGAGAGATTCATGTTGACAGATAAGAACTGTCTCTTTACTGCATTAACGATACACGGGGAAGAATCGGAATAAGGCAGTAGACGCGCGCTCAAGAGCGAAACGTTGAAATTGTAATCATCGCCGAACTCTCGGACGTCTTCCGGTCCATGTAGATGTAATTGTCCCATATCGAGGCCGGGTAAATCCTTCTTGAATTGTTCAAGAAGCTGGTCATAGAGTTCAGGAGAATAGACATTGGTAGAAGCATCAGACAGAAGATCGCAGAGTTGATCTTCTTCCTTGAAGCAGGGTTCGAATTTGATCCAGCTAAGTGGTTTCTTGTCCTTCCCATCTAGCTGCGCAGCGAAATCGATATCGAGGCCAAAGACACGAACAGCGTAAGTCTTTGCTAGCGTCCTGTACGCATACGATGCCACAGCTTCATGAGCGCTTGAGTGCTTCTTATCCTCTGCGATTATAAGGATCTCCGTCTCGTGAGGCGGCGCAGGTCCCAGATCTTTCTGAACTAACTCTTGCAACTGATGCCATAGCTCGTCGTTCTGGCGTAAGGAATTGATGACCGACTTATGTTCCACCCCGTGCTCCCATACAACACAAATGAATCGCAGCACAGATGCAAGTAACTGCGGATTAGCTTCCCACATTTCCTTCCAACTGCCAAGAACCTGCTTTGCGGCATTGGTGGCATTCGACTTTTGCTCCTTCTCCTTCGGTACGACCAACTCCTTCCCATTTTCTTTCTCATCACTCCTCTCACCACTCCTCTCTTTGTCTTCTTCTGAATCATTCCTGCCAGTCACAAATAAACTCGCAAGCGCCGGCTCTTTATCCACTGTCAACGCAATAAATCTCCAAATCATATTTTTCAATTGTAAACTGTCATTCGGATTCTCCACGATCGCAACTAGACATCCAACTGTCACTTCTGGATTACTGAGATGGCCAAGAATTGTCGATGGTGATGAATAAGACACCGACAGCGACGAGAGGAGCGCACACAATAGCTTCATGGCTACCATAGGAACGTTCATGCCCAAGTCTTTGCCCATCACGTAACTTGCAATGACATCGATAGGATTCACTTTGGCTCTGACACTATCAAAAGACGAAGCGCCACCAACAACTCGAGAGGAAAATGTCTGTTCGAGGAGACACGGAGTAGAAGCGAGAACGGATTGTTGTTTATAATTCAACAACAAGGTACTAAAGTGTAAATGAGATTCGAGGAGAAACACAAGACATCTTGCATCGCTCAATCGACGGGAGGTATATAACTTGCGAATGATATACCTTCCAGATGTAATAGCTGATATGAGCGGATGAATGCTTGACATTGTCGCTCTGGACAACAATTCAGCTATGATCATTTGACTTAAAGCCGCAAATGGCCCATCATGTAGTGTGGGAGGAGCGTATTCGAGAATTCCAGAATAAAGCGACGACACTCGTCTGCCGATTTCAAATTTATCCCCCAACTGTACGTATTTCCAACCAAGATGTTCAACCCAAATCTCAGTATGTATGAATCGCATGACTCGAAGGAGGACCTCCTCTTTGAACTGCTGAAACTGTTGTGTATCGGGAAAAATAGACATTGAAGCTTCATGGAAAAGTTGTTGGACGAGATGGAGGAATGAGAGCGTAATAGTATAATGTCCTGTCGCCCTCTCAGAAGCAAGAGCAGCAGAGATGGAACCTATAGCCTTGTCTGACCCAAACAGTGCTGTCGTTGAGCGGATGTACACCCACAATTTGTTTGAGCAAAGGGGTAACATCAAAAGTGCACCAAGCACACCCATAGCAGATGTAATCAACTGTTCATGAACTTTCGTCTTGCTCGTTGGATTCGTACGACTCAAAGCTTCCTCCAGGATCATCAATACGAGCCGTACAAGGTCAGGAGGCGGTGCTTCAACCATTGTATGTGCTACTACAGGATTTCCATCATCCAGAGCTTGCATTAATTGCTCTATTTGTCCTGGATCATCATTGATCAAGCTTCGTACGAGGTCGAGTGCTTCTGTGACCAACGTCTCTCCATTATCTGCTTCGAAATCCAGGCCGATGTCTGATAAAGATAGTGACAAGGTTTGAACATTCTCTCGAGGTGCAAAAGAGATATCTTGATAGGAACCTGCAGGGCGCCTTCGGTTGACATAGTCTGTTAAAAGTTCTAGGATGAGCTTCCAACCAGAATGCTGATGCTGCCAACAGATGACTAGATAGTCACTGTTGTCTCCACTGACAACGTGACCGATGCTTCTTGCAGGTAAAGTCGAACCCCCTGGAAGCTTGATTGGTTTCAGGTTGATGTAAGTCAGATCCTGTGAAGTGGAAGTGCCATAGCGCTCCTGCTGCCGCTCGTACAAAGCATGCGGCCCACTACACGCTGAGAGGGGGACGACTTGAGAGTATGACTGAAGTTCGCAAAAGTAGTTAAAGACATATCGACTGCAAATGTTCTGCTGTGCTTTGTCATCCTCTGACGTTTCCACGAAGTAATCGACAGTAGATAGTGAATCAGTGTCGAGAAAACCAGTTCCTGTCATGCACTGCAAGAGCCGAAGGAGGGTATGGAATTGAATGGGGAAGCGAGAGCGTGCAACGTCGAATATACCACGACAAGTGCCATGTTCCCAATCAACCTGCCAAAATTGAGAGCAGAGGGAAACAACAGTTTGAATTTCACTTCGACCGAAAAGGGCAATCCAGATCTCGACGAAGGTATCGAAGTTGGGAATGTGTTCAATGGGTGCCAGCTCAGCCAAGGTGGTGACGAGGCCTAGGCAAACAGTGTTAACTTAGTGCTTCACGTGTTCCGCTACATCACGTCACCTACCTCTTATCAAGGACCGAAAAGCAATCACATTGGGTTCACTGAGCCAAGAACCGGTCCTCCACGCCACGGCGGTGACGAATACAGGTGATTTCGTGAGGAGTGAGAGAATGAGTTGAAAAAGACCAGCATCTGGGTTCAGACAGGTTTGAAGCATCTGAAGGTGTATGGGTTTTCCGTTTGCTGAAATTTGTAGACTGTCGGAAGCGGACAGGGATTCGTAGAAAGGGGCCCATGCTGGGTTATTCGATAACCGAGACAGAACAAACGCCCATGCAAGGTACGTGCACGCGTACTGACTGTCTGTATGAGATAATATCAGCTCATGGAGCCTCTTTATACAGTCGTTGGAAGCCAGATACGTCATTCCTGGGTTGTTGAGGGCTTCTGTTAAATTCTCGAACTCCATGACCTCAATCGTCACGAGAATCCATAGGGCTATTAAATCATGTTGCAATTGCAGACTTTCCTCGTCTGACAAGAGCATTGCATTAGCCTGAGAAAATCCGAGGCCAGTTGAATAGGCCGCCTCAAATATCTTGACCGCTAATGGACCAGTACAGGCCATATAGCCCCACATCGTCCAAAACAGCACCTCCAGCATCAGCAGCTGCTCTTTCAAATTCTGCTTTGCCCACAACGCGGCCGCTTTCGGGTTGTTTCTGAATTTATCTGGCACGCTGCCCTTCACGCGTCTAGTATATCCGCTGAGAAGCGTCTCTACGAACTTTGGTATATCCGGTAGGATTTGTGGAATCGCTTCAACCGCGACACGGGGTAGGAGATCGTCAGAGTTCCCATGAGCGCGTAATAATGAGATCACGATGCGCAATGCAGCGAGCCTTTCTGTACGGTAGAAAAAAGTGATAGCTTCGAGGAATTCTTGGGTTATGGAGGTGTCGGAGGCAGCAGGAAGAACCCCTCCACTCAAGATGTAAGAACGGAGGAGATAAAGTGCCTGAACTTGATCGACATTGAGTTCGTTGCTGATTGCATAGACATATTCCTTGTCCGTAGTGTTTGTTTGCAGTGTGGAGCCATCGAGGAGAGCAACAGAACCACTCTCGATTTTCTTCTTTGACACATCGGATGGGAGTCCAAATGTATTTTCGATGTCGCCGAGCTGGCCCTTCCTACATGCGAGGTAGTACATGGCCTGGTTACTTTGGATATTGTCAATCTGAATTAGCATCTCGTAAAGTTGTTGGAATGTTCTGAAGTGAAACGCATCAGATAATATATTATTATAGAATAATACTTACACATCTACGGGCGATCGTTTTGAGGATTCACCAGCCATTGTGAGGTTAGACAATTACTCACAAATTCCAACTTGGTAAAGCTATTGTTTGGCATAACGATTCCAACCAAATAAATCTTCCATTCCTGACCGATCTGCAGACCTGTCGAATGTCAATGATCTCCATGAGGAAACTCAAGATCGATCATGATATCTGCTTACCTGTGTCGACATTATGAACCGTAGAACCAGTACATCGACTACCGACAGCATCAAGTGTCTTCAGTTACAATTCAAACGGTTTCATATCCGTTCAGGTTGGAGTTCATCCATTTACTTCCTTTAACCATTCAGGGACCATGTCAAAGTTGAAGTAATCAGCATCTTGTCTGTCCCGCCAACCATACAAGCTATATCGCTGAAAGAAGAATTATCACCTATATGTCAATCTTCAGGAGATGTATATCTTCCAGTCAAGTCTAACAACGTGTCGCAAACCTCATATGCATATGTGAAGTCGAATGCACACAAGTGGTTGCAGAAATTAACCGGTATATGCAGGATATGAATATTGGTTTGGTGCAGATGTTGATTGGAGAACATGCATCTTGCCTTAGTTCAAATTTTCCATTTCATGCGAGGGGTGGATTCAGGAGTGGCCACTACTGCTACTCATGTTGGTATTTATCCAGAGCTGCACAATGATCTCCTGTCCTGGTATGTATTAGTCTTCTGCCAATGAGAAGATACGTTTGTAGATGCTCCGGGAGTCGCAAAGTCTGATAAATTTACCCCATTTCTCATCGTTTTTGTCAACATATGTATATAGTGAAATCCGGAAGATTCAATGTAACAATGGCTAGGTCTTCGCACCGTCTACGAATAGGCATACTCGAATGACTTAATTTGACCCAATAAATTGATATATAATCCTACGAACAACTCCCGATAGATGCTGCGGATCATTTTGATAAGTCGCCTAATACATAAATATTAAAAAGGTAACTTCTCAGCTCGATTAGAATACAAGCTTACCATCACCAAAGCCATACTGATCGCCGCGAGCTAGTTTCAGGAAGTAACACGAGTTAAAACACCCGATCCGTTGTCAAAAAAATAATTAAACGTACCGGAATTTCACCCCAATTCCCAGTCTTGAAAACTAGTCCACGTCCTCTCAATGCGATCCACAAGCTCTCCAAGCCTTTTGGCAAAACATACATCGCCAACTCTGACCTTCTCCGCTTCTCTTCTACAAAGATCGACAATCCTGACAAAGTACCGATAACCAGGAACAGGAATTTCGAAATCAACAGGTCTATCGCAGATTGTGGTATACACTTGAAGGCTGCTACCACCGAATTGGTTGGCATAAGGCCTAACTTGATTCTAGTGAGATATCGATGTAGCATGTGTTCATAGCAGAATAATGCTGATAACAAAACTCAGAAAGGGCCAAAGCTGAAATACAGTGAGTTGACATACTCTGATAAATGACAACAAAAACCCCCAGAAACGCCGAACTCCTTATACTTCCTAAACCTGCCCTTACAATCACAGAACCTGGGTCTTTAAGGAACTTCTTCCACTTGAATAATATAGACGGGATGAAGTGAAGTGCACCGTAAACAGGTAGCACCCACCGAAAGACAGAGAAGAAACGGTCAAGAGGGACGGATGAACAAGCGGACACTGCTGGATGTGTTGCACCACATGGCACATAGCGATAAGCATATTTGCGATGTGATGAAGGATTGAGATAATTGTGTCGAAATGAAAGTAGCTCAGCTTTGTTCGACGATGTGATATCCTGAAATTGCACTAGTCAAAACGGAAACTTTGAATAGGGTTTAAGACTTACGGGCAATGATAGGATTTTATCCAACTGAGACAAATCAAACCTGCCTTCTCTGACGAGAGTCGTATTCATGTTAAGAGCTGGCCCAGGCACTTTCGCTGCTTGCTCCAGCCTGGAAGAGATAAGCCTCAAGGTTAAGATATATAACATGTATATATTTACCAAGTGCGATAGGAATGTGGTAATGTATCATGTCGTAGTAAGAACGCATACATGATCTGTCCACACCTGCTCATAAATCAGGAGAGCATCCAACCGACACACAAATGAGACTTACGCTAGTGCAAATACAAGAGCGTCTCCATGAGGGATGTGAATTCCCTTACGTGTTGTGTACGAGTTATAAGACCCTTGCAAGCCACTTTATGACCGTCAGGTGTAATAATATGCTAAATTGATACGACCAACCGAACAAACAATTGTTGAGCGATCAAACTTCTGCGAGTCCTCTTCTCCCAAATAATCGCTAGTCCGCCTGCGATAGCCCCAGCAAGTGCGGCGTGCCATCGGCGGGTCTGCTTTCTAAAGAGGATTAACTGGGCTCGTGCACTGAGATGAAGTCGCGTCTCTCGATGATTATCATTTGGGACTACAACTGTTGTTTGCTGGACTTTGGCGTCACCACCGCCGTCAACTGCAGTCGATGAGTTGGAAGGAGGCAGCGCCGGGATAACGATTGGGAGTGCACTGACGAGGAACTTGTACACTGATGTAAATGTGCCTTTGCCGGATAGTCAACAAGGACGCAGGGTTTCATGTATGAAACATACCAAGCATAGCGGCAAATCTCCAGGTGTCTGAGCCGAATATTGCATGCCTGATGAGCGCTGGTCTGAAGTCTCTAGAACGAAAACGTCATTATCCCCGGTTGACTGCAGACTGATGGAATTTACCTGGGTACACGATGGATGCGAATAAGAGCGAGGACTAGATTTATGCACGCCCGTATACCGAATGCCAACGAGGCCGAGCCTGACAATTGTCTGTTTGTTCAAGCTGCCGAAACAAATGTGGTCGAATACATACGAAAGCCACCTCGAGCAGCATGCTCCAGACATTCTCTCACCGTCTGTAACTCGACAGCCTGCTCGCCTCTATCCCTCCAGACAACACGTCGAGCATCCTTGAGCCGTTCCTGGTAGTTTGCTAATGCAACCAAATTTTCGAAAGAGGTCATGGCCCTCTTTGGTGTAAAGCGTATGCCTTCTCCGGGTGTTGGAGGTGCGCTCGAGTCAACATTCCACAGGGTCTCATTTCTACGGTCGGCGGAAGAATATTGATCTAAATCCATTTTTGATATTGTCGCCACACTAGGCTACAATGAGGACTTTGTGACACAACAACAGACTGAACAGATTGAATCAGGAACACAACGAGTTCGGGACCTGATGTGCAAGGTACAACTACAACATCCATCATCCGTGGGACATACATCCAAAATAGTATCCCCTATGTTCAATTACATGTTGATATTCACGGTCTACTCCTTCCGTGTATACTACACTGATTGTTCTATAACTTTGCTGATTTTTCTCTGGAAAGAGAGAGTACACTGAAAAATGCAACACTGTACCTCAATTGATCCTATTTTTGATCTCATTTTTAACTGACTGGGACTCAGGCTGCAACCCTGCCAAGATTTGACAAAGAGAGGAGGGAAAGAAAAGCATGTAGTACATGGCTGAATGTCCTCCCAGGTATTAATTGCTGCTGGTGCACCACAGAAAATAAACTCATGAAAGATATCGTATGATAACGTGTTGTATCAGGTGGCTGCTGGATGTGACCATGATTCATTCCAATGGAATTAACAGAGTGCTTCAAACAGGTAGGCAGATATAATACAGTAGACAAACTTAGGATGTATGAAATTTCTTTCTTTTATTCCTCAATGGCGTCTCGTCTCTGCCAATTTGAAGATGGTGTTTCCGTACTCCTGAAACGTCGTTAACACCCTTCCGATCCACAACTTCCACCAGCTCCATTGCCCTCCCAACTGCAGCCTTTCTTACTTTAACTGGGACCTGGTCCCAGTAAATCTCCTCTGGTCTACCTACTACGCGCTCTACAACAATCGGCTTCTGGGATTGGGTAGAAACAAGCGAAAGTGTAGATGATACCTCCGTCCCCGTTTCATCGGTACCAGAAACCTGTATAATCTGGTGCATCCGATGATAGTCCACAAGTGCGGCAGTGTATGACGATGTAGTTAAGCGCAGATAACACTAAGAGCAATATCGTCATTTGACAGTGACGGATGATCAAGTGAAGAGGGCTTACTGTGTCCATCCCTTTGTTAAAATCGACATAATCCAAGCCCTCAAAGTTCTTCTGCGGTACCTCGGCATCAGACCGCCTGAGCCCTTGGGAGAAAAGGGTGCGCAGTGTTGTTTTAGTGGTTTCTGGGTGAACATTTTTTATGAAGACAAGGCAATTAGGAGGATACGGAGAAGATGGATTCAGGGAAAGAATGGCTGTGGCGACCTCGGGTAGAGGACCGAATGCAAGGGTGTTTGTCTTAAGTGAGTCTTTGCCCATAGTATCGAGA
>Ga0157368_1000046_pt1 | contig 52378 bp, 73 predicted proteins | sample AttbisABBM3_FD_113146 | JGI IMG/M metagenome (GOLD analysis project Ga0157368, IMG submission 113146) | Fungus gardens microbial communities from leaf cutter ant in Botucatu, State of São Paulo, Brazil - Atta bisphaerica ABBM3 | ecosystem: Host-associated > Fungi > Mycelium > Unclassified ... | reverse complement strand
GACTAATTCCGACTAATTCCACACACCTTAGGGGCATCAAGATCCTTCCAATATTGGATCATTGATCTGCTTTCCCTGTGGGCCTCAGACAGCAGTGTTGTCTGCTGTGCGTGCAATGCTTCTTCATAATTTCGGATAATTTTACCAATTTGTTGGGTACTATGGATAAATCTGTGCAATCCTGACCAAACGCAGATAGCAGCGAGAGTTGAATTTGACACCATCATGCTCTTCATGCAATGAGCCGAGGAATTCATTGTTCATGAACGAGGCACACGCACTTTCAGTATACTGAGATCACCTGGTGATGCACGTTGGTTCTTATCAAATAGATAGCGTACGACCACTGTTAGCATTGCGAGATTTGACTTTAGCTTCGACAGAAAAATGAAGGTCCTCACAATAGTCTAAGACCGCGTCGCCAATGAACTCAAGGCGTTGGTGGTTCTTCATCTCCACGGTGGTAATAGCGGAATGAGTCTGTACGAAATTGTTTTCAGTGTGCAACAGTTAGACTACGGAGACTTACCAGCGCTAGAGCAAGGAGGTGAGTTTTCTGAACTGTATGCCCAATAATGTTTTCAATAGCGGTAATCGCCAAGGCATCCAGGCGGTGGCCTGTGCTTGCAAGGGGAATACAGTCTTTACGACCAAGATCGGACCACTCTTCTATCTCGGTAAATGGTATCATCAATGCTTTCGCAGCTCTAAGCGCTGCATCACGTCCGCCCGAGATACATGCTGCGCCTATGATGGCTTCCGCGACATCAGCTACGGTCTAAAAAGATGATCAATAGCCCAAATACAGAGAGCGTAACGGGGTAGCTACCTTGCTTGCAATGGACGACAGAGGGGTATTTTGCTTTGAATACTTCTTTCGATTTCTGGGGCGTTTTCCTAGATCCTGAGTCATGGGCTCCTTCGATTTTCTGGATGCCAGATTCTTTTCTGAGGACGTGACATTGTTTGTAGACCCTGTCGACTCGGCAGTAGAATTCGTCTTCCTCTGAGGATCTTCCAGTCGCATTCCAGGAGGCATCCAAGACTTGAGGTTAAATGGTTTCACTTGGATGTAGCCTGGGAGCCCAATCAAGCTGGTGATGTCGCAAAGCTGTTGATTGCTGATATATCTTTGTCGGGAGGTGTGCAGCTCTCCTTCGGAATCATAGGGATTCAAAGCATACACATAAAGACTAGAGAGATACTTGAGGAAGGCATCCCCTTGAGAGTGATAAGAACGGACAGCCAGGTACTGAAGCAAACTTGCTCACCCAGTAATTCTAATCGCTCATAATTATACTCATTTCCTGCTAGAGGCGACGCAGTGGCAATCACAAGTAAATCATCTCTAACACAGTGATCTAGAATCTTGGAATTCAACTGCATGACGAGGAGAAATTCATCGATCCTTCGCATAATTGAAGGGAGCAGATAGCCCATCCGCATGGCACTGAAATCATAAATTTATGAGCACATCTACGGAGAAAAATGTTATTGTAGTGTAAGGACCTTGCCGGAATGGTCAATTTACGACTGTACTCCGGAATCAATACTGAACAGAAGGATCAATATATTACACAACATAAGCAGATGCAACTTACGTTGGATCACCTTCTCTGGAGCACTATTATAAGAAGGGATCCGTGGATTGAGACAATTTGTCGCACCAGAAATTCTTGTCACCTCTAAAATTGGCTGATTTGGCTCTAATATTCCGTGGAAGGCTTTCCTACGACGGTGGCACTGTTCAAGCAGTGTCTTGCCACCATTTTCAAAGCGTTCATCTGCTGCGAATGCAGCATATTTCAGTAACGAGCACCCTGTCGGTTTGTCGTCTATTTCGCTGAGTGGTGTCATGTCATTCCTGATACGATTAATCTCGCATCGGTAAGTAAACTCCACTGCTCGATCCTGGACTACAGCATCCTCTAATTCCCGTCTTAGATCAATCAAGTCGGTGAAAGGGACGGCCCAAGTCTCTGATGCGAGAGAGACTGTATGCCAATCAATATCGGTGGCAAAGGAGTACGACGGTTGCTGATCAGTTTCCGAAGGTGGAATCCAACTTCGTTTCATAGGTAGGAGAAAATAACCCATGTTTTTCCAAGAGGAAGATTCGAATGGTTTATTCAATATGATTCGACAAAATTTGACCGTGAACCTGTGGACCAGTTCAAGTTGGCTCATTTCTAGTTTCACGGGGAGTACTCTGTGAATATTGAGTTCTAGTTGATTGCCAAAATGAAAAAGTTGAAGGCAAGGAAGATGAGGCAAAGGAATTCGGGTAAGGATACATATTGGCGTGCGTTCCTCTATACCAGTCCCAGGAGTCACTATCGAAATGATACAAGGATATAGAAAATCAGGATAAGGCGGCCGGGAAATGGATATTGCCCAAAAGTCCGGGGAGAGTGGAATGTAGAGCCGTTTATAACTTGGGCCAACCGAGGCCTCGACTTCGTTATCCTGGCCCAAAAATACGCTTGAGGTCCGCGGATGAGGAAAAAGTGACGAATCAAGTTCTCCTAGGTGCTGTAGCTGGCGGCAAACCGAATAGCATACTTCACGACGAGCCAGACCGCGTGAAGGACAGCAAGGACCAGAAAATGTATCAATGGGAGTGCCAGGCAGTCTCACTGTGCAAAACCATTCCACACAACCAGTGTTTTGAGACCTCGCGTACTCCAGGAAATCAGTGCATCTTGAGATCCTGTTTGATAGCGCTAGACGATCGACGTAGCAAAGTAACGTTCTAGTTGCATGATGCTTTTCTAAAAAATCACTCGTTAGAGGGTCCTGCACCAAGTTCATATCATGGTCATCTTCGCTATCCGAATTATACGCATCGCTGCTTTCGTACAAAGGCTCCGGTGGGATCTTGCAAAAAGACTCGTAATTGACGCTGGTACTCCAACGGAGCATTTCCGCGTTTAGAGAGACCCTTGAAAGTGCATGTCTATGGGCGTTGCTGTTCTCTTCGATCATATGAATCAAGTGCCCTCTTCTTTCCAAAATGTGACTACGAGCAAAAACGTGAAACAGTTGACTTTCAAAAACATCAAATCTGTCTATTGTTCAGGTGGCTGCCGTGAAAGTGAGGAACACCCGAAGTCTCACAGTATGACGACGGATACTTGAGGAAGTGCTACATCTTCATATGCTTTTGTTGCGATCAATAAATTGTATTGACCAGAATTGAACTGTCTATACAAGCTGTTTTCCTAGAGAGATAAATCAGTTTGAGAGTTGGCAAGAAAGGCATCAGGAGCCCACCGGTGACATGTAATCCGAAGAATGCATGTGCTTTACTAGTGTGACAGGGCGAAGAAACGATAAACGAGGCATCAAGCTGTGGATTAATGCGACCAAAAGCCGGGAGATGATTCTTCGTTGCACTTTGCGAAAGATCAGAAATCACATTATGCATGATCTGAGTCCTAGACAGCCGTACCAAAGATGATTCCTCGAAAATCATTCCCGAGGCTTTGGAAAGATTCCAGTACTTGGATCAATCGAATGAACTTGTAGCTGACATTCATGTTACGGGAGGTCATGTCAAGGTTCGGCAATTGGAAAGGCCAATGTCTGACGAGATCCTTTGCTTGTGTCGAAGGCGTCTGGTTGCAAGTACGGTGATCCTGATCTTGAGTAGGAGTTTTTAAGGCTTCCCGCCAAACGAGGTCTGCGGCGCAAGAACCCAGTTCTACCGAGGCCAGTCTTGCTTCGCGAAAGCAGCGCTCAAGGTATATGTTACCCGGATCGCAAGTCCGCAGCTTCTGGCATAAGAGGGTCTCCTGCACATCTTCATGCCTAATATAAGCTACTACGAGCTCCATCGGCTTGTTCTGGCTTATCGGCTCGACTGCACCGACTGTAACATCTTCAAGATCAGTAAAATTCAACAAGCAAGCATTGAGTCCCGCTCCTAACTGGCGAGCATTAGATACGGACAATATGTCATGATGAAAGGCTGGCAACAGGATCAATATACGAGGCCGTGCAGTGGATATCGATTGTGAGGCAAAACCTGCGATGATTCTATTGGCTGCGACACTGGGGTAGTCCACATTCCCGAGAAGTGAAGAGTGATAAAGGAGTACTGTGGATATCTGATTAAGTGGGAGCAAATGATCAAAATGAAGCCTTGCAAGTATCTAGAGGTTATGAGCACTTATTTCACTGCTTAGTGAAACAGGCACACCGGGGTGGAGACAAACACCACTCCTTTATCATATATTCGAAGATTAACCCAATTATTCTCATCCTCTGTGGCTGTATATATATGCTGAGTGGGGATTTTATGTCGTATACCTTCTCGCAGTTGCTGCATTACGAGAGCGTCGCTGCATAATCATGAGTTCATCTGAAAAACAGGGCATGGGACCACCAACTCAACCACAATTACAGACACAGAGCCAGGGAGGCCTCGTTCGCAAACTATCCACGATAAGATGCCAGTTATGATCGAAACTGCAACTAGAATTGAAGTCAATTCAAAACTGTGTCGCAAATCTTTCATTTGCTTGCCTCTGGGAGAACAAAGTACTATTGCTGAGAGCACAAAGAAATGTTGATGACGTTACATCTAATGGGATATCTAACGTACCGTTCTGTACTTGTAATGTCTCTTTTAATCTCTCTTCTAGGCGCGAGACTCCCTCGTTTTCATGAGCATCTCCTATGTGGTGCCCCAAACTCGTCTTCGAAATTTTTGATGGAGGCCCGATTCCAGGAGAATCATTTGATTCGTATGATCTATGACGCTTGGTAGAACCTGGGTCAGAGCAGCTATCTTGACTTGGGATCATGAGTGGCAGTCTGACTGTGGACTGTAAGTTGTGATCCGGCGGCTCGGCCCGATTTACTTTAACAGGCAAGTGACACCTTCAATGCTCACACCACCGCTCTCGTCAGCGGCGTGTTGGGATGTGATTGATTCACTTCATCATCTCCGCTTAATTCATTTGTTTGCGACTTCCAAATGATGAACAATGCCACACTTGTGTTGGCTCTTGGCCTGTCGCTGGATTCGGACTCACCTTCACAAACTCTTTCCAAAAACCGCATTTCACTGGGGCTTTGCCTGCCTGAGCGGTTACCGACTATGAGTGCGTTCGTTCATTCCTTGACTGGAATTTCCTGTCTGATAGCCCTGGAAGGCATATTACAGCGTGAAGCTCGAGGTCTTGCGCCCAAGGCTTATCTGAGAAGCTTGCGACATAGCCCCGAACCTTCCTCACCTCCTTCATCTGATCAAGACGAAATTTCCGAGCCCACAACACCCGATGCAAGTTCCAGTCGTGAGCGCAAGCTAAGCATAAGCTCACTTGTCTCCGCGTCATCCGTGAAATCGGCGTTTGGCAATCTACTCAAGCCAACATCACCGAAAGCGACTTTCAGTTCAGCAGATGTTACGAATAAATTACCTGAGGTGAAGTATTGCTCTTATAATTGAAAACTATACAACCTTAACAATGAGAGGTCAGCCATTCGAAGTTTTGCGGGCCGTCGAACAGCACGATATCACGTTCCTCGTGCACCTCCGTGACAAGGCATTTCATGTGAGTGCAATTGGATGTCTTTCTTATTGCACTCACAGTTTTGTCCAACATACAGCTATTACTCCGAAATTCAGGTAACACAACGCCACTGATTCATGCCATACGACTAGGACATAAGGACGTGGCTATTATACTACTAGGGACATTTTCGCGCTGGATCAACCACCTTGAAGATGGAGATCTACGTAAATCTTCAACCATAACACTGCTGAAGGCCCTGCGTCAGTTGATCCATCCTTTCGCGTCACAAACTGGGCTCAAAAAACACAGGAGTCAACCTGAAGCTTGCGATAGACGAAGGGTTAGCTCAACATCAGAGCGACCTAATCTCTTCCTTTATGCAGACTCTCATAATGAGTGAAGGGGATAAGTGGGTGTGGGCACAAGTTCACACTATATCTCTCGCTATGAACGCAGGTGTAGAAGGACAACCGGTGGCTTTAGCGGGTTCAGCAGTCCGGTCGTTTGCCACAAGAAGGCTGGGGAAGGCAGACCTTATTGCGTCCCTCGAGGATTAGTGCGTTTGATAATTGTTTGTAATTTTCCTGACTTTTTTTGACCTGTAATACTCTCAGTATCGCTAATGCTACAGTGTAGGCCTTTTGCAAGTCTCCAACTCCGCGAAGCTCACTAATGCCTTTCAGAGATTTATTGATGATGAGTGCTTGGTCAATTGTGTTGACATACATCGAAGGAGAGCAAATTCCGGTTCGTTTGAGAGCCAATCATCCTACAGTCTTATGCTCATGATACTTTAGTCCTACTATTTTGCGAGAGACTTACGAGTGTATGGTGCTTTCCAGGATTGTATCGAATCACACAAGAACGAGATAAGACGATTGCCGAATAGGACACTGAAGTGGCAGCTCAGAGTGCTCTCTGCTGTACTCGAAGGCCGGTCAATCACCTTCAGAGTTGGTACCCTTCTCTTCCCCCCCGCGGATCTCATTACTTAACTTTCGGAATCTTCAGGCCAAGGTTGATTTGTTAGCTAGTCAACTTGACAATGCAACTCAGTGACCCTTCTTATTGTCTCCGGAGTTATCATGGCTTGTCTTCCCTGTGCTCGTATAAGGTGCCACCCTGAACAAAAGCACACACTCAGAGGTTGGCGTATTATCGAGCAAATATCAAGTCATCGATTTTTGCCGCAATTTCGATCACTGGGCACTTCCGCCACTCCAGTGAGCAAAATGCTATGTGGCATATGGGACCTTGCTTTCAGAAGGTTACATTGTTTGTATGCTAATTTTATCTCGTGCTATAAATAACGAAGCCCGTGTACTAGTCAGAAACTCAAAGAATTATTTTGAGGTCTTTCCACCAAACAAAACTACCGACTGTTAATAAAGCAAGGGACGCGGGACCAAGATCGGTTATGAACACGGCATAAATCCAAATCGTAGCCAAGGGTGGACACTAGCAGATACTCAATCGTCAGAGCAAGATTTAACGGTTATTTCAGCACAGAACCTGCTTCATGTTTGTTAACCAGTTCGAGTGGTTAATCAGGTATATCAGACGACCTCCTGAAATGACGCTAGTTGCGAAGAGAAGAATTTGCGTAGTCCTGTAGGATTTGTATCGCAATGCTAGCAATCAGATTAGATGAGGACACAAAAACAGGCTGAGTAGGCTCACTGTAGAAAATGAAAATGATCATGACTGTCGCCAAGAACAAGGATCAATACAAGACACGGTTACGAGTGAGGAGCTTACTGGGAACACCAGATACCAGTCTATCTGAGATGTCCCCTAGAGTGGGCTTCCTATTGTACTGATAATGAATCAAGCTGTAAAAAGGAAATTCTATAAGTAAACGGATTTCCCTGTATTGTTTCATGGCACACACACATATCCATCATTACCAGCAAGAATGACAAAGGAACAACATGAAAAATCACATTCCCCACTTCCTCACCGAATGTTACGTCCTCTAAATCTCCTGCGTCTACAGATGCATCCAATACTTGCTGGCTAGGTCTCGGTATTTGATTCAGGACGCCGGACTTGTTGATGAGTCTCCATTGCTCTTCCTCTGAAATTTCAATTAAAGGTTTCTCTGCCTTCATCTCTTTGACTTTTTCGGAGGGCCTCATCATAGGGACATCTTTTGAGGAGGTCGATTTCCCCTTCCGCTGACGAGACATAGTACAAAGAGGTTGTGACACAGTCACATCAACTTATTGACAACTATGTCGGATGACGAGGGACTCTTAAATCTTCTTGAAGCCCATGGACAGCAATTTTTGCAGTCATTCGATCTTTCAGGTATGGTGAAATCGACGAAAAGAAAAGCGGGAGCTGCAACATTAGAAAATACCTCGCCAAAACGTGCAAGACTGGCCCACGAAGAATCGAGCTCAGAAGAAGAGTGGGACGGAATACAACCTGAGGGATCAACAAATATAAGTGATTTGGATGGGAACTCAGAGTTTGGCGAGTCTGGTACGTGAATTTACGATGAGCTTGGCAATTTACTTCCTGATCACGTCATAGATTTTGAGCATGATGGATTTACAGCAGGTAGTTTCAGCCCTACTGACGAGAAAACTGTCGTATTCTCTGAAAATAAATTTCTACTTCCTGAGGCAATATCAAAGGCAGAAATGAAAGCCTTTATGGTTAGTCCTCGTTGACCACCAGTATGGTTCGATATCTGACAGATCTATTTAGTCATCCAAGGTCTCTAAATTTCGAGGTGAAGACGCCATATCTTTACAGAAGCCTATAAAGAAGACAGCACAGGAGGAGGAAGACGAACGGTAGGAATACTTAGTATTCTGGGGCTCATATTATTCAGCACTGACACAGGTTAAAGGACAAATGCAGAGAATGATGCTCTGCTTCATAGGCTGGTACACACACAGCTCCTATCTGGTTCTACAAATCCTGAACTTGATATGACACCTGCTCGACGACGTAAAGCTCTCGCTGGTCGAGTGATCGAACTTGCAGAGGGTGCTAAGTTGGGGAAAGGTGAAAAAATGGTCAGAGATTCTGAAAGGAACAAAGCAGGGAAGCGGGTGAGAGAGGGTTTGGCTCGAAAACAACAGGAACGAAGAAAACGGAAATTGGATGAGGTATTTCTCGTTCTTCCGCATCTTCGAAGAAAATTTGTTTATTTGATTATAAGGCCAAGAATTTGGGGAATTATCATCCAACCCTGAAGAAGTTGTTCGAAGCCTCCAGTACTCCCGTGTCCCGTTCGAAGAACAGAGGGCTCAAAATGGGTGTGGGAAATTTCCGTGGAGGAGTACTCCAACTCAGCAAACAAGAAATTGCCTCTGTGACAGGTGGCTCTCAACGATCTAACGGGAAAAAAGGTCGCAAAAGAACATAAGCTGATTCCATTATTCACTAATCATTGTTCATATCGGTGGGTGTCTTACGATAGTGCCTATTAGTAAGCCCTCCGATGCCCAGAGCTATGCGAGCGGTGAGAGGGATATGAGTGTTGAGAGTGGTGCGAATGGTGCGAATACCGATAACGTTGTAAAGGCTGAGAATGCAGTGAATGCTGCGAGTGTTGGTGTGGATGTGAATGTTGAGAGTGTTGGAAGTATTCGTCACAATGTGAGTACTGGGAAAGCCGAGAACTATGAGTTTGGTGCGAGCGATAGGATCGGTTAGAATGACTTCCATTAGGGTGCTGGTCAGTGCAAGTGAAGACACGCTGAATCAAAGTACTCACAGTGGTATTTGGTTTCCATATTCGTCAATCATAATGACTTTTGACCGGATTGCCGGGACTGCAATTGACCTGACTAAGTTTCCATCAAACTTGTAATGTAGGGCATACCGAATATATCCATCATCTCCATAACGGCCACCGCCCACTCTGTCGTGTCTATACAAGATATTTCCATGTTCATCCTGAACCGCGAATGTCATTAAGGGACAGTCCCTCCTGGACTGCCCTCCAGATATGTGACCAGGTTCGCCAATCCTTCGTCTCCTATTAAACGAATTCTGTTCGCTAAGTGAATCACAAACCGAGCGATTTCATTGCCATTGTGATCCCTGACAACCACATGCGCTCCGGAAGGAACAATATAGCGGTACTCCTCCAGATCTGAGTCTGACCCGTCGAGGGAAGGATGTCGTTCATATACTCTTGGCTGTCCGAGGGTGAGTGTTCGAACCACTGACGATATCCTTTTCATTCACCTCAATCGTCTCAGAATAGTAATGATCCCCATATGGTGTATAAATCTTCATTTGCGGCTCTTCGGGGGCTCTATCATGTTCATGGTGTCTGTTCTGCAACAACGGGTCAGTGTCCGACTAATGGGAGACAATTTAGAACAGACACCTCGTGGGCATAGTCCTGTGCAAGCGCTCGCCGCCTGCAATGCCTTGTATTTGGTTCGTAGTCGGTTTCACAGGTGCGATAGACGTCTCCGTTCTCACCCCCAACGTATGGAGAGATGATTTGAGGCTCTGACTCTCCAACAAGCGTCGCCTCGGGATCATGTAAAGTCTGAGGCTCTTCATCTGTCCGTTTTTCTGTCGTGCTTGAAAGCCATCCGATCATGGCCGGCTGCTGTGTATACGAAGGACCATAATCTCGATCAAATTCAAACCCAAGTCCATCAGAATCACGATGTAGTGAGTGTGTGTGATTGTCTGATCCAGTTAGATGAGCACTATTGTCCTGAATAATTGCACTCGTATATGAATCCCCTATCCTATCAGGCTCCCGGTATACGGACGGAATGGGAGCAAAAAATCCGGATCTGGATGGATTTCTAGTAGGATCAGGCCCCCAGGGCGTGTGCCCGGGGGAACTGTAACCATAGCCACTTATCGGAGGTGTGGCATGGGAGGATTCATGCTCATATTGTTGCGGAGATTGGGACTGGTGACGGTAGTGACGGTAATGATGTCGACTACCATTATGCTTGGAGCGTGTTCCACCTCGAGATGCAGGCAGTTCGGAATAAGCCGTTGGGGGACCGTTTTCAAATCCTGAAACTGCACCTGTATTGACTTGAAATCTTTGTTGGTGGTCGTCCTCATACGGAAATAGATATCTTTCTGGCAGGATAGACGCGGATGTGTTGACATGTTCATACCCTAAAGATTGGTGAGCGGCAATTGGGAGAGGGCCATGGAGTACATCGTCTTGAGGAGGGTATTTCGACTCTGACCGCAATACCATGGGGGCCATGGGAATGTCTTCTGAGACATGATGACGATGCTATAAGTATTGATGAATGATTAATTCTCAACAGTTCAACTAACGCTTGAAAACATCTTACCTTGTTCCTCTTCTTGAGTGTACCCCGCCGTCCATGGGAAGGATCAGTTATGGGCTGAGACTTGATGATTTCAGGAGGAATGGATGCCGGACGTGGATGTGTCATTGTATTCACTGAAGACAGGGTAGTTGCCGTATCATAGGCAAAGTCTTTGGCGATGATGGGCGTTAGGCGAGGAGAGGATTTGGAGCCGCCGAATGACCTAAAGATTTTGAAGCTGGGCATAATGTTAAGGGGTTGACAAGATACCATGAACTTTATAGTGGCCTAGAACTAGATCAGTATGACCCACGAGGTGACCATGCAGTCAAAATGCACCGCAGTTCCATGACTGATTGGTATTTCGACACTACCCTTAGACAGCGTGCTGAAAACGCTTTGTTCCGAAATAAATCATTGATAACATTGCAGAGCCGAATGTGATACAATGATCTCTGGGTGCCATACAACACTGATCGTTTGATAAAATTGAGTACCCAAACAACGCACACTCATGTCATCATGCGTGCTTGCGCCTCATTCCATTGGAGCTGTTTTACGTTGGATAAGGCCTGGGTGACCTTTGTTATCGCATCCGCAGTTGTGGCTATGATAGCGGGGTCTGCGAAGGCGGGGTTGGACACGAGTGATGTAAGTCGAGTCGTGAGAGTTTGTAGCGAAAGTTGCAGAGCCCCCGAAGAAGCACGGAGTATATCCATGGTCGACTCAGCCTAAAGCCAAAGGTCAGGTAAGATTTCAGAGTGGTATTGAGATTATATAGTCACCGCTGGAATTTGGCTAGAAAGTTTCTTGCCGGTCGGGTCCGGACCCACCTCCTCGAACTGATCGGGGGAAATGGGTTTTGAAGATGAAACATCGATCTAAGGACCTGAACTAATGTGCACACAGGTCACGAAGGGGCTTACTTCATGATGAGATTGGCTTGTCGAAGGAGCTACGTGTGCGGGGCCAGCCAGGAGATGGGCATTGGGAGTTGGGACGACAGTTTGTACTGCAGGACCAGCACTGACCAAAACCAAATTTTCCCGTCCAGCCCAGTCTTTCTCGGTAGTGTAAACACTACTACATAGAACACATTCCTTTAATCGCGTCAGTAATTGCGTCAAGATGAGGTTCGATTTTTTTTAAAACAATGAACCTTTTTCGGGTTTGTTTCCCCACTTGTCTTCGGCGCACGAACAAGCGGTACATAGTAACACTCACTCCTCGGACATTCATCGCCTAGCATCGTCCAGCCTTGCAAGAGACGTCGGCCGATTTCTGCAGAGGCACGGTCGGTTTGCTCACGACGCCGCCGTGTTTCTTCACTCTCAATTAAAGGAAGCAATTCATCGGTAGCTTCAGACAATTCCGTTGCTGGGGTAGATGCCCTTGTTACACGAGAAACGGAGGACGTCGAAGTGGAAGTGGAAGCGTCCACTTGAGCTGTGGACACAGTTTGTGGCTCTCGTGATTCTTCGGAAGGTTGACGAGATGAATACTAGAGTATCAAAACAGGCATACCATTTTTGTTTTCATCGCAGTTTACACAGAGATGGACAACGGGACTCTGACCCGCCGGTGAGCGCAAAAGCGGGATTGCACAACCGTTGGTTGAACAGGGGCGGTCGGTCAAGACCTGGAATCTGTCAGTGATTTTTCACTAAGGAAAATTGTTCATACCCAGCCTTTGAGCATGTAGCCGCCAAGGGCATTAGGAGCATCAAGGACGGAGGACATGACTTGGATAGGAACAAGTTTGATAAATAGTTAATCTCGATCCGCGGGAAGTCACACGTCACCGATTTACTGCCACGACATTAGGCTTATTCCAGGTTAGCTGTCTTCTTATGCACTGGAGACAATTCTTACCAGAATGTCTCTTTCTTGTTCTTCTGGCCTCCTTCCAAATTCCCCGTTGGTTTGCTAATACCTCTGCGTCGCCCCTCGCAGGCTCCGGCTGGTCTACTCAACGAAAACTTGCAGCCCGGCAAGTCACAACCATACTTTGAAGGTTCCAACAGAATTCGACTAACCTTCAGAGTGTAGGGAGAGGACGCGAGAATTATTTTATCATGGCTATGACAACTACATGACTTTCGGTAAGCAGTTGTTCATCATCTTTGATACACTCATCTCGAATTTAGTTCCCAGCTTTCCCATTAGACGAAGTATGTGATCTGAAATCTCAATGATACTGTGGCTTGAATAACGCTTCGCAGCTCACTCCACTATCATGTTCCGGCCAAGGTCCCGATTGGGAAAATCCGTTTGTTCTTTTACATTGCCTTGAATTCCTGTTTATTTGAGCTCAGCACGAATATTGCGGCCAACGACGTTGCAGGAAATTTCTCTCTTACACTTGTCGACGTGATCGATACACTGGTCGTTCTCGATGACAGAGAGGGATTTGAAAAAGCTGTCAAAAACATTATCCGATGGGTTCAGTTTGACGTGAATACAAAACCCCAGGTGTTTGAAACTACGATTCGAGTTCTTGGAGGTTTACTTTCGGGTCATATATTCGCCAGCCGCCAAGGACAATCCTTCTTCCTCCCCTGGTATCGTGGGGAGCTGTTGGAACTTGCTCACGATCTCGGAAATCGACTCCTCCCGGCATTCTCTACGCGGACTGGTTTGCCATTTGCTAGGGTATTGTTTATTGCTTGGTTAACTTCCCATTCTGAAACTCAACATATGTATTGTAAAGATCAATCTTCGTAAAGGCGTCATTCGAGGCGAAACTCTGGAAACTTGTCAGTATGAGCTCTGCTTACTGGTCATGTGAGTAGATACTTAGTTTTAATCTCAGGTACCGCTGGAGCTGGATCTCTGATACTGGAATTTGCAACACTGAGTCGGCTTACTGGAGATGAACGTTTTGAGAAGGCCGCATCCAAGGTGATTGCTTTCTTTCTCACTTCGAGAGTACTTAATGTGACGAACCAGGCTTTTTTTGCACTGTGGAATCGTAAATCTGAGATTGGCCTCGTTGGAAACACAATCAATACTTGGAATGGTGTACGTCTCTATAGTTCGAAATATTTGTGACATTGGGACATCTGTCTGCAGGAATGGATGGCTCCTGAAGTTATGTCCATTGGTGCTGGTGTAGATTCCTTCTTTGAGTATGCGTTGAAATGGTACATTCTGAGCGGTGCGCCGTCCGTTCTTTTGATTGCGTCGACATTATTTATGTTCTGCAGGTGAAATTGAGTTTCTTGATGTCTGGGATGACGCATATACAGCTATAATGCGCTATTCGCGAGGAGCAGACGGTTACTGGGTAAGCCTCATCGGTCCTTCTATCTGTTGTTGACGGGCTAGATATTTCCTGTTGTTAGTATCGTCCTGTGAACATGATGACCGGAGATACAGCATACTTTACTATAGATTCACTATCCGCTTTCTGGCCAGGGTTGCAAGTTTTAGCCGGCGATGTTCAGAGTGCAATCAAGTTACACATGCTATGTACACTAGTCTTCATCTGAAATTCGGTTCATCGCCGTTGACAGTGTCTGATAGATTATAACCTATGGCGGGAACATTCTGGGCTTCCTGAAGTATACGATACGAGTCACAGGAAAGCCACTTCCTATCAATATCCCCTGCGCCCAGGTGAGCCGGAATTTTAGTACTTCATTCGATTCTACTAAAAGTAAGCTGTAGAATTCATCGAGTCTACATGGTATCTTTACCGGGTCCGCCCAACTAATGTTCTTAGACTGAATCCTTCTGCTGAGATCACTCATTAGGCAACTCGCGACCCTTTTTATCTGGATATTGGAGAGCGTGTACTCCAAGACCTTATCGTAAGATCTCGCGTTGAATGTGGACTAACTGGCATTCAAGACCTCCGGACAAATAAGCGTGATGATCGTATGGAATCCTTCGCACTTTCAGAGACACTCAAGGTTTGAAAGCGGAGTACACCAAACAACGCTCTCTCTGACGTTTATCGTTTCTAGTATCTTTACTTGTTGTTTGATGAAGAGAACTTCGTACATCACGACGATTCTAACTACGTTTTCACTACAGAAGGTCACATTTTATTCCTCGACAGAAAATATTTACGGCCTACATCGTCCCCGCGGAGAAAAATGCGACCCGTGGACAACCACCAATGTCCTGTATACAAACCTTTCATTGAAGTCCCCAATAACCACTCTACTGATGATGGTCTTGTTCGTGGTATTCGATCAAGAAGTGACTACGATTATGCACGTAAATTGCTTGAAGTGCACGCAAGCTCAATTGAAATAGATGCTTGGTCCCCTAACGGATGGTGTGAAAAGCCTACTGCCGAAAGTTTTGTGAGCAGTTAACCCTTCATGTTCAATGACAAATTGTGACTAAATCTTGGAAAGTCGTATGACTTTATCCTTTCCACTGATGGACGAATTGTTCCAGAAGACCTTAGTCCCAGTCGCCTAAAGTTAGAGCCTGTTTCAGATGGTTTTACCATTCACAACATTACTGGTATAAGGACTCAAATCGTCCGCCGCCTTGATGACCAAGGTTATGAAATTCGTAGACGTATGCACTTCGACATCACTACCATTCATTGCAAAACTAATGTGCGTTTAGTGGGTCACTACCACGTTCGTTCGGGACACATAGTCTATATCAACGACTCCACAATATTCGTGCCACCAGCAAGGGACACAAATACTGTCGTTCCGAGAGGCTCTCGTGGTTCCGATGTTCAGCTCCGTCTTTCCCTCAACATCATGAACTCAGAGATTGGGGTTCAGCTGGCCAATCTGGGGAACCCAGACTTGAGCTTACGTCTGACTGCATTTGCGGCTTTCTTCGGTGCAGACCTCACAGCGCGTGTCGTTGAACCTGCCAACAAGCTACCACGTATGGCTGGGAGTGAAGGGTTGCCACTCTTTCGTGAATCTGACAACTTAAAGGGATGTCTCCTTTACAACCATGTTTACCCTGACAGTGTACTTGTAGTGGAACGGGGGGATTGTACATTCCTTGAAAAACTTCTCCAAGCTCGGCATACTGGAGCCGCGGGAGTTCTTGTCATCAGCGACGACGAAACTGCCATTAACCCCACTGCCGATGCCCAAGAAACAGAGGAAGCAGGGGATATATCAGATGTTGGACTTCTCCTACTGACTAAAACTGCAGGCAATGTCCTTCTGAACTTGATGGAGACAATAGACATGCTCGGAACAGGTCAGGTTATGGTGGCGATTCACCGAGATCCTCTAGCTGAGTCCTCCAACCGAGGAACAACGTATCAAAAGCCCCAAGGAGAGGAAGCACCGGATGTATCGGAGGAGGTTGAAAATGAGAATAAGGATAGGAACCAAGATACCACAGATTTACGGATACTGTATATTAATGGCCACCCATTGCTAAATACCCGACTGCTGGTCTAAGTACAATATAGTAAGATATATCCTACTATGATTCGTCCTATGTATAGGTGTTTAATCCTCGGTTTGTATAATAGAGTAAACGGGAGCATCAAGCTCAGTAGATGCTTTCAAGAAAAGGAGCTCAATGATGAAGAGATATTCGAGGGTCTTGCCGCCTTGCTTCTTTACAAGCTCCCCTGCTGCCTTGGCAGAACCACCTTCGCAAGAGATAAGTTGAACTATGAAAACTGTGTAAGCGAACCAGACCCACCAGTCGCAATTAAGTCGTCAATGACGATCACGTTCTGACCAGGTCTGATAGCGTCGACTTGCATCTCGAAAGAGTCCTAATGGACGTGAATGTAGTCAGAAGGTTATCTACAACCAGACCGCTGTACTGGCTGACCGTCCCATATTCCTTCGCATATTCTGCCTGCACACACTCCCCGGGCAATTTGCCTTTTTTGCGTATAGGGACGAAGGCGGCACCTAATCGCAAGGCAATGATGGGGCCGAAAAGGAACCCACGAGCATCAAGGCCGACGACAGCGTCTATTTTATGGTGATCCGAAAGCCCAAGGGTGTGCGAGGTTATGTGGTGAGTGAAGTGGGTGACTAATGTTTCAAGGGCAAGTGGGTCGTGTAGGATTGGGAAGATATCAAAGAAAACAATCCCCTAACATCATCAACGATGATGGGATCAGATTTTCCGTCGAGTAAAGCAATATATCTTTGTCTTCACCTTCTGAGGAAAGTCTGAATAGGCCTTGAGTTTGTTCCTCAAAAAATCAACGTCGGCCATAATAACTAGAACGTATCTACACCAGTTTTAAAAAATTGGATCAATCAATATCCCATGATTTCAAATTGCCAAATTAAGAAGTCTCGGGCAACACTGAATCGTCACCACATACAACATAAATGGAGAACCCTAGCGTAGTATGGATATGGAGCATATACATTTATATTGAGAATGATAAAAGCGCCATTCTTGCATATCAAGAGATCATAGGCAGAGGATACAAAACGACTACAAGAAATGCTTAAACGGATTCGAGAGGTGCAGGTTCCTTGAAATCCTTGACTACCCGTGTGCCAGTCTCCTGTTGCACCAGTCAGTACAATCCCAAAATTACCATGTGTGTTGTAAACGTACATCAGTGGATTCACCGTGAAGTTCGAGAAGTTTAGAAACATCGAACTTGGGTGACTTCAGAATTTTGGCCTTGAAGACATGGACATTCTGCAAGGGATAGATACTCCTCGACGCCTTCTCTATCTCCCGACCAATAGCTTCAGGAATGAATTTTTGTACCAATTCCTTCAAGTCACAGCTTGTCGCCTCGCGGTTGATGATCTCGAACATCTTCTTCCTGATTTCACGCACCTGAGCTGACTGTGCGTATGTGGTCTTCTTTACTTGAGAAGGTCGACGTTTTGTGAAGCCAATAACGAAGAGCCGGAGAAGGTATCCATCAGTGGTTTTGACATCAGCGTAGGCTTCAATGAGAGTTTGCCACTTGCGAACAAGGGAGCGGAGTTTGTCAGAGGTAAAGTCCATGCCATGGAAGTTGGTCAGGCAGTTCTTGCCTTGAATCTCGTCAATACGCAGCTTGATTTTGCGGAAGGACTGCTCCTCGTCGTTACTGAGGTCAGCTAACGAAACCTCAATGATACGACCGCGGAGAGAGTCATTAGCGTTCTCTAAAATGCCCCATTCAACGTTATGTCCTCAAACTCAATATCCTGGGTACGCACTCAGACCAACTGACCGGTTAACAAAAGTCTTGCCAACATTTCGGACTTCGAAGGTTGAAGGTGCCTTGATGTCGTACCAGTCTTCAGAGAATGTTAACCCACACATTGACGATACAACTAGATATATTTGCCTTTGCGAGTGAAAGGATCAACGACCTTCTTCTTAAGACCTTTTTTACCCTTCGAGAGACGCTTGTTCTGTGGCGAGTGGTCAGGCATATAATTCACAGATGAAAACCAGATACAACAGACCTTTCCTACAGCCATTGTTTCGTATTGGAAGCGTCCACAACGATGACGAACAGAGGGCGAGCCGGCACTGAGACGGTCTTACTTTTGATATTGCGGCAACCTGTTCCACCAGTAAACTGGTGTGGCGGGTGGCTCAAACCTTATCTTAAGTTCTGTACAGCTTTTCACACAGCGTTATCTCCTGTCACTCTGACTTCTGTCACAGACATGTTCACACGTCCTCACTTTGATGCTGCATGCAAGGCATTCATTGCTCGACACTCGACAGATTCTACCACCTTTCCTCTGAAAGACTGGACATGGCATGAACATACTGTATGCTACAGAACTTAGGAACCTGAATCTTGTCTGAGCGGCAACCCAGAATTATCCAAACCTTGGCTTCATGTCTCGTGTTGTCGATGTCTTTCACCGGCCTGATATTCCTGCCTGCGCTCTTGATGGACCTGTAGGTGGGGATGGGGCACTCGAGGAGGCTGATCCCACTGTTCTGCCAAAATCTCTTGAATCTGAGCTACTTATCTGTCAACAATATGTTGTTTTCTCTGCAACTTTTAGGGTTCCAACATTTTACTTCCTTCTTTGTGATTCCAGTGGGTCTATTCACCAGAACCATTTTTCTCCGGTTGTTGAGCCGCTATAATAGGCGGAACGTCTCTTCCACTTACAAAAGTTCTGACAACTTCACTCTTTAAGGCTAATGCCTGGGACCATGTCGAAGTGTCCTCTTATGCTCTTTCCGTTCCCACATCGACTTTTCCTTTGCTCTCTCACGGTGACCATCCGACCTTGGGTTTTCCATGCTGGTATTTCCACCCTTGCGAAACGACAGCAGCTGTTGATGAATTGGTGGGGGAGATAGCTCGAGATGACTGGAGCGAGGAAGTCAAGGCAGTCCGGTGGTTAGAAATGTGGTTTCTGGTAGTGTGTAGTGTTGTCAATCTGTAGACTTGTCAGTGAAATTGTGGCATTCATTGTGCAGCCTGAGTTGTTGATGACACCGGGAGTGAGAAAGTGATTTTTAGCGCGGATAAAGACAGTGGGACGGTGGCCGGATCATAACACCTGTGAAGACGCCTCTCTCTACTCTTCAGTCACATCAGTGGCCTCAATCTGACCACTTGAATTTCCGACTGTTTGTCGTACGATTGGATCGCGAATCCCCGAAAAGCTCAAATCATATCAAACGATGCTGTTCACGCGTTTGCCAACTGTAACTCGTATCTCTCGCTCTTTTATCTCTTGTTCAACACGCATGATGGTTTGTCGTCCACCGTAGCCTTACTTTGAGGCCTCGTCGCTGAATATCTACTCAGTCTCAAGTTCCTGAAGTCGTCATAGTCTCTGCCGTTCGCACGCCCGTCGCATCCTTCAATGGCGCCTTGAAATCCTTCACAGGTCCCCAGCTTGGTATCATTGCCCTAAAAGGTGCCCTCGAGAAGGGAAATGTCGATGCTACTCTTGTTGAAGAGGTCTATCTCGGCAATGTGGTTCAAGCTGGTGTTGGTCAATCACCCGCTCGCCAAGTGGCTCTGGGTGCAGGCCTCAAGTCCAGTTCTGATGCCACTACAATTAACAAGGTCTGTGCAAGTGGGATGAAATCGATCATGTTGGCTGCTCAAAGCATCCAACTCGGCCAAAGCTCCGTTGTGGCTGCTGGTGGATTTGAAAGCATGAGTAATGCCCCGTATGTTTACTATCTTATATTGTGATCAATCATCTGCTGATATCTCCCCAGTTTCCTCCTTCCCCGTCAGAATCCCGCGTTCGGTAAATTCATCACTCGTGACTCTCTTGAGACTGATGGTCTCTGGGATGTCTACAATGACTTTGCTATGGGCAACTGTGGAGAAAGTGCTGCGGTGAAATATGGCATCGATCGTCAATCCCAGGACGCCCATGCCATTGAATCCTACAAACGTGCGGCGCGAGCCTGGGAGTCCGGAGCGTTTGATACCGAAATCATCCCAGTCACCGTCAAAGGCAAGAAAGGCGACACCGTTGTCCGTGAAGATGAGGAATTCAGGAGGGTAATTTTCGACAAGGTTCCCACCCTTCGTTCGGCCTTCAAGAAGGACGGTACTATCACGGCCGCTAACTCATCACCTATAAGCGACGGCGCTTCAGCTTTGATCCTAACGTCTGTTGAGAAGGCCAAAGAACTGGGTTTGAAGCCCCTTGCCAAAGTTGTCTGTAAGTACAACTTATATCTCACAATTTTTGGCGTCTCTCTGATTTTGATAACGTATAGCTTACGCTGATGCTGGTGTTGATCCCATTGACTTCCCTGGTGCTCCTACTGTCGCTCTCCCCAAAGCCCTCCAGCGAGCTGGTCTTTCCATCGACGACATAGCTCTGTTTGAAGTCAATGAAGCCTTCTCCGTCGTTGCCCGTATAGCGGAGAAGGTTCTCAACATTCCTTCAGAAAAGATGAACGTTAACGGGCATGTTTTCTTCAGCTAATTGGAACAAGGAAAGATAAGCTCACATGATATCTAGTGGAGCTGTTGCATTAGGTCATGCTATTGGGAATTCTGGTTCACGTATTATTGTCTCCCTTGTGCATGCTCTCAAGCCTGGCCAATATGGTGCTGCTGGAATTTGCAATGGAGTGGGTGTTTCACTGCTCGCGTCTGCTTTCTGTTACTCACACTCCTTTCAGGGCGGTGCTGCTTCCGCCCTTGTCGTCCAAAGGTTGTAAAATAGGCTGTTCGTATTGGAAGAATTTCAGACTGCATTTCTTGTAATAGTGTTTTCATATCCGGCCCGAGATGGCATGATAATGACATGTTTCGAATTTTCGAATGACGTATTCATCCCTCTTGCTTATTTGTTAAAGGAGGTTTCTTCAAGAAACGCTAGATACCAATAAACTTGCGAGGGCCTGGCAATTTCTCGCCGGATCACTATGGAAGCTGGAATACGTGCTGACCTCAATTCTTCACGTCTCTCAGCGGTTCCGAAACGGGACACTCAACGAGCTATCCTACAGTTTGTGAACGACTTGCGTTCTTTTTCCCGAATACATGCTGCAGAAGGAAAAGCATACATGACATCGTGGGATGCCAAAGAAACAATTGACAATTCTACACCTGCAGAAGCACGTAATCCTCGAAGCTGTGGATTTGCTACACCCGTACTCAAGCCACGTGTGGTTCTGCGAAAACAAGTTGTGCAAGGTCAGAAGAGTTCTGAACCGCCCTCAACTCTTTCCAACCATGTCAAAACCAAGTCTGCTAGTAGAATACCATCAAAAGAAGACCTTCCACTCCACGAGCGTCACATAACGAAACGGAATCGCGAGTTCCAGTCTGATGAGGAGAAACGTTTGTTGAGCATTTCTGCTGGTTTTCGTCCTTTGGTTTGACATAATTTATAGGTTTGTATGAAAGGCGGGAGAAGAAGAGGGCTAAACGGGAGATCATGCGGCCTGTGGCATCAAAGGAGCAGACTGAAAATCATGACCAACCGCAGAAGAAATCGAAATCCAAGAAAATGCCGACGGGATTGGCACTCATGTATGGTTTTACTGCGACGAATGTCGGTAGGAATCGGTTAACAGTGAGACTGTGTTTCTGGATTTGAGGAGGTCCTGGGTCCTAATGATTGGTGACAGGTCAAGCCGTCTCTCCGCTCCGGAGTATTTGGAAAAGGCAAGGCGTCTGTCCAGGCCCGATCGGGCCAGTCCAAACTGAAAGGTGTGATTCTTTGTTTTATATTCTCGGTATCGCTGACAGCTTCTAAAGGCAAAAGCCTTGTATTCTCGGAGGAAGAGTTTCTGAAGTCAGCAACTATTGCTGAGAAGTGCCGACATGATAAAGGCGAAAAATCTGCTGTTTCTGGGTCTCAGTCCTCTCATACGTCCTCGGAATGCACTGACGACATGGTTCTTTTGCGACACAGGTCAAAACACAAATCAAAACACAGGTCAAAGTCGACAGAAACCAACTCGACGGTGCCTCTCGCACAAAAGCGGCGAAAGACCAAGATCCCACGGGATGATGCGACGGAAGATGGAGCGGAACGAAGTTCCTCGAAATCGAAGAAGGCTCAGTCAGTCATATGGGATATTGAAAAGGATGACGGTGTTCTTCCAATGGAGTCTTCATCTGTCCTTACCTCGAAAACCAATACTGTCTTGTTGAACATCCGCCAAGAACAATGGTTGCCAGAATTCTCATCGAACAAAAGAGGTGTCTTCGATGCTCAGGTTCAAGAATTATCAGTTCAACAAAAGGACGTCATCGATGGTAATGATATGACCCAGCATTCGGTGATAGAAAAAGAACAAGATACATCCTCGTCGACTTCTTCGATCTGTCCCTCGGAGTCTCCTTCTCAAGTGGTGTACGCACACAGATCTGGTATCCAGCCTCAAGAAGACATTGTCTCAAAATATTTTGCCCGTACCCCATCTTTGCGAGCCCATCCGTCTGGTAAAACGACTCAGGAATCACACACTAACCTTGATGTGGCTACGGTTCCCCTCTCAAGTGAGGAGAAAGAGGCGGACTCTGTTGACTTGGACTACAAAAAGGAACCGGCGCGTGCTGGCGAAAATTGCGACGGACTGAGGGTAGAGACGATCCACAGAAATACCCAGCCCCCTTTGAAGGATATAGTTAATGGCTCCGACTGGCTCCTCAGTGATCCTATCCTGAGCCCTAATTTTAACAGAGACCGCAATTGCGGGGCTGAGCTCTTCCACCTTGATGGATTAGAAGAGATCCAGTCCGATTTCGACTTTCACAATGCTTTGTCGGACAAGTCTGGCGGTCTTGACCGAGAGGAGGGGTTCTATTTGGCTGGAGATTCAGACTTGAACGACCGCCTCTCAATATTCGAGGATGCTCTATGTGGCCAGCCTCTCGCAGAAGATGATGAAGGCTATGAGTATGACTACCCGATTTCCCACTCGCAAGCCTATGTTGAAAACGTCGAAGAGGCGCATAATCAACCCATTCCACTCCGAAGTCTTACAGAGTGGGATTGTCGTAGTATCCAGACCATCAGTGAATGCAATGATGTATCCGACATTCTTTTGAACCGTATCCCCTCTCCGTCCATCGGGTCAAGTGGGCTCATATTTAATTCTGTAGGGGATGGTTCCGACGACTTGACGACGGACCCGTTTTTGCGTTTTGACGAAGGTCGCTGTCTGTTACTGGGCGCAAATGGGCTCCACAGGAACAAAGATTCGGATTCATATTTAGGTACAGTTGAGTCGGATGTTGCACGGCGCCTGGTAGGACATTGGATGCCTCAGAAATACTAAAATCGGAATTGAAGAAAGGCGAGTCAGATTACCAATTCCGGTTCGATCGCGTAGCTATCTATGGAAAGTCAAAATGATCAATGCAATGAGTCACGTTCAATTAAGGCGTGTATGTACATATGTACGTTTGATTTGGCATTAAAACGCGGGACGCGAAAAATTAAACGCGTCAAGTTCTACCGTGTCTCGCTCATACTGTCCAGAAATGTCTTTGAAAGGAAGTTCGGATAATGCTCCCTCTTCCGTAGGTCGATGTACCTATAAAGATATCATCGCAGCTGATGCCTCCCAGACGGTCAGAGTCAAACAAGAACCAATCGAAACACGGACACCGTTGGGTCCATCAAATTCCTTTGGGCCTGGTTCTCCTGGTGAAGAGCCAGTGCGCGTCAAAGCCGAGTTGGATGAACTTGTTACCAAAGTTAGCTATTTTTCTTTATCTTAGACTTGCTGCTGATGCCACTTTTCCCTAGTATCTTGATTCCACCTATTCCTCGGGAGCTAATGTCAAAAACGAGGAAATGAAGCAATCACCACAGTCTGCCGTCCCCAGTAGACGGGCTAGTCCCTTAAATCATACTGTTCCAGCTCCTCTTTTCAAGGAACATAAGTCCGCCGAAGAGATTGCCTATTCTCCTGAGGCTGCTCTTGAGGAAGGTGTAAAGATGATTCAAACTCTCAAGGCAAGAATGCAAAATTTGAAGTTAGGTAGCAAGCTTCGAGAAGAGGTCTGGGCACGTGAGATCTCGAGGTTTGTTTTTCATGCAATGACCGATTCAATTGCTTATCCCCATGTAGTCTCGAAAATCAGGGCACCCCTACTACCCTTATTGCCGTTTGTGGCGGTATGTTATTTTTACCTGATCTCACAGCTGGCCCTGATCAAGGGCACATAGCCACCGGTGCTGGCAAGTCGTCAATTCTAAATGCGATTTTGGATGGTGAGTACTATTTATGTCTACACATCTCTACTAGTTTTTTATTTTGTTGTAGACAACGTGGTTCCTACAAGTGGCATGCGAGGTTTGTCTTCATGTTAAGCGTAGCGCATCCGCTCACTTCTTGGTGAATAGCGTGCACTGCTGTTGTTACTGAAATTGGATATCATAACAAATCTACCATTGATGCGGACGTCACATTTTTGTCTTTGGCCGAGTGGAAATCCGAGCTTACCGTACTGCTGCATGACATGGTAGATGAGGGTGGGAATTTGAAAAGAAGTACCGACCTTAAAAGCGATGCCGGAATTGCTTGGTCGAAGGTGAGGAGATTTACAAATTGCGAATGATGTGTATGAAACCGTTAAGTACTGTAGATGAATGCCGTTTATCCCTTTATCGCTCAAGAAGACCTCGTCAATATGTCTGCAGATCAGATTATTGCGCGTGATCACAGTAAGTGACCACGTATTAGTCTATTTGGCACATTTGACATTTGGCCCAGACATCGCCAATATTCTTGGTACCACGAAGAGAATATCTGCGAAAGATTCGCGTACCTTCGCTAAAGAAATTGCCAAGTATATCGATTCCAAAGACCAAAAGCGAGGCAAGAAAGATAGGAAGGAAAACGAGAAAGAAAAAGAGAAGGGACCGAGTTTGATGGCTGTTGTTCGAGCGAAGACCGCCCAACACCCAAGAAATACAGAGAAACCAAAGACCAGTCCCGGTGATGACGAACCTGCTTTATGGCCCTTGATCCGTCAAGTCAATGTGAGATGCAAAGCAGCAGCATTGTCTACAGGCGCCGTCTTGGTTGACTTGCCTGGTATGTTGGATTGATAGCACACTGCTTCTCATCCCTCATTTGACCTTGCTAGGTGTCGCTGATGCCAATGCTGCTCGTAATAACGTTGCGAAGGATTATATGAAAAAAGCCGGGTGTATCTGGATTCTCGCTCCTATTACAAGGGCTGTTGATGACAAGACAGCTCGAGGTCAGCTTCGCACTTCATCTTCTAGTCTACTCATCACGAATCACGTTCCCTAGATTTGCTCGGTGATGCTTTTAGACTACAACTTCTCAGTAAGTCGCCTTGACACTCGTTCTAGCAAATTTTTCTAACTTCGCTGGTTTCGAGTGGGTGCGTTGTCTCTATTTCTCTGTGGACGAAATCGATTCAGCCATTCACCATTCTACAGATGGAAAGTAAGTGTGCGATGAATTATTGGCCTGGTAGACGACTAGATGGTTTACACGAGACTAGTTATGATGACCACACTATAACCTTCATTGGTAGGCGCCCACTGAATCAGCCGTGCTTTGTCTCTACTAACACATCTTCAGCTAGCAAGTGCGATGACATTTCTTGCTCAGAAGTCGTTCGGGCCCTTGGCATTCATGATGAACCTGAACTGGAGGAAATAGAAACCCGGATAGAGAACATAGAAAATGAGATGTCTGTCTGGAAGCAGACAGAAGCTGAAGCACAGAAACACGTCAAAGGTCTGCCGAGATTTGGTATCTCAGATAGTCCACTACAGCTAACAGCTACTAGCTATCAACCAAGAGCTTGAACTCATCCGAGAAATTGTCAAGGAACACGAAGAACATCTTGAAGCTTTTGAAAACAATCAACCGTTTGTTCCTCGTTTGACTGGAAAGAGTAGTGCTCAAGCAAGCAAAAAGCGGAAACGAAACAGCAAGGATGAGCTGGGTTCCTTCAAACGTCGAAAGATTGCGGCAGACAGTGATGACGACAATGATGATTTTAGCATCTCGGATGATGATTCTGAAATAAACTCTGATAGTAATAATAGTGACAGTGAATCAGGAGATGAGTCAGATCATGAAGGCAACTTGGAACAAGAGGCTGAGGAACTCGTTACAGAAGATGGCTTGAAGGCGAAGATAAAAGATGGAAAGGAGAAGATCAAGGAAATTCGTTCCACTCTCACTGGTGCCAGGGAGAAGAAGAAAGATGCTTCAGACAAAATTGCCAGGCTCAAGAAATCATTAGCTAAGGTACAACGAGACAAAAATGCATTCTGTTCCCTCAAACGATCCGAGGTAAGATATGAACTCCATCTTTGAGCTTGTTCCTCAACAACGCCTTCCGGGAAGTTTTCGCGTGATGTTTTGAGAGAGGATTTCCGTACTGGTCTCAAAGATTTAGATGGTGGCCTTTTTTCAGATACAGCCGATCTTTTTCCTCTGACTTGCTGAGCTCACAGATGCCGCTGCAGAAGAACGAGATCCAGAAAATTTTGACCCTACAGTTAATCTTCGAGGTAACATTCTGGCTTTTGTTCCTTCATATCAGTGTGTTGATGTTTGACTAGACTACAACTCAATCAATCTCCCTGTATTCACTTGTTCCAGTCGCGACTATATCAGAATCAAAGGTAAGCTCTCATCTTTCTTCGTCGATTCATATTCATCACCCGCTCTAGGTCAAGTCAAAGGCGACGGTGAACCCACGTGCTTCACTAACCCAGAGGACACTGGTATCCCTGCCCTTCAGCAATGGTGCCATCAACTCACTATTGCATCGCGCGAGCGTTCTGCTCGAAACTTCTTCACTCAACTCAGAACTTTTGTTACCAGTGTTGAATCTTATATTCACGGTATAACTGATGTAACAGCCGCCGATCGTGAATTCCTTCGCCAGAGGTGGGAGTCTAACAATATTTATGGCCAGACTGTGGATATGAAAGGCGTGGCACTCCAGCTCGCTCAGGTCTGAAATCAGCTATTTTTCTTGAATCATCAGCCGTTTGATCCAGGACTTTAGCGGTTTGCTAATCTCGTTGATGATTGCGTGGAGAACATTAAAGCCCACTTCAAGGATGGCCTGGAGGAAAAATGTCGTGTCGGAGCGGCAAACGTAGGTTTTTTTCTGAATTGATTAGTTTGGTTCACTGAGAAACCATCTTACACAGGCCTCGGATGCTGCTGTCCAGACAACCGATGAGTTTAGTTCTAGTATGCACTGGGCCACATACCGTGCAAGTTCGTATCTTTAGCTTGCTTCATTCCGGTAGATTTGTTTCTCACACATAAACCATAGCTCTCCGTCGTCATGGAGAATGGAAGCGCAATTTCAATGAGGAATTGACGCTGCCGTTCACGCGGAACATTGCCAGCTCCTGGGGTAAAGTGTTCGAAACCGACTTAGTTGGTCCATTCGGAACCGATGTCAAATCGGCTGTAAATAAACTTCTCACCGAGATTGAAGATACTGCAGCTCCTGGACTAAAGGATCGCATCAAGATCCAAGGTGAAATGAGTCTTGCACAGGCCTCTGAAACACTGCGCGCAGTTATGGATTTGGTCCGAAATACGCTTTCTACCCAGCAAAAAGAAGTTTCACGGTGCATGTCACCACATGTTCGGAGTCAGTTGATTGACGGCTATAATCAGGCCATGGAGGAACGAGGAACCGGGAGTGTAGCTCGACAGAAGGTTTGAAAATTCACTGTCATGGTTAAATCGTCCCGTACTGAGTTGATCACTAGGCTGTTTTCCACGATTATGTTGCTGATCACAAAGATGACATTTTTGAGAGCGGGGCGGATGTTATCTTGGAGCAATTGGACAGCATTGCAAATGCTGTTGGAGGACAACTGGAAAATGCACTTGAGGAACTCTCGAAACAGGTTGGGACCATGGTCGATGTTCACTGTACTTCCATTAAATGGTTTCACAGGTTGAAGTCAATGTATCAATTCTTTGGGAAGACGTCCAAGATGGTCCCGACCAAATCAGGGCTCGTCAAGATGTGTTGGAGTGTGCATCCATGGTCATACGTCAAGTTGAAATCTGGACAGCAGCTACCGAAAGTACGAACTAGGAACATCTCGCCGAAGATGTTGGATATACCGTATATGATGAACATTGTTTGATTTAATCAATTTCACTTGATGTGTAATGAATTTTTCAATAGTCCGATTTACATTTTGACGTTTAAGCATCTCCGTGTGGGATGTGTGGTAGTTCAGGAATAATATGGGTTCACTCTCACACGGCTTGAGGACCACAGGTAAACGACAGATGAAACTTGAGTAAAGTCAAACAAATCAGAAGCGATAAACAGGTTGTCCATGTTGGTCAACCATCATAATACCTATCTCGACGCGAATAACCCATAAAACCCCAGAATGACCGATCAGACTTGGAACGATAATGAGCTCCGGGCGTGAAGCCAAAGAAGTACCTTAGCCTCTCGCCAAGCGAACGGGAGCGATATCTGCTCCCATGATGATGATGATCGTGGTGATGACTACTGTGAGTAGGTTGCTTGATTGGATTTTCAACAAAGAAAAAGAATCAACTTGTGACATCAGAAAGATAACAGAAAACATACCACAATGATAGGAGCGACTGGCACAGTAGGTAAGCTATGATGTCTTCCGTACCTGTGACTGTTATCATGCGAGGGTACATATGTGATTGGTTGTTGGACGTAGTAATCGTCGTTAGAGGAGTGGTGATGTCTATGCCTGTGGCTATGATATGAGCTTGGATACTCATAGACAGACTGCCCATGTCCATATGACACTTGAGATGGATAGTAACTCATTTTCTTTCAAGCCGCTGGAATGGGAGAAAGAGGTGTATATTTGATTTGGTGACCGCCTCAATTGCATTTTAAGAGGCACTGCCTCGTGCTATAATATATCCTAATAGCTCCATTCATTATGTCATAATCTGGTTGCTTCCAAACTATGGCCAAGACATAAATTTAAATTATCTACCGGGACATCACTCCAGATCTTGAAAATCCCCTTCGTCCAAGTCATGAGGCTGTACGAAGAGTCAAACGTCAGTACATGTAGATGTATACATGAAAACAATCATTGTGGCTGCAGTACCATTCCAAAGAAAAACAAAAAACACACCTCCTTTGGTTCTTCATCTTCTCCATATTGCATAGTATAGTCAATGTGACTGATAACAGTCTCAAGAGAATCTGGATTGGTGAGGTCCAGGGGTAAGAATGAGACAAGGGGGTGGTCCTCAATCTATTTCATAAGAACGAGGTCATTCTTCTTTCCAACTTGGATACAGTATGATACTCACAAGCTGTACAATAGCTTTGTTGAGTGAATGAAACTTTGGATTTGTGACGTTACCCTCTCGTCCCGGTTCATTCACCAAGAGAAGAGGATCGGGGTCAAGAAACCTTAAAGGGGCAATTTTAGGAATGTCTCAACCAGACTGGGGGAGGAGAGAGAGAGAGAGAGATTCAGGATAAATGGACCAACAAATTTGCATACCTAGCATAGTTCTTCCGTTTTCGCAGACCAATTCTCGCTCCAGAGGACTCATCATCCGGATTTGAAGTGACAAGATCCATCTTCGACATGATATTAATCCATGGTATCTCCAAATTAACCATCGCCGACATTGCCGACAGTACACCACTGTTGTGTATATAACAAAAAAACACATTAGCAGTGGGTCTCGTTCAAAAAGCCAGGTGACTTGCTGACCTGAAAAATTTATATTTGTCTTCCATGAACTGAGAATCCAACAAATACACTGCAGATGTCCTGATACCTAACCGTTGGAGATTTCTCACCAAAGTTGGAAGAAACGGGTGGTGCGTGTACAACTCGATCTGTCCTTTTTTTTTTCAAAAAGAGAGAGAAAGAGAGAACGAGCATAAGAGGAACGCTTCATTCTACACGATCAAGATGATACCTGGACAATCAATAATGAGATAGTCATCGTCATACGATCCAAGCTCTTCTTCTAGCCAGTCCATATTCTCCAGAAGATATCTGTTCGAAACACACGTCAGTAGGAAAAGAAAAACACTTCACATTTCACATCTAAGTCGTTTTTTTCAGTGCACACTCACTCACTCAAAACAGTAGACAAGACCACCGTTCGGACCATACTGAAGTTCATTCATCACATCCTCCAAGCTAATCAGGTCTTTGATATCGATGACAGGTTCATACTCAAAGCTTGTTGGTGCAGCAGCAGGATCGAGATTCACAAGATGGCTTATTCGTTTCGAATTTTGGAGATGGGTCACGAAAGACCCGGCAAATGTAGATTTGCCTGCACCAGCAGGCCCTGTTACTAAAACAGCGTAACGCATGAATCGACGAGGAATCGACGAGGCCGGTCGAAGGGAAAGCAGACTTGAGGATATGTGTTGACGTAATCTCTTTCAAGATTGAAAATAATATATTTTCCTATTTACTAGACATAAAATATGTCCTGACAACGATTCAATGCATGCTGACTGCTCTAAATTAATTGTTCCTTTGAGAGGAGAAAATTGCAGATAAAAAATACACTGGAGACCATAATGGCAGAAAGAATCCTATGAGAGAAAACAATAACGATAAAGGAATCTGAATCTTAGATATTAAGCCCTAATGTGCGTTGCAAGATAGGACTGCACAGCTCTCGCTGTCTTGTAAGAATGAAAGAATTCCCCAGGAAGGTCGAGATTGAATTGGCCCTTGAGCGCACCAAGTGCCTCAATTGATGTTAGCGAATCTAGACCCAAGTCCTCAAAGTCAGCGTCATCTGTGATATCCTTGGCACTGATATCCAAGACGCTAGCAAGGAGTTGCTTCACATCAGGGCCATCAACAACAAGGCGGGGAGGCTCAGGAAGTTTTTCTTCAACGGCGACGAGTGTGCGGGGAGACGAGAAAACACTGGTTTCGGATGGAGGAGAAGAAGAGACAGGGATATGTTTTACGATATCAGAGATGCTGCGACAGTGCGAAAGAGCAGTGGCGTCAAGAGCGACATTGGGGAAAGATTCCTCAAGCTTGCCAAAAATCTCGATAGACATCAAGGAGTCAACGCCAAGGGAATTCAAGTCGGTATCAAGGCCAATGGCAGATAGGCTGATGTCGCAAGTATCCGAGACAATTCGACTCACGATGGCGGCTACATCGATAGCAGAGGAAGCGGGAATGGAAGCGGCTGAAGTAACAGCGGGAGAGATGGCAGAGGCGGAAGGAAATTGAGCAGCGGGAAGATCTTTGAACAACTTGGAAACCTCGCCTATGATGCCGCTGACATTTTCGCAGTGAGAAAGAGCCTGTGCATCAAGTTCAACGCTGGGGAAGAGGGCCTGAAGTTTGCCAAAGATCTCAATCGACATCAAAGAGTCGACTCCGAGAGAACCCAAGTCCGTGTTGACATCGACAGAGGCTGCACTGATATCGCAGGTCTCGGCAACAACCTTGATGATCTCTCCAGAGACATCGACAGAGGGAGTTTTGAGTGTAGCGGTAACGGGTATAGATGCAGCGGGGACCCTAGAAGCAGCTGTAGGTACAACGCGAGACTTAACAGCCTGAGGTGTCTTTCCAGCCGCATGAGCTAGACCCTTCTTCAAAGAATTCAAACGTAAGAGACGGAAGTGCATGCCCTTGAGATGAGCGATAATACGACGAGGGTTAGAGTCAAGGACGGCATAGGCCTCAGCAATGGTAACGCCCTCACTCTCAACCCAGGAATTGTTAATGTAGACAGTGTAAGATGCGTTATTGTCGATGAGTTCAGGAATGACCTTGACAGTTCCGACTTCACTGCAAATGTACGCATCGTTGATGCCACCCTGCATATTAGCAACGAATCCAGCCACGTGAAGGAGAGTATCCATGAAGACCGGGTGGGCGATGTAAGACCCCTTGTCGTGGTCAACGGGTAACTTAACACTGGCAACACCTTCCATTCCACTGGGATCAACAGTTAGCGACTGCATGGTATGGTATTCCTTGGAATAGTCGACGACTCGGGGGAAGATGACTTCATAAGCAGTCCTAGTCGAGAAAACCTCGGGAAGCTCTCCGCCTCTAGGCTCTTGAACCGCACTAATTTGGCGGGAGACGATAGGGAATACCCTATTAAATTTGTTCGCAGTCTCCGATACGGTCTGGAAACGGTACTCCCCGTGCACATGGACCGATTCCTCAGAATTGCCAAAACGAGAACTGACACTGAAGACACCGCGGTCGTCTTTCAAAGACACACTGGTAGTCACAATGCGAGCGACAGACTCGTCATAAACGAGGGGCTTGGAAAACTCGATCTTTCGAAGAACAGGATGCTGACCGTCGAGCCTGAAGTCAAGATGGCGCTTGGCAAGCTCAATACCAGCGAGTACCTGTTCAACGTAGACAGAAGCTGGACAAAGGGGCATTCCACCAACAGCGTGTCCACGGATGGAGCCCGCCAAATCACCAATAGGGGTTTCGAAAATGGCGACATTTCCGTTGGCTTTTGAAGGGTATTGGGCCCAGGAGTTCAGCATCTTGAATTCGTGGATGAGGTTCGTAGGGGCAGGAGTAACTTGGATGATAGGAGCAGGCGGAACGGCTTCGGACTCTTTGAATGCGACCCAGAACTTGTTTCGGGCGAAGGGATAAGAGGGGAGATCAATGCAGGTGACATCAACATGACTGAAAGCCTGACGCCATTGAACAGGGATGCTAGTGAGGTAGAGCTGAGCAGCACTTGTAGCGAGCATAGACCAGGCAGACTGTTGCTTCTTTAGAGAACCCAGGAGGAGGGCATCCTTGGCCAAGGAGGCATTAGCCTTCAACATGGGAAGGGTAGCGGTATGAGGACCAATCTCGAGCCAAGCATCAACTTTGCTAAACTCAGCTCTAGAAACCAAGTAACGGATGCCCTTATCGAACTGAACGGGTTCAGCACAATGCCTTGCAAAGTATGCTACGTTGAAGACGGTGTCATCACCAGGAACAACAACATCACCGAAGACGTTGGAGACAATGGGAATGGTGGGGGCTTTAATGGTGATTCTACTCGCGACAGCGGTCAAATCTTGCAAGAGGGGCTCCATAGCCGAGCTGTGATAGCCAAATGGCACGGAGAGGAGCACATTCTTGCAGTGGACCTCGGCATCGAGGTGGACCTTGAATGCCTTGATCTGAGGAATGGGCCCAGAGACAACGCAGTCGGTGGCACTATTGTAGCAGGCGATGGACAAGCCAGAAAAGTCGGGAGATGAATTGATGGCCTCGATTACAACTTCTTCTGAGGCATTGACGGCGATCATCCCGGTGGTCTCAACAGCACATTTCGAAACCATGAAGCGGACTCTGTTAGCGATAATCGTCAAGGCACCCTTTACGGAAATGACACCGGCGATGACCAAAGCTGCGTACTCGCCAAGGCTGTTAAAGACGATCATTAGTCCAATGAAAAAAATATTGTGGCAAGAGATGCATACCTGTGGCCTACGACAGCAGCAGGCGTCAAACCCCAAGACATCCACAACTTGGCAAGCGCATACTCCAAAGAGAAGATTGCAGCCTGGTAAGCTTCAAACTCTTCAAGTTTCGTCAAACCACTACCTCCCTCCCCAGCCAAAAGGATTTGAGTAACTCCAGGGAAACCAGAACCAACCAAAAAGCGGTGGCACTCATCGATATGCTTTCTAAACAAATTGGAGATCTCGTAAAGGGTTTTGCCCATACCGAGGTACTGGCTGCCCTGACCAGAGAAGACGAAAACGACCTTGCCAGATGCGCCTTGAACATGGACAGGAGAGGCCTTTCCAAGCTTCTCAATGAGCTCCTCCTTGGTGCTGGCCTGGACTGCAATACGATGTTCATAGACCCAACGACGAGCGGTCATGGTATAAGCGATGTCAGCCAGATTGGGAGTAGACTTGAAGCCCTCCAACCAATCAATATAACGTCTTCGAAGCTCTTCCAATGCATATTCTGTCTTTGCAGAAAGACCAAAGACATAAGCAAGGCCAGCATGAGGCTCGGAACGCTCAGCAGCACAGAATTCCTCAAGAAGCATAGCAGTATTGGAACCAGCAGCACCAAAATTGTTAAGCATTGCCATACGGGTATGTCCCTCGAAAGACTTCCATTCCGTCTGAACGGTGTCGATGATGGTATTGTCAGATGCAAGAGGGGTAATGAGCGGGTTGAGGTTCTTGAGAGACACGACACGGGGAATAGTGCGATTTTTGAGCATAAGAAGAAGCTTGGCGAGTCCAGCAGAGCCCGATGCCGCCTCCAAGTGACCAATGTTGGCCTTGACCGAGGTAACGTGTAAAGGGTTCCCTAGTTCACGCTTGATGGCGAAGATGCTGCGGATACTCTCGAGCTCGTTGGGGTCACCAGCCTGAGTGCCTGTACCATGAGCTTCGATGACGCTAACGCGATTGGCCTCAACGCCGGCGTTCTCTAAAAGAGAGCGGAAAAGAATAGCCTGGGTAGGGGCATGGGGATGGGTGATGGAATGCGCGAGACCGCTTTGATTGACCTCGACACCACGGATAACTCCAAGGATGCTGTCATTCTCCGCAATTGCATCAGAAAGCCTTTTCAACACAAAGATACCGCAACCTTCGCTACGAGAATAACCATCTGCCGACGCGTCAAAAGCTTTGCATTGACCAGTGGAGCTCAAAAAATGAGCACGGTCAAGTCCGAGCATCATCTAAAAATAGAACATTACTATGCATCAGAAGAAGTGAGAAACAGGCTCACATCAGGGCTAGAAATGACATTGACGCCACCGACAATGGCAGCGGAACAATCACCATTCATGATCGCTCGGCAACCTTGATAGATTGCAACCGCAGAGGAAGAGCAAGCAGTATCGACAACGACTGATGGACCGCTCAATTGCATAGCATATGAGATTCGACCGCTGAGGAAAGCTTTCAGGGTGCCTGATAAGGATACAGATGAGTGATTTGAACTATATCAAAGCAAACGAGAGAAAAATTACCTGTGCTATAGTAGACATCAATCTCATCGCGAAGGTTTTGTAAATAATCATGAGTCGCAACCCCAATATAGCATCCGACCGTCTCACTTTGCCAAGTAGGGGTGGAATCAGGGACATAGCCGGCATTCTCCAAAGCTTCGTAGGCCACTTGAAGAAGGATCCTCTGCTGGGGATCCATGCTTCTAGCCTCGCGAGGGCTGATCTTGAAAAATTTATTGTCAAACTCATCAACACCGTCGATAAAATTGCCCGTGTGTGCCTTCATCTGTCGTTTTGTCTTGGGATCCTTTGGATTGTTATAATCAGACACTCTGAAGCGGTGTTCAGGAACCTGTTATATTTAATTTTCGTAAGGTAATAAAAATGATGGATAACGGCATAAGCGCACTTCAGAGACTGTGTTGATGCCTTGTTCCAGAACACGCCACAAATCTTGAGTGCTGCGAGCACCTGGCATATGGACGCCCATCCCAACAATCGCGATAGGGTCTTGTTTTGGCTTGATCTTCCTTCCAGGGTTACCCGCACTGAGATCAATGTAAGAAGTACAATTACGGGGGAAGGCACGGTCGAGGTTCCGAGTCAGACCAGTACCAGGACCAAGATTGAGGAGGCGGACACTCTTGCCAGAAGGTGCGGCCTTGATGACCTGGTCGGTGACCAAGTCCCAGTTGACAGGTTGGGTAAGAATCATGTCAACGACAGCTTCGACCAAAGAGCCGATATCGTTCTTGGTCAGAATCGAACCAGTATATGTTGAGCGGATGGGAACCTTGACGTCGGCGTATTCAGGGAAAACAATGCCACGGGCAGTGACATCAGCGAGAACTTGGGCACGCAAAGTATGTGTGTGGAGAGAAGAGTGATAGAGGGTGTCGACCGAGGTCTTGTGGATAGTAACAGAAGCTGGAACAGAACGACTAAAGGCGTCGAGAACATCAGGACGACCAGAAATGGTGACGGACTTGTGGTCCAAGACCGCGGTGACAGCCAAAGGTACATGCTATCGTAGGGATATGTATGTTAGGTTATAGTTGGATAATGTAAAGACAAAAATATGCGCACCGAATTGAAAGCAGTGATAGCCTCTTCCGCGGACTTGTTGTCCAAGCCCAAGAACACAAGGCTCCATGGTGCAGGAGAGTCGTCAAGGATCGTCTGATGCCTGTACTGCTGTGTTCGAATGCCGATCCAGATGGCAAGACGGTAAACCTCTACTGAACGGCTAATGTAAGATACCATGTTGAAGGAGGTTGCGGCTACCACAGCAGGAAGAACGCCAGAGGAGAAACCCAGGATTCCGAGATGGTGCTCGAGGTTACCCTTGAGAATATCGCTGAAGGGTGTGAGGGAGTCTTCTGCAGCAGCGGAAGACTCGACATAGGCCAAGTATCTGAGAGACTGGAGGAGGAAGAGGGTGGTGCCAGTGATGATGGGGTTGTTGAGATATCTTTCTTCTGCTGGAATATGTAGCAAGTCGTTCTTGTTCCTGAAATCGCTGAGGTCGATTCCCGAGACGAGAGACTGAGGAAGAGAAGAAAGCTCGCAGTGGAATGCCTGGAAGCAGGTGGCGAGGAGAAGAGAGCCCGCTGAGGAGGCGGCGTCGCTGAGGGCCTGAGTACGGGCAGCAGGAGAATTTGCAGCAGCAGAACCCTGGCCAGCAAAGACGGGGATGTTAAGGAAAGCCATGAGAGTAGGCTGGCCATTGGGCTGGGGGGTTTAAAAGAGAAATTGGACTGGTGCTCTGCGCCCTCGCCGGATGCTCCTGATCGACAGATCGACACAGCGCACCCTCGTCGGCCGGCCGCCCGGTTCATGACCCACTTTGAGATATATTATATTATTGTGACGTGACACAGTGTCACCACTGCTCTGCCATGTCGCGTCCTCCCATCAACCCCGAGAAATCCAATGCGGGTATCATCACAGATCCCCACACTCTCCAGAGAGTCATCCCGGAATCCAGACGTGCCGATGGATCGTACGTTGTCTCCACCCCAAATCCCTACCACATCCTCATTCGTTCAGTGTCCGTAAACAGCACAAAGTCCGCCCGGGCTATGTCCCTCAAGAAGATGCCAAACTCTTCCGAGGCTCGAAACAGTTACAGATGGAGGCTAACGCCCTTCCAAAGGGCCATATCGTCGGATGGGTTGCGCCCTCTTCCCAATCTAAATCCCTAAGTAAGAGCGCGAAAAAGAATGCAAAACGTAAGGAGAAGAAGGAGGAGAAGAAGGTCAATGCTTCCAATGACGATCCCGTCAGAGACAACTGGGAAGATGAGGATGAGGAGGAACAACCTGCCGCCCCTCAAGCCGCCGCGGCGAATGCCGATCTCATAAACACAGGGCGCTCCTCCGAACTTATCGCTGACCAGCCAAATGGAAGTAATATCGTCAGCTCGAATGCAATTCAACAACTTGCCACCGACCTAAATAAGCTCAATGTGAAATGAATGCTCTAGTAGTCCAGTGTGTATGTATGTGTGTATATGTGTATATGAGTGGTATCTAACTTTCCCAGGCCAATTGTATAATACAACCGCCGACATAGCTAAGCGAGATTGGGCGCCGTATATCTATGTACATGTCATTCAGCCTCAGCATTGTAACACTTAATCTGCCTACGAGAACCAGAGTCGTGATGAGGCAGTGGAGATGGATTGGGTTTGGGTTTCGGCCGTACTTCCATGCCAATCACAATCACAATCACAAATCCCGCCAGAGTAACTATGGAAGTCAGCACAACGCCATCAAAGGGTGACCAAATTTCCCGCTTACAAACTGCACGCCGCATGTTCTCCCATTTATTCTCCTCAACCACAGTGCGCAAGTCACTAATGTCAACAATTGACTTGTTCAAAAGCTCCTACAGGGGTAGCTCGTCAGTTCTAAATACTCATTAATAATATTAGCTTGGCACCTCAATGGTAATGTCCTGTTGCTTCAGATCCGCCTTTGCTTCATTCTTTCTACTATCTAATTCCATTTGTATCCTGGACCTCAAATTCAGGAATCGATCGAGTATGAAGAAAAAAACTGATTAGCCATACTCATGTTTCAGACTAGCTACATCCTCTTTCATCTTGACATCCAACCGTTCCACATCTCGACGAAGAGCAGCAGTGGCCGAGTTGATAGCAGCAGACTCATTCTTGATAATCATGGACAATTCAGCTCGAAGTTCTGATAACGCAGCACGAAAGAGATAAGCTTGCTACACCAAAAAAAAACACCCAGCTGTGGTCAAAAAGACGATGATATAACATAAACAAAAGTCTTCGAGAACCGACCAACTTACATTATCTAAATCCTTCATGTTCAATGCCTCATTCTTCACTTTTCCAATTCGATCAACAAGCAAAGCTCGAGTTGCACGCATCAAGCTCTGAGCCGTAGGCGTCGGAAAAGTCCTTTCTAAAGCCTTGAAGAAACCATATGTATCAAAAGGAGGGTTGGTATAAGCAGGTCGTGACGGTTTCGAATAGACATAAGGAGTGGGAACACCGGAACTATTCAATGTCTCAACAGCTGTGTTGCCATGTTGAGAACCGGACGCGGTCGAGTTAGATGCCAAACTAGGATAAGGTCCCTGGTTCGAACCCGAGGGAGTAGAGTTTGAGGGATCCAAGGGATGAGACGAAGATATGGTCTGTGAACCTTGTCCTGGTCCAGAGGGGAAGGAATCGCGAATGTTTCTTGATGATACGTGAACCTGACGACGGGGGAGAACCAAATGACTTTCCGAACGAAGGACACTGTAAAAAGCTGAGCTCCGGGAGAGCATGAAATGCGCGTGACACAGCTAAAAATGATTAACAGGCTATTAGAGGTCGGAGAGTGTGGAATGTGTATATAGCATGTAGACCTTGGTGAACTTTTGGAAAGTGGCGAATTAGAGGGTCAATGTGGCTTTGTTTGACTTGAAGGTCTATCTCAGTCTGTCACAGACCCATACTATTGGTGATTTTCGAACACAGCGTTGGCAACGCACAGTACACTTTGCTTGTCCATCCCTGTCCTTCTTTCCCATCGGAGCTAATAATCTTTCCGCTTGAAGAATTCTGAAAGATGGCAAGATGTCTGTGGGTTGTCGTTTGGACTCGGTTCAGCTGTGACTGAACGTGCCGCACGAGATTGTTCCTTAGACAATAATGAGGCTGTGCAAATTTAATAATTACATGGTAGTATATTGCTGTATGATCGATAATAGAAGAGCAGTATACTAACCGATGATCATGTTTCAGTCAGTGAGTCAGGAGGAGCAGCGATCTCGATAGCAGGGCCCTCGGTGAACGTATCTTGGACAGGAGAAACACAAGTTTTGACAAGGTTTTGACAAGCATCTTCGGATGCCTGTTGATTGATGCCGGACACTTGCCTAAATCAGACTACTCCCGCATCAGTAGCTGTGACGTGTGACGACCGACATCAGTAAGGGGGAAAATAATCATGTGCAGGGACTTGTGTTCTGTGATCAGAAATGACCGTCGGTCAACCTATGCAGTGATGACACCCATAGGAACAGCTTGACCTCCTCAGGAGCTTCTGCATCAATAATAAAATTCCACATACCTAGAGGCATTTATAATACAGCTTCAGAGTGAGTATTGATGGTGGCATTGGCATTACAAGTAAGCGAACAGGGTAGAAGACAATGTTTGGTATCCCAAAGGCCGCACATTAACATATTCTATATATCCTTTCTACGAGCAAGATGTTGATACCAGGGGCTTACTAGAATGTTCAATACCTGCAAGAACATGAAGGCGCCTCCAGCAATTCAACAATCTATCGGAGCACAGGATATCCCAGCGAATGCCAGCGAAAACTTGTCCGAGCGCCATAACCACGGTTCTCAGAGCGAGTTTCTTACAACCTCTAGAGGTATCCCACATGCTGCAGCCTCATGCAGACGATAACCTGCACCACCGAGGCCGCGATAAGAGCCACGATTACAGCGTGTTTACTACAAAGAAAGACGAAATTAACGGGCTGTTGGGTAAAGATTTCTCGGCAAAGCGAAAGGGGTAGTAGAGCTTGCAGGCAAGTTGGAGATGAAGCGGCAAATTGATTGCTTCGCATGAAAAAGATTGACGGACTCGGCAACGCAAGGGGTATCAGTGACCGTGCACATTTGGGTCATAGTTGATATCCAACTACGGCGACAGCGGAAATCATGATGATGTAGGAGTTGCAGGAGACGGGGAAGGGATATCCTCTTTGTCTCTAGAGGTATACTCGAACTGAGATCCAACGATATTGCCACGAAAACGTTTTCTCATATCCAGCTGATGCGGATGACCAAGTCAACCACGAGATCTAGTAAAATGCCGCAACACGCACCATCCCACGTTTGCACTCGAATGTCGCTTTGCGCAATGATTTACACTCGTCCGGTAGGTCCTCGTAATGTATTTTGAGACACTCGGACGGAAGGTGTCCATGTTTAACGACACAATCGGAGTGCATCAGGCAGTCCTTGAGCGCCGTTAGGAGACCCTGGCATGACGATGTCATAGTTAAAGGAGTGGGACTCGGCCGATGCTACGTATAGAGACTAGGGAGAGTACAAATATTTACCGCTTTCCGGCCGTGGACCCGCGTTGAACATTCTACCTCACAACTTAGATCATGGCTCTCAGATTTCTTGTCAACTTACTACGGAAGACACCCACCATCGTGCAATTAACTCATCGTGGGGTACTCTCGGTTTCCGGTTCCCAAGCACCCGAGTTCCTCAATGGTCTTTTATCAACTTCAGTATCAAAGGGCCCTCTTTACTCGGCTTTCCTACATGCGCAGGCATGCTCTGACATTTACATGATTACTCTCAACTTAACGATTGCGCTAGGGTAGGGTATTGTATGATGTCTTTCTTTACACTACTATAACTCCCACCGGCCAACCTGGGTATCTCCTGGAGTATGACTCACGATCTTCAGAAGCACCACCATTACTGCCGATGCTACAACGTCATGTTCTACGATCCAAGGTCAAAGTACGCGATGTATCCGAAGAGTACGGTGTCTGGGCAGCATGGGGCTCTGAGTCCTTACCGGAGATTCCCAGATCGTGGAGACAGTCAAGAAGCGGAGTCATAGAGCCCACATGGGAGGGTATCAAATGGCCTTGGGGGACGCAAAACGAGACGCTGATAGATTGGAGAACTCCTGGTATGGGCCAACGGCTACTTGTGCGAAAAGGGGATAGACGTCAGTTGTTCGGCTGAAAAGTTTCGATGTTCGACCTTTTGAGATCATTTTACTTAGCGGCTGAGGCAACCTCGCATGATGTCGGCAGCGAGAACGACTATCTGTTACATAGAATAGCGCTTGGAGTACCAGAAGGAAGCACGGATATAATTCCGATGAACGCTTTCCCGATGGAGTCTAATATCGATATTATGGGTGGACGTGCGTCGTTCTGTCCAGTCTTTACCGCCACCATTTAACGATAAACAGTGGACTTCAGAAAAGGTTGCTATGTTGGTCAAGAATTGACTGTCCGAACATATCATACTGGTGTAATTCGCAAGCGAATACTTCCTGTTTTCCTGCATCAACCCGGCGACATGTGCGAAAAATCTATCCTTGGAGGCCATTTCTAACTACTTTGTACCTAGGTCTCAAATTCCAGGACCCGCACCCGATTTCCCTCTCCACTGTGACATCCGGCCGATAAGAATTAACCCATCTTCTGTAGATAAACATTTGCCCCGACCCCGTGGTATGGGAAAGCTTCTGAGTACCTGCAATCAATTCGGTTTAGCACTATTGCGCTTGGAACACGTGGAAAGTGCTTCGAACGGTGGGCTCTCCTTCGAAATTGAGGACCCAGAAGACGCGAAAATATGGCAAGTTTCTCCGTGGTGGCCGACATGGTGGCCGGAATCCACAGCTGAAGTAGATTAGCAGAGGTGGTTTCTGTCTGATTCGCAGTATGACGTTTCTAGAAAAGTCGGCTTAGCGAACTTCGCCTGATCCAGTAAATTGGTTGTCCAGTGTTCCGGTTGTCCCTGTATTACCTTCATAGAAGTCAGAAGGAAAAAATTGGAGAGAGCTGTGGAGCTCACGCTCGACTGCAACGTATGCCACCGTATAATCCCCGTCATGGCTGACAGATACATGCATAGAGCCAAATTTCTTGCCTGGATTTTGGCTTGGAGAACCGTAGCTCAGTGTTGGCTTTTCGCCGTAAGGGGATAACCCGAGATAGGTGAGTTCCTTCCATGTAGGTTTAATATCTGGATATAATGCCTTGTACGCGGCCTCCTTCACGGCCCATCTGACCAAATCTCAGTGATTAGATAGCTGAATAGAGATGGATTACATGCCTGACAACCAAGAACTGAATTTGTCTTTGTTCGGAAGTGTCTTGAAGACAATTCCATTGCTCCAGTTCCCTCTTGCTAAGTATGCGACTCGCAAACTTATGTCCAGAGTACCTCTTTACGATTGCAGCGATACGCGGCAAATAAACAATGTCAACGCCAATTCCAAGGAGCATGTCCGTGGTAAATAGGCCGACCTGGCTTTTTTAAATGCCGATATTTGAGTTGGAAGATTCAACACAACAATTCGGTGATTAGATCGATGTGGTATTACCTATCACAACCTTTATATCTTCTCCGTCAAAACAAGAGTTGACAAAAATGGCAGCGTCTACTGTCTTTATTGCAGCATCAACAAATAGATTTTCTCATGCTGCAAGCACCTCATTGAGCTCATTGGTCGCTCTGGGGGCTGGTAATCTGCTCGCGCTTTGGGACGTGGCAAGTTGCTTTGAATAACAATGAAGAGGATATATTTACTTGCAAAGTTTAGGCTTCTAATATCTCGGAATGTCTTCCTGGACACAACGCAGCCATTACTTGTGTTCGTTTTATCTCAAATGAGCGATTAATGACCGGAGATGAGCAAGGAATGTTATTCTTGTGGAGAATGGATGGGGAAAAGGTTCGTGCGCTATATCGTTCAATTTGATATTTCGACTCAAGTTCAACATACAGTGGACTCTTGTATCTAAAGTCAAAGCCCATGGAAAAGCTTTGACCTCGCTTTCTACCCTTGGTGATACAGTTGTCTCTGGGTCTTCAGATTCTACCGTCAAAGTCTGGGAAGTGGCTGTCTCTGGTTAGTATCAATCAAATTTCGACTTGGAGACCGGGAATCATGACCTGTATTCTAATTAGATGAGTTGAACGAGAAACAAACCATTTCCACGGGTAAACGATACCCACTCAGCCTTGCACTCGCCTATCTTCCTGGAACTCATGGTAATCAGGTCCATATAGCACTTCCTCTTCGATGTCTAAGTTTTAGTTTTGCAGTTCTCCTACTCGCAGTATCAGGAACAGACACAAACGTACAACTCTTCCTGCGAAACGAAGATCAGGCATGTCAACCCCAATAACCTGCCACCAAACAAATCTCACTCGCCCAAAGCAGTTTATCACCTCCGCACATCTAGCAGGTCACGAAGACTGGGTGCGCGCATTATCTTTCAGGCCACCACCGATACATGAAGAACCATTGATACTTGCTTCTGGCTCCCAAGACGCAACCATACGCTTATGGAACATAGAGCCTGTGAAAATTGCCACACCTGATACGAGAGGTGAACTGAACGATGAGTTACTGGATGCATTCGAGATGTCTCTTGGTGAGGTTGCTGAAGGAGAAGGGGGAAAGCAAATCTCTCTGAAACGCCATATCTTGACTGCTAGGTTATCCGATGGCAGGTAGGTGTACGGCGGGTTTAACAGCGACAAGGTATTCATAGGGTCTTTCGCTAGCTCGAGGCAGTTTTCTGTTACTTTTGATGCTTTGCTCGTCGGACACGAGTTCGGCATCACGTCCTTGTCCTGGCGGCCTGACCTGGGACCAGGTTCCATCCCGACCATCCTTTCTTCGTCGACGGATTCATCGCTCATTCTGTGGTCTCCGTCTACAATCCTTGGAGCTACTCAAGATAGTTCGACATCTATTTGGATTAATCGCCAACGCTTTGGTGATGTGGGTGGACAAAGATTAGGAGGATTTGTTGGTTCTTTGTGGGCTCAAGGAGGCCAGGAGGCATTAGCATGGGGCTGGGCAGGTGGCTGGCGGCGTTGGGCTTGTAAAAATATGGGATATAATGAAGCAGACGAGGATTGGCAGGAACTAGGTGCAATATCTGGGCATAAGGGACCAGTTAAGGGACTAGCATGGAGTCCAAATGGCGAGTATTTGATTTCTGCAGGGTACGCTTTCCCGCTTTCCCTCCCTCTCTCTCACCTTCACTCAACCGGCCTATAGAGTAGATCAAACGACCCGGATATTTGGTGAACTGTATCACTCAGACGAATCAAAACGTACATGGCATGAGATTGCGCGGCCGCAGATACACGGTTACGACCTCGTTGACGCCGTTTTCCTGGACCCTTTGAAGTTTGTGAGCATCGCCGATGAGAAGGTGGTGCGAGTATTCGAAGCCCCGCGGAACTTTGTGCAATTAGCCAAGACGCTTGACGTGGCTTATCTCGCCGAAAGTGAGGTGAGGTCATCAGCATATTACGGGAAGTTTCTCTGGTTCTTATTGAGGTTCTTCATGTTGGGACGAGGTTGACCGTCCTGCTGGGGCTAGTGTTCCTCCACTTGGATTATCGAACAAGGCCGTGGACGACGGTGCGAGTCCATTTATACGTACATATTTACGGAGATTGATCCAAGAAATGCAGGTTCTTCCGTTGCACCGGTTCTGGCGCCTTTGACAAGACGGCCTTTCGAAGGCGAACTGGCTGGAGTTACATTATGGCCGGAAATTGAAAAAATATTTGGTCACGGTTATGAGGTTAGAATTGTTTGCCCGGTATCTAAGTACTAACATCATTAATGCGAAGAACGCATTTACGTTCGCTACTAGTCTATATCCCTCGCTGTATCTACCAGCCACAGATTCATTGCCACAGCATGCAAGGCAACATCACCTGACCACGCAGTTATTCGAATCTACGATACAAGCACCTTCAAACCTTTCGGTCAACCACTCGCCGGGCATACATTGACAGTAACGAGGGTGGCTTTCAGCCCTGACGATAAATACTTGCTGTCTGTGTCAAGAGACAGGACGTGGCGGTTGTTTGAGCTGAAAGACCACCAAGGTATGATCGTAGAATATTTTTTTTAATGAGATGTTCTCGAGGGGTCATCATCTCTCAGGATACGTGCCTGTTGCTGCAGAAAAATCTCACGCTCGGATTATCTGGGATTGTGCTTGGTCTGCGGAAGGCGATATCTTCGCCACGGCTTCCCGTGATCAATTGGTATGCTGATTTATCCTTTCATTTCTTTCTTTCTTTCTTTCTTTCTTTCCTGTCAGTAGCGGTCATTTACATTGACTTATGCTTGCGTCAAGGTAAAAATATGGAAACAATGTGATAACGAATGGACAACAAGGGCGATCATCAAAACACCATCGTCAGCCACTGCTGTTGATTTTTCACCTGTGGATCCTGAACAGCGGTATGTTGGCTCCCATGTCTTGATAACCTTTTGGGGTGGTTTTGGAATTGAGTTTTTTTGTATCCAGGCGAAAAATGGCTATTGGCTTTGAAGACGGTACCATCCATATTTTGAGCAATACACTTTCAGATATTACTTCGTGGAGACTTGATACCGTAATTGATAAAGGGTATGTGATTATCTTCTCATTATTCTTCCTTGAACTTGTCTTAACTCTGCGGTCGGGTTCATCAGCATTGCTCATGACAGTCAAATACACCGGTTAAGTTGGCGGCCTGTCGCGGAACATAGAAAAGGCGTACAAGAACTTGCTAGCTGTAGCGAAGATGGTACATTGAAGGTACTGATCATACAAGGTCGATGATTAGGTCAGCTCCAAAGTAGGTGATTTCTGAGGAACAGAAAGAAAATCTGCTATACAGTACGGACAATGCAGAGCGTGCATAAAGACACAAAAAGGCAAAAGTATACACGAGAGGGAGGTAGATCGTTACTAAGACGGGTCAATAAGTAGACAGAGTCAGGGGTATCGGAACGGAAAATTGTACACAAAGTCGGAGCAAAAAACATGGTGAGAGGGAATCGAGCGACCGGAATATGAGGGCGCTTGGATGTAAGGATACAGCACAAGAATAATCATCAGTCAGTCAGTTGTCAGTTTATGAAGATGTCACGGGGACTCAAAGGAACTTCGGGCTATTAAAAATCAAAATCAGTCAGCTCATGGATAGAAGTGTTTCTAGACTTACACATTTTATCCTTAGAAAGACAGAGATAGAAGTATGAGATGTCAGTAATACATGACAACGGATCGATAGAAAGAACTAACTTGTAATGACATTCTATGGATCGCAGCATCTCAACGTCACCACCAGTAGCGGTCACAAAGTTGATAACGACTCCAGCACGGCCATAGCTGGGAGCCATCGCAGGAACAACACTGAATCATGACTATTAGCGAGAGTTCTCTGTCATCATCAGTAATCAAAAGATTCACCGGTGAGCATACCCTTCGACGGCTTTTGGGAGATCTAATAGCACGCCATCATATTGGTTATTGTCTACTCTAAGAATATGAAGATACGAACCATAATTGATGACCAAAGGCACATGCGGCACCTCCGTAGACTTGATTTGGACATCATATACGACTAACACCTTCGTAGGTGCCTGACGCATCAATCCCGCCGCCGCCGAGGTCCTGAATTTATTGATCGCGGCTAATTTAGTCCCATTATTCATGTCGGCATGCTATTACCAAATTTGAACCTGAATTCAACACGCTCTCTGAGCTCCGACTCACCAGAGGAACGGCATCGAAACAACGGCTTGCCAACTTGTAAACAACAGCGTCCAAGTTTGCCATCCCGCCAACATGAACAATGATTTGTCCGATATCAATTTCATCACATAAATCAGCCAACGCGTCCAATTTCCACTCACGCGCCTGTGCGGTTTCCGCATTCGTCACACCAGCTCGCCCAGATCCAATAATGCCAAGACCTCTTCCGTTCGTAGCAGCCGCGAGGTCACCACGGCTCCCGGCAGTGAATGCTAAGTAGAGGTAGAATTGCCGGAGACCCCTAGAACCTGGTGTCGTTTCCGGATTGACATTGCTGCCATCCCTGCGCACAAGAACACGGACGGGTTCCTTAAGATGAATGGCCGATGCAAGATTGAGAACATCCTGGGGAACTGTATTTGAGAAAAGGGCGGTTTGACGCTCAACTGGACCCGAGGTGTCGGTCTGGCTGGAAGTGATGGGGATCGTGGAAACTCGACGGCCCGAACTTGTAATCCCCCCATCAAGAAAAGTCGATGATAGCCCATTCGTTAAGGATCCTCCGTTGGATATATTGGCGATGGCGGAACCAGATCGAGATGGCGGGAGTAATTTCACAATGTTGAACACAAAATCATGTAGGTTCCTTGCAATCAATTGATCAACCTCGTCTAAAACAAGGAACCGAACTTCGGAACCAGTAAGTCCACCAGGCGTCGTGAACAGGGCATGTAGTTTCTGTGGCGTTCCACAGATGATGTGAGGTATATTTTGCTGAAGAAGCCTTATCTCCTGTGCGAGATCACTGGTGGCAATAGTCGACCCAACACCGAGCGCAGATCTGATGCCAACAGGACCACCAAGATCACGTATCATTCGCTGAGCCTGGGTGGCTTGGTCAACGGTGGTGGACACCATGATAACAATAGGCCCTCGTTGGAGAGTCCTCACGTTCATGTTCGTAACAGCAATCTGAATGGCAGGGATAACATAGGCGGCGATTCTTTCCTGAGTTGGTGGCGCCTGTGCAATTATATCAGCTCCCTTGAGGAGAAAAGGCAAAGCGCGCTGTTGGATCTTGTTCGGAGGTCCCACTCTACGACATTGTTTGATAATCAAGAAGCAGGGAAACATTCTAGGTCATTTACATACCCGAACTTATTTAGGGATCGTAACAATTCCGGCGCAAGCTGCAACTGATCCCATTTGGTCACGATAGGACCATTGTCACGGATTCCATAATCACCCTGGGCATCGAGAACCTGGTAAAGAGTCCGCAAAAATCTCATTAGCCATTTGACTAAGTATATTTCTCCATAATAACACTGACTCCTGAAGAATCCCGGCGAAGTAATCCGGAGACTGAGCGGCGCGATTTGTCGCGGAAGATGGGCTCTTGCCTGTTCATTGTGGGTTCAGAGGTACGATTGGGTATATCAAGCATGCCAGAAGACCAGGTTCGTAAGGGTATACTTGCATGACGAGTTGTATGCTTTGGGTCTAGGCGGTTGGATAGAGTCTGTCCCATTAAATTTGGAAGCGATAGAGTTGGGGACATCATTGACTGGTTCGGTGTAATATCTTGCGGCGGGCCCAGGCCAATGATAGAACTCCTAGTTTCATGGGGAAGACCCGTCTGTTGCATCTGTTGAGTCTGCAATGCCAGCAGTTGACCAACTGAGGTTGTGAGGGCATTGAGTCGTTGAGTTATGGCTTGTGTGTCTTCTATGGGTGGAACCTGTTGATTGGGAGCAACATTGCCTACAGATGGGCGAGGTTGCCAGATAGATTGTCCTGGTATGTTTCCATTAGTAGTGACCGCGAAAGGGTCCTTGAATTCAGGTTGGACTGGCTGTTGAGGGCTCGTGATCAATGCACGTTCTACCAGAATGTTGATCTTGCGCTGGATATCGGTGAGTTCATGTTGAATTTCCCTCGTGCTATGTTCGCAGCGAGCAATTCGATCCATGAGACCATGCATGAATGATGACATCTTGAGCTGAGCGTCAAAGTCGGCTGCTACTGTACCGTTATTCCCGGCATTACTACCCCCAACTTGACTGGTGGACCCCAGAGATGATTCCGGTGACGGGGACTTGCATTGACCAATTTCGAATGAAAAGTCGGACAAGGCAGCAGCGGCGGGTGGCACATCTGAGCGCACACACCTGGTCTGCTGCTGGATGGGTGACATGAAGGAACTAGGGGTTCGAATTCCAGAACCGGGTTCGCCGGGTTCGTTATCCGCAAGGGATAGGCTATTCTCCTGAGTGTCGTCCGCTTCTGGAAGAGACTCAAGGGTGCCGAGCATGTTGTTCTCTTTGATCGCTCGGGGCTCGATATTGGGATAAGGCCTCCCAGCATCTGCCCGCCGAACGGTAGGTGGGCCGTCAAGCGGACCTGGAGATGAACTATAGCACACACCATCAATTCTGGTGAAAGAGGGGCTGGGAGAGGACTTGGAAGACTGAAACTCTGAAGGAGGAATAGAGACTGAAGAGAAAGAGGACCTGTCCTGATATTCCATCGCCACGTTCATAGTACGATTCGTGCCACTGCCCCTTGAATTACCAGGAAAGAAAGGTACAGAAGCAGGATTGAGAATGGCACTCGTAGCCATGGTAGAAGTGGGGTAGAAAGTGGCGACTGGTGTGCAACAATCAAAAACGACAAAGCAGCTAAGCAACTGACTTGGGCATTAGTCAGGCTTAGAGGCGAACAGATGGACAGACCTCTGAGAGTTTACAGGGCGAGACTCAAACAAGGTCCATGCAGAAGGCAGGCAGGGAAGTATTGTGGGAGGAGGAGGATGGACCTGATCTGATGCAAACACTGTGTCCACATGTGCTGCACCTAGAATTCCCAGCTTCCCAGAATTTAATTCAATTGCATTGTCAAACTCTACCATTACGCTACATAATACACTTTGCAAACGATAATCCGAGAAACCTGAACCGATCCTCTGCAGCTGGCGGTGTATCTGGGGGTTTTAAGGTTGGCTTCAGTTCCAAGGTATCCAGGGTCATGGCGAGGGGTATTGGTGAGCTGTTGAACAAAAGAGCTGTCAGAAGTGATGATAGGAAATTCAAGAATAATAATGGTCACCGATGAGTCGGGCTGATTTGTGGCCGACGGTTATATGGGCTGTAGTGTATCCGGGGTGTTTGTGCAGGGGTACTTGGAGGTCTGTTCCGCTCTTTCGCCTCAGGGAGGTCAAGAGGCGAAGTGCAAACCTGGACATTCTCAGTGACTCTAGACGTTTTATGACAATGAAAGGGCGTACCACCATTTCTATGTCATCAAGTAAGTGTCCATTTAGTCGGAGGGCCCCAAGATAGGCCTTTGAGTCTCTGAACTCTATTGTGGCATATCTCATATCGCGAGGACCAAAAGGCAGGCCCTTCTTGGTGACTTGGCCGCTGCTGCATCTGATGATGATCTTCAAGATAGGCCCACAGGGAGAAAATCTGGCTCGCAGCTGGTCTTCGGTGACCGTGGGCTTGAGCTGTCAAAGGAATAGGCCGGGATGTGCCACAGGTAGATATATAACACCTACGTTTCCAACATACACAAAGGACCACGCACGCCTTGGGATCTTTTCCGACCTGGGTCTAGCGTCGCCACGATGATGTTCCTTCTTTGCTGCCAAGATTGCCGAGTCTGTTCGCTTTAGCTTTCCAGGAATAGACTCTCTTCTGCGGAGCGAACTTGAAGATCTGCGTGAAGGCCTAGGGGCTGGAGCGACGGGGGTGGTGTTGTTGAGGGCCCCATGTGGCTGGAGCCAGGTCAGCAGAAAGGTCACTAGCAGTATTCTGGCTGAAGACGTTACCGGTCTGGTTGGGCGCGAGATTGGGTCTGAAGGAGGAGGCAGGAGGACAAAGGAGCTTGAGGCAAAGGAACTTGAGAACGAGGGGTCAGGACAACGGATGTGCATGACAGTAGACAGTGAATACAGCTCATATATGGAGGTGGTCGTGGTGTATCGCCGTAATCAACACCCAGATGAATGACCGCGTCACCACGTGATCTCGGATATTGAACACCATGTGATCGCAGACAGTGCAGACACGTGATGTCGTCATAATGGCCCAGCACACCTGCGTCTACCGAGGCCTGCTGCGAGAACTTGGCAGGGTGAGTGTATGGCCTCGTCTGCACAGGGCCAGCTTGTTCATGTTTTCTAGACAAAGGGACAGCGCAACCAGGAAATTGCGACCTGCTTCCGGTCGTGGCTGAGGCAGGCGCAGAGAGCAGCCAACATCGAGGCCCTGCAGGACGCAGACAATGCTCTCCAGTTCCTCAGGTCTCAGCGGGAACACCAGGCATGTTCCACTCAGTACTTTCTTCTCTGTTCCCTCTTATCCTCGCTCGCAGGCCCTGGTGCAAAGGTACAACCCATTGACCTCGCTTACTGAACAGGAACGCATTCGTAAGACAGCCAACCGCGTCGGTCTCGATGTTCCTGAGGGGCCTGCAGACCTGGAATAGTGTCCAGGGTAGATAGAATAGCTACTTGGTGAAAAGCGAAGAGAGAGTGCACAAATAAAGACATACATCCAGATGCTGATCTGGAGACAAGACTTGTATGTCCCCTCAGGTTCTTGTCCACATGAGAGATTACAGAGCTACAGAGCCCACCACACCTGGGATCAGGTATTCACTCGGTTTCACACATCAACACCGCCACCTCATGCCTCTACGTTTCGGCACCGGTCGACTGTCGGCTTCAATAAAGTTGAATGGCACAAGTATTCCCCAGGAACTGCAGCAGAATCATCTGTAACTGGGCAACATCTTTTCTGCAAGAATAGAGACCTTTAGATCGGTCGCTTCTGTACCTCAATCGTCATTCACAATACATTAAAAAAACTTGTCTCAAGTCCTCCCCTCCTCAATTCCAACAATCTTCTTTACCAATGCTTCAAACTTGTTGTCTAGACTTTCCGCCGCCTTCCTCAGCTCTTCCGTTTCGACTTCCCCTTTGTCGTTTGGAATCACCATCACAGAGGATGGAAGCTGATACATGACCATTGTACCTTTGCCGTCCGCTTTCTCCTGAACCAACAGCCGAGGCGGGATATAAAGTCCAGCGCGCAGGTCATACCTCAGTATAGCCTGTGCTATCAGCGGATTGCCAATGGTATATAAAACTGTACAAGGGGTGGTTTTGATGCGGTGATAGGTGTTGAGCCATGGATGATGTCGTATGTCGAGGAAATATCTAATTTACAAGGTAATCAGCACGTGGAAAAAATGGGAAAGGGGGAAAAGGAAATTGACTGACAAGAAATCATTCTCTAGTTTGGTGATCGTGTTCACGATTTCGTCAATCTCTTCTCGGCTTTGAGCATCCTTGAGCTTGAACATGATTGCAGTTGAACCCTGTTTGTTCACCGCTTCGTCTAGCCTGGAAATGACATTGGTATAAGGT
>Ga0157368_1000045_pt1 | contig 52576 bp, 57 predicted proteins | sample AttbisABBM3_FD_113146 | JGI IMG/M metagenome (GOLD analysis project Ga0157368, IMG submission 113146) | Fungus gardens microbial communities from leaf cutter ant in Botucatu, State of São Paulo, Brazil - Atta bisphaerica ABBM3 | ecosystem: Host-associated > Fungi > Mycelium > Unclassified ... | reverse complement strand
GTAAAGTGTAAAGAATACAGAAGTATCTCTACACTATATATATGTAACCACCATGAGGGAATCATTTATAGTACATGTGTAAAATGAGTCATAGAACAACGAGGACCAAGTAAGGATAAAGCACCTACTACATGAGGCACTGACTGAGACTACTTCAGCACAGCTAATCATGTTGTCATTACCCTTTACCCTAGTCCATGCTGTATTTAGAAGGCATCGATCATAACATGTTGTATGCTCTAGAAAAATGAAAAACCTCCAACTTGTCATACTCCATAACCAAGCCAAATAAAATCATCAAGTCTGTAACTACTCTATAGCTACTGTAAAGCTCTGGCAGGGTTGTATCATATGTTTTTCCCTAAGAGATTAAAAGACCATCATCCACAAATGAGAGAATAGAAGTACTTAAGTTAAGAGCCTGAGCTCTGATCTCAAAAATGTGAACAAGAGGTGCAATATAAAGTGCTGAAAGAATAGGAGACAATGTGGAATCTTGCTCCATGCCTACATCTGTGTTACAGACACCAGAGAGAAAGAAGTTTCAAAAGTACTGGGTTGATTTACCCACAAGATAATTAGAAAAGAAGTTGACTGTGCAGTCTGCAAAGTCTAAGAATTGAAGTAAGCATACTGTAATTCAAGAAAGGAAAGAATTGTGCAATATCAGACTAGTTTTAAGCCTCTTGGCCCAACTGGCTTGAACCAAGTGGGTTATAAACACACCAGCATCCTCAGTAGACCATTGGGCCACACCTCCAAGCTAGTTAGGTCTGATTATCAGACTGAAGGAAGTACAGAGTATCTACTTGGCCTTAAATGCTAAGTACTATAGTTGGAACTGTAGCTAAGGAAATAGTAGAACAGGGAATAACTAAAGAAATACTATAGAGACAATCCCTAGGTAATATCATATTGAATGCAGAAAATACCTAGGACTAGTGGAGAGGCTTTATCTGTGAACAGAAAATGAATACCTCAGATGTCTCAGAAGTAGGTCTATGACAGGCTAGGGAAAAGAAAACTGAGAGACAAGAAGAGAAGCCAAGTTCTATCTATTAAATACCTGTGAATATATCTATAACAATTATAACTAGATCAAAATAAGTAGAAACCATAAAGATTGGAAAACAACAGAAAGAATAATAAAACTTGGAGAATTGTACTCTTGAGAATAAGAAATTGAATGGACTAGATTATCATTTTGGTAAGAAAATGATTCTCTCTTGTATATATCAAGAGAATGGTAATTACCAAGTGGTTTAGTAAGGATTTCAGAGTCTTCCTGATTTCATTCAGTCCTCTACATCATGTATGTCATAATGATTTGACAGCATCTGAAATAGGATATCCGTCATCAAGACACTTGACTCATCTTTGGACGAACGTTCCAAGCACCTGCAAGCGTCAATTGAAGTAATCGACCGCCAAGATCATTAACATTTTCCTCCAAACATTGTGAGTAATGACAGCATGAATATGGTGACAGCAATAACCATAAAAATAGAATAAGTGTCCCAGATGAAGACCGAGATAGAGAAATGGTAAGCGAAAGCGGTAGACATGGCAGGAAGGCGTAAGCCAATAGAAGGGTGATGCAAGTAGGACCGAGGGCGAGAGAGATGGCAAAGGTGGAACAATCAAGTCAACCGATAAAAGAAAAGGGTACGATGCAGGCATATCAAATAGGATTGAATACAGGTGACAAGGTCCATGAAAAGAAAGAAGTAAAGAGAAAGTCATCACGCAATCGACTTTGGTCGATCACCCGGATGCGTCACACCATCAAATTGATGGAAGGCGGGCAAAGGTGGTACAAAGGTGTCCTCTGTCAATGCCATTGATACAGGCTGATAAGCAGCAGGCGTTGCAGCCGACTGCTCACGAGGGAACCCGTAGCCATCCAAAGCCATAGGTGTCATGCGGCCCCTGGTCTCGCGAGGAGTCCTGGTACCTTCAGACCTCCTCGAACGTCTTCTTTTCACCCAGAAACAAAGACCGCCGGCGAGAAGCACAACAAGTATAATCGTGTTGAGCGCAATAATACCCAGCATAGTAGGGACCAGCTTGCCTACCAAAGCAATGGTCTCTGATACATCATCGGAGATAAAGAAAGAAGGAGCAATGGCAGCTCCACTGAGGCCTACGTAGGTGATGTTTTGATTTGGTTGGCCACCTCGATGTTTGTGGAAATCATCCGAGGCTTCATCAGGATCAATGATTGAGAGGAATTGTATGTACGGATCACCCATGCTTCCTTTAGCATCGTAGTCACCAAAATCATAGACGGCGTAAACTGAACGAAGGAAGTTGTCTCCAACAAGCCAATCACTGAATACGTGATCAGACAATAATTCAGCTATAAGATGAATCGGGTCTCACAACTGAGTATGAGGTCCGAATTGTGTCGGAATGAACGAGCCAACGCAAGTCGAACTATTACCCGCAGTTGTTGGCGTCACGTCCAGGGGGTGAAGAGGGAATATCTGGCCACTAGATATCGCTTTAAGTGGAGCTCCTGAGCTCAATGTTTGAGACGACGGACCCAATCTGGAAAGCCATGTCCACCTCATGGTCGCATGAGACCAGCCATTGGTTGCTTTTCTCGTCAAATTGAGCACCAGTAATGTTTGCGTAAATAGCATCAGTGATGGATTTCGGGGCATAACTGTACCAGTTACAATTACTTGTCAGCTCAACAAGGACATTCATCAATTTACTCACGTATAGGATGCGCCGCTGTCCATCAAGATCACAGCTTTATTGGTGGGAGCACCAACCACCTGGGTCGTTGGGACTACGACATCAGTGCCTATGATCACAGAATCCAGAAGAAGGGTCCATCTTTTGGGTGAACTAACTGGCCAAGTGGAAATGCGAGAGGTGTTTGCGACGCTGGCATATTGAGGCTCGTACTCGCCTGAGATCATTTCACAAAAGTTGAGAGAATGCATGCCAAAGACATGATCATGACAGGCCTTACCTATCGAAAAGCTCCCTTCAACTTCATCGTCTGGATCTGTGCTGCGGAGGAGTGAAAATGCAAGGAAGTTGGGCTCGCTGGGGTTCAAAGTGAATAAATTGTAGAGTAGGCTGCGACCTGCGTCCGAAGAAGTTTCATTGAGGGCATAATCGACGTCGGAAAGGGCGGTAAAACCAAGGCCAACAATTCCATCAAGTCCATACCCAAGCACCGGATTATTTGCTTGGTTAACGTCGATGAAAGCTTGCTTGGGGACCTTAAGCCTGAGTGAGGCATCAGAAATGAGTGGAACGAGGTTCAAGAAACCCTTCCCACCCTATGAATTCGACAGGGGCATAGGAGAGGTGGCCTGATGCCCAACCTAGCACATACTGACGAACGGTTGGAAACGGATTGCAGACATGAAAGGTAAACAGCTTACGGATATATTATATACAGTGTTCTGCACAGTTGGATTAAGCGTGACGAAACCAGAAGCATGGTAGACTGCTCACGGTTGTCGTTGCGCCAGGTAGCGGACTGACGCTTGGTTTGATCCACAGGTCCGACGAGCCGGTGTCGAGCTGCACGGAATACTCTTTGGGGGTATCAATTGATGAGTCGCTCTCGGACCAATAGACATACCCGAGCTACCGACAGTTATCTAAATCAGGTGAGATTGGGCATCGGGTAAAGGAGTGGACCACATACGTTGGTAAGGTAAATCAGGTCATGTATAGTACTAGAAATGGGATGTCATACCGTGCTAGACGATCACTTGCACATGAACACACCTCAGACTAAAGTTTGTTCCCGGATTTGAAGTGACAACCTGGCTACCCGCGTTCTGAGAAGCACGTTCAAGGAGATCATGATGTTGTTGTTTGTGAATACGCTTGAGGGAAAGCTTATGGGCAGAAACGAGTGCTGCTAACGCAAGAGAAAAGGTCAGAACTTTCATGACAGGTTCTGGGAGAAAGGAAAGACGAGAGTGAGGAAGGACAAGAAAGTGCTATACCGTGTGCCTATTAAGTCGCGGACCTTGCCGTAATTTGATTGATCTAATTTTCTAATTTTACCCCGCAAATCCCACACTCCTCCTTCACTCACCATGTCCGCTTCGAGAAATGCCATTCTCCGCCTCATCAATGCCTCTCAGCACTCGGCTTGTCCCTGCCATGGTGGTCGTCTCCATGCCCTACCCCATGGTCAGGCTCAGGCTCTCAGCCAACTCCGCAATTTTGCGTCCCCTGTTGAGAAGATTGAGAAGGAGTATGCATTCGAGGTGTGCACCCGGCCATCTCACTCCGAGAAACCATGATATGACATGCTGCCAGATCGCCGCTTCCAATCTTCGCTTCGGCGACGGAGTGACGGCTGAAGTAGGAATGGACCTCAAGAACATGAAAGCTCGCAAGGTCGGTCTGCGTCTCCGTCTTAGCATCCTTGCTTGATTTATCACGCTAGGTTGGTGTCTTTACAGACCCCAATGTCGCAAAGCTTATGCCAATGAAAGCAGTATGTCTGGATATCTGATTCATGTCAGAATTCTGAAAACATCGGCTTAGGCTATCACCGCCTTGGAATCTCAAACGGACCTACCATTCGAGGTGTACGATCAAGTCGTTGCCGAACCTACTGAAGAAAGTTGGCGTGACGCAATTGCCTGGGCGCGCAAACATGACTTTAGCCACTTCCTTGCGTTAGTTGGATTACCGATATTATCACTGCTTCCTGGTCCCTAACGTCCGCATAGTGTTGGAGGTGGAAGTGTCATCGACACTGCCAAGGCAGCCAATTTGTATGTCCGATCTCTCCTAATGAATCCCACCTGTTTATCCTTGTCAGATTTATGGTCTATCACGACTCGAACTTGATGGACTTTGTCAATGCACCAATTGGCAAAGGCTTGCCTGTATCCAAGCCCTTGCGCCCCTTGATCGCCGTCCCAACAACTGCTGGAACAGGTTCGGAAACCACAGGAGCAGCGATCCTTGACATCACATCACGTTCCTTCAAAACAGGTATTGCCAGCCGTGCATTGAAACCCATCCTGGGAGTAGTTGTAAGCCAATCGAACTATCCATTGTCATGTTAACTCGTTTTCACTTTAAGGATACTCGTAATACCGAGTCTTGTCCCGTCGAATTGCAGATTAGTGCCGGTCTTGACGTATTATTCCATAGTATGGAAAGTCTCACCGCGATTCCGTGAGCAAGTTCGTTTATGAATTACCTAGTCGCCAATCACCTCCTAGGTACACCGAACGGACACCACGACCTGCGAATCCAATTTTGCGCCCTGCTTATCAAGGGAGCAATCCTGTAGCGGATGTATTCTCTCTTTGGGCATTGCGGACTACCGTTAAATATCTTCCTCGTATTCACAAGAGTGGCAGTAGCGATTACGAAGCCAGGGAGCAAATGCTGTAAGTTGACCTAACAACGTAACATAAAACACCTCACCCGGTCGTTCAGCCTGGCTTCGTCATTCGCAGGTATCGGTTTCGGAAATGCTGGTACCCATCTTTGCCACGGGATGAGTTACCCGGTTTGTCGTTTGTCGTTAGAATCGTTTTGTTGGGGTTTACTTTCGACAGATTTCAGGTCTGAACAAGAAGGGTCCTAAGTACAAACATCCAGGCTATCAAGTCAGCGGTCCCATCATCCCGCACGGCGTCAGGTAACAAACAGTTTCTAGAAACCTAGATATCACCGTGCACTCATCATTTCTTTCAGCGTCGCTCTGACAGGTCCTGCAGGTTAGTCAGTTCCTTGAGCAGCATGACACGACGTGACACGACGTAATCTCGAAAAAGTCTTCCAGTTCACAGCACCCTCAGCCCCAGACCGTCACCGCGAAATCTTGGCTATCTTCAATAGTACTACAATTTCGGACCCTTCTATTTCTCGAATTTCTGATTCCGATATCGGCAAACATTTGTTTGAATCCATTGCACGATTCCTTGATGAACTTAGTATTCCTCGTGGCTTGAAGGCTGTAGGGTGAGTTTTTCCCACAATAACAATAGAAAAATCAGTCTAAGTTTCTGACGCTCAGGTACACTCGAGAGGATGTCGATGAACTTGTTGAGGGTACGATTCCCCAGAGACGTGTACTGGACTTAGCCCCTGGCATCGGTGATGTCGTTGGTTTTGATGGAAGAGAGCATTTGACGAAAATCATCGACCAATCTTTGGAATATTAAATACCTACTTTGGATCGCCAACAACTTTTATACCTTGTACTATATACAATATATCCACTGTATCGGTGGATTGCCTCCTTTTCAGCTGTGATTCATTGATCCCGATCTGACAGTTGCTCTTAACCCTCATCTCCTCACACCATGACGACTCTCTTCCAAAGTCGACATAGCATATTCAGGCCCTGCATTGATCTACATGATGGACAGGTTAAACAGATTGTCGGAGGTACACTGTCCGACGATAAACCGGAGGAACTGAAGACGAATTTTATTGCAAGGCATATAAGTTCCCTAGTGATTCCGAACAATAATCAACTCACCTAGTAGCGGCATGGATGTAGCCAAAGCCCAGCCGAATTTGCGCGATTGTATAGGGACCGAAACCTAGTAGGGGGGCATGTCATTAAGCTTGGAAGAGGGAACGATGCTGCGGCAAGGGAGGCTCTTGCTGCTTGGCCGGGTTCGTATCTAGTCGCACGCCCAGCCCTTATGCCATTTTATGAATTCTGGAATTAGGAGGCCTACAAGTTGGTGGCGGAATGAATGAGAAGAACGCGAAAGAATGGATAGATGCTGGTGCAAGCAAAGTACGCACAGCACATTTTAACGCGTTTATGCTCTGACGGCTTCTCAGATAATTGTGACATCCTATTTATTCCCGAATGCCAAATTCTCCCTGGAGAGACTGATGGCAATGTCAAATGTTGTTGGTAGGGATCGACTTGTCGTAGATGTGAGGTATGTTGCCCTTTACTTCCTGAAACATATTGGTGAATACATTTTCGATTGTTAGTTGCCGGAGAAGGGGTGACAAATGGCTAGTAGCCATGAACAAGTGGCAAGATATTACAGATATGGAGGTATCTGGTGGTGTGTCAAAACATATACTCTTTCGTAAACTGCCTAATGTCTGTGCAGAATCCCTCAGTCGACTTGCAGAGTATTGTAGGTGAGCTACAAAGGTTTCTCGAGAAAGTAGACAACTGAAGGGAAGACAGTGAATTTTTAATTCACGCAGCTGATGTGGAGGGGCTGTGCCGGGGGATTGACGAGGAACTCGTACGAAGTAGGTTGCAAATAATGATTAGTGTTGGCTCAAATATACTAATGCCGAGCAGAACTCGGTGGATGGGTGACAATCCCGACAACCTACGCAGGAGGTGCAAAAGGTCGGTTTGCTCATCCCTTCTCTTACGAAAACACTTGGTCACCAATACTGCAGATATCGCCGACTTGGATTTGGTTGACCGACTCTCTGGAGGACGTGTTGACCTTACTTATGGAAGGTATATATACGTTTCGAGGGACTGAAAATCAGGATACTCATTCAATCCGAAGCTCGTTAGATATTTTTGGAGGAGCGCTTGTGAAGTTCGAAGAGCTGGTGAAGAAGAGCATTAATCGTTAATCACAATGCAGATAAGATAAGTTGATGGCCGAGATGCCGCAGCAGCAACGTTATAGTTTTGAAAATAAGGTTTACAATACAAACTATGAACAGACGGATCCAGTGATCACTGAAATACGACGCCCCTCAAGGTAAGTAAACTTATGTCATTGCTTTCCCGATGATCAGTGCAGCCGGAAGTCTCTGTATTACCTGTGAGGGTTTTGGTGATCACAACTAGTTGCCTGGTCATCGTGGAAATAGGATAATATTGAGAAATCAATGCTGATCTCTCTGTATTTCTTGCATTCCATTAGACGCCTTCGAAATGCCCGGAAAAGTGAAGGTCTATGAGTTACAAACCAAGTGCGCATCTCATGAGGGTCTATCTCAGTGTGAGAGGATGAGATATTGAACTTGTGTTTCCAGGTCGAAGAATGACTTGAACAAGCAGCTGAGTGATCTTAGGACTGAGCTCCTTCGATTACGGGTACAAAAAATTGCCGGTGGATCCGCTTCAAAACTTACAAAACTGTTTGTCGCAGCTATGTGGAGATGAGAATCTAGAGAACTGACTTATTACAGGTCGATTGTCCGCAAGTCGATAGCCCGGGTTTTGACCGTCACCAACCAGAAGGCCCGCCAGAATCTCCGTGAATATTATAAGGACAAGAAGTACAAGCCTCTTGACCTCCGGCCCAAGAAGACTCGGGCGATTAGGCGGCGTCTAACAAAGGTATGTACTCTGCTATCAATAATACTTGGCTTGTTGCTCAATAGATGATGGGATATCTAGCACGAGAAGTCGTTGAAGACGTTGAAGCAGAAGAAGAAGGACCAGAACTTCCCCAAGAGGAAGTATGCTGTCAGGGCGTGAGGATAGATGTTGAGATTGCGGGTTTTGTGTATCCGTCTTGGCCTTGACTCTGACAGTTCATATGCTACCACGATATGCAAAGACATGTTCCACGCTTTCATGAAGTTAGGTTTGTGCGTTGCAAAGTGGTGTTCTCTATGGTGAACAGTAAGGACAGGACCTACATTTCCAGTGGTACCGTTAAAACTCTATATATGTAGGAAGTTTCGGGGTTACCGTAACCACTGTTCCATAAATTTTCCTCTACCCCGCCTCACTGTTCTTGCTGCTGAATGCTCGAGTACCTCCCTGAATCTTTTTGTCCAGAGGAGTTAAAACTGGTTAGCTTCTTGCAACGATTCCTCAACTCCTCCTGAACTCCTCTGTGCTATGCCTCATTTAATTATGGGCCTAGTAAATAAATAACATCAGGTACTGTACCTGTGCCCGATGCTTCATTCCTGAGTTAATCCCTTTGGACTGCGATACAAAGAATAAAGATGATTGGAAAGCTTTGATCCTAAGTCACTGGTTCACGTTGAACAGATGTCTCCATTGCATCTTCTGTCTAATTCGAATTGTTAAGTGTCGGCGGTTCCAATTTTTATGAATACAGGTATCAGGATGGATACAATCACGGTCGTTACATTGAAGGGCGTTCTCTTGGGCGCGAGAAAGGATATGGGAGGAACTCGTATCTTACGAGAGCTTTGTGTCAACGTAGAAGTCTCAAATACGGAACCGGGAATGATGAGTTTTTTTATATTTCTAATGCTACCCGTAGGCGTTCCATTAGCAATGCGAATCGTTTACTGGAACTCATAACACAATTTCCAAAGATCAATCCGTCTTCAACTAATGCAGGCTCCGGAATGGATGATATACCTCAAATCGCGACACAAAGTTCCCCACCTGGTGTACGGCTGACCTTGAGGGCCGCCCGTTCGGATCAACAGGCCGACGGTGAGAAGGTGGGTGAGGTGACAAGGGAAAGCCCAAAATTTGGCCGGTCATATCTCAACTAGATCTCTCAATAATAAACCGAGGCTTGGGCTATTGATGATGGACCACAGATGCTTCTCGGGCTTCAGCTGAGTCGAAAATAGAGGTCATAGCGATAAACATCATCTAGACATTCGTATCATCGCAAGACTGGATATCGTGAAACCATCGATGGTCGTTTCCAATATTAGCTCAAGTCCGTTTTCAGCTCAGAAAGCGTATGTATGGTTAATTCGTTTTTCAGATGCTTATCGTCTCGAACAGGTCACAACTGTACTGAGAGTTACATGGGATATCAGACTACTAATTAATGGTCGACGGCCTTTAAGTGTTTTAGATCATTTCCAGTAGTCTCCAGACGATTTATTTAATTGGACACGTGTAGAAACTCTTTGTCAACTATATTCGGTGATATGAGGTCAGGGATCGTCGTCGTTCCTGACTTCCTGCCTTGATCATGCCCTCTGGCTCCCGCATTCTGAAGCGACTCAGTGTCGATGAGGTTCCTAAACAGCCCAAATCGAATGCAAATCAGTCTACCCCTCCTCGGCCACGGGAGCTATGTCCCGTTCCAAGCCCCGCAGATCAATACACATTACTGGAGAAGCTGGGTATAGGGAGCTTTGGGACGGTATACAAAGCCATGCACAATGATACAAGGCAAATTGTTGCAGTCAAGCAAATAGGTGACTAATCTCTTTTGAAAAATATTCATGGTAGTTCAAAAATGACAAGCACTTGACAGATCTCGAAGATTCTGACGATATCTCGGAAATTCAAAAAGAAATCGCCAGTCTCGCCCAGTGCGATTCCGAATACGTTACCCGATACTATGGCTCATTTGTCGTCGATTATAAACTATGGATTATCATGGAGTACCTCGCAGGGGGCTCATGTCTGGATCTCCTAAAGGCAGGCGCCTTCTCTGAGGCACATATTGCCGTTATTTGTCGGGAGCTTCTACTAGGTCTCGAGTACCTTCATACAGAAGGCACCATTCATCGTGATATCAAGGCCGCAAACGTCTTGTTGTCTTCATCTGGCAGGGTCAAGCTGGCGGATTTTGGAGTAGCTGCACAACTCACCAACACACTGCGACATACATTTGTAGGAACACCATTCTGGATGGCTCCCGAAGTAATTCGACAGGCTGGGTACGATGTGAAGGCGGATATGTGGAGCTTAGGTATCACTGCCATCGAAATGGCTAAGGGCGAGCCTCCGTTAGCAGAACATCATCCTATGAGAATACTCTTCCTAATTCCCAAAGCAAAGCCACCAGTACTCGAAGGACCATTTTCTGCTGTATTTAAAGATTTTGTTGCTCGGTGCTTGACCAAGGACCCAGAATCTGTAAGCATCGATAATCAACTGTATACCTCTCATATGGTTAAATCTGGTTTAGCGGCCTTCTGCAAGTGAGCTGCTTCAACACCGTTTCATTCGTTCAGCTCACAAGACGTCGTACCTTACTGAGCTCGTCGAGCGCTACCAAAATTGGCGGCTCAAACAACCACCTAAGAATCAACGTACCCAACCAACCATTCACAATAACCTGACATGGGATAACAATACGATCAGGAGCGATTGGAATTTTGGCAGTGTTCATACGGTGTCTGCGATGGGATCGATACATAGTGTGGCGCCGAATTTGGAGTTAATGCCGATGGCACCTGACATCGACGAAGAGCCTGACTTGGAAGAAAGTCAACCCTCTGGCGCAACAACCAAGGGGAGCAACTTCGCGTCTGGCACCGACCTGAGTTCACAAGTTGTCCACTCAACCGTTACGATACAACCCCTAGAGCAAGCAACCCAATCTAGAGAGAATAAAATATCCGGAAAAGAGGACACACCCTCAGGTGTGCCAAGAGATTAACCTTGATGATGACTCTTTACCGACAGGACTTTGCTACAGGCGTTCCATCTCCACGCGCGGAATCGGCACACAATACACGATGTGGATCGTACTCCGAACGAACATCCATCGATGGTACAGGGACAGTGCTGGATACTGCTGACCTCTGTCATGGTGTTGATACCATTCGTCCAGTCAACAGAGTTGATCCTATCGGTTCACTCCAGTTATCGGCTGAGTTTATTGGAAATCCGAGGGAAAAACTGGATACTTCTACGATATCGTCCAAGGGCAACGAATCTGCCAAAGCTGGAGTGTCCATAATCGATCAAGTTATTCTACCAGTCATTCAGAAGGTACCGTGACCTTGGGTTTGTTTCATTGATATGACCGTAATCCGGTTGACTTCTAGTCTATTCGGGATGACATAGACGCTCAAGATGTGGAGTCATTAAACATGTTATCTCGGGGCTTTACACAACTCGGTGACACCAACCCTGATTTGGCTTACAATGTCATCCTTGACATACTTCAGGGAATTGATGAGTAAGCTATTCTCTCTCTCTGAGTTTTTTTACTCCACTTTAGTTGACAATCGGTACATGCTTGTAGCACCTATGCAGTCGATCAATATGTCCAAGCTTCCCATAGGTTATTTCCACACAAGCACGTTGTTAGAAGGAGTGCCGTGACTGCAAAAATACCGTCATCGTCATCTTTGCACAATGGGACCACTCATACATATATTCCTCCGACAATAGATCCTAGTGAACCACCCTTGTCACCCAGGGCCAAGTCGCCCATCGCAGAACTTTTGTATATGCGATGGTTAGAAGGCTTGCGAATTAAATGGCCCAACCTGATGTCATCGTCATAATCTCCTCACTGCTGTTGCAAGTTTCGCGTCTTATACCCCTTCAACTTCTGCTAGTCCAATCTGGTATTGTTTCTGACCACATGAGCAGTAAATTAAAGGCACCGTAAGATATTGTAACACCATCCCAGTCTTTACGAACGCATACCTCTCCTATGTCATGAATATTCAAGCCGAATCCGACGTATATATATATCATTCTGCATCCTAGTTCCGGTACGTGTCTCAGACCAAATACAAGTTGCACTATGGCGAATCTACAGGGAACGGTGATGTCAGCTCAACAAATTCAGCATAACGATTATTTCTAATTGGTCAAGTCCGTGCTATGCCGGACAATTATAATGGTATATATTCTACAATGATAAGATAAGTCTATGGTATGTGAAATAACGACTCATGATAGAAAATGCACCAATCGGAGAAATGGCAGGATCGATCCAAGAGTGGATGCGTGAGGTAGCGTGTATATAGGAAAGGAGGGGTGGAATAGTATGCAAAATAGAAGTGAATTATACCCAGAGCGTCACCACTGTCATCACTGAGGCTGCCAGCATCATTGTCAGGATCCATTGCAATGAACTTGTCCTGTCCGAGGCTGAATTGGCTGTATTGACCGCAGTCTCTGGTGTTGGTGAGCTAGCGGCAAGGTTGCCTGCCGCCGGTGAACTAGAGCTGGTGGAAAACATGAGTCACTGTTACCGGATGCCAAGAAAAATAACTTGCGGCAAAGGCACACTGGAGGTTGCCACTGAGCTTGAAACCATGACCGTGGAACCGTTGCTCGGACCTGCCATGACATCGTATGGCTTTACTTCAGAGGTGTCGTCCATTGCGTTCTGGTATGCTTGCCCCTGACCGAATATGCGAGCAAGGGACTCGAACTTCCATCCGTTCTCCAAAATTTTTGGGAAAGCATCCACGAAGGCGTTGAGTGCGTCGTCTGAGTCTTCATGTTCCAAAACTACAAGGCCAGGTGACTTGGGACCTATTTAGGTACTCAGTGACTGAAGCCGCGAGGACGTGAATAACGTACGAGTGAGCCACTCTTGCATTTGGTTGGCGATTGTCTCCAAAGTGGTTCCTCCGGCACCCAAGCTCCAGTCCTCAGTACTGCAGCTTTATGTCAGGGAAGAATGATATGAAGGCGGCTAGCATACATACTCCTCATTCCATATAACAGTCTCAAGACCGAAAACCTGTTCAAAGGTCAAAACTGTATATGTAATCAAATTGAAGAATCTCATACCTCCTTGGCAATGGCGGTGACGCGGTTATCCGAGTCACCATAAGGGGGGCGCCAGAATCGGGGAACGCGACCACCGGTAGAGTTGTGAATCAGCTCCATTGTCCATCCGAGCTGGATAGCATGTCAGACAAATGAACGATTGAAAGACGCCCCGAGACGCACTTGGGCAACGACGTCCTCGTTACTGAGGGTAGTCATGTAAGGATGAGTATATGTATGGACAGCAATATCGTCTCCAGCCTCAAAAGCGTTCAAAAACTGACGCCAGTACTGAAGGATGTTAACGCCAATCATGAAATGTGTGGTATGGACGTTTTTCTCTTGCAAAAACGTGACGAGTGCGTCTGTGGTCTAATATACAGAATTTGCAATGATCTCAAAAGCGCATATATCCACTTACAGGTTGGGGGCCATCATCAAAAGAGCTAGCGTAATAACCCTCTGGACCATCCCACCAAGCTTCATTGTTGATACACTTGTACGTCGACGAGCAAACCTGAGGAGACATAGGGTCAAGGTCGTCGGGATACTTGGGGTCCGCTCCATCTTCTGACTCGGCCATCGGAACGTCAGGTATCTTTCCAGCGTTTACTGCAGCAGTCAGAGCATCGAGCCAAGCCTTAGGCAATTGACTTGAATCTGGGGTCCCGTTCGGGAAGTCTGCCTCCCACACTATGGCAAGAAATCAAGTCAAATCTGATATGTGCAAGCATACACTCACTCAGGGAGCCAACGACAGGATAGGTGATGCCGTCAGTCTGCCCGCTACGACGAAAGAGATTATGTACCGGGTGATCAGCTTCATGGTACCAGCGTGCACCAAAGGATCTCCTGACGGAGTGATCATCATGATGTGTGTCGGAACCAGGTACGGAAATAGCTAGAACGGCAGGAGCGGCAAGAAGCAATGAAGCGAGCAACATGATAATGATGTCGAAGAGATAAACGGGAGGAACTATAGAACTGGCAATAATAGCAATGGTGAATAGCTCAATGGAGAGGAAGGGCTGGCAAAACCCTGGGGATGAAAGGGAAACGAACTTGTCAGAGACGAGGTGGGGACGCGTGAGATGGGTATTGGGGAAAGAGGCACAAAGAGGTGGATTTAGCTTTTATACCGTCTCTGAGGGAAACAAATCTCAGATCGAGAGTTACGTAACTAGATGTATATGTCAGCCGCATTGTACGGATTGCCGTCTCAGGCCAATACACGCTTGAGCGTATTGCTTGAAGCTGTGAATGAACGACGTCTTCCAAAACGAGTTCCCAAATAATGGAGCGACTGTTCACCAAGAACTCACGACTTACCTGATTTAGCAACTGACCTTCCTTTTCTAGCTTGGTTTACACATTGCTCCCCAAGGTCCATCAAATAACAAATCTGGCGCTATAGATACAATATAACAGTGATAGGCGTGATCGTGATAGCTCATTCTGTCGTAGAAGGTGCTACTGACACAACGCTTGCACGAAGAACAAGGTGACCCTCTTTCAGTACCGCAATCTCCCTAACCATTTTCGAAAACTCGGCCTTTTTCCCCTGGTCCGTGAGATACGGCGTGAAGTGCTGGATGCACTCTCTTGTCGTAGCCTTTTCCTTCGGTGATGTCTTCAACCATTCAGCCAACAGGGCTTTCATCTCTTCTGGTGTCACAGGTGCAACCTCCTTCCTCCTCTTAGCTTTTGGCTGGCCATTAACATTATGGCTGCCCGCATTCACCGTGTCGTCTGCTTTGCGCTTGTTGCTAGCAAAGTTTTGGCCATTCACTGCAGGACTAGTTGCACGGCTTCCCACAGTGGGACTAGTGGCTCGACTGTTGTTTGGGCTGCTGGGCTTGCTCACGCCTTGATTGAGTAGTTTGGGTGCCTTGGGGCTGGTCGCGCGCTTTGCAACCATAGAATGCCCGCCTAAACTTGGAGAAGTGGCTTGTGAACTGTTGACATCTGATTGAAGATTGGGGGTGTCTCCAGGTTTCGGCGTTTGTGATCTAGCTTGTACGTCAACCTGCTGCGGCTGCTGTTGAATCGCTGGTCCAGTAGGTACAGATACTTCTTCTTCTTCTTCTTCTTCCTGCACAAAAATAAGCACATCATTTCCGGTATGAAGACGCTAGGCTTTACCGAGCTGGCATAAGGGTTCCGATTATCATCATCAGACTCATACGCATCGTTCCCTTCGCGATTGCGGATAAGCTTTTGCATTGCTCTTGCTTGTTTACTCATGCGGGGATCCTCTGGTTGATCTTCATCTTCGTCGATACCAGCCTCACGGTGCTTGTTCGCCGTCCGGTATGCCCGTTTCAGACGTTCCTATAATAAAAGGTCAAGAGCAGGAACTCTACGATTCCGTCGACAGGGACAGACCTCAGCCTCCTTTACTTCTTCGTCGTTTTCGTCTGGAAGGGCATGTTCATCGTCATCAGCAAAGTCTTCCTCATAAACTTGTTCATCCATATCACCCTCCCCGCCCATTTCTCTTGCTCGCCTTTTCTTGAATTCTCCATCCTCGTCCTCGTCCTCGTCCTCGCCAAACAAGTGGTCCATTCCGCTATCCACAGTCTTTAGTCTCCTGCCGCCGGGACCCAGACTCTGACCAGTAGTATGCACGAGTGAGTTCCCGATAGTGATCGTCCTTCCTTCGGCCTCTGCTTTGAACATGGCAGCAGTAGCGGCTGAAACGCCTCTACCGCCATTTCGGCTGGCAAGCCAAGCCTGAGGATCACGTTTCTGTGATGTTGTATACTACAAATGTATTAGTCGGGAAACCCGAACCCTTTCTCAGATAGACCTACCAGCTGCTCCACACCTGCTGTGTCTGTGGGGAACCCGTGCCTCAGTTTCTTTTGGAATTTGTACCACCGATGCGCAGGTACAAATTTGAAGACATCGTTTGCAGCCGGCATAAAGAATGCATGTGTCTCCGCCTTGCCCACATCTTCCAGCTGTCCGACCCACAACTCTCTATTGTCCTGGACCGGATTCGAGTCCTCCATGATCCAAGGATACCTTTCTTCCTTCCTCAACAGTCTGACTTCCTCTGGTACATAAAAGACTTGTCGCGTTTTCTTTTGGAATCGCTTCTTGGCGACGGCGGCAGAATTTGCGGCGGACTTGCCCTTTTCCTTGCCCTCAGCAGGCTGGATAGGTATGCCCTCAGCATCGACCATGACGACATTTCCATCGGCACCAATGACAGGTTTCCCATCTGGTCCCAGCATGGGGGCCTGGGGTACGATTTCTGTGGCAGGTTCGTCTTTCCGCAGGTCCTTCCGGTTGAGTTTAACGGGTGCTATCCATCTGGAGACGTCCTGAGTTCTGCGCGAGTCAAACTTCATAACATCGTATTTCCAGCCATTGAGGGCAGACGAAAGCAGTCTGAAATCTTGAAACGGCCAATCTGGGAGCTGTAAACCTTCATTTTCCTCGGGTGCTGGTTTCGGTCGTGGCGTGGATGGGGTCTTACGAGGTGGCTGATGTTGAGGCTTCTTGTTCTTTTTAGGATGAAATAGCAAATCAAGTGAGGGCTGTTTGGGAGCCATATAGTGTGTGGCAACAATGATAGCAGAAGAAGCAAGGAATTAACTATTTGGTACTATTTGTCACTGCAAAATCCGTTGTATACAACAAAAGACCCTACTCTAAGGTCATTGAATTGAAGAGAGTCATGTTGGGTCTACAAATACAAAAGGGGCACCAGGAGTCAATGGAGAGCCCGTCGCGAAACATAGCAAGAACGAGGGAATAAGTTCACAAAAAAAAGGTGAGTGAAGGCTATGGCGGGGAATGGACACCATTGGGCAGCGGACTAGGAGTTAACGAGGGGTAAACATTTTGAGTAGGGAGCCTCGGGAGAGGGAGTTGGGAGGGTCCTGACAGGGGGGGTTGGAGGAGTGGTGGCGGTGGCGGTGGACCTTGTGACGGCACGACAGGTACTTGAGACTGTTGTTGTTGCTGTCCATAGACAGAGCTCCCTCGGGCAATGTCGACCTCTCGACGCAGGTGTTCAATCTCACGTGTCATATCCTGGTTGGACTGTTTGAGCTGGCCAACAAAATCGATAGCTAAGGGGAACGTGTTGGTGAACTGAGGGTACTTGATTCTGACACTCACACACACCTTTGGTGAGAACCTCCCATTTACTGGCCTTGATGCCACGGTCTGCAGGGAGCTGATCCCTGAGCTCGTCGAAGAGATCCTTCATTTCCTTCCGACGCTTGCGCTCAGCGAGCTTGTGGGAGACTCTGAGCTCAGGAGAGCGGGAGTAGGGGGTTGAACCATTGTCTTTCTTCAATGTTGTAGTTTGTGGTAGTGAGAGAGGAGCGGAAGGGGGAGTTGGATTGTCCTGAGCGGAAGTGGAGCGCGTGTCAGGTTCTGGGGGCTGAGCTTGGCGGGAGGAGGGCCGGGGAGACCGCGAGTGAAGAGATTTTGGATGAGAGATGACAGTGTCAGGGACAGACATACGGCGATCTGGGAGATAGTTTAGAGGAGGAATGGTGGGAGGATCTAGGGCAGGATCGGGGTTGGACGACCAAGAAAAAGCAGCAATGGAGGATGGGAGATGGTTATGGGGAGAATCGGGGCTGGTGAGATTGAGATTGACAGAGTTTTGGCCCGTGCTAGACAGCATGGGAGACGAAAAATCACGGTGGGCAGAAGAGGACCACCAGGGATGCGAAGAGGAGGGACGAGAGTCTGCAGAACCGCGACGGTCAGCGAGAGAAAGCTGGGCGATGCGCTGAGTGTCTATGGCCGAACCACGACGTTTTGGGGCTGGAGGTTTAGAGTCGAGGTCCATGAGACTAGGGACACCGGGACCAACGAGACGGGGGTCAGGTTCCTCGCCAACCGGGGCAAAAATGGGAGGATCGGAGGAGACTTTGCGCTTGAGACCGTGAGGGTGCTGGATGGAATGGCGGCGGACGGTGTAGTTGGGGGTCGAAAGGGGTTCAAGGGATGGCGAGCGGAGGAGATTACGGAGGTGCGGGGAGGTATTCTGCGGGCCCATCGGTGAGCGCGGTGAAGACGCCATCATGGACTCGAGCTACAAGTCTGCCATCGCGCTGCACGCGGCGGCTAACACCTCCTTTCCCACGCTCAGCACCGCCTCAAGTCCCCCAGACCGTTTGCTGTTCCGTGTCTGCCGTCCGGATCCTCCGTCTCCCTCCAAGAGTCGCCGGCGTCCCATCGCCCGTACCAGCGCCATTTCCTCCGTCCACTCGTGCCTATGCCGGGGCCCTCGGCCACGCAACTCCTCCGTCGCCTTCCCATATGCCTGTCGCCGGCGGAACACTACGTGTCCATCAACGGCATCACCCGGTGCCGCCCATCCACGTGCAAGTCGTGTGGCAGCCCGGGCCATTGCTTCATCTCGATCGCTCGCGATCACGACATGACCATCCTGATCGTCTTCTCCTGCTGCACTGATGCTGACTTGTTCACCTCCTGTCCAGACATCCACAATTGACATGAGCTCAGCACCTTGATGTGAGCTTTCTTCATGTCTGGTAATGTCAGTCTTGGCCTCCCTTCCTCTCCAAGTAGTACATTCCATCTGGACCCCGTGAATAGCCCTCCGCAAGTCGTATACAGGTAATTCACAGTGTGCTGTCAGTGCACTTGCTTCTTGCGGCATGTCCGCTCCTACCAGCTCGTACGTATCACAATATATCTTCTCCAGCATCTCCAACGGTAATGGATATCCTTCCGCGTATGCCAGGCCTTGAAGATATACCGCACCAATTTCCGGTTCACAAGGCTCAAAATACAGTACTTTCTGGAGGGGCAATTCATTCATAGGAACTAGAGAAGCATCTGGGGAATGCCTTGTCAGCTAATGGTTCCATTCCACAGGCCTGCTCACTCACCGTTGCAGGTGCAGATCACGGGTCGTCTGCACTCTCTGATCAAATCCGTCACGGCTGGCCAAAAGTTCACGTCATCCTTGAATAGCACATCCACCTCCTCTAATAGGATTATGGATTGTTTGATTCCTTCTTCAGCCGTTCCTCCACCTGAACTGGCCCGATCCTCAGTTTCACCATCTGTCCCTCCATTCTCCGACAGTAATCTTCTAACCGATGCCTGTCCTATGTCGCTTCTTTTGTTCCTCACAAGATGATTCTTTCCAACCTCTCCCACTAAATTGTCCACATTGGCACCGTTGCGTCTTCCTATTCCCGGATAAACCTCAAACACCTCCCACCCTAGTTCTTCGGCACATGCAAATACAGCTGCCGTCTTTCCCGTTCCCGGTGGTCCAGCTAATAGTATCGTGTTATGCAGTCGCTCATGGATGGTCTCGGGCTCATCAGAACCAAATGCTGTCAACATTGTTTCATCTCTGCCCGAATGTCGTGGCCCTCTTTGGCAATTCTCAAATTCATCTTCCACGTCTTCTATTAGTAGATCGACGTCGTCATCATCCTCGTCATCTTCAACCAAAAACCCATCCAATCCATCTCTGCGCAGCTTCTTCCTTGCAACTTCTCGAATGACGTGTGGTCGCTTCTTTTCTCTCTTTCGCCTCTTCTTCCCATTCCCATTCCTCGTTTCTGGAGGATTTAGTTGTATTCCCAATGTATGTAGCCAGTTCCGCAAATATAGAGCAGAGTGCTTATTGCCCAGCACCTCCTTCGCGCATCTAGGGCGCCATGCATCCACCCACAATTGCCCTGATGGTGAAGGTGACTCGCCCCTAGATCTCGCCGCGTTAACCACACGTTCAATAGCCGGGTATTCTCGTATAAGGTTTGGTTCAAAATAAATTTTCTGTTCAGTGGTTGGCAAGATATCGATATCCCCGTCGTAAGGGTCTTCATCCTCTTCCTCCAATTTAGAATATAAGAATCGGAGGACAGGTGTATAGCTCTCGACCCGTTCCTCGGTTCGCAGTGAACATTCAGGGCCAACGGTGTCAGCATTGATGCATCGACGCTCAAAGGGGCAGGGTGGACGAGGGCATGCTGTCTGATCCCCTTTAACATGTTGCGACTCACTGTCTGGGTACGCGGCTTCTGGATATTTTGGATGGTGTAGTTGTGGAGACGTATTGACAACCGAATGGACAATTTTGCTGCGAGGAGCAAAGAAAGGGTGGAGAGGTCTCTTCTTCAGTTTGAGAGTAGGGGTAGAGTCTGCCCGGCCTTCCTCCTCCATACAGTCCTCAGTAGGTTTCCTTGGGGACGAATCCATAATAATAATAGGTGAGTCTTCCGACTCCCCGAGTACCATCACTGGAAAAATTTCCAGTCCAGAATCGAATTTCGAATTTGGAGAAGTCGTCTCTGCCAGGCTCAGTCCAACATTTATCTGATTCTCGGACGTGGAATTCTTGATTGTCTTGTGTTCAGGCGTCGTCACAAGGGTATCATTAGAATCTACTGTCCAAATGGTCCGATTAGAGTATTTGTTTTGTTTTGCATACGTACTCGTGTCTGTGGAGTCGGGCATTATAGCCACTTCACTCAGAGGGTCCTCCTCTTCATGTCCAGACGGTAATGATGGTGAGACGGTCTGCTTGGATGATGTTCTCTCTAGCTTCTTTCCAAACATACTAGGTAGTGTTCTTTGTCCCTGCTGCGTGTATCTTGGTCACAAAATCTGAAAGTGCCGTCAACCAACCTGCACTCACTTGAGACTTTGCTGTCTTAGATTTGGAGGCTGGGAGTCTCTGTTTGTCATCGTTCACAATCATCATAAAATAGTGAGTTGTCAGGAAAGCGCTGTCAACAACGCGCTCACGCGTCACGAACCACTGATGTAATAAGTTATCCCATCAGGAACTTGCTCAATGACACAATCCTCGGGTTCCCAAACGCTCAAGCGCAAATTAGCTCGTTGGATATCAGATGAATATAGAGGCAGATATTTTTCACCGTCAACACATAGAATCCCTAGTCCGCTGATTACCCTATTCTTTTCAAGATCTAAATGGCAGCCATATCGAGACGCTAGACCGGCCACCTACCGCGCTCGAATTTTCGCGTCTAATCCACGTCTCACGCCCGGTCATAATCAAAGGCAAGAACCCCGACATTTTCTCAAGAATTTCGATGAATCATACTTCTTCGTCAGGCTTTGTTGTCCCTGCTACGCAGAAATGGACAAATGACTATCTTGTCAGTAAGATGGGGGACCGCAGCATTGCTATCGCCATCACACCAAATGGGTCGGTTATCTTCCTCACTTGTACCTAGATGAGATGAGAATTCGGATGGAGAACTGACGTTTTGTCATTTTCAGACGTGCGGATGCCGTATCTCAAGGACCGGACAATAAATTGTACTTTATCGAGCCTCATATTGAACAGATGTCTATGCGGGATCTCTTGACCAAGCTCGCTGATCATGGTTTGTGACATTACCTTCATACTACTTTGGTCTGAAGGATTCAACAATACATAGATTCTGATTCAGACATCGTCTATCTCCAGTCGCAAAACGGAAACCTCTACTCCTCAGAGTATTTCACAGATAAGGGTCAATCTTGGTCAGAATATGAACCACTCAGGGAAGACGTACCCAGCAGAGTGTCTTGGTGCAGTGAAGCACTTGGTCAGCTGAACTTGACAACCTCAAATAAACATACCTCCAATCTCATCCAGGCCGGTGTCCTGATGCCGTCAATCTCTGGATTGGAAATGGAAGAAGCACCACGAGTATTCATAATGGTGAGCTCATTTTACTTTGCCTACAAACGCCAGGTTCCATGCTGCTGCTATCCCCCAGACTGATCACTTTTTATGATTAGACCCATACGAGAACATTTATACGGTCGTGAGGGGAGAAAAACGTTTCACTTTGCTACCTCCTGTAGACGGCTGGTGTCTAAAAGGTCTGTCATCAGTCTCAATCTATGTGGTATGTGGTATCTAAGCGCAATCATCCCTGTGCGACACAAAATAGAACGTCTTTATCCACATGCTACATATACCAGATCTCTGCCCTCGACTTCTTTTGAAATAAGCCCTTCAGAAAATGTGTCACCCGTTCGATGGTCGTCGATCCTTGATCCCAATTCACCAAATGCTCTTCCAGCAGACATATCGCCTATTCACGTTTATTTACGACCAGGAGAAACACTGTATCTCCCAGCTGGCTGGTGGCATTACGTTGAACAAGCGAAGGAAATAACTATTGCCATTAATTGGTGGTATGACATGGAAATGCATGGAATGCATTGGGTGTTTCTCAATTTTTTGAGGAACCGAGACGGCCTTTATATTAATAGCGAAGAAGACGACGAACTTGATGTGTCTACAAGATAATATGGTCGAGCGCATTTCCACGACGGAAGAGCAGGTGAGGGGCAATATTTCTGACTCATGGTGTACATTGACATTGAGAAATCCTCTATGACAGTGTTGCGAGTTGAATAACCCGGTCTGCCCTGGGGATACTTCTCAAGGCAATCCAATGCAGGCGGACATTTTTTGCCTGAAGTCAATGGCCTGCGCCAGTCTTGCGATCTACGATGTTGGTGCTAAAAGATATAGTTCAAGAAATGATAGATAGTATATGATCTAAGAAGTTAGCCCGCAAGTGTGACATGCGACGTCACAACACATTTCCTCCCTGCTTCAAACAAGTTTCAAACAAATCCGCACTTACTCGCTATGGGCAATAAAGATAAGCAAAAGGAGGTTTCGGAGGCCTCAGCTGTTGACAAGGACATTGAGATGGCTGATGTGGGTGTGGTCAGTAAATTGGTGTACCAGCCCTCATATATGAATACTCAAAGTTGGTTTAGTCGCCCAAGAAATCTAAGAAGGAGAAGAAAGAGGGATTCTCAATACCTCTCGAGGAGCTATCGCCTATTGCACAACCACTTGCACCAAAGAAATTGTTGAAGAAAATACATAAGGTAGTTAAAAAAGGTCTGTATCGTTATCTCTATATTTCTCTTCCTTAACCCTAGCTTCCTCACACCTTGTTTGATCAGGCTCCAAAGCGCGGCATGTGAAACGCGGTGTAAAGGAAGTAGTAAAAGGGATTCGAAAAGGTGATAAAGGGTACGCTGTTCTAACGAATTACTTTCCAATTCAACCTATCGAACCAAATCGGTTTTATTATCCAGTCTTCTTGTACTAGCAGCCGACATCAACCCCATCGACATCATCTCTCACCTCCCCATTTTGAGCGAAGAAGCCCAAATACCTTACGTCTTCGTCCCTTCAAAAGAAGAACTTGGTTATTCCAGCTCAACAAAACGACCAACAAGCTGCGTTATGGTATGCCCAAATCTCAAACGGAAATCCAAACCAAAAGAAGGAACAGTCGAAGAAAAAGACGAAGAATATCTCCAGCTTTACGATGAGTGTTCTAAGGAAATAGAAAAACTGGACACTAAGCTTGTGTTCTAGTGGCGATTGTACCACGTTATTTATTTGTTGTAAAAAAAAAATCCCTGACACTCCTTTCGCACGATCATTCCCAAATTTGTTTTCTTGGAATTTATCCGTTTTTGCACATTCACCTCCGTTCACTTCCCATTCATCTCCTTGGAAAAAACAATGTCTGCTCCCAAGAACAAGTCCAATGCCTCTGGCTCAAAGAGGAAAGTACCGGTAGGAAACGGGTCGAACGAACCCGTTCCTGCAGGTGAGAAAAAGGACACGCCGAAGGAAACTGTCTTCCTCTTCGCCGGAGGGAAACCCGACAAGGTGGCATATGAGAAGGAGCAAGATAGAATCCAAAAGGAAGTCTATTCTCTTCAAACCAAGCTCGTAAGTTCCTTCCATGGTCCTCTCACTCGAACCACATACCCTCTCCTTCTCCTTCTGTCAGGCTACCATTCGGGAGAAAATTAACTCAGCCAGCCAACCAAATGCGAACAATGAACGCAGGAATGCACTTAAGACTGAGCTCGACGATATCAGAGAGAAGCAGTCATCGAGGAAGTACAACAAGAGTCGATTGTTGGAGCAGGTCAAGTCTCTTCAGGATAACCTTCAGAACAAGGTATATCCATATCATTTTCTCCCGGAAGCTTACCTTCTATATTCCATTTTGGTCTAGATTAAAACACTGCAAGCCCAGAAATCAAAAGTCCCCTTCAAATCTGTTCACGAAATGGATAATCATGTTGCGTATGTGAATTTCCAAGTTTACGAATCCACTATCTCGACCCTAGTTCAATAGATCACTCGAAAAACGAATCGAATCTGGTAGCATGAAGTTGGCAGACGAAAAACGTGCCCTAATGGAAATTAACCAAATTAACCGAACGCGTCGTATTGTCGAGAACTTCCAAGCGGACCAGGACACTATTGATTCTACTCGCCAGGAAATTGATGAACTCAGGAAGCAGCTCGATGATCCCGATGCAAAAGCACTCTCAGATCGTTTTGAAGCCATCAAACTTGAGCTGAATGAGATTAAGAAGGAGTCGGATGAGGTTTATGCTGGTCGCAACCAACTTTTCGAGGAACGTGACAGTGTCAATGCCGAAATCAAAAGTCTTCTTCAGGAGAAGCGTGACCGACAACAAACTTACAGAGTGGCTCAGGACGCATATTGGAAAAAAGTCAATGAAGACCGCGCACGACGTGCCGAGAAACAACGTGCTCAACGTGCGGAAGAAGAAGCTCGCAAGAAGCTCGAGATCGTCGAGCGGATACGTGAAGAAGCCTCAAGACCTGCTTACAAGGACGCCATTGAAGACTGCCAAACCCTTATCGACTTTCTTTCTGGAAAATCTGTCGCTAAGAAATCTGACAGTTCTCCATTCGCAAGAGCCGAGATTGCTAGTGTACCAAAGTTAGAGATTCGACAGGTCGACGCTGTTCCCAAGGATGTTGTCGTTCTAAAGAAAAAGGGCGAGGAGGATGACAACTACTTTGTCGGTGGAAAAAAGGGAAAGAAGGGAAAGAAGGGTGGTGCATCGAAAACTCCCAATGGATCAACAGGAGATAACGGAATTTCATCGTCAAATGAGAAATTTCATATTCCGCTCGGTACTCTTAGTGCCCTTCTTAGTCTCTCCATTCCCGCACCAGATTCGCAAGCTGACGTTTCTCGTGTGATTGGTGACCTCAATGCCAAGAAGGAATGGCTCGAAGCGAACCAGGCTCGCGTTACTGAAGAAAACATCGAGAAAGCTGAAGCTGAGATTGCTCGGCTGACAAAACAAGAGTCCAAGCTTCTAGTAACGACGGCGACGCCCAGCGAAGTAGAGACACTTAACGCACCCTCTTCTGCTGTTGAAAACGAAAAACCAATGGAGGAGGAGGTGGAAGAGGAGAAGGTAGAAGAGGAGAAGAAAGAGGAGAAGGTAGAAGAGGAGAAGAAAGAAGAGGAGAATATGGAAGAGGAGAAGATGGAAGAGGAAAAGGAGGAAGAAGAAAAGGAGGATATGACTGATATGAATGTGAAGGAGGGAGAGATTACTGTGTAGTGCATATTCAATTGATTAATTTCATTTTCCCTTGGAAGAAACAGTTTTGAATTAAGTTATATAAACAAACAAGGAGCAAAAACAGGGGTCTGTTATATATATATATGAATAGCGCTATTGATAACAAATAGAAGTCGAGAAAAAGATAAGAAAACAGATAAATTGACGAAAAATCCGCCCATTATGGTGAGCCTATACACTATTGAAAGAGAGTGAATGTGCAGCCAGAAGGGATGCAGCAAGATGAGAAAGAAAGAAAAACCAATGAAGGGCGCCAGGTAGATATGAAACAAGAAAGAATGAGCGTTTGTTTGTATAGCAAGGGAGACAAGACCGGATTCCAATACCCAGATGACAAGAAAAGAATTTCATAGACAAACGAAACCACAGCAGAAAAAAACCTAGACGGTTTGTGTTTGCTCTGTCTTGACTGACTCGGCCTCATGCTCAGACTCGCTCTGCGTAGTGGCCGAGGCACTGATCGCCAGATCCTGCGGATAGCTACCGACATCGAATGCATTTCCTGGACCCGAAAAGTCATTGAAAGTAAGACCTGCTTGGTGACTCGAAGATAGTGCGTCCTCTCCAGTGGTCGCAGGATCCATGTACTGCATAGATCCATAGGCATCGGAGCCAAATGCCGCCAAAGAAGAGGAAGGGAAAGGGTCGCTTTGGAGGGCTGCTAGCATACTCGAGGTGGTGGGCGTGTGAGCCATCAAAGAGGTTGGACGAACATCCATTGACCCAAAGTTTTCTTGTCCAGCCATCGGAGAAAGGGTGAAATACTGCTGTTGCATCACAGGTTCAACCGAGGCAGCAACTGAGTTGGTCGAGAGGGCAACGCTTCGAAGGACATTGACGGCAATCCAATCACTACACGGGAACGATTGAGGGCTAGCCATCGCGGGGGTAAACAAGAATAGCTCACTCTAGGAATAGCTTCAAGATTTGGAAGGCACCGAAAGCGGGGTCACTGCGAATAGTCTGCTGAAATGAACAACTTGAGGAGATGAAAAGATCATAACACGTACAAGATCTCTCATAACTTGACTTGTGACGTAACCCCATCTAATGAGGATACTGCGAGAGCTCATACCACCTCTATCTTCTGGATTACCATGTATGCGACTGTTACCCATGAGTCTGTCACAGCACTTGTCGGCCCATGTCATGACTTCTCTGACGGGCTCCGTGGTTTTGGGGAGGCTGTCCAGGAGAGCCACAAACTCAATCTCCAGTAACTGGACGAGCTCCTCGTGACGGCAGTTGCATACCAAAGCAGATTGATTGCGGACAGATTCAAAGTCCACTTTTTCCCATGAGCGCCTCATGTCGGCCAGTTGCTTCGCGTTGGTGAGGACGGTATTCAAAGCCTGAGTGACTTGATAGATATCAAGAAAACGTACTGAAGAAGAAGCAGTCCATCAATTGAGGTTGGATGTCGGGGTGAAAACCACGCACAGATAAGGTGACCAAAGCGTGCACCCAACTCGACCTTTGGTTCCACAAACGTGTTTCCGTAGCCTTCCAAAGCAGCCAGCAGCATTTTCTCCATCTTGAGGGCCAGTTGTCGTAGGTTATTCAATAAATTGGGAGGAATTGGGGAGAGCATCTGAGAGCGGAGAATTTCGAGAATTTCCTGGAAATAGCATGAGCTTCCCAAGAAAAGAGACAGCCGACCAACCAACAAGGCCACCTACATCGTAGACAATAGCATCCGCTTTTGCCATTAAGCCAGCGATGGCTGGAGCATGGACCACTTCGCGATGATGACCTATGAGATTAGACCAGAATGTACGGAGATGGATTTCGAACTGATCAAAACGGAAAGTCCTGATGGATTCGAGTAAGGCATCGAGATGATCCTGGAACCAGTCCCAGACCTCACGGCCAGCCATGCCATGGGTAGAAGTGGAGTTGACACCGACAGCCTCGACAATGGAAGGGAAGCCGGGGAACTGGCGAACGGAGAGGACAGGCTGACCAGTGATGTAGGTGGAGGTGGAAGAGAGGGGATGAGTAGTGTGGACGGGAGTGAGAATGGGTTCGTGGGCCGGATGTCTGCGAATGGAGGCCTGAGCGGGGTAGGTACCAGGGCGCTGTGCCTGTGCCTGAGCAAGCAAAGTTGCGGCAGTAGGGGTCTTATCACTGAGATCATCTGAATAGACGACGGCCTTGAGATCGTTGGAAAGGAGGAGAGAATTGCGCTTGGAAGCGGTAGTAGAGTGATTGCCCTCTGAATCGTCGTCATCGTCATCTCCGTCTGCGGAGGCATCATCGTTTGCTCTGTGGGAAGCATCGGCCTGCTCGTTTGCGAGGCGTGCAGCGTTGATGGAAGATTGGCCAGCACTGTTGTTGGACTTTTGGATGTAGTCCTGAAGAAACTCTGCCTCTGTGGTGGTTGCTGGCCTGATGCCGCAATCTGGGGGATGGATCAGTGGGGGGGGGGATGAGGAGAGGATGGAGATACTTGCAGTGATATTTACTGTTGCCTCTGACGCCGAGACGGCGGGTCTTGATGGTTGGGAAACAGAGACGGATGGCCTTGCCGAGGGTAGCGGTGTTGATGTGGGGGATGTTGTAGTTGTCACAGACACGACGATAGGAGAAATAGAGGCCCTGCCTTGGGACATTTCCGTCTGGGTAGGGGGCGTAATTTGCGGTGAGCCTGGAGATGGGCATGAGAAAAGCAAAAAAAAAAAAAAAGCAAGAAGGGGGGGAACGCACCAAGCCTGGACAAAGATTTGTTTGGCACGATCGGAGGCACTGGTGGTGGTAGCGAGACGGACGTTGGCAGCAAGCTTATCGAGGGCATGATCAGGCGAGATGGCCATACGACCAAAGGCAGAGGCAGCATGGGCAGCATTGGGGTAGACGGGGGCAAGATACATAGCAATATCGTCTGTATCGTCGGAAGAGGAGTGGACAGAGTCAGGGTCGCGGAGGTAAGGTGATGCGCGGACGCGGGCGTGGGGCGGGCGGAGGGGGCCGTTGAGGTCGGGATGGCACGTGCGCTGGCCGTGGGCGGAATGAGGACGAGAAAGGGAGTGTTCGGAGGAAGAAGAAACGGAGGCGGAGCGGGCGTGGGGCACGTAATCGAGGTTGAGCATGGTGATTGTGTTCGGGCCAGCCGACGAGGAGAGTCAAGTCAGGGTCAAGTCAATCACAAAGTCAGTCAGTCAGTCAGTGTCAAGTGGAAAAAAAAATTCGTCCGCTTAATACGTCCGCAGCGACGTTTCATCCCATCATCACCAAGACAACAACACCCTTGTTGATCCCTGTTTACATACTGACAAACATGTACTCGTGAAATCGCCGCCGCACCTCCCCATCCCCCGATCCCAGCTCTCGCCCCAGCCCCACCCACGACGCCACCGTCAGGTCCTCCATCCCGTACGGCGCCTCCCTGCTCCCTACCCCATCACCTGACTTGTACGTCACGTACTCCAGTCGGAACTCCGGCCCGTCTCTCCGGCCCGCCTTGCCAATGTCAGGCATGTAGTACTATAGCAGAAGAAAGTCGTCAGCCGAGGGTTCAGACCCTGCCTCATGCCTACCTGAGCATATCCAAGCGGTGTCAACGCCTGGTTCTTGCGCGATGGCGCATCCGGGTCGGAGAACCATGGCTCGTCCAGGTGGCACTTCCACGAGCTTCGGTGCGGCTCCTTCTTGCACGCCTGTTGCTTGTCACCTCGGCGTCCCCGTCGATGGCTGTGGTCCCGCTTCCCCCTCGTCCCCACTCTCCCTTCCGTGGCATTATACGAAAACACTCTGAATCCAGGCACAAACGGATTCGGCACCACCGACGGTGCCACGTTCACCACCGCAAGCCCGTCCAGTTTCTCTTCATCCCCCTCCTTCGGCAGATGTGCAAACTCCGCCATCAGCGTCTCAAACAAGCCATCGTGCGTCCCCGTCACGTTCATGTTCAGATTCTCTTTTTCCGGTATGATTTCCAGGTCCACCTCTTCCATAAACAGGAACTGCCCATCAGTCAACTTGAGAGAAGGATCAGAAATCGGATCATGACCACCTACGAAATCCATATTCATATGCTGTCCGTCCCTCTGCATCAGAAATCATCATACTTCCCTCTAGCAGTTTCAAATTCTTACCCCATACAGATGCCCCAGTATCGTATCTTGGAACCGTAGCGACAGTTCTGCATACCGAACATACTGTGTGTCTTCCATGAGCACAACCAGCCCACCCCAATGGCACAGAAAACTGGACAGTCAACTCACACATTCCGGGAAATACATCCCGGGCGACGGTGGAACATGACCTACGTCCCCAGTCAGCATCCTTGTCTTCATCGATTGACATACCCACCCGTGAGGTACACCTGCCACACACAAAATCACATCAGTCCACATGTTTCATCCGAATGACAAGCACACACACAAACACACCTGCATGCTCCTGTCCCGGTACATCTTCAACTGCACCTCTAGCCAGTCTAGTTCTAGGTTCCCTGCGTCCTTGCGATCGTGGTACGGACACCCATTCACAGCTGTTCATCATGAGCTAACGTTCACTTCACTTCAACTGTCCACCCACCTTTGTTCGAATCATAAAAGTACATCGAATTCAGAGAAATCACGGCCACTCGTCTGGGAATAACTTCAACAGAATAATAGGCTCCACGCTCAAACACCCGACGCTGGGCAAAAGGGACAAACGAGCTCCAGATGCTGTCGCAGATAGATCAATACTTCGAGTCCATCAGAAAAAGATCACTTACGATGCAAACGCCTCAGTGATACTGTTGGGTCCTAAAAATAGTACATCAGTCTTTCAGCTCTCTCTCGCATGTCTCACTCACCAGGGGTCATGATGTTCTGTTGTTAGGCAGCTTACGCTCAGTTCCCCGAATGACCAAGGGAAAATGATCACTTACGTGGGCTAATGATCATATTAAAACATGAAGAATTTTTTTTAAAGGTCGAAAATCAGCAAGCATAATGAGAACTGACGCCATATATCATTATTTCCTGACATCATCATAAGTTGGTGCCGTAGAGCCAAAATAAATATTTCCTTACCGAGACTCGGCACGACAGGAACACCTCTCTTAAGAAATATTTTCTCCATTCTTGTAGCAACTTGTCTATTGAGGTCAAATATCTCGCTTGGTGTTCGAGGTATCTTGTGATCATTATCATGCCTAATGAATGTCACAGTTAATGAGCCCGGGCTCCCACAGTTTCTTTTTTTTTTACGGTGGTACATGTACCTGGCATTATCCCCCGTCCCTTTCCAAATCAAGCGTTTGTTTCCCCCCGTCAGCACCTAAATGAAGAAATTCAAAACTCTCACAGATGACGAAATCAACTTGGTCAGCCCAGTTTCTCTCAAGATAGTCCAACGTAAAGTTAGTTAATACCAATGGTGAGTCACATTCACTAAACGCCAAGGGTTCACCCCGTCAACCGGTTAGCGAAGCCAGTTAGGTGCTTGAAAAAAAGTTCTGGAACATACACAATAGGCGTTCCCCAGTATTTGGCCCGTCTTGACTTCTTCTTGGCCTTCTTTCCATGGCATGATTTGGAAGTCGATGCGCGATAGGTGTAATAGGGATCCGGATGCATATCCGTTATGTGCAAGAAGCGCCCATGCAACTTGTTCGGTTCTTGGTAAAATAAATGAGATCTCCGATTATTGCAGGCGAACGTTAGCCGCTGAACGAAGCACGTACTGGTATCGATAATGGTATCATTCCAGGCATCCACCTGAAAAGGTTCTTGGATCGGTGAGGCCACAGCCAGCGCAATTGCCAAGGCCAAGAGTGAAGGAACTGCAATTTTCATGTTTCGATAGTATAGATGAAGGCCTGGTTTGCAAGAATGACCGCCTTTTGAGTACACAGTTGAAGAACTAAAGGGGAGGAGGACGAGAGACGTCCTGAACAGAAGATCTCACGCACGTTCACAACCCTACCTAATCAGTGATTTAGAGCTCTCGTAAAGAGAACAGAAAGGCAAAAGGAGCACGTAACAGGTCTCTTCGGTGCCCGCAGTTGCATAACCTTTGTTAGGAGAACGTCTAAAAATAATGGTACACAATGAATACTTTACAAAATGGCATACACTGCGGTAACTACAAGCAATACAGAAAACATAGAGTCACACTACGACACGTTGGGTATGTGATATATGATCAAAGAGTGGGAGATCAGTGATAATCATTGTGTCGAGATTGGTGTTGAACTGCGTTCACCGCTATTGGACTGAGTATTGTTATCTTGCCTGTGAAGACCGAGGAGAAACTTGACATTGTCATTTGAATTTAGAATGTCATAGATTGACTTCTCGGCAAGGATGCATACCTGGAGTCACACATCGTCAGGAACTCCACGCAAAATTTCAGCGTAAACCAATTAGCCACATACTCTACTGTATCCACCTGGCTGAAGAGTGGAGCGACTTGTCGCTATTGCATTGTGAATAGCATCATATGCATAGCTTACACTGAGAAAAGGATGACTCAGCACATCAAAAATAGGAGATGGGTCATGCTCACAGAAGATTCAACAACTCCCCAGATGTATGTGGAAGGATATAGAGATCCGTCCCACTTGTATAACGCTCAAAGGCAGCATACGAGGCACAATTTGAAACAAGGGGTTCGTTGATATCGTACAAATCCCAGGAAAACCAATTTTCTCTGAAAGATAAAGATAAGAAGTGACCCAGTGATAGGGTAAAAAAATTTGCTCACTGAAAATGGTTGTGAGCAATAACCTCGGGGGAATGTGGTGAGAGGATTCTGTCCATGTCTAATGAAAATGTTCAAGTCGCGGGAGGAAAGAGGTGGGATGAGGGTGGGATGAAGGAACAAAGTAAAAGAGTAAAGCGGTGATGGGGTGAATTTAAGGTAATTGGCCTTGGCGCGCTGAGCTAATATAAACAGATCTGTGAGATCGAACGTGCGTATTATTATCATCGTTACCCCACCGCGTGTCATCCACTTATTGTGGGCCTCGCCTCCATCTCGTCTTGAACAACTGACACGTCCTATGTCTCAACTAAATGTCCCTCTGTATCAACCCTCCAATCCCGATAGCACTTCGACGTTTCGATTTCTCAATTCTGTCAACCAATCTTACTCTATTAATTTACACGACTATCATGATCTCTATGCCTGGTCTATCAATAATATAGACCAATTCTGGAGCCTTGTTTGGGATTATACAAACATCATAGGCCACAAGGGCAATCACATTGTAGACAGCTCAGCCCTACCCTCTTCAAATCCACCTTGGTCAGCTCAGTTATATTCAACATCACCGTCTTGAACACGTCTTAGGTTCCAAGATGCGCGTGTAAACTGGGCGGAAAATATGTTGCACTGTCGCTCCAACACCAAGTCAGCCCTCATCCAACTTAGTCAGTTACTGGCGGATCTCCGCTTTGGAGTGTCCTCTGACATTTCCGTGACAGCTGAACCGAGTTCTGAATTCCTTGTCATACACACACGCCGATGCTCGTACGCCGAGCTGTATGAACTTGTCACAGCCCTAGTTTCCGCTCTGCTACAGCACGGAGTACAGCCTGGGGATCGTGTTGCATCGTATTCATCCAACTGCATTGTGAGCGTTCCAACCATGATTCTCGCGTCTCGCCCTTTCATTCCTCATCATGTTGCGGGCTGTGATTCTCAATTTCACCTTATGATTCACATCCGTAGGAAAATGTGGCAGCCTGCCTTGCTACAGCGGCTATTGGTGGTATCTGGGTCAGTACTGCCGCCGAATTTGGATCAGAAGGTGTTTTGGAACGGTAGGAATAGCATTATCTCACGGTAATCTTTTTACTGATATGTGCCTCCGGATTCGTTATCAGCTTCGACCAAGTAAAACCCAAGATCATTTTCGCGGTTGATGCTGTTATGTAAGCCATAATTCCTGCCCTGTTCGGTTAATCTGAGATTCAGCACGAACTTATACGCGCGAAAATGCTACTTTAATTCATCCACTTTCACAGTTACAATCAGAAGGTCCATTATCAACTATCCAAATTATCTTCACTCTTGGCTGGTCTTTCCCTTTCCACAAGCGACGAGGGACATCCGCCAAAAGTTATTATTATCCACACTATTCCTCACTCTGAGGATCGATCACGCTGGTTGGCTGGATGGCTCGGATGGGAGACATTCCTGGAAGAGGGTCGGAAATGCAAATTAGGTCTTACTCCCGAAGGAGATATAGATTGGAAGCATTTTTCCTTTGATATGCCCCTTTGGATCCTCTTCAGCAGTGGCACTACCGGCAAGCCAAAGTGCGTTATCCTTCAAAGAAAATACATATCATAATTCACCAAGGTATTCGTCTAGGGCTATTGTTCACCGTGCAGGAGGTATGCTCATTCAGGCAAAAAAAGAACTCACTATATGTGGTGATTTGCGATCGGAAGATGTTTTCTTCTACTATACTACCACGTTCGTCCCATCCGCTTCTCTTTGGGCCCGATAAGGGTTGGTAGCCGTTTCATACAGGGGTTGGATGATGTGGAACTTTCTCGTGAGCGGGTTAAGCGCGGGAAGTACTCTTGTCCTGTACGATGGCAGCCCCTTACGTGATCCAAGCCTGCTGTGGAACCTCGTTGATGACCTTGGCATATCTATCTTCGGTACTAGCGCCAAATACCTTGACCAACTTTCGGTAAGTGTTTTCTTGGCGTCTTCACCTTAATGCACAGTACTCCTAATATTCTGGAAACAAGTAGAAAGTATATCGACCGCGAGAACATCACAAGCTCAGTACTCTCCGTCACATTTATTCCACAGGCTCTCCCTTATCCCCGTCCCTCTTCGACTTTGTATATGAACATATCTGCCCCAACATACTACTGGGTTCTATTACAGGTGACTTTGCTCATCGCACTAAATGGGGTAATGTGAAATTTAGTCCATCTCAGGTGGCACTGACATCTGTTCTCTATTTGCTGGAATGAACACGGCATTGCCTGTGTACCGAGGAGAAATACAATGTCGAATGCTTGGCATGGCTATCGAAAGCTTCTCGCCAGTGGGGAAATTGAATCCCCCCGATGAAGAAGGAGAGCTAGTCTGTGTGAAGCCATTCCCTTGCATGCCAATCGGCTTCTGGCCTCTTCCTGGTTTCGGAAATGATGAAAATGTGTCTGCGGCACAGGCAAGGTTCCAGAAAGCTTATTTTTCTGAATATGAGGGTGTTTGGTGTGAGTTTTTCATTGTTTCCCTCGTCTGGTTGGACTGTTTGATTCATTAATTGTTCATAAGACCACGGGGATCATATTATTATCACACGCTCAAAGTCCGGAAATGGTGGAGGGATTATTATGCTTGGCCGCTCAGATGGCGTACTGTGAGTATTATTTTCATCTACGGTGCGGCATGCCGACTGATCGCCTTAGGAATCCCGGAGGTATCCGTTTTGGATCGTCAGAAATATATGATGTTCTTGATAAATGCTTTCCCAATGATTCCCTCGTGGATGCTGTCGCTGTCGGGCAGAAGATTGATGGGGGCGCGGATGAACGTGTCGTGTTATTCGTCAAGCTTCCACCAGGTCAAACCTTGTCCGACGACTTTGAACAAAAGATCAGAGTAGAGATCCGGACAAGGAAAAGTCCACGACATGTTCCAGCACGAGTAAGTGTTTGATCTTACAACAATAAACGAGATCTATCTCATCGCAGTCTTATAACTCCTCTGCAGGTGATTCAGGCTCCTGACATCCCTTATACTCTCAATAGTAAACGGGTAGAAGTCTTAGTCAAGAAGGTGAGTTTTACTGTCTATCAACTTGTTCCTGGTCGATTCATACTCTTTGACTCAGATTATCAATGGTGCGCCACTATCAAGTATCAATCCAGCTACATTGTCCAACCCGGAGTGTTTAACATTCTATCGGGACATCGGGGAAATCCTTTGCCAGGAAATTAGCGGGGAATAATCATTACTTTTCCAATTTCTTAAGAAATTACAGCGGAGATGTAGATGACTACTTCGCTGTAACATGGTGAATTTGAATAGTTTTGTTATTTTCGAACGTGGCTGTGCCATGAGCCTCGAGGATATTTCCGTGACACGAGGAGTTAGCGGGCAGAACACCAAATTTTCTCCAGGGCCCCATTGTGGCGACCTGAGTTCTGCGTGTTTTGGTCTTTCAGTAGTCCAGGAATCGACCCGGTCCAATCAGTTGCCTCCTGTTGATTCAACTACGACTTCCTACCGACTTCCTACCACCCCAACTGCTTGCTGAGCTTCACGTGCCATTGCCTCGCTGTTTCCATCCAGCCGTTGCTTTATCATGGCTCACCAAGCCTCATCTTGCCCCGGCCGCAACCAGCAATCTACCAGTGAGCGTACGAGATCCCGCATGCCGTCACTGTTCAACACGATCCGTGCCATCCTGTATGGTACGTGAGTTGGATATCACTGACCATTGTCAACTTAATGAACTACTTATCCGTAGCGGTTGTGCTATTGTTCACTGCCATTTGTTTGGCGATGGCAGGACACTTTCAAGAAGTTCTAGCAGCCTCCGACCTCAGTTCGTCCTTCTTGACTTTTTGATCTTGAGCAGTGAAGTATTTACTGTCTTAGCGCGATTCGTTCCTTTTGCAATTTTTGTCTGTGTTGCTAGCATCTTGATCTTCACGGTTCTGTGCGTTCGATCTTGGCTAGAGTTACATCAACGGTGGCGGATACTGATTTCTACTTAGCTTGGTCTTCAGTTTTCTTCTCAAAGAACGCAATCCAATTTCAACAAGAATCGAACTTTTGAGTCTGGGGCTTGCAGCGGTCTTTTGGTTGGGTGAGCTTATCTCATAAGACTTCCTTGATTCATAAATTTGACAGGCTCAATCAGTCCTCGGAATATACCTGACAACTTCAGAATCTCAGGATGCAGATGTGGAGTGCTTTTCTTCAAGTGATCCTCAAATTGTGTTGGATTCCGAGGTCGCCAGCTGTGAGTGCTTCGATTGATTAATTCTTCATGCATCCTAAATCGATACTGGCTAGTCCGAACGGAGCAGTATCAGGCAATGTATCGTGTCCTCAACGCCTTTGCTTTGATGAATGCTATCTTGAGTGAGTATTGTGTAAGCTATCTTTTTCTGCGGAATGCTGACTTGGATCTAAGTTATTTTCACCTGTCTCACGCTCTTATTTTTGGCCCTTCGTCGACATCGCAATGGCGAGGATCATATGTGGCATGGTCCCGTCACCTCTTGCGCTTGGTTTAATACATATGGCAATTTGAAAAAAAATAACCAAGCCAAGATGAGTAGTTCTTCAAGTATTTTACCTGTCTCTGCGAATAGGGTGGAAGCTCCCGTACCCCCGATGAAGGACAAGTTAGGCCCGGAATCTTCACACAGAAAACAAAGTTCACATTCGAGGAAGGAATATGCTTCAGAGAAACGTTCTCGGTCGAACGTTCTTCCTCCTCCGTCAAAGAAGCCACCGACCCGTCAAGATTCGGGACGCTCAGGCACATCAAAGTCGAGTACAGTCCCGAGGTCATTGATGAGTGAAATTGACAGTGGGTTAATGCTTCATCCGAATGATCTCAAGCGACCCCGGCAATGAAACATATGGATGGTGTACTACTATTTTTTTACGATTATCGCATATGACCCGATGATAGATTCATCACGCTGTTATGCAATCAGATAGCTAGAGCAGTAAATATCTCATACCTACACGCAGCTGGATTTCTGAATAGTGTACCAGTGTACTGGTTTTCACAGCTCAAAAATAGTTAGCGCAAGAAGGCATCACGTGGAGCTGATTGGCGAAATACAATACAGTACAGCAAATGAACAAATTCATTCTAACGACGTGTTATCGCTCTGACTCTAACGAATTTTTATGACTGTACGCTTTGGAAACCAGAGACTCGTTTTCTACAGTGAGTGATTTGCAGTTTCAATGTCGACCAGGATTTAAATTTGATATCAGTTGCCGTTTTCCTGCTATCGGGTTGGTATCCCACTTCCCTCTTGAATGGACGTTTCTGTCTCGTTGATATTTATCTTCATCGTTTAGGAACGGTTTTAGGCCTTGCCGCCCATCTTGCTAACCGATTTTTGCCGGGTCTCCACCGTAACGTCCAATTCTTTCCTAGTCATATGACGACGACTTGACCTCCATGCGATAGAGGATTTCACGATCTTCTCCCTTGTAGTCCCTGCGTTAACTATATTTGTATTCCTTTTACTGTGCGTTTTGATATTAATTGATGTAGGGGTTGTTTGACTGAGAATCCACAGCTTACAATGGGCTCAACCACGTCTTGAAGCCGTGGCACTCTTCATTTTGGGAGTTCTTTGGCTTGGTAATGTTGTTTTCCTGTCAACAGAGATGTACGTGGCTCAATAGATTCTCGCAGCGATGGGAGCCTGGGCAACGTGGGTAACGATCTAGGTCTTGAGAACATACTACTGAACTGGAGTTTATAGCGACGTGATTGGCAATTTGCAATGCGATAGTTTGGGTAGTGAAATCATCCAAACCTATACTGGTCAAAGTACATTCGACCCAGAATCTCTACTCCGTATACTGACCATAGTAACAGTGCTAGAGAAACAATGGTGTCGGGAAATGAAGATTATCCAAGCCTTTTCCTGGATGAATTTTGTTCTCTATGCCTTTGCATTGATTATTCTCATCGTTCTTGTCTCCCGTGCTCAAGCGTTCGGACGTCACAATATCTGGAGAGAGCCTATTCGAGGTGCCACTTCCGCTTTTGTTCTTACTGAGATTCCATGTTCAATCTAACTTGATGTTCAGAGTTGCCCTGGTTTGGCGAGGCTCCTGGGTACTACAACACAACTACCGCTGGAGCAAATCAGGTTTATCCGGTCATGGGTCAGTACCCCGGTGGAGTATATCCTCAAGTCCAACCTGGTTCTGCTCTTGTTGTACAACCAGGTGTTAATGGGCAATTACCAACTATAACCCAAATTCCCATCACTTCGAATGTTTGAACAGCCAAGGCGACGATGGCGTAAGGAATAAGGGAGATTTTTCTTGGAATGTTTGAGCCTTTCTCAGCTGACTTCGCGTGTATATACCGGATATGGATAGATAACGTGCCACGCCTCGGGTATCTACCTGCTGCTTTTCAATACACATATCTCCAGTTGCTCTCATCTATTGTCTTCATTCAGCCAGTATATTTACCCCACAATGCCTCTCTTTCGTGATAACCCTATACGCGCGGGTGCAATCGGTGAGTAGCCGAGGTCGGAATGGCGTCAATGAGTTTGATGATTTGTCTAGTCGCCATGACGCTGTTCGCAGGACATTATGCCACCAAACTGATGTCTTCAGTATGTAAGTTATCACTGGTTGGTATACTACGGAAGAAGAGAGCTCTTGCTATCTGGAAAAACTGACGTTATCGACAGATGCATTGCACCTGACACAAACATCGGTTGCCCTTTTAGCTATTGCCTCTTTGATTGTCCTGTCAGTGCTGTACTTCTGGAGATAAAAGGGGACGCTCAAATTGCTATAGGGTGACGGTGCACAACAGGAGAGGGGCGGAATTTCTTTCCCAAACGGAACAAGAAATGATTCTGGTTGGTGGAATAGCTTTGTTCTGGATTGGTGAGCTCAATTTGCGATTCCGGAAAGGGCTCTATTGATCACAAAATGGCGCAGCGGCTTTAGTTGCCTGGCGGGGCTTCCGAGGAGAGAGCTCGATAAGCTCGAGCCTCGCCAACCCCACCACCATGGTTGCAAACTCGAAGGCCGGGAGCAAGTTTTCAAATGATTGGCCATGTGGACCCAATGATGTGTACTGCATGGTGGAGGAGTACAACTACTGGTAGCACATCTGATATACGTCTGAATTTATCGAAATATATGGATATTTCCGCTTCCCCAATCACAGATCACACTCTTGATCAGGAACACAGAAATAAACAAAGGGCTCACGTGGGCACGCGTTTTCCCATTGGAACCAGGGGTCACTGGAGTGGTGCTGCAGGACTGGTAAACACGTTTTTTGTCTCTTGCCATCAACTTCATCCCTTCCTACATCTGTCTCCGTCCTTCCAGATGCCACTCAAATGCGAGCCGCTGTGTTGTTTTGGCCCCAGGTACTTATGTGCTCATAAACTGCTGCAACAGCACTGCTTATCCTGTTCCAGACTCTACTTTACCTCCTTTGCCCATCCACCCCCGAAGCCTGATGTCCTCAACAGACTCGCAGCAGAACCCGGCAATGGGCCACGAGTCCGCACATGTCCTAAAGGTGGCCCCTCTATTTCATCAGACGACAACACCACATATTACTACTTCACGATTGATGACCAACTCCTTTATCTCTCCTTCTTCCAAGATTGGGGGCCGCTCAACATTGCCATGGTCTACAAGGCATGCATCTACATTCACGAACTTCTGGAGGTACGTGCATTATCGCAACGTCGTTACCTCGTGTCCCTCACGTGTATCTCCAGGATAAAGATTTGGCTCATCATCGGCTCGTTCTCTATGCGTCAGATGATCCACGCAAGAAGGCCAACGCCGCTCTACTCCTGGCACTATACGTTGTAGGTAAACACCTGTTCTCAGACAAATTTTCAGGATTCGAGTATCATTCTGTAGATGATCGTTCAACGGCGAGCACCATGGGAAGCATTCCACCCTGTCGCTGAATTAGAGTTTATGCCATTTAGGGACGCGGGACGTGGACCCTCGGATTTTAACCTCAACCTTCAAGATTGTCTGTGGGGTGTCTGGAAAGCGATGCAACATGGATTATGCGACATGAACGAATTCAGTATTGAGGATTATGAATATTATGAGAAGGTCGAGAATGGGGATTGGAATTGGATAACACCCAATTTTATTGCTTTCGCATCCCCCGTTGACACCAATTGGATCAAACGCCAAAAGGAAGGCAAAGCATCCTCCTCAGACTCAGGTCCGTCATCGCTCATCACCGCCTCCCAAGACCTCGCCTTCGAGCGCAAATTACCCACTCCTTTTCTAAACTGCCTGGATTACTTCGAGAAACGGAACATCAAACTTGTCGTGCGTCTCAATACCGAACTTTACGACAGAAATACCTTCCTAGATCGTGGAATAGACCACATGGAACTCTATTTTGACGATGGGACAAATCCAACTGATGAAATTGTTCGGACATTCATAGATGTTGCGGACCGTATTGTGGAATCAGGAGGTGTCATTGCTGTTCACGTATGTCAATTCAGTTGTGTGTAGGAGAAAAGCTGAAATGTGCGATAGTGCAAGGCTGGTCTTGGCAGAACAGGGACACTGATTGGTGCATATCTCATCTGGAAGTATGGGTTTACGGCCAACGAGGCCATTGCATTCATGCGTATCATTCGACCGGGTAGTGTTGTTGGACCACAGCAACAGTATATGTATCTTAAGCAACTAGAATGGGTCAAATGGTCTGCCATGGACGAAGCTAAACGACAAGTAACCTCAGTCGCCATATCTAGTATTGTCACACCGGCAACACCACCAGCAGAAACAGACGATGAAATGGATGCTAGACCGATCACACCACCAATAAATACCGTCTCCTTACCTCCAATCACTCCGAGTCGTCATATGGCCTCAGCGACGGCTCGGGCAAAGACGATTGTGCCTCCAGGTCAGCCACGTAAAACTCCCAAGACTAAGCGGATGGTTGAGGAAACCGAAGACGAAGAAGACAACAATGTCCTTCCAGCGATTCCAACCACCCGTAACAGATCAAAGACTCTGTCAAAGGTGCCTAGTGTTAGAGATGTCGCGACATCAGAACAACGGCCAATTCGCGTGACGCGATCTACAACTAGTGCTGCTAATATCCGGCGGGCGGGTACTGCTGTTGCAACATCAAATCCAATATCTACACCTGACTCACCGGTAAAGGTGATCAGCACGAAACAGGGGCCTCATAAGATCCCTCGACTTACCACTACGAGGACGACTGCCGCTGCCCGTGCTGTAACAAGTGTTACGTCAAGACAAACTACGATACGTGCCCCTACATCAACCACACCTTCCCGACTCCCGACTCTTATGTCCTCAAAACACCCTCATCATCCTTCATCACTGAGCGAAGTGGCAGGGAATACTCTTGCCAAAGTCAAAGAGAAAATCGACGCAGACGGTTGGGTGAATAATACTTCTGTGGTCGGTAAGACATCCAAAACCGATCGACCGAATCTGAGAAGCGTGAGGCGCCGACGCAGTAGCTTCAGCAATGCCGATGTCGTCGTTTGAGTCATTCTCATTACAGGATTCCCTTCTCTTCTCTGCATTTAGTCTCTTTTTTGCGAGCGATTCCCCTCTTCCCCTACTTGCCATCCATATCAATCATCTGAGCATCATTTCACGTACATCTGACGTCTATTTATAATACAGAAATGAAGTGGAATTGCGTACGCCGGCAATACCAGATGGGATATTATTCGTGGGATCCTATAGCTGCCGAGATTCGAATCCCCGGCCTTACTGGATTATGACTGAGCTGAATACTTGTGAATGCATTCCAAGAACCAACGAAGATCCTCTGGATCAACGTCCGGTGTAATGCCGTGGCCTAGGTTCGCAATCCATCCCCCTTGGCTGGACCCGAAACTGTCAGCCATACGTTTGACGGCGCCCTCGATGGCACCCCTGCCGCCAAACAAGACGCTAGGGTCCATATTTCCTTGGAGAGCAATTTTATCTCCAACAATCCGCCGAGCTTCTGCGGGTTCGATGCACCAGTCGAGACTAAGAACTTCGTATCCTCCGTGTTCCGCTAGAAGTCTGAGGGAATGATTAGCACCTTTGGCAAAACACGTCATTGGCACAATGGGAAGCTTTTCGGTAATCAAACGATTGCGAACACTTTGAGCTATGTGTTGGAGTGTCGGAAAGGAAAAGGTTTTGAAGTCATTGGGGGATAGCTCCCCTGCCCAGGAGTCAAAAACTTGCAAGAGCTACAACGATTCACTCATTAATTCTTCTATGATGATAGTTATACAAAATACCTGAGCCCCAGCTTTGACCTGACCGACAAGGAAATCAATACAGACATCGGCGATTCTCGATAACAGTGTCTTAGATTCCTCTGGATATCTGAATAGCCATGATTTGGCCTTGTGAAACCCTTTACTGCCTCCCCCTTCGACCATGTACGCGAAAAGTGTCCATGGGGCACCACAAAAGCCGATCAAAGGAACTTCACCCTTGAGTTTCTTCCTCGTTAGGGTGATAGCTTCGAAGACATAACCTAACTCCTTGTTGACGTCAACAACGGATGATAATTTCTTGACATCCTCAGGTGTAACGAGAGGTTCAGGAAAATGCGGGCCTGGGTTCATCTGGACTTCCATCCCCATCGCCTGTGGGATAACAAGGATATCACTGAAGATGATTGCGGCATCTAGAAGACTTGCATAGCGTTCAATTGGTTGAAGAGTTACAGATGCCGCAAGTTCTGGTGTCCGACACACTTCAAAGAACTCATGCGACTCACGAACTTTCCTGAATTCTTTTCCAGCAAGAACCGACGCAAGAAGGGCATCAAAACTCTGGAGACAAATAAGGGTTCCAGACGACGATACCTGGTAAGTATCGTCCTGCTTGCCGCATCACCCAAACGGGCGCTCGTTGGACTGCCTCCCCTGTGACAAGGTCAGATTATCATGTAATATTGATATTGTAAAATTGCCTTACCTCGAGCGGCACGAAGTAAAAGATCATTTTTGAGAGGCGGGAAAGCTGTTGCCATTCAAAATCTCAAGTAACAGATTCTGGATATCTGATACACTGTTACTCGTGAAGGCATCGACGAGAGAAACCAATACGGACGGAAGAATATACTAAGAGGCTGGTTTCGTTATAAAGTAGAAACTAGACTGTAAGGATCGTGTTTCAATCAAGTAATCTAGGATCTTCTCACGGCTCGATAGCACACGACTGAATCACAGCTCTCTCCCTGGAGTGCTATATGAACGACCCAAACAAACTTGTTGACGAGTAAATGCTGGTTTCTATACCCAAGGAAATCAGGTAACATAATTCTCCAGGTTCAAGAAATCAGGTGAATTCGATCGCATACGGAGAGAACTATTCGCTGAATTTCAGGGCGACGTAAGTTGTACCCATGATTCAAGCAGTCACACTCTAAATTGCCTCTAGAAAGACCTCGTGTCGTTCAAATCGCGCATAGAAGATGTGGCTCGACAACGGCTAACCAATGACCACAATCTACTGTATATGCCCCGGGAATTCGTTCAACGAGAGTTGATGCAGGAATTGGAGAGGTCTGTCTGCTTATTCCCCTTGTGGTTATTTTTTTGGATTCAAACCCTGGAAGATTCCCAATTGTTGAGTGTTCAACGTCTCCAATGCTGAATGACCCCAAACTCTCTGCAAGAATCAATAGCTCCTTGGACAAACTGCTTGAGGATTGTGGCCTCCTGGTGAAAAGTGCGCTCTTTACACTCAAAATCGTCAATCTTTTCTCTGAGTAGCCGGACCAAGAAAGATTAAGAAGTGTATTACAGAGCGCCAAGGGGGATGAAGATTCACGTTCCGCCCCATTGGGAGAGGGAGTGCAACAACTACAAAACAAAACATGTGGGAATAACGCATCTGCAAATTCTGGAGGAACAGCACCACCAGCGTCAAAACAACGGCAAAAGAAGGAAAAAGACCCAGACAGTATGGGCGTAGACGAAGACAAAGACTAACATCCAGTGTAGGAAATAGAATTGTAAGCTAAATTACAAAATATCAATATTTGCTGGGGATCAGATATGGATATGCAAAACTATGGAGCACCTCATCCCACATTAGATACTTAACTCAGCTTCAACCAAAGAAATCACACTTGAATCTCGGGGCTTTATCGAACATTGGAACGGCTTGGGACGACTGGAATGTTGTCAAGCCAAAGGCATCGACCATGAAGCTTGATCTGACTTGCCTGATCGTTCCGGTTGAATATTCATGGACGGGCTCAACAATCACACCATCCACTACCAGTTTCTCTATGTCCAAGGCAGCTAATGAAATGGCACATAAAATAAACACTGAAGCATCGGCAAAGTGAACACCTAGGAAGGCATTAAAAAAATCGACAAAGAACGCGCTGCACATACCAGGGCACACCCTATATCAGAATCAATGTCGATCAACGCAATAGCGATGGCTCTATCCATGGAACTGACCTTCTTCCAAACCCGAAGCAGAGTTCTCGAGGATCCTGTTCGATAGCACCTCCGTCTGCAGAAGCAAGGAAACGTTCCGGTCGAAATTCTTCAGGTCTACTGTACACCCTGGGATCATGTGTGAATTTCCTACTAGGAGATTAGATAGGACCTTGAAGTTCCAGGAACTCGGTTACCATATATTCGGAATGATAAGAGTACCTTTCGGAATATAATAGCCCTCATGGACATCGTCCTGCGTGCTGCGATGAGGGACAGCTGAAGACTGTCAGTTATTTTTGTCACATGGGGCAAGTGGAACAGAAAGCAAACCTGCGGGAACGACAGTGTACCACCTGAAAACCTCTTTTACCAGTGCATTTATGTAGGGAAGAGACTCGCGATCTTCGAATGTTGGTAGCCGATCAGTGCCTACGACTTCGTCTAATTCCGCCCTTGCACGTTTTGCAACTTCGGGATGCAATGCCATGGCAAGGAAAAAAGAGTAAACAGCGGAGACAGTCTATCAGATCAAGGTTCAGAAACAGGTTGATCATCTATTTGACAGACTCACCGTATCGGAAGCTCCTGAGTATAGGCTTGCGGCGCTCCATCTGATGTCTAGTTCTTCTTGTTGGCTGAGCACCTTTCCACTCAAGAGTGCAGACGTGAAGGACGTTTGTGCCGTCCCCGCAGCCTGTCCAGAAAAGGTTAACTTCCTCGTTTGACACGACATTGAACAATTTTACCATTTGTTGTTTGACAAACTCAAATGGTTGACTGACCATATTGCACAAAGTCGATCTCCAGACAGCTGCCTTGTGACGGAAGCCCGCACCAGGAAACCAAAGGGGGACATGACGTACTGGATCCAAATTAGTTGATTCCTAAATTTATTAAATGGATCGACCCACGCGCTGGGACGAGATCTACGAGAAATCCTCCCGGAGCCGTCGCGAAGGAAAATTGCTCTGTTGCCTGATCTGCAAGTTGTACGAAGGGGTCCTTGGATTCTTGTACTTCATATCCATATGTGATGCGTAAAATGGTGGCTCCGACAGCTCTAAAAGCGATTGCGTGAGTATGGAGCAACAGCAGAACTACGGGGATCTAAGCATGCCTCCTGATGTGCATAGCTAGATTGTCAGGGTCATTGAACACACGGCGAAGGAACCGTAAACCTTCTGCTTCTTCGACAGAGTTAAATTGCTTCATTGCAGCCGCACTTCCTATAAGCTTATAGAAGAGGCGCCTGTAGCGACGGAAACGGTCGCCATAGGGGAGAAGGACTAGGGTGTCTTTCCAGCCCACAAGCTCACCGGCCATCTGAAGTGTTGGCCGATCTGAGTATATAGCGCTTTTCTTGTCTAGCATGTCAGTTGCTACCTGAGCCGAATTGATGATGACGAGTGGCTGTCCCAGCACGGTGACAGAACATATATCACCTTTCCAGTTTGACTGTGAGGACATCTATCGGTTGTCAGAAAGATGAGTTAGCTACCGTATTTTTCGCCCCATTTAGCGAAGGTTAGCCATTCCTTTGAAGTAGGCATGTCAAGAATGTTGCCGACCAGAGGTAGACCTGTGGGGCCAGGTGGGAGGGAGAGCGAAGAACCCTTGTGGAATAGTGAGCGAAGGACAAACAGGCCCACAAGAGCAAGAATGAAATATAGAAACATTAAAGAACCGAGCGACATGGTGTAGGTGGAAAGAGAGGAAGGGAGTGCCTGTAAGGTATGTCGGTGCAGGCTTGTACCTGGTGCTTTTAAGCCTCAGAGAACCTCAAGCTTAGAATCAATCCCGAAAAGGTACTTTGCACTTCTTCTTGATCCTTGTCGCACCGTCGTCGAAGTCCGCGGTAAAATATCGACGTATGCCATCTCAAGCTATAGACACCACCACGAGGCAACGACAGATATCAAATCATCGGACAGAATCTGTGGACAGTCTGTTCAGAAATGGCATCGCAATGACCCACGAAATCTATAAGCATGAGCCAGGGACACTAGCTATCCTCGATGTGATGTACATAAGATCATGAAAGCAGACGACGTGAGATGCATGGCGAATCTGATTACTTGACAACTCCACCAATAAACGAGATCATTGAGTATCAATAAGAGTGTTACTTGGTTGCACAGAGAAGATTCAGCGCGCGGTGCTGTCAGTAAACGAGGATCGCAAGGTTAGAATGTCCAGTGGTTGAATCTCGAGTTCACTCAACTCTTTTGATAGGGAAGCTGACGACGAGTTCAGAAGGTCCGCCACTTGCGCATCGCCTAGGTGTTGACTAAGGAGTTCCTATCGTTCCCCAGAATTATGTATCCAAGAATCCCAGATGCAACCACATCTAGTGAAGTGAGATACACGATGTTTGTTCAGCATCAATTCCGGACCGATCTTATATCTTTTATTCATGGATGCCCTGGAACTGAGCCAAACCAAGTTCCCTAAGTACATAGATATGATAGTATGTGTCTCGAGAATGTCAGAGATGCGCAATACAAGAGCACTTTCATGGAGCGTAGTATTTTAACTGATGCTAGGACACCGCCTACCCCGAAAGAAGCGGAGATCTAAGACATGTCCAGCTACGACAAGGAGCATGTCATCCTAGAAGGGATTTTCGCCGGCGGTAGGCTGCAGTCTTCGTCACTGACGAAGCCACTTTGAACAGCGGTAGCATTCACCTGCTCACCTCAAAGCCTGGAACGCGGTGATCTCTGGATGGCTCTTGGGTTGCATCAATCTTGATCGAAATATTGGTAGACCGCTATTTTCGGCGTCAATAAAGACCAGCGACCAAGCGAGCGCAACCTTACCATTAAAGTGGATGTGTTGAGGGTCGGTCGACAAGGTTTTGCCGCTGTCTGAAGCGAGAACGAAAGCTCATCACTATCTTCTCCCAAACCTCTGATAGTGATGCGTGCGTTCAGCGTGGCTAAGACAGAATTGCTATACACTAAACATTTATTAGTGCCCAGTTGTTCAGGGGGGGGATCGCCCTACGTTTTCCCAGGCTGAAGTAGAACGCAACGTAAATGAGTGTATCCCCCCAAACAAGAATCTGAAAGAATCGTTTGTCATCGACATTCCTCTAGAGGAAGATAGCCCAACTCACGGATACAAGTGATGCAATTGCACAAATGCTGGTCAAAACTCCGGTGCTAACAGTAAATACAATCTATATCTTATGAGCTTCTTCTTGCCATAATAGGAAAAACCTACAAGCCAAGTTATCATCGTATCGGACCTATAAAAAGCGGTGGAGGAGTCAATCAGTCACTCAGTGGACTACAGCCAAATAATCAACCTCTTGAAGCCTGTTCGTGATCGCTGGAGGAAATAAAAGAGAGAAGCAGCAATGAGAACATCCGGCAATACAGCCAGAATGTTAACAGTCATCGAAAGCCCCTATTGGTCAATAAGTGTCTACGAGATAATGGAGGAGTTAATATGGAGAGCCTGCCTTACTTTGAGGACCTTCAGCTCTTCCCAGCTGTTCAACCGGATACTGCAGTTATAAACAATTTCAGTGTGTATCGCATAGGAAAGTATAACTCATGCTCACGCTTTGGCCGTAAAGGCTGCACCAGGCAATTAGTATCGGAGTGGTATGTATATGAGGGATCAACTTTACCAACAGAACAGCCTGTTGGCAAGTATCATCAACCAATCGTTGTGATTATCACTTAACGCACGTACCAAACTCGGCGACAACCATACAGGCCTAGATGATCAGTAGAGCACTCATTTTTCGGTTAATCACACTTACGATTATTCCGGTTATGAAAATGCTGTTGCCGCTTACTATTGAAAGTGTGAACAATCATTTGACAGCTGTCAGATTATCAAACTTACATCTCCAGACTCGCAATGTCAAGAAACTTGGATCATGTCAGACGATATTAGTTGACTGTAAGCAAGCAAACGCACCTTTGAACTAGAAACCCGACAAGACCCTGGCGAAAGTAAACAAAATGTCGTACAAAAAATTGGAAAACTCACATTGAAAAGAACTTCCACCTACGAGGATTAGTTTCAGATGACAGACATGATAAGGATAGTACTCGCGATGACGCTCCTGAAATAAGACTGAGCACGAATTTAGGATCCAACAAAGCCGAGTGATCACTCACCAGACCATACGAGTGAGGGTTATTGGATTGTTGAAATTTGTTATGACATAATAATAGACTGTTTTCTGCGTCAATGCTCCGGGCTGCTCTGGAGACATCCCAGGGAACGAACCTGTGTGGCATATCAAGCACTGGTGTATTGTATCGAAGATCCAGACCAAAGCAACCTGAGTCTTCACCATTAGCATTTCAACAGAGAAAATACGCAGCAGTGACGCACAAGTCCTTTAATATACCAGACGTCCTTCACTCAAGTGAGTATATAAGACAGCTCGATTGGAGCGGTCCTTGCCTTGGGATATCTAGTAGCATAATAGAGCGTTTGAACACATGATACTGTACGAAATGTTTAGACTGAGTCCACGGTGGAGACAGTATCGTACCGCCATATAACCTAGACCATCAGTATGTTTGGTGAACCTGACAAGAAAAAAAGTAAACCTCTCACATTGCAGCACAAATAATGCCAATGAAGGCTGCCCCCATACTGATTTATACTATATGAGGCAGTAATAAATACCAGAAAGGGTGAGGCATACGTGTTATCAATTTTCAAGATCTGTTCGCCGGAAGACATCCTTGGAGCGAGGTATGCGACAAGACACAAGCGAGAAAGAGTTGATGTCTACCTGCCTGTATACACTCTTCCAGGGTACTTTAAGAAAGGAAGGGCGAGGCCCAGACGAGCCCGAGAAGTTCTTTCACGAGTTCCAATCCGCTCCAATCCGCTATGGCACGATCAGAGAGTTCAGAAACTCCTTGATTTGACCACTCCGTGAAGCGATAAATTCATCTTTCCAGACCAGGAGAAAATGAGCATACGAGAACCGCAGAATACGCAGTCGGGAGGGTGTTGTCGGATACATTCCAGCCAAACCTTAATCCAGGAAAAGTGATCAGTTTCCTGTGCGAAGACTCCAACAACACGTAATGATCTTGGAGTTGAGGCAGTTGAGGTGCTTAGCTTCTGCCTAGAATTTCTGGGTGGCTTTGAAAGGAAAGGAAATCACTGGAATTGGCAGATAATTGGCAGATGCACCGGGCGATATGAACATCTCAAGACCAGATTTGCAAAGTTTGTCTAGACACCCTTCTTTTCCTTTTACATACTTAGTGACGCATTCTAGATTCGGGGAATATGCTCGCGGAGGGACGACCTTGATCAATCCATGGTCGGTAAGCGCGCTGAAGTTTGTTTGGTACTTTGGCTGGTCCCACGGCAAGTATCACAGGCTTTGTGGAGTCTTAGTGTGAATTGCTTGGTATACAGTCTTGTGACAGACTTTGAACTCTCCCAGGTCATGAACAAAGGTCAAATTTGCCTGCTAAATATTTACAAGCTCTGGGAAACTCGGCGGAATGACCAACTGGTCGTTGGCAACGACCTGATCGCATGAATCCAGAGCTTTACGGTTGGAGAGTTTCGAAACCATGATTCTGCCGCGTTACCATTACGTGATGTCCCAGTTACCCTTGTATATCATGCAGTTGCCACGGGATATGAGAATCCACCAGAGATTGTTACGTGATAGTTCTGAGCTGGTAACAATAATTTTCTGGTGATTGTAAATAAGATATCAATAAGATATCAGACTAATACTATCATAGAGTTCTAGGTCCAGTGATTGGAACAAAGGATATATAGTCTGAGGTACAATTGTCTCATCTGTCCTTATATGTTAACTATGATGTGTTAGAAGTAATTTTCACTTAGTCAGTGTTGGAAGAAACAGAGTGCACAACAGCATGGTGCAGTGTAGACAACTGGCAACCACTTACCTGTGGTGTATACTTCAATGGAGAGCTGAGAGAGAGTAACAACGAAAGACAAGTAGTATTGGTAGGAGGTCAACTGTTACAATTGATCCCTCATGTCTAACACATTGCTGCAGCATGGACTATAGGGTTGAGGGTTGTTTCTTCTATGATGCAATGATTGGCTATGCTGTAGTTGTCTCAGTCAGCACCTCATACAGTAGACATTGTTTCTCTTTTCCTCATGTTCTATGATGTCATTTACATATGGTTACCACACACTAAACACATTGTCAATAGGTATATATAGTTGTAGATACAGTCCTGTATCTTTATGCTTTACCAATTGACTCTCTTACATTCTTAACTCAAGTCTTTGCCTAAGTTACAACCTGAGCCAAGTCTAAGGTTGTAACATCAACCTATATGTAAATTTTTACATCTACTACCTAATCAGGACTACTGATCATAGGCTATACATGCAACAGTCAGTATATCAGGTTTGTTAGATATGGTTTACCTTTTGGTAACTGAGATCTGTAGCAGACTCTCAGAAGATGGATGAGTAGTATACTTATCTGGAATGCCACAGAATGCAGATATCAAATGATCTTTAGCTTCAGCTTATGTACTGTGTCTCTACCTGTTGCACTAGTTGCATGTTTCAGAGGTCATACTTAGGAAGTTGGAGTGGGTTATTCCATCAGAAGAGTGGAGAGGTATGTTATTGTTAACACCAGTTAGTTTTAGTTGATTTCAGAATGAGGTTTATAGTGTAACTATTAGGCCTATATACTAAGTACTCTGCTTAAGACATGTTAAGATGACTAGTGGTATCTGTATAGTTTTGCAGACTTTTACAACCTCTAGGAAATTTTAAGTATATTATTAGCTAACTAAGTACAAGTGGTGCTTATCTTCAAAGAGAACAAAATAAGAACTTCTGAGGGTAACAACTATTCTATACTTCTAGAATACATTCCAATCTGGCAGAACAGTACTGACATAACCAAGGAATGATAACAATTGGATAGTCAGGAATACTAATAGAAGTATCAGAAAGATTTATTAGAAAAGGAAAAAAAGCTTGTAGTAGTAACAATCAAAGTAGAGCAGTTTTATATGAGGTTTGTGTTACAATCACAAGACCTTAGAGTTGGTCAAGTAAAAGAACCTTGTATTGGGTTAACACAAGAAAACTCGATAGAGAACTCTATACAAGATTGTCTACCTTATATACTAATACCTAATGGTCTATGTGAGCTATTTCTAGCCTACCCTAAATGACCATGTGTATGCCTTAAGGTCAACATTGTTATGAACTTAAATCCTTAGAGTTGGATAAAAGCACAACTCTTATATTAGAGTTAATACAAGAGAACTCGATAGAGATCTCTTTACAAACTAATCTATCTTATATACTACCAACTATGGTCCGTGCTCACTACTGTGCACCCTACCCTAAATGACCATGTGTAGAACATGAGGTCAACATATGTTATTCATGTTGTATGACATCATTTGTTCTAGAACCTTCTACTCTGTTCTTCTAAGTCTCGTAATCAATATTATGACCACACCATCTGATTGTGACTGATGTGACAGTATAACTAATCACTTCTAACCCTAACCCTAGTTGTTCTAAAATAGAAAATAGAAAAATAAAAAGAAAAAGAAAAATTAAACTGAAAAATGAAGTCTACTTTCAACAATCTTGATAAACATGT
>Ga0157368_1000044_pt1 | contig 52603 bp, 57 predicted proteins | sample AttbisABBM3_FD_113146 | JGI IMG/M metagenome (GOLD analysis project Ga0157368, IMG submission 113146) | Fungus gardens microbial communities from leaf cutter ant in Botucatu, State of São Paulo, Brazil - Atta bisphaerica ABBM3 | ecosystem: Host-associated > Fungi > Mycelium > Unclassified ... | reverse complement strand
CATTTTCTGTCCATCGTCGTAGCTATGTCAGACATGGACGTGTTTGCTGCCATGGGGATTAATGGATTCGGAAAGGCCCCAAAGAAGCGGCAACTGGATCCCCACCGCTTTGACAAGAACAAACGAGAAGAAGTGTGTATTTGATTTTGTCTGAGCTCTGGACACTCACATGCAAGAAAAACTTCTCAGACAGCGAAGGAGGCTTCAACGACTCCAAATTCAGCTGTCGCAGGACCTTCAAGGACACAGGACGGCACTCAATCTGCGAAAGTGTCGGCTAATAACTCGGACGGCAACGACCTTGGACCTCCGCCACCACCACAGGCAGATGATAATGTGGTACAAGATGAACCAGAGTATGATCCTTCGGAATTTGAAGAGGATGAAGATGAGGCATCGCAGTTCCCTATATCTCACGAGGTTGTCCTCAAGGATCACACCAAAGTTGTTTCGGCGCTTGCTTTGGATCCATCTGGTGCGCGTGTAGTGTCAGGTTCGCATGATTATGACTGTAAGCTTTGGGATTTTGGTGGGATGGACATGCGCTGTAAGCCCTTCAAGAGTTGGGAACCTGCAGGCTCATATCACGTGTGCCTCAACAAACTTTCGTCTTATGGTCCAGCTGCTGATATCATATCATATCGCAGATACATGATCTGAAGTTCTCAAATGACGGCCGGCAGTTCTTGTGTATCTCGGGAACGATCCAGGCGAAACTATTCGACAGAGACGGAGAGGAGCAGTGCGTATTGGTGGGCCCAATGGGTGCTTCATCTTAACTCATGTCTTCAGAGCTACCTATATCAAGGGAGACCCTTACATCAGAGACATGAAAAACACATCGTAGGTCTCGTTTGTTTCATTTGTGTGAACTAGATTCACAGTGATGGTTTCGTCTTAGCGGTCATGTTAGCGAGCTCACCACTTGCACTTGGCATCCCAAGGATAGTCAGACCTTTATGACTTCCTCCGCGGACTCGACAATCCGGTGCGCAAACTGTAGATTCTGGGGCAGGCTGCGAGACTAACAACATGTAGGATATGGGACGTTGAGAATAAGCGCAAGCAGAAGACGGTGATTGTAGTAAAATCCAGAGAGCGGGGAGCACGGACGAAGGTGTTAGCTTGCGGGTATTCTCCTGATGGTAATGTTATTGGCGGAGGTATGCCGTTACACACTCGGAGTTACTTTGTTTGGCTTATTTTCATTGCTGCAAAAGCTTGCCTTGATGGAGCTTTACACATGTGGCAGTCTAACTCCAATTTTGCGCGCCCCAATTTGACGATAGAAGGTGCACATACGAAGAATTCTGAGGCAGGCTCACTAGTCTTCTCTATTGATGGTAGGACGGTCCTTACAAGAGGTGGTGATGATACCGTCAAAAGTAGGTAGAGGTGTTGATGGCTGCGGGTGGTATGAGTACTCAACGGCTTTCTCGGGCAGTCTGGGATCTACGCGCGTTCAAGAAGCCCGTAGCGGTGCGGAATGATACCCCAACGTTGTATCCGAACACGAATGCTGTCTTTAGCCCAGATGACAAGTATGTGATCACCGGTGCAGGTGCTACGGCCAAGAGTGGACGTGGCAAGCTGTTGTTCCTTGAGAAAGACAACCTAGAAGTCGTGAAAATGTTGGAAGTTGGCGCGACGCCTGTCAGGGTGCTCTGGCATTCCAAGATCAATCAAGTGAGTGATATGATACATTTTCAGCTGTTGTTCACGGTGGTTAGATTGTGACGGGTCTCTCAAATGGCGAAATATGCGTGCTGTATTCGCCAGAGACGTCCCTCAACGGTGCCAAGTTATTGTTCAACAAAGGGCCACCTAGAAAGGTTACTGTGGAGGACATGTCGGATGCCGTGACTGCACCGCATATCATTACACCACACGCATTGCCGATGTTCCGCGACCTGGATCCAGGGCACGGCACGAAGCGTAAACGTGAGAAGGACAGGATGGATCCCAGGAAGAGCAGAAGGCCAGAGTTACCAGTCACTGGGCCTGGAAAGGGGGGGCGAGTGGGAGCGAGTGCTACCCAGCACGTCGTTCAGAACTTGGTCAGAGACACGATGCGAGACGAAGATGTGAGTGTCTCTCTCTGCTGTCATAGTGACCGAACTGCTGTTCTGATTATAGCGTCTACTACTACTAATGACTGTGATCATTTCTTGATCTAATGACATATTAGCCACGTGAAGCACTGCTCAAGTATGCGGACAAAGCCGACAATGATCCATTGTGGACCAAAGGTGAGCTTTGCATTATCAAGTCGGTGCTCCCGAGAGCGTACTGGTGCCGAGCCGAGCCGAGTGTCGGCAGAGCACATGCCGAGATGTTGTGTGATGTTTGGAGAATGATGGCTGACGTGGCCCCGAAACCTTGTTTTTTTCAGCCTGGAAAACAAATCAACCCAAGCCTGTGTTCGCAGAGGAAGATGCGGGTGACAAGGAGGACGAGTAGGATGCATGTCAGTGTGCAGGATACTGCCGCAGGATGCGTGTGGCCGAGCAGAGAGGAGACCAAGTCGTTACTGGTTTTGGGATGGCCCCTGCGCGGGAGATCTGAACCTTAAATTTTCGAGGACTATAAAGAGCTAGCCACCTCCATTCTCCCTAACCCCCAAAAAATCTTCTTGCCTTCCTCTGTCACACTGTGACCGTCACATTTCCAATTATGAGTCATGAGCACCCTGGTCACATCGACCCCAGCGACTGTGCAAAACTACTCAACGGCCATGTCCAGTCGCCTCCTGCAGACTATCCTGAAACGCCTGTTGAGAATCCTGCTGACCTCGATGTTAAGATTCATGCCGACGACACTGGCATGCTCACTCAGCAGCCCATAGCATCCCTTGAGGACGACGCGTCGACCGTCGCGCAGTTAGGTATTCCGAGTGACCCAGGTCTTTTTTTCTTCTATTGCCGCTGAATCTTATCAAATTTTTCACCCATCATATGTGTAGACGTCATTCCCGTCCACTCTCCGAATGGCATTCCTGGCGATCTTGACGACGTCAAGATGGAGGAGCAGCGGCAGTCCACACCCAACGGCGTCTGTCACGATGCTGACGTTCACATGGAAGATGCACATGCTGTCCCTGCTGAACAATCTAGTAACGCTCTCAGTGTTTCATCCCCACCACGCCCAGAATCGCAGGTAGGCGACGTGGAGCTTCAGCCACCCCCTGCGAAGCGACCGAGAGTGCATTCAGATGTAGACAGGGCATCTTTCACTCAAAATGTGAGTTGTTTTCTCGTCTCTTGTACGCTGTAATAGGAGTGCTCATCTTTTGCCACTCGCCTATCTCAAAGTCAGCAACTCCGCCTCCAGCCTCTGCTGCCCCGAGTCCTCCGCCTCCCCTCAGTGCTACCACTGTCACTGATTCTATCCCTCCTTCATCCGCGCTACCTCCTTCACCTGCGACAGTTTCTGGCCCCTCTACTCTCTCTGGGGCTCAGCTGCGCTATGCCCAATCGACTATCCGCAGTTTAAAAAGACTTAAGGATGCAGCTCCTTTCGTACGGCCCGTCGACCCTGTCGCGCTTAATGTCCCCAACTATTTTGACGTTATTACAACTCCGATGGATTTTTCCACTATTGAACGCAAGCTCGCGAGCTCCAATCCTCAAAAACCAGATCCCAATCCGGAAAACCCTCGCTATAATAGTGCTGCAGAATTCGTCATCGATTTCTGTTTGATCATCGAGAACAGTGAAAAATTCAATGGCGCTGAACACCCCGTCACAGCCATGGGGAAGCGTGTCAAGGCGATCTTTGACAAGCAAATGAAACAAATGCCTGCTCCAGCTCCTCCGCCAGAAGTAGGTAGGCACCCTTATCCCAATCATCGCTAGCTCAGTTATTACAGGTGAAGCAACCTCCCCCCCCTAAAAAGGCTTCTCCGCCTGCCCCTCCTCGTACTATCTCTGCCCCTCTAAAGCAACAGAAGGCGCCTCCTGCTAGACGGCTCTCGACAACGGTCCCTGTTATTCGCCGCAATGAGAATGAGGCGGTTGGTCGGCCGAAGCGCGAAATTCACCCTCCTCCGCCCAAGGATCTTCCATACTCAGACGCTCCCAAAAAACAACGCAAGGTCAAGCGGGTTAAGGATGATGGAACAGCGGAGCAGCTCAAATTCTGTGGCAAGATTCTCTTGGACCTGCATCGAAAACAGTATCATTCATCCGCATATCCGTTCTACGAGCCTGTTGGTAGGTGCCTTTTCTGTTGATCCATCTTCAAGTAATCATTGCATCATTGATAGATTGGGTCAGGATGGGATTGCCAACGTATCCCAAGGTTGTTAAAAGGCCAATGGACCTCTCTACGATGCGCAAGAAACTTGATAGTGGCGAATACGCGGCAGCCAAGGACTTTTACAATGATTTCAAACTGATGATTAAAAACTGCCACGCTTTCAATCCCCAAGGGACTCCTGTCCAAATAGCTGGTGCAGAACTGCAACGGCTCTTCGAGGACAAGTGGAAGAACCTGCCACCTCTACATGAAATCAGTGAAAGTGAGGATGGCGAAGACAGCGAAGACGAGGAGACTCGGCTACGTAAGTCGTATTTTGTAAAAAAAGATCCGCACACTTAATCTATAATATTAGGACAAATCACTGAAATCGAGCAACAAATAGAAGCACTTCACGGCCAATTAGCTGCGCTCAAGAGCAAACCCGCAAAAAGGAAGAAGGATCGCCGTGAAAAGGTGCCTGTAGCTTCAACTTCCAAGGCTCCTCCCAAGCACTCCAAACCTCAACATACGAAGAAGAAAATCAAGAAGCCCATTGCTGATGATGACGTGTTGACTTTCGAGCAGAAGAAGGACCTGAGCGAGTCTATCAGCAAACTTGATGGAGCAAAACTTGAAAAAGTTATTCAGATCATACATGAAGGAGTTCCTGAAATTCGCGATGTAAGTATCATGTCATTACATTGTTGTTGTATTCCTCGAATTTGGATCTCACAATCATCACACTTGTTACAGAGCACGGAAGAAATCGAGTTGGAAATTGACACACTCCCAGCACCAGTTTTGATAAAGCTTTATAATTTCGTAATTCGTCCCACGCGTACGCAATCCACGAAGCGGAATCGCACGGGCAAGGGTACGGGTACTGGCGGACTTAAACGGAAGAGCATGGATGAGGATGTGGAAGCCGAGAAGATTCGGCAACTTGAGCAGCGTATGGCTTTGTTTGATCAGCCATTAAACAGCACACAAACGCCGGCGACACGGAATGTTGAGAGTGATCATTCATCTGACTCTAGCGATTCGGAGAGCTCGGGCAGTGATTCGGAATAGGTGATTGATTATCCAGCATTCAGGGTTCAGGGTTTGTTTTCTCTCTTGTCAGCGTTGTTTATTGCGATCTGTATATTCTTTCATTCAACAAATGGACCCTTCCTCACATACAGCTGCACCCGTCTCCGTCACTCACCCTTCCCCCGCTTTTCCCCTCTTGGGCCGCCCAACTTTCAGTGCACCTCTCCTGTGACCGCTATTTTATTTTGTCTTGGGATGGCAAGTAGTCGGCAACAACTTGTCATAGGTTTTCACCATACATAATTTACCCATAACATGCTTCTCCTTCAGGATTGACAGATCAGTCCAATCCTAACTCTTCTCTTAAAGTTTGTTAGTCTTAGTTACTTAATTGGATGTAGACCCAATTTTGATCTATGATAGTGTAACATTTGTACATTGCAATGGTTTGATTTGATGTGGTGTGCTTCACATTGAATACACACCACATCAAAGCTTCCTTGAGAGTCAGTGGTACATGGGCACCATTACATTATGGAGAGAACGAACAAGAATCAGATGGACTAGTGGAACCATGGAACAGTAGACAACCACCTCGTGATCCAACTATTTGCGGTTGAGGTTCTTGCTTGGGTTCTTAGCTTGAAACTTCTTCCAGCCAGAACGTTCAAGTTCAGCAGACGAAGTACTGGACTTGGTGGTGGTGGTGGTGGTGAGTGTTTGCGACGGGGCAGAAATAGGCACAACATGGGAATTCGATGAGGTGGATTGGGTTGAAATAACAGCCCCAAAGTTATCAGGAGATTGAAGCGGAGAACGCAGACCGGGAGGAGAACCCAGAGGGAGAGGGGTAGAAGTTGGAGTCGTCATCATAGAGGAGATAGACGACCATCCACCTCTTGTGCCGCCTATCAGTGACTGCGAAGGTGAGAAATCAGATGATGGCGGCAGAGATACTGGGTCTAAATTCGTTATCGGTGTGATAGGAATAGCAGCAGCAGCAGCAGAGATTGTCTCTAGGCGCGAGAATTGATCGGTTGTCATCGTACCCGTGTCAAGAGATGTCCAGCCTCCTGCTCTAAATGAGGGTGCATGATGGAGCGATGAAAGAGATGATTTCGAGGTGGTCACAGATGACGATAACGGTGCAGTGGCCAGAACCGGAGCCCGACCGGACGAAGAGTTTGATTGCGGTGACGGTGGAAGTTGACCGGAGAAAGATGAACCGACAGTTGTCCAGCCCGATTTTTTGAACGCAGGAGCAGGAGCAGGAGCAGAAGTGGATGGAGTAGAGATGCTATCAGTTGAGGGCCAACCTCCTTTCTTCTGAGAGGAATCAGGTTCAACATCCATTGTTGAAGCTGTGTCAGAAGCGGCTGCTGTAGATGCCAGTACTGTGGGTGTGGAATCCATCTGCAGGCCTTTAGACATCTTGATTCCCGCTGCAGCAGCAATCTTGCGCAATTCACGTTCCTCGCGTTTTCGTTCTTTTTCCTTTCGCTTGTCGATCTCTTCTTGCGGCTTGATTCGTGCATTGGCTTGCATATCTTTAAATCTCGCCTTGTGGTGATGCGCGTAAGAGTTTGTATGTTCATCAAACTGCGCAACGGTTTGGAATTGCTTATCGCAGAGTGAACAGTAGAATGCGCGGAGGGTATTTGTTATCTCATCCTGGACGGCTGCTCTGCGAGCTACTGCATCCTGATTTGATTTTTGTATGAACGATGATCAAAAACGGAGCATCACGATTGTGGATATTCTCTCACCTCACGAGCTCTGCGTTGATCTTCTGTCTCCTGGATTTGACGCTCGGAGTCAAGTGTACGGCGTGTAGAAACGGCTTCCACAGCCATGGTGCCCTCTTGCGTTGCTCTGCCTATTCCGAGGGTGTCTTGTTTAATTTCAAACGAGATAGGGTCAACACGACCTGGGAACGCAATGACAAATTAAAACAGTAAGGAGGAACGGAACAAACCATCCCCAGAAAGACCTAATGAGTGTCCTTCAGACCAGCCCATCTTTGCCAACAAGGCAAAGCCTTTGTTAGAGGGCTTAATTTTGGTATCAACCGTGACAGGCTCCAGTATTGGTTTTGATATGAATTCATCGTACTTGGAGACAGTATCTTCGTGGTCAACATCCATGGCCTCGTTCGCGGGGGACGACGAGCGAGAGAAGTCATAATATTCCTCATCTTCAACCACATCGTCCTCTTGTCTCTTGCGCTGGGGATGGAAAGAGTGTAGAAGGAAGGGCAGTACAACATACAAACAGAGGAGAGAATAATACCGGGTAGAGTACCTTTACACTAAGGATTGACTCGGCCTGCAGAGTCATCTGAGTAACATTCCAGCGAGCTGTTGAGCTCTCTGACATATGGTGCAAGAGAGTGAAGACGCGTTGCACGTGATCTAGCCCAACGCACTATCAAGAAGAGTCACACTTTGTTTCGTCCCATGAGTTCGGATGGTTACTTTATCGATGATTTCGACGATACTGCTTTTGCGCAGCTCGATGCCATAGAGACTGCTTATGCCAGTCAAGTCACTCCGTTGAATCCAGTGGCATCGACAACGGCGTCGAAACATAATGCCTCTGTGCACAAAGAGGACTCATTTTACGACTTGACCTTGGACTTGGACGACGAAGACTTTGACAAGTTGGATGCTATCGAGGAATTGTATACTGGGAAGACCCGTCCAGTCGGTCCTACTCGACAAACGACGCTGTTCGGCAACGTACTACCGAACAATACACAAAGAAACAGGCCGCCGTGCAGTCAGGGTCCTCAGCGAATTATTTCAACACCTCGGAACTCCAAGGAGAAGAAGACAAAGATATGGGACCAGACGGCGTTCGCAAAGAGCGGGAAGAAGAAGGGAAAGGGAAGATTATATGAAGAGGAAGAAGAGGAAGAGAAAGTCGAGTTTGAGCAGTTTCCTGCCCCATTCATACCTCCTGGTGAGTATCTTGCCGTATTTTAGGTGATAATTACGCTCAACTAGTTCCGTAGATGAGTGAGTTCAGCTTATTGTCGAATGGCCTTCCCAAAGTTGATCTCTCTCGCGCTTACAATTTAGGCCAGTGAGTAGCTAGTTTTGAAATAAGTTGATTAATCATGAACTCAAGATTTTTTAGCCTCCACCAATGAAGCTGAAACCTGATCTACTCGAAACAAAGCACTGGTTTTATCCTCTCAACAAACCCAAGCGCGATTACCAATATAATATCGTGAAAAATTCCTTATTCGAGAACACCATTATTTCAGTGCCGACAGGTTTAGGGAAGACATTTATTGCGGGAGTAATCATGTTAAACTGTCCGTCTCAGGAGCTTGAGGTGCATTAAATGCTGATTTGCGTTACAAAGACTATAGGTGGTTCCCCGAGGGGAAGGTAGTTTTCGTAGCACCTACAAAGCCGTTAGTGAGTCAACAGATTGAGGCCTCACATAATGCTTGTGGCATCCCTGGTACCGATGCCGCTGAGATGACCGGTGAGACCTACAGGACAAAGCGGGAGCGACTGGTAAATATTCTTTTCTTCATCATCGACCATCGCTTACTTTTGACCCCAGTGGCGAGAGAAGAGAGTTTTCTACATGACTCCTCAGACTCTCATGAATGATCTTGCTACACGAAACTGTGATGCTATGGACATTATTCTTCTCGTAGTTGGTATGGAAACTTGGTTCCGCTTGATCACTCCAGTCTAAGATCTTTGCAGACGAAGCACATAAGGCTACAGGGGACTACGCATACAATCAGATTGTCCGTTGGATGATGGCGAAGAATCCTCACTTCCGACTTATTGCACTGACAGCTACACCAGGCAGCAACCCCGCGGCAGTTCAGAACCTCGTTGATGGATTGCATATCAGTCATATCGAGATTCGAGATGAGAACAGCATTGATCTTAGACCGTATCTTCACAAGAAGGTTTGCAAATCCCCCCACTTATTTCCATATTCTGGATTCACAAATCCGCATAGAAAATAGAGCAACACTGCATCAGGATGTCGAAGGAGATCATCCCCCTCAGAGATTCTCTTGCTGAACTTATGGATGTGAGTCGAGTTCTTTTCTTGACGTCTTCTCACTTGACCCCTCAGTCCAGACATACCTCAAACCACTCAAATCTAAAGGGATAATGTGGCCTGAACAGCAGGCGATCAAACTTCATCCATATACAGCCCGTGGCAAGATACCCAACCTTGAACCTAGTCAGAGGGGATACATCGGACAGTTGAACATGCTGGGTAATCTGGCGCAAGTAATGGGGTATTTGGTGAGTTTTTCTCCCCCGAATGAGAAGAATCCCATTTTATTTTTCTCGGTTTGGATTAGTTGGAAGGCACCATTGGCATGGCTTACTCCTGTCTCAAAGAAGTATCCGAAAAAGATGCTGACGATGGTGCTACCAAGAATCAACAAGCGCAGAGCAAGAAGCTGCGTGAGAGCGAGTTGTTCAAGAAAACTATCGCTGCTTTCGAGGCGTGTAAAATGACACCTAGTGGCCCTTTTCCACGACATCCCAAGCTAGACATGGCAATAGAAATTTTGGTCAGCTACCTCATTCAGCAGCGATCTGATAGCGATAATGAAGGTATCGAAGGCAGCCCCAACAAATCCAAAGCGATGGTGTTCGTCACTCACCGGGAAGCTGTTGATGAGCTGGTGGGAGCATTTGACACGAAGCAACCAATTATCCGTCCGTCGATGTTTATCGGACAGGGAATGGACAAGCATGGGAAGAAGGGGCAATCACAGAAGGAGCAACTTGAGGTATAGCACTACCGGATTTTCATATACACACTGACGGATCTGGTACAGGTCATCCAGAAATTCCAGCGCGGAGAATTTAACGTACTTGTGGCAACCTGTATTGGTGAAGAAGGTTTAGATATCGGAGAAGTCGACCTGATTATATGTTACGATGCTCAGAAGACACCGATTCGTATGGTAAGTTTAGCATGCAGCATTTTCGGGGTCAATTTTGAGAAGGCTCTTAGCTTCAGCGTTTTGGCCGTACCGGACGAATGCGTGCTGGTTGTGTTCATTTACTTCTTGCTGAAGATAGAGAAGAGTTCAACCTCGACAAGGCCCAAGCCTCTTATCGGGAAGTTCAGAAAGCCATCTATCGCGCACACGACCTAGAATTTTATGCCGACGTTGAACGCCTTCTCCCTGATCATGTCAAACCTGCACCATTAGAAAGGGTGATGGAGATCAAGCCTTATGTCCGTGAGGAGCGAGGCAGAGGCAAGCGGTCGCCCAAAGCTGCAACTGGCACCAAACGCAAACGCAACGACGACCTGATGAGAAATATTCCCTCGGGAGCGAGTACAGGTTTTGTGAGTGTTGCGGAACTCATTGTGAAGAGGTCTAAAAAAAGGAGAGTGCTGGATGATAAGACACTGGAAGAGGAGGGCGAAGATGATGATTTGGATAGGGAACTCGACGCCGGATTTCATAGTGGGTTTGGAGCAAAGCGGTCACAATCATTCCCTTCTACAGCTGCGCAATCTGACCACTGGGATGGGGAGAATGTTAAGAAACCGAAGGGAAAAGGGAAGGTGAAGAAAGCGACCACTAAAAACACTACAAAATCCGAGGCTAAAGCCGAACAAGAGAAGGACAAATCGAGTTGGGAATCGGAAGAAGAAGGAGCGGAAACAAAGAGGAAAACAAAGAGAAAGATTAAATCCAAAGTCAAAGAGTCTTCCTTGACACTCTCACAACAAGGCAGGGACGATTCAATCGATCGAGAACTCAGTGAGGATTTACTGAGAACAGTCAAGGAGAGGATGTTGTCACTTTCACCTTCTCGATTATCTCCGCGTCGCTCTACGTCAAAATGTGTCAAGAAAACATTGAGCCCTTTGAAGGAGGATAGAATGATGGACTTGTCTGACTTGTCTGACGTGGGCGTGGAACGGGAGCAGTCAGAAGTCCCTTGTGAGTTTGGAATTGGGGAAAATTGGTCATCCACTGATAATCTTTAGTCACCCAAGCAGGTTCACGTTTGCAAGCGAGAGCAGCTGACGATAGCATGGCTTGGTTAGTAGACGATGATGACGATCCTGACATTGTCATATTATCCTCGTCACCTGCTGTAATCAAGAACGATGGAGCCGATAAGATTGTCGGAGTCGCTGGTTCTAAATCAGGTGAGCAATATGAAAATAATAATAATGAATATATAGTCACATTTTACAGCTTCGGATCTCGACGTGTTCGAGTTATCATCGCCAGAACCTGATTCTGGAGCTCCCTCACCTGTGGCAAGTCCCAAATCCAAGGGTCGAGCTGTAACTCCCTTTTTTCACACGCGGAATCCATTGCGTCCTCAACCTTCTCCTAATATACCAATATTTCAGGACACTCAGCCGGTACGGCGAATCGGTCGAGTAGCACCCAAACGCCTCCTACCACTCGATGAATCCTCGTCTGATGCAGAAGATCAGCCTCCGCCCTCGCAGCGCCGATTACGTAGTTACAACGATTCACATGAGTCAAAGAAGAAAAGGAAGGCAGAGAACAAATCTAAGCCCCTCACGAAGAGGAAGCATAACCCTTTGCTAGATTATTCAGCTGAGCATTCTGGCGAGGAAGTCAGCGCTGGGTCATCGGGTGACGATGATACTGAGAGTGAATCGGACCGGCTTTTCATCAAGGACTCACCAATGACACAGATGTCACCCTCGTATGATCAGACACTAGCATATCGGAAGGGCTTGATGACGCAAGCTCCAAATAGTAGTGGACCCGTATTTGCACGAGGTCCAACTGGAAAGGGACCATTTGGGAGGATGCAGCCGAGGGTGAGAAGAAGGGTAATCGATAGTTCACCTCCAGCAGATGATGATGACTACGAATTCGGAAGCTTTGTGGTAGACAATGATGCAGATATTTCCTACTTGACTCAAGCTGATGATTCTTTCTGAAACATTGAATTGTCCTCATCCTCTCATACACAGTTCTTACAATATCCAGGATGCTAATTCTTCTGATCGAAGCGAAAGATTATTTTGTCATCTTTACTCGCCGGTGAACGTAGACGTCTTTCATGGTGGAGGTTCTTGCATTGTCACCAGTAGGCACAACCCAACCTGCAGCTTTCTTCTCTTCAGCTAGCAGACGAATAACAGACAGGAAATCCTCTACTGCTTCCTCTGAGGTCTGGATGTGAACCACCAGACGTGAACCCCCAAGAATCAGAGGATCTGGGAGAGCACTGGCACGCTCAGCAATTTCGTCGAAATTCAGACCAAGTGGAGTAGGGTCATAAAAGAGCTAAATGTGGTTCCGTCAGATTACAGTGGCTTCCAGCATCAACAGGCCTTACCATGCAAGTTTCGGCCCTGCTTAAGATGATGGCACCAATTTCCTCAAGGCCAGCCTCAAGTCTCTTTGCGAGGGCATGGACACGGGGAAGTTGAGGGAAATTATGTGTGAGAGCAAAAGCTGCGGAAGCAGCTAGAATTCCGGTTTGCCTCATACCACCACCCAAAATCTTCCTGAACCAGCGTGCCTTGGTGATAAATTCCTTGGTGCCAACCAGACACGAGCCAATAGGGGCACCTAAACTCTCTGAACAACACAGTCAGGAATAGACACGTCATACTGACCTAAACCCTTGCTAAAGCAGACGCTGACTGAATCAAATGGCTCGCAGAGTTCCTTGATACTCTTCCTAGTCTCGATTGATACATGCCAGATACGAGCACCATCCAAGTGGGTTTTCAAACCCAGAGAATGCGCATAATCGCAAATTTTGATGATTTCATCCTGAGGAAATATAGTCCCGTTAAGGGTATTCTCGAGTGCGACAACCTGGGACGGCGCTCTGGATACGATCAAAAGCACCTTCTATATTGGATCCAGTAAGAAGTATGAGCTGCTCACAGATGGACATCGTTTCCCAGAACAATGTTCTCCTGGATCTCTTCCAAGGTCAAGTGATGTGCTGAGAGATTTTTTCAGCTAGACTGCCTGGATCAGTGATGAAAATAGATTCGCTTACCGTTTGCAGGGGATACGGGGATGACATGAGCGTTGGAGTGGAAAGCAGCTCCACCTGCCTCATACCTTGAGAGTTGTATTGTAAGTACGGGTCAACACACTAATAGCCATCCTACGAACTTGAATATATGGGCCCGTCTATCACAAACGATGGAATAGGGCGGTTGGACGAGATGTGTCCTCAAAGCAATCTGATTTGATTGAGTTCCAGATGGCATGAACAAAGCAGCCTCCTTCCCAACAAGACATGCAATGTGATTTTCCAATGCTCTGGAGGGACTGTACTCATAATTAGATTCTTCACAGCGATAGTAGACTTACACTGTCGATGGCTCAAAGTAAACGTCATCTCCTAGCGTTGCATTTGCTGCGTAGGCCAACATTTCTTCCGTTGGAACTAGAGGAAGGTATCGATATTAGACTCCAGTAGTCCGATATGATTGAAGAGAGCGGTACCAGTCACTGTATCAGCTGGAATTTGAATTTAAGCCATGAATGCCGACAAGAACCCATGGACTACATACAGATGAAGGTCCGGGCGATGTCCTTACGCTTGGAAGCATTGTCGATGCCGTGAGCTTGAGAGAAAATATCTACTTGAACCTCGTTTATGATTTGCTGAAGAGCAGACGTTGCTTCAGTTGACATTTGGATACAACCAACGTGGAAGAAACCGGATGACTCGCTCAGTATGGTATTCCATATGTCCACATGAAGGAAGTTTCCCTGTGACAAATACTAAACGGGCGATCTGGCTTATATAACTGATCCAGCAAAAAGGAATCATGGCCCATATTCGGACCGCTAATAACCAGCTTTTTCTTCCCTTCTCTTTTCTCATATTCTTTTTGTACTACTATTAAATGGGAAACGTATGCTTTACCCTTATCTTTATGATTCTTGAAGCTAACTGCCGCGTCCTACGCGCGTATACGTAGGGGGCGAAGGCTGCACAAAAACGTGATCGCAATCAGTCAAAGACCGAACCAAAAGGAGCCAAGAGCCAAAAGAAAGTCAACGAGGCTGCAAAATCTATCGTCTGTACAACTTGCAAGTCATCGTTTGTAAGTCATTCTCTCAGATAACTTCTTCCTCGAACCCACTGTATTGATCCCTATTTGAGCTGGTCACAACTCGCGCTCCTGCGTAAGGTTATCTGTCTACTTGATTCGGACTACATTCATTTTCTTCAGATTGGAAGAACACTCGCAGAATAGGCACGGCAAAACAATGGCGGAATGCTTCCCCAGTTATGGAAAATGAGCTACGTCGGAGGGCGGTACTTGATGTCATTTAGCTCAGAAATTTCAACACGGATCATATTTTCCATGACGACCCAATAGATTGGTGATCTGGTTGTTATGCTAGCCTTTCGAGCCATCGTCCATTGAACTCCTGCTATGCTGAATTCCAAGCTACTTGTCAGCTGCCATCTAAAAGTTTGATGCAGCACCATGCCTTCGTAATGCAGAGACCTTGTGTGTTATCTCCTGTGGATCTACATTCGCCAATTAGGTGTGCTGATCTTGCACAGGTGATGCTCAACACATCGAATTGACTGTCCGTTTGAAAGATCCCCTGTGGTAGGTAGATCAACGTGCGCTGACCCTTATCCGTGCTTTATGAGCAATGATTCAGTGTTATAGAAAATGGATTTGCTCTTCAGACAAGAAAAATCGGGATCCACGAAGTCCGGGTTTGAGCTTATCGGGTTTTCAACTTAGTTTTCCGACCAACCCTGTGCTATTTTTGCTCATCTTGTATCAATTCTCAACTCTCGACAAGCTCAGCGCATTATTTTAAGTCGAGGTTTTCGCCGCTTCTCTACTATCTAAAGACTTATCAGACCCTCCGCTTCTTCCCGACGGATCCGCCATGCACGTTGATATCAGCGTGTCTTTTACGTCCTACGTTAGTTAAATATCTGGGCTTAGGGTAGGTGTCCTTCACCACCAACGATATCGTCCAATGAGATTTTCGCCCAACTCACACCAGTAGCACTTTACATTCGCTCCGAGGCAGCTCAAGAATCAACGTCTAGTTTTTGGCGCATGCCAACCTTCTGCTCCGGTATCTCTGCCAGTCATCCGCTAATCAATCTTTTTATCTATGCTCGAGCTACCTTCTGAATCAAATCACGGCTAATTTGTAGCTGGGTGTTTCCGTGACCGCAGGTTGATATGATCTAGATTTTTCGTTTTGCAGTGGTGCATCGCAGCCTAAAAAGAGTTCCAACGCAATTTACTTTTACTAGAAGGTCGTTAGTCGTGCTGGTCTTGGGGTTTCTCCTATGCTCACCCGGGCCAGATAAATTCTCGAAGGATTGTAGAAGCGCTTCTATCAGCTTTTCCCCTCATTTGCACTCCACTACCTCTAGTCCACCTTGAAGCTCGGTGGATCACCGAATCTGTGTCCTTGGAGACAAAATGTCTACACTTGATAGCGACTCCGTCGTTGATGAATTTGGGACGTCCCAAGCTCCCTCAGTTGCCATTGGACTCTGCACTGGTTCCTCTCTATCGGCGTCTGCGCCCTCGACCCCGTCATCACAAGCATATATACCCGGAAATACTGATCCCATTGTCTTGTTTCATGATAATCAGGAGCCATCTAATTTTCAAATGCATGATCCTCTCTCGCCGACGTCGAGTGTGCCTCTCACAGTGCTGAACAGTGGTGCACCCTCTATCATCTTTGACAACGTCGGACGAGGTTATCTCTCCTTTCATTCACTAAAATGGCGTCTTTCAAGTGGTTACTTTGCGTGCTTCCTTGTCGGTTGGGCCGACGGAGGTGTGTTCTATACCATCACTGTGACAGACAAGAGTTCAAAACTGCTTTATAGTTACCGGAACCGTCATGCCTTGTGAGCGATGCTTCCATTCGCCTAAATTCCATACTATGTGAACCTGAGTCACGGGCTCCACAGATCTTGACGCCGAGTTTCATCTGACTACCATGACTTCTTCATTGCTGTGGGCAGGGACGGCATGTGGGTGGGTGAAGGCAGTCAGCTGGTCACCTCCGGTTTCTGCTCACACATTGTTAAGATTCTTCATTGGGACGTTTCTCATTGAAATTATCCTGAGATGGCTGGGGCGCTTTAGCCTTGAACGATCAAAGAAGAGTATCATACCCCAAAGTTGGATCACCTTCGACAAGAGACCGTCCTTTGGTTATTCACCCACCCAAGCACGTCACTCTGCACTGCTTATTGCGAGCGTTGTGCATGCATTCTATTTCGTGATGATGGGTTCTCAAGGTGGTTTCCCGGTGATGTTTGTCGCATACGCGCTGGCAGCATTTGCTCGTGCTTTATTATCCGGTAAGATGGTTGCCTTATTGAGTTCATACCAGGTATGCTCACAACAGCATCTTATCCAGCCTTATTGTGAGTGGATTTCGAACTAGTTTATCGGTTATAATTGTTTAAATTACCTTAAGGAATGCATACTTTGCCTCCGGCCCGAAATACGCGCTTGGCTTTGCATATGGAATTGCCAGTGAGTGTTCTGCCTGAATCTCAGACCTCATGGACTATAATGTAGATTAGGTTTGGGAAGTTTTGCTTCGCCTCTCGTCTGCCAAGCTGTCGTTGCAACTGGTGTACCTTGGTTTCATTTCTACTACGGTTCACTGGTTCTGTCTGCAATCAATACTGTGCTGCTGGTGTTCACTTACAAACCTAGTTCGGCGGAATTCACTAGAGATTATCACAGGTCGTTGTACGGGGTGACGTCGGAACAGGTCGCCGTGGATGGTAGTGCTCAAACTAGAGATACGAACACAGAGAAGATCTCAGCATCCGCTGTAAGTCCGACTTCTTCAGTCTTGAGGTTCAACCGGAAGAATGGCAAGCAAAGCAGTCAGTATATTATTTAATAAACGCAGTCAATGTTCATAACTCTGCCTCCTCCTGTACCTCGTGATGTCTGAAGCGCTGAATCAGGCACTCTGCATGCCCTATCAATGGGCACTGTCCATTTTTGCCCTACTTTACTGTGGAAGGTAAGATTTACGCCCCAGTCCTGATTAGTTGTCTAACATGATATATTTTTCTCTCAGTGAGACTACCACTCAGGGCTTCGTACGTCTGGCCCTTATTGGTTTGAAATTTTGAAATGAGAGGATGCTGATGAAAGGAAATTAAGATGGTCACGTATCTGCTTCGAACAAGAGTAGGCTCAAAAATTTTCCATCTCCTCGTTCCAGGGACTTACGGACCTGTGAAAGTATGCTCAACCGAAGTCAGTTGGATATGTTACTTCTGGGTTTTGGGCTGGTATAACCCTGGGACGCTTTGTTTGGGGATACGGCAACGGATTGTGAGATCATTGGCACTGTCATTGTATCATTCATCATCTGTTTCCAGCCTCACATTCACGCAGCGCAAGCATATTATTCATTCCTGCATGTAGGTCGTTGATTCCTTCATCCCTCCTGCGGTCTGATGATCACCTCTTTTCGCTTCTAGTGGTATGTAATGGAGTCTGTTTGTCTATGGACGTCTTGGCTGAATAAATATCATCAAATCGCTAGTGCTTGGATTGGTTTTACAAGTCCTCGTTTGGATAGTAAAATCGAACGTGCAAAATTCTATTGCTACTGCGTTCATTGGACTTTTTTACGGACCCATATTCCCTGGGGTCTTGGGGATGGTGAATGACGTTCTACCGGGGGAAGTGCACATGGTCGCGATGGCTTTAATGTGGGCACTTTTTTGTTTTTTTCTATTTTCCCAGGTGTCTTGTCTCAAAGTCGCTTTCAGCAATGCATTTGCTAGCCTTGGTGGAGGTACACTTGATGAATACTTGGTTCCTTTCCTCGAGCTGATGTCGTCTGTTTTCAGCCGTCTTTCCCGTACTGACAGGGATGGTTCTCAGTCTTAAAGGAGCCTCTGCATTTACATTCGTGACTGTACCCCTCGCAGCCTTTATGGCCATATTATGGGGACTTTTCCCTTCTCGCGCCTCGGGTAGGAGCTCATCCGTCTGACGCAGACTTGTCACACAGCAAGGATATCGTTTGTGGACTATTTGATTTACTGGCCAGACTGGACACAGATAAACTAGAGTTGAATGGATAGACATCTTTAGATATAGAAAATTGTATGTGTTTGTATGACATTCATACGAGTGTTATTAAGATTTGTTCGAATACTGTATACTTGCACAGTTTACATGAGCAACCAAGGAGTTTTAAATGCGTGCAATATAGTCTCGTATAGCTCCCAAAGGAGTAGCACCTCCATCAGCCTCCAACTTCACAAACCGTCCGCAGTCAGAAAGTACCGAACCCGCCAGCACCGCCAGCACCGCCACCAAGGTTCGCATTGGCTTGTGCTTTGGCTTGCAGTTTGTCTTGGACTTTTTTCTGCACTTCGCTGAATTTCACTACACAGCGGTCAATGCAGACACTCTCGCCCTTATTGAGGTCACCATCTGCATATCGTGTGCCAATGCATTTATTGTGGCATGACCTGCGGCAAGCCTGTCAGATGATTCTTTCTTTCTCCTGATGTTTTCGACCCACAGGACCATGCGATTGAAAAAGTCAGTGTAAGCGTCCAATCTGTAGACAGGGTAGAAAGTTGAGTCTGGGCGTCATAGTCAAAAAAAAAATTTTTTTGAACCACCAGGCGTACTCTGCGATGGCATTGTCAATTTTGTCTGGATTGACACCACCTGTGGGTGTAGAGTTCCGGCCAGCGTCAAACAACATTGTGACAGAAAAGCAAAAAGGGAACTGTGAGGCAGCACGCAGCACGCAGCACACCGAACGAGGGTTCAAGTCACGTTTTCCTGATTTGATTGCCGAAAAGTTTTGGGAAAATCATTTATAAAAAACCAGTCCGACTCTACCTGGTCCTGATGCCTCCGGAAAAGCACAAGAGAACGGTACTTGCTGTACATCGCTGTCGCTTTGTTGATTATGCACCGTCTGCAATTACGGCACTCGCGTTTCCTCCGCTACTACTCCCATCGCTGAAACGGAAAGAGGGAAAAACATCAAGGAGACAGCATCTACCGTATGGGGCTCTGGCAGTTGGGCATGCTAATGGCAACATTGAAATATGTGAGTGGTCTGGCTCTGAGAAGAGTTTACAATGTCCACAAGCGTGGGTTGTGAGAAAAGTGGGTAACAATGTGTTCACTTGGATCCTCCTCGGGAGTATTGATTGTGTAGACAATGCCAGGGCCTTACCCTTCCAAAGTTGACTCGTTGACGTTCGTTATCCGCCACCCCGATGATTTTGACAGTGAAGACGTCCCTTCAATACCGGACCTACGACTATTTAGCTCCGGGGGAGGAAGTGAACTGCTAGAATGGAATATAGAAAAATCCTTCGTCAGGGTAGGTAAGCGCATTTCCCTTATTTCTTCCTTGAATTCATGCAGTGTCTAGCGGACGATTAGTTCTCAAGGTGGTGCAATCTGGTGTGTAGCTGCAAATCCCGCATCCACATTTCTTGCATTGGGCTGCGAGGACGGCACAGTTCGCCTACTATCGGTCATCAATGATACACTTGATCACTACCGTCGCTTTGATCGGGTGAAATGCCGGATGCTCAGCGTTGCATGGGGACCACCCGTTCCTCAATCAAGAACCCAATCATCAATGAATGAAGACAGTGATTCCGATGATTCTGATGATGACTGGCAAGACTCTTGGCTTGTAACAGGTTGTTCAGACAGTAGTCTTAGAAGATGGGACGTCAAGACTGGTCGGGCTCTGGAACGAATGGCGGTAGACAAAATTCGGGGCGAAAGAACGCTGGTGTGGACAGTCGGTGTCTTAGGGTAGCTAGCAACGTTATCCCTTCTCAGTCTGAACGTAAAGCTGACAATGTTGAGCACAGTGATGGCACCATCGTTTCGGGAGACTCTCTTGGATACGTTAAGTTCTGGGATTCGCGGACATGTACACAATTACACTCTTTTCAAGCACATGGAGCTGACATCCTTACTCTCTCAATCAATCCCGAGGGAAAAGCGGTCTTTACCTCTGGTGTTGACCAAAAAACAATTCAGTTTTCTCTCGTCAGGGCTAAGACGATATCAACGGGCCTACAATGGGTACAAACGAATTCACGGCGTATGCACTCACATGATGTCCGCACACTCACTTCTTGGCCTCCATACACCCCCCTTCCTTCAAACTATAAACGTACATTTCCCTCCGACGTTGTCCCTATCCTCGCTTCCGGTGGCCTTGACATGTCTGTGGTACTCAGCCCGGCCGCACTTCCCGAAAGCACATTGACACATGTGATCAACCCTTTGTTCACGAGTACACAATCTACTTTTGGTGATGCTTACCACCGTAGGTTGGCTTATACTTCTGGAAGCGCGATCCGGGTGTCGAGAAACAGGAGGCTAGTGTTGTGTCTAAGGGAGGCCGGGCTCAGCGTTTGGAGGATCCTGAAGAAGCCTGAGCCTGACAATGCACAGGAGGATGACATTGAACCCTGGAATGGTGGTTGGGAGAAGGTACTGGAAATGGATCTCACTGTAGTCAGCAACCTCATTGCAGGAGATATTTCTGAAGATGGAAAATGGCTTACTGTATCTGACATGTACGAGGTGAAACTGTTCTCGCTGCGTATAGACGTGCGTTCCGTTTCACTCTTCTTGGGATGATGCAATTGGCTTGACTTGACGAGGTTTGCCAGGTCCAGGGGCAGGTTTCTGTGAAACGAGTCAAGGGGTTCCCTGCTTTGGTCCATTCCAGTATCCCTAACTCGGCTTCGGATACAAGTGCCGGTGCTATGGCACTCTGCTTCTCACCGGATTCGTCAAAACTGGTCCTCTCTACTACTCAAACGTCATATATTCTCATCTTCGACCTTGGTTCCGACAAGCCCCGATTGCTGAGACGTTTTGAGCATCATAGATTGAAGGAGATTGTCGTCGGAAACCGCGTTGTCAAATCTCTTAGGATACAGAAGCAACCAAATGGAATATTGATGAATGGTCAACATGCTCCTGAGGGAGGAGAGGACGTGGATATGGGTGACGTCGAAGATGAGATACACAGCCAATGGTCCTCGAAAAGTGATGGTGACGGTGACGACAACAAAAATCCTATTGCGGATGTCATACCTAGTGTGCTCCGAATTACCATCAGCCCAGATGGTCAGTGGTTAGCAACATCCGATGACCAACGGCATACGCACGTATTCAATCTAGATTCAATTTCTGTACGTGTTACTCCTTACTCGTGTTACGAGTATACCGAGCTGACTGCATGAGCTTACAGCATCGTGGTCTCTTACCTTCGTTCCCTCTCCCCGTCCAGTGCTTTGCGTTCTCGTCGATGAATCCCAATATTCTCTTCCTCGCCTTCCCCGACAACTCATTACAAGTTTATGACGTCGAGGCACGTCAGTTTCCAGCATGGAGCAAAGATCTTTCCATGGCATCGCCTTTTCCTTCGCGAATCGCCAAACGTCTTTCCAGTTTACATGATTCGATACTCGGTATCATTTTCCCTCCTCCTCCATCAATTCCTTCAAGTGCAATGGATATTGAGAACGGCGACTCGCAAAACGATGGAGGCTATGCTGTGTGTTGGGGTGCTAATTGGTTGTTTAGGCTGCCACTGTCTCTATCCTCGATCCACGATGACTCAAGGACGAGTAGGAAACGGCGCCATGCGCAGGCACAACAACCACCACCACCACAGGACCAGCTTGACGTCCTTGACGTCGAGGGAGCCGCAGGCGAGGAGATGTTGGCAAACTTCTCGACAAAGTTGGTTACACATTACCGGCCCATTCTTCATTTGGATTTCCTCAGTGATGGAGAGCTTGTGGTGGTGGAACGACCTCTTGTAGACGTGATGAGTACACTACCGCCTGCGTACTTCAAGCACAAATATGGGTCATAGTAGTCTGAGCTTGGGATAGGGCGATTGATAAGACTATTGCTTTTCTATTGCTTCTAAATATCTATATCATTAAATGTGGCACGGTGTTTTCTGAAAAAAAAAAAGCTAAGCTGCAAACTTGGACTGAAAATATGGCGGAGACGGATAAAAGTGTCAATCACAACAAATACATAAGATAAGAAGTTTACCCAACAATAACAATAAGTGTCAATCAAGGTTGTGTGTATTGGCTTTTGAGAGCTGAATTCCAATCTTGCTCTGTTTCCTCCCTGCATAGAATGAGTGGTTTGCGGACTGGCCTTCAAACCATGAACTTACTGCGAGTTGAGCACTGACAAATACAATGTCCATAGGACTCCACAACCTTGGGAAAAGGGTACTCGAAACGCGAGGGGCATGTAGCGGAAGTTAATGAGCTACCAGAAAGGGGTCAACATTTTGTGAGTTGCTACGTCAACGGGTCCGTGCGCACTTGTGCTAAAGGCCATAATTTCCAGTTTGTGACGAGAGCAGTACCATATATATCTCTAAACTTCCCAATGACTTGAGATAACGAACAACCTTCTGTTGCGCCCATGAAACCAATGAAATAGCAGAGCTGCAGTAGAACAATGAGCGAGAATGGACGATGCGGGGCGGTATGATGACTTACGCCAAGAGGTGCCCTGAAAGTGAAAGCGCGATTTGAATGAATATCTAGCTGAGGTCAAACGAGTGGCGTACATTAAGAGCTGATCGTATGCAACGCGCTTTCCTAGAGCACTCAGACTTATTTTATTGGCATGTCGGTAGAGTTTAAGTGGAAAACGAGCTTCGAGGAACGTGTTCCATCGACCTATCACAGGACCTGGTATACGAAAATAAACGAGCAGGGCCTTGCTCATCGTGAACAAGATACATACTGACTGTCAAGCCAAAGAAGAAGAATCGGGCAGTTCGTGCATAGTCATATGGACGATATGACTCGTGTTCTTTCCTCGTCTACGATAAGATGATTAGTATCCTCATGATACTGAAATGCAAAAAAAAACCGACCAGGATTTGCGAGAGTTGAGCTACAAAATCACCGAGAGCATTAAGTGTTCCACCTGTGAGTGCAAGAGTGACATTCGGACGAGTCTGGAAGGAGTACTGATATGCACGAGCGATTGAGAGCGTGGCCATGCGATATGGTCGCAGGCAGCTCAGTGTGAGGATAAGTTACAAAAAGTCTATGCCTTCAAGACAGACGCATTACCTCAAACATCCACAGAGAGAGGAGAAGATTGGGAGCACACTTTTTTTCTTATTCCTTTATTGAATTGTCTGAATTTCAATGGTCCCATCCACGTGACCATCACCACTGATCCGTGTCGTCATGAAATCTAATTTTAGCACAGCGCGTCGGTAGATAAGGACGTTGGCTTTTCGAGTCAGCCTCAACACACCCTTCACTTCAATCTATTTACGCTATTCTACTTCTTCTCACAGATGCGCTCTCTTTCAATTTGGGTCCTTTTCACACTGGTTCTACCTGCTTTTTCCTCTCCAGTTCGGCGCAACAACCCAGTTCTCCCCAGCATCGATACTGCAAATTCAGACAACGCATACTCTGGCGCAGCTGGTGTGGCTCAAGGAGGTTCAATAAAAGGCTCCAGCGATCATGGCTTGTTGGGACTCCTGACGGGAGACGCCGACATAGTTAATATCGACTCGAGTAGGCATACACCCAGACATTACGGATTTCGACTGATGACTTTGTTCAGAGAACGCCGGCATGGGTGGCAGCGCTAATTCTGGCCTGGCACAGCCGGTGGCCATTAAAAACGGGATCAGTAAGAGCCATACTGGATCACACGGGAGCTCGAGCCTAGTGAACTCTGCCAATTCGTACAGTGGCCAGGGTGGAAATGCGGGCGGAGGCGACGTTGAGTACTCTGGCGGATTAGTGAACCTCGACTCATGTAAGTTCAGTTGAGCCATTCAGTCAGATCCTGGCCTCATTTCATAACCAAGTAAATGCTGGAGCTGGTGGTTCGGCTACAAGTGGCAGTAGTGGTTCGCGGGTCTTATTGTAAAAATTATCCACGTGCATATACCTGTAACAAATCTATATCCTGAGCCTAATTTTTGTTGATATCAAGATCATAGGAGACGAAGTTTCCCCGTCACTTGGTTGACTAACGGGACGGGAGCAGGACCAATGGCCACAACGGTCCGTGTTCCTGCCTCCACTTGAGTGTGTCCTCTGAAGTGCGTAATCAGTCACCGCCAGAAAAGAGGACATTATGACTGACGCGTCGTGGATTGACCGCGCGCAGAGATTCAAGCTCTTTGCAATGGCCTCTAGCTCAACAAGCTGATCCTCCGAAGAGGCTCTTAGTGCAATCTTTGCCTGTCTGGAAATAAAATAAGTCTGGAAAATATAGCACTATGGGCCACTCCTTACCCAGTGCGTTCCCAGTGTGACACGAGCTGAGGCTTTATTCAGCACAAAATTTTCCAAATTATATGGACTCATGTACTTTTGGATTCTTCTCCATGAGTACCTTGTAGCAGGCCAGCGTCGCGTGTCTACAAAGAATAAGATACTAGCGAGGCCCAGAGTTCATGACTGCTTACCCGCACCTGCCCTTGTTTATAAACGAGATTCTCATTCTGAAAAGAAGGGAACGTACTGCGCTGCTATCTTTCCAGGAGTCATTCCAAGATCTGTTCGCACAACAAGAACCTTGAAAATGGCCATGTCCACGGTCAGATATCCGAGATAAAGATAAAAAAACATACCATTTTACAAGGCTCTAGAAGACCTGCTTTGACGGCAGCCAAGTTACCATCACTAAGACTTTCATCATCAGAGTCGGCTTCAGAGTCGACCTCCTTGACAATGGGAGGTTTCATGAGTTCTTCGGGAGCTTTCTTCCCAACACTCGCACCGTAGAATTTGCCGAAACCGTAACCGACCAACAGAGAAATAACAGAAACTGCAGCGAGGATACCACCTAAACACGAACATCAGCGGTGTTGCCGAACAAATGAAAAATAAAGGGTTAAGGGACCTTGAGAAGGGAGTCGGATATCTAGATGTGACATCTTCTGGTTATTTGCGAAGAAATCTAATAAAATTTACGACCAGAACTGTAGAACCAGGCTGAGTTACACGAGGGGAAATAGATCGATATGCACCTACCTACCTTACCTAGTGAACCAAAGTCAGAAAACATTAAAGGCTTGTTTACATTTGCTTGGCATCAATATTCTCGGTAACAGCCGGAAAGCAAGATTTTCTTGGCCGTACTCATTCACAATTATCTGGCCGTAGTCCCGTTCTTTAGTGCTAGTTCTGCTGGTTGTCCTCAAGGGTTTCTTTGTGGCCTTCCCCCCTCGGCTTTTCATCAATTAAGAGATTCAAAAACAACTTTCTTCTCAGACCTCAGTTCAAGCCATGGCTGCCCCTATCGAGTCGACGTCGAAGCCTATCTCCAGAAAGAAGAGCAAGTCAAAGTTGAACGAATTGAAGATGAACGGCTCTTCCTCCTCTTCAATAAAAAGATCAAAAGACGGAATCACGTCCCCACCAATCAAAGAGATTCTCTCAACTGAAACAGAGAATGCGTTATCAACGACAGCTCAGTCTACTTCAGTAGACGAGCCATCAACTGCTCCCAGCGCTTCTGCTTCTAGTTCTAAACAAGTACCTTTCTCAACATACGACCTCTCATCGCAAACGCAGAAAGCTCTTGAGGAAATGGGGTTCAAGTTCATGACTCCCATTCAGGCGAAGAGCATACCCCTTTTACTTGCTGGGAAGGATGTGCTGGGGGCAGCAAGAACCGGCTCGGGTAAAACGTTGGCATTTTTGATTCCAGCGATAGAGTTGTTGCATCGGTTGAAGTTTAAACCTATGAACGGTGCACTTTGAACTACGTACCTCGACAATTTGTAACAGCTAATTCAGTTCTGTAGGCACAGGAATTATTATTATTTCGCCCACGCGTGAACTCGCATTGCAGATTTTTGGCGTTGCGAAAGATCTCATGGCACATCATTCACAAACGTTTGGTATCATCATGGGAGGAGCAAATCGTCGTGCAGAAGTTGATAAACTAGTCAAAGGCGTCAATCTCATCGTTGCGACTCCTGGACGACTTCTGGATCATCTCCAAAATACCAAGGGATTTGTATACAGAAACCTCAAGGCTCTGGTGATTGATGAGGCAGACAGGATACTGGAGATTGGTTTTGAAGAGGAAATGAAGAAGATTATATCCATTCTTCCAAATGGTAAGCTGTGGCCATATCACTGGTGTGACGTGGCAGCTCAGTATAGTTTGATTAGAGGACCGCCAGTCTATGTTGTTCTCTGCCACACAGACAACAAAAGTGCAGGACCTTGCCAGAATATCACTACGTCCTGGTCCTGTGCATGTCGATGTTGACAAGGAGGAAACGACGAGCACCGTTGCAACCCTTTCGCAAGGCTATGTTGTTTGCCCCTCTGATCGTCGGTTCTTGTTGCTATTTACGTTCCTCAAGAAGAACCTCAAGAAAAAGGTCATCGTGTTTTTCTCAAGTTGTAATAGTGTGAAATATCACGCGGAGTTGTTGAATTATATCGATGTACCCGTGTTGGATCTACATGTGCATTCTGTCTCTAACGTTTACTTCTAAAACCAACTGATTGATCTTTTCATAGGGAAAGCAAAAACAACAGAAACGGACAAATACTTTCTTCGAGTTCAACAACGCAGAATCTGGAATTCTTCTGTGTACCGACGTGGCTGCTCGTGGCCTTGACATTCCTCGAGTAGATTGGATTGTTCAATTCGATCCACCTGATGATCCCAGAGATTACATTCATCGGGTTGGCCGTACAGCTCGGGCTGGAAAGGTTGGCAAAAGTTTGCTGTTCCTGCTGAAGAGTGAACTTGGTTTCCTTCGATATCTGAAAGAGGCTAAAGTACCTCTGAACGAGTTCAGCTTCCCTGCAGATAAGATTGCAAATGTACAGTCACAGGTATGCACGTCATTGGGTCGTGTGTCCGAATATGTGCTGACATGCATCATTTTAATTGAGCTCGAGAAGCTGTTGCAAAAAAATTACTTCCTTCACAAGTCTGCAAAGGATGGTTTCCGCGCGTACCTACAGGCATATGCATCGTATTCGTTGAAAAAGATATTTGATGTGAATCAACTCGATTTGGCGAAAGTCGGCAAGGCCTTTGGGTTTGCTGTACCACCGCGGGTGAACCTTAACCTCGGGCCGGGCAGAGGAACATCAAGCGCAATAAACAAAAAGAGGAGAAGAGAAGAGGGCAGTGATGAAGAGGAGTTTGAAGAGTTACAACCTGAAATGGACGGACAGGAAGAGGAGGTGTCCAGAAAAGACATGCGGCGAGACAATAAACATCGACGGATAGAAGCACTTGGGCAGAAGAAGGTAGAGAAGGAAAGGTACAAGAAGGATAAAGAGAGGAGGAAACTGGAGGCTGGGGGTGGGCAGTGGAGTCGGTAGTGGTAGCAGCACTAATAATGATGCCTGTTCCACGTGATCATTTCCCAGCAACTGCGAAATGTCACAGTTCGTGACTCCACGTTTTGGGTGTTGAGTGTTCCAAAAAGCTAGAACACGTTCTCGTTTTCTGTCCTCCTGCTGCTTGCTGTTTCTGTCAGAGATTTTACCTGTCACTGCGGCCCCTTTTCAAGTCAATGGCTACCACCCAGGTATTTCCCTGCCCTCGTCGCTGTCTGCGTCAAATTCAACCCCCCGGTCCCAGCATTATTTTTGGGCTTTGGGCCACTTCGTTCTTCTGGCCGCTTCCCTGAGGTATTTCTTGGCCTGGTTGGCTTTCAAATCTATTTCGACGTTGTGGTATAAAGGTATTTGAAGATTCTGCTGCAAACACCGATCATTGTGTGACCAGAGCCACGTCCTCAGCGAGCTTCAGCGGTGCTTTGGTCAGCTATGCTATCGTTTGTCAGTGGGTATCCGTTTCTCAGTTTGGAATTGTGTTTGTTAGGTGCTGACGTGTCGACCGTAGAAAATCGCTCGGGGTGCGTCTCAAGTCGCCTGATTTGAACGAAAAACCGAATCCTATCCACAGATTCCTCAACCGAACATGACTTATGTCAGGCGCGCATTGCTTGATGAGGTGCCCCAGTTTTTCGCTTTTTTCCTGGGTCACTGATTGTATCGATTTCATCTCCGTAGAATGTTCAATATTTTTTGCTTGCCATATACTGGTGGTCGTCCAGGAAGCCTATTGCGAGTATGTTTGTGATCACAGTCGTTGATCAGGACTTTCTTCTAAAGTCGCCACAGTTACCCTCCTACCGTACATGATCTTCTCATTGTTCCATGCTCTGACCTTCACTCGCACGACTCTTTTACCACGATTCCTTCCTCCTGGTCCGCCTTCTACAGCTAATGGTGCACCTGGTCCTCATCCCTATGCAAAGAAACTTCAGGTTTGGGTCAAAGGTATCTGTTCTCTTACTTATCCATTCCATCAATGAGTTTCTCACCTGGCATGCAGCCAATTATGATCCTGCCATGAAAGTTGTCGCATACACCGAGCTCATCATTCTTGCTCGTGTCGTCTTGGGTGCTATCACCTTCCAAAATGCCATTTTGGCTCCTATCATCTTCGCCCACTTCCTCCGCCAACGCTACTACCAATCCGTCTTCACCCGTGACGCTATTACCAAAGCAACTGGATTTATCGATGACTGTGTTATCAAGGCTAATAATCCCATCGTTAGCCAGATTTATGCCAAATTGAAGGCGTTGATTGAACAATGGGTCGGCAGTGTCATTGAACCCAATTCTCCCCAGGGTGCGAGGAGGTAATCAACCAAGCGATTGACACGCGGGATGGCAGCAGTCGCTAGGGATAAGTTGAAATTTTGGATGGGTTTTGTGAGAGTCTTGAAGTTCTCTGGATGTACATTGAATCACTTTCCTTGTTATTCTATGCTTGCTTCCTGCACCCATTTTTTTTCTTTCTAGTCCACTCACCATCTCGCGACGCTCGAAATGCGCTTAAAATAATTCAAATCTCACTCTTTGACTTGACCCGTGTTTTGTGTCGTGACCTTGTGAATAGATAGCGGTAGTGTTTACGCAGGATCAGACTGACTATCTAATGATATGCTTCTTTCTCAAACATGGGATTCGAACGGCATTATGAACTTGAAATTACGTTAGTTGGAGGCAGAGTGTCGGGAAATTTCGGAAATCAGAATGCATGTATTTCTCCCAAAATTGAGTCACAAGACCCGCGTTTTTCCCTGCTACTGATCAATACTCTGCTTTGAATTTCTGATCTCGAAGAGCCAGGTGACGGAGCAAATTGTGACACGTTCTCTCTATGGCATGCTGGCCATTCGATTTACCCTCAAGACTAAGGTCTCCGGTTATTTTACCCGTTTACGTCCACGAACTCTTCTTCTGTAATAATATTCGGGCAGGCATACACATATCAAGAGCCGAAAGGAAATTTTTCAGGACTGAAATGTCCAAGACGCGCTTCACGAAAATTTCACTTGAAGTTATTGGCCGGTCAACAGATAGCGCTATCTCTACCATGTTCAACACTGTGCGCCACAATTACTGTTCTCATCTTGCTGGCTGGGGGAGGATCTCTCTCTCTCTCTCTCTTGATAGGGACAGGACGCCCTTCGTGGTATCCCATGGCTTTCGGAGTCTTTGTGGGACACTCCCACTCCCACTCCCCTGGACGTTTTTTCAGTGCTTCTTGTACTAGATAGACGGGTGGTTTTCGAGGTGGCGTCGAATTGCTGTACAACATGAGAAAAGGGTGTTACTGTTGGCGATGGTAATTCTCAAAGCCGGGAACTTAATTGAAATGGCCCCTGCCCATCACAGAAGAGATGATAAGGGAAACGCTCAGATCCTACGTGTCATTGCAATTTCTTCCTCGTGTCTATATGGCCAAGAACGGATCGGATCTTGGGGACTCTGCTGGCTTATGCGAAGTGAATGAAACTAGATCCTTGGGTTTGAAAGGCTTGAACGAGATGTCACCAACAGCCTGCGCTTGGTTCCTCTTCTACCCTCGCTTTCCTCGGACTGTTGGATGCCCATTTGGTTAACCACTGCCGTTGACGAGAGTTGCCAAGCCAAAGGCTTTCTTCGTGGCCGGCGTCGTAGTTCTCTTTTACCCACTGAATGCCATTCCTCGCGTCTTCTCGACCCCACAACTGACTACAGCGCTCCTCTTGAGGTTTGGTTCTGGTCACCATAGCGATAGTGTTGTTACAAGACGATTCTTCAGATGCTTCGCCTGGAGATTCAATCATCTCGCCGATGGCCTCTCAGGGAAATATGGCTCACATCTCTCTCTGACTACGCACCTAAAATGATAGTACCAAGTCACCAGAACTCAACTGCTCCGGCTGGGATGTCATCTTCGCCACCTATCCCTGGAGAATCGTCCAAGGCAACTACTATTGTAAAGACTGTTGTGAACGGTACAAAAGGGTATGTCGAACAAAGGGGCGTTGACGTGGCCTCGCCCGAACAGTTCGCTGAAATGCCAAATTTTGACAAGGTTGAGAAGACACCTGAGAGAAAGGAATGGAGACTCGCTGCAGGTTATTTTGCTTTTTTCATGTGTGGGTGGGGAGATGGTAGTAAGTGACTTCTCATGGAGTATGTTGTCGGCCTGCGTTTGTTGATGTTAAGCCTCCTCCTCCTCCTTTTCCAGTTACCGGGACAGTACTCCCGTGTAAGTCCTCTTCCCTAATTGAGTCCATTTATCTTTCTTACTCAAGAACCTCATCTCAAGTTTTCATGGCTGATTTTCATGTCAGTTTCATGATGTCTTCTTTGTTGTTCACAGGAACTACTGTAGGGTGAGCCTCCACTACCTTTCATATCTGGAATTGACTTGGGCTGACCGTAGCGGGGACACGTAGCTTTCTCTCTGGCACTTTGCTGGTCGAGATCGTCATAAAAGCTCTCTCTCGGACTTTGATCGAGCGAGTACGAAGTGCATGGGTCCCTTATCTCGCCCCCATTCAATTCGGAAAGAAGCACTGGCAGGTTACAGTCACTCGGTGTTCTGCTCTACAAGCCCAGCATCTTTCGCTCGCACTATCCAGTTTGATGCATGCCTCATTTTTCGCGATGATGGGTTCGGCAAGAGGTTATGTCACAATATTCTCGGCATATGTCATCGCTGCCTTTTCCCGTGCCTTCTTGACTGGTGAGACTTCTTGATTCTAATTCGATTTGTACCCGACTTGGCTGATTTGCATCCCGTCAGCGACTCTGTAAGTCTCAAGTACCCTTGTTATTGCTCTCGAGAAAGTTGATCGCTTTATCAGGAATCAATACTTCAAAACGGTCATGCCCCGATCTCTTGGCTACAGTTATGGCTTCTGGAGTGAGTGAGCTCTCTCGGTTTTGGATTACCTAAATTATGGATCTTTTTACTCAGGCCTCGGTGGTGTTATTTCTCCCCTCATATGTCAGTCCCTCGTCACAGCAGGTGTCCCCTGGAAGCACTTCTACTTTGGGACTCTGGTCCTGTCGGGTTTCAACACTGGCTTGTTGTCACTGACTTTCAGGCCGACTGAAAAGGAATGGAAGAGGGAGTGTGACCAAATCAAACGACAGAATGCGTCCTTGACGAGGAGGAATACCGAGTCTCCCATCTCCAGCTCGTGCGGTCCACTCGAGTTAGACCCTTCAAGCGGGACGATGTCTGCTATTGTACCTCAGAATAACGGGGAGTCGCGAAATGGTAATCTTTCTGAAGGTTTTGAAGAATACTCCTTGGCTGAATGATACAATAGTACTTGGCCGGATCCTTTGCATGCCCATGATTTGGGCGTTCATGATATTCGCTCTCTTGTACTGTGGGTGGTGAGTTTCATCCGAAGAGTGTTGCACAACTGCCTCCTGACCAGAGGCTCCAGCGAGACCTCTACGCAGGGCTTTGATTGTGTGTCCCCCCATGACTGGTTCTCAAGGCTGATACTGCTTACAACATGATCAGATAGTGTCTTATCTCTTGGGCACTCGGGTATGGAGCAGCTTCCCTGATGATCGCAGCTTTAGCTGATAAGATACTATAGCATGCCAATCCCAACACGGTCGGATATGTTACATCGGGCTTCTGGGGAGGCATCTCGATTGGTAGGATCTGCTGGGGTTATTTCATGCCCAAGTACATTCCATCCATCTGTTATTGTCCACGAGCTCTACTGAACAAGGACAGATTCAGCTTTGCACAGAACAAGTGGCTAGTCCAGACATCTCTCAGTCAGCTCTTGTTACTCCATTCCTTGTCTTTTCCTTGACAGGATGGTTCTGGATTGTAGCGTTTGGTTTGATCATGCAGCTGCTTATTTGGTTTGTGAATTCGAACGCTGCTAATGCGTTTTCACGAGTGTGATTGGACTTTTGTTCGGTCCCATTTATCCGTCTGCTCTGACTTTTCCAGAGGAGACACACATGGCTATTCTGTGAGTGACATTGTTTTACATGTTCTGCATTGCGAAGGCCGCATCTAAGCTTTTGACGCAGTGGGGCGGCAGGAAGCATGGGTTCAGGTACGTTTGTTGCCGAAGGCAAAGGTCTGGATCACTTCTCACAGCCATATTTCCTTTGATTACGGGAGTTGTTTCGACTTTGGAGGGTGTGTCCACATTGACATATATCACTGTTGGACTGGCGGGTATTCTTTCCATCATGTGGATCTTTTTTCCCTCGCACATGAATATTATTTTTTACCAAATATGTAGAATTTGGATCACCAGCCAATCAGAATAGATGGGTTGAAACCGAAAAACGAACTTTGTCAGTCTAATAACCTCGACGACGAGGGATAGATAGAGCAGGTTGGAGGTATTTGGCTGATGTCACGGATACCCATTCCAACAAGCCGTAACACCTCCAACTCACCGACCCCTTATTCGGACCGCCCCGTATCGCCCCTCCCGACCAAAGCAACTCCTCCCAAACCCACAGTCGGCTTCTCCACCATGTCCACCTTGTCTGGCTACCAGTCTAATGTATCCCTCTCTGAGCACAGAAAGAAACAGTCCAGACGCGACGAGGTATTCATCATCTCATGTCTCCCAAGCAGCTCAAATATCATTCATTTCAGGCAATCCGCAAGAAGATTGAGTCCGAGTTGTCACGAAAGCGCACCATCTCGACAACACATCAGTCAGGTAGGAAGCAAAGGGGCGGAAAGCTCGCAGCTGCCAAGGGGACCGTTGCAGCACTCAAACCTTCGCCTGCTTTGACCGTCCCAGAGAACATATCAGTCGCTGAGGCTAGCCAATTGTGCGCTGCAAAGCGTACTGACTGCGTTCTTGTCGTTGACGATGACGAAGGGTTGAGTGGTATCTTCACTGCGAAGGATCTGGCGTTTCGGGTGCGCTTCCTTCCTCTCGCCTTTCCCTGCCGTGCTTCAAGTTGAGAATACAACTTCATAGGTCACTGCAGAGGGCCTTGACCCACACTCGACTCCAGTCAGCCAGATTATGACGCGTAATCCTATGGTTACTCGTGACAGCACAAGCGCGACAGAAGCGCTGCAGTTGATGGTGTCGAAGCACTTCAGACATTTGGTCCATCTCATTTCTTGTCACAGTTATCTCTCTACTAAACCTCTTTCCAGCCCGTCTGCAACGAGGACGGTAATGTTGTCGGACTGCTTGATATCACCAAGGTGTTCCACGAAGCCCTGGACAAAGTTGAACGTAGTTCTGCGGCATCAGAACAACTCTTCAATGCAATGGCCGGTGTTCAAACTGAACTTGGCTCAGCGGGCAACAATCCCCAGGCTGCAGCCATGCTTGCATGGGCCGAAAAGCTCCGGCAGAAAACAGCACTTCCAGATTTAACTACGGTGATGGATTCGCGCACGGAACCTGCTACCGTTGGGCCCAAGGCCAGCGTCCGCGAAGTTGCCAAAATAATGAAGGAAAGACGCACCACGGCCGTTTGTGTTGTAGAAGGTGGTAGGATCGTTGGTATCTTTACTAGCAAGGATGTTGTCCTTCGGGTTATTGCAGCTGGGTTGGAGGCAAACAGATGCAGTGTCGTGAGAGTGATGACGCCTCATCCAGATACTGCACCTCCTACCACAACCGTTCACGATGCCCTCAAGAAGATGCACAGTGCGCAATTCATTCCATTGCAGCTAACGCCAGGTTGATGAGAAATTGCAGATGGTCATTACCTTAATTTGCCTGTTGTCGAGGAGGACGGCTCTTTGGTTGCCATTGTAGATGTCCTAAAACTCACTTATGCTACTCTCGAACAAGTGAGTAAAATCCCGAATAGTTCTGTGAATTAAAAAATCTCATTTCATTCAGATGAATGCAATGGTTGGTGGTGACGCCGCCGGGGACAATGAAGATGGACCGATGTGGGGCAAGTTTTTTGATTCAATCGGCCATGATGACAACGATTCCATGCTATCTGGCTCGCATGCACCATCCCGCTCTCACTTCTCCCATGGCCACCTCTCCCACTTGCAACAATCCCCTCTCTCTGATCTACACCCGAATGACTCTGCCTCAGTTGTAGATGATGATGACCAAGCCTCCGTGTTGTCCGGTTCGGCCAAGAAGAAAGGTGTCTCTTTTCCCGCTGAAGCGGCTTCTATTCAGGCGGATGACGGCACTTATGTTTTCAAATTCCGTACGCCTAGCGGGAGGACGCACAGGTTTCAGGCAAGGCATGATGACGTGGCTCATTTGTGTGAAATTGTCTCTGGCAAGCTTGCCATTGATCCTTTCTTCACTGAATTCCAAACTGAAGGGGAGGGCATGGTCCATCCCGATCCTACTGACTTCATCCTTTCCTACACTGACGCAGATGGTGACACTGTTCTAATCACCTCGGATGACGACGTTACGGACGCGGTCAAAATTGCCAGAACTGCAGGCCATGACCGTGTTGTGTTGTATGTCCAGGGTGGCAGAGGATGGAAGGAAGCGGGTGTTGATAAGAGCGAGGAGAAGACTCAAGAGTCCACTGAGCAAGTTAAGGCCGAGGAAAAGGAGGTTGAGAAGAGCAGAATGGCTGCTATTCCCCTTGAGAAGCAGGCTCCTCCCGTTATTGTTGTACCACCACCACCTGCATCAGCGCCTGCGGAACAAGTTTTCGGAATTTCAAAGGATCTCCTGCTTCCTGCTAGCATAGGAGCCCTCGCAGTTGTCATCATCGGAGTGTTCACTATTTCGAGGCTGACGTCAAACAACTATTAGTTTATGTAACTCAAGACTGATGACCCGCTAGTACCACAGTGGTTGTGGAAGAGGTGCAAGATGTAGGTGCAATCTGATTGGGTATCAAGTTTGGTTCCATACGTTCATTCCATAAAACAACCAATTTGGAGGCTTGATATTCTACCTGATATCTTTTTTTCTTTCTACGTATGATTCCTTTATTATTCGATATCGTTGGTTTTGAGTCTTTCAAGATTAGTAAACTCCACTTCCAGCGCCTGATTTCCGTTATACTACGAATTTTGGTCCCTCCAAATTTGCTTGCTAGAATTAGATGGCTACTGACTGGGTTATTCTGGAGTGTTTCGGATGCCAGCTCCATTTGGTTGACTCGTGGAGGATCGACACCAGAGCCCAATACACCATCCTGGGTTTGAAACTGCATATTCTTGAACCTAATGGCACGTTCATTGTTGCGGCCGTAATAACTGCCTTTGGGTTTTCCAACGGAGTATCGGTTTGTGCAGTGCCCGGAGCCACAGTTAAAGAATATCTCATTTAAATAGTAAAATGGAACGATTCGAGTGGACAGGGCAGTCCCCACTTCAGAGTCTCATAACCATCGGTAGAGTCACTGGTGGTTATAGCTATGGAAATGCAGTAGCCGAATGATCGCGTTTTGTAAGACATTGCAGAGAAGTCGAACCTACCTTTGTTAGATATCTTTGTGTCATACCATATCCCCGAAAGGATGGAATCACAAATGCAGCAACGTCATTGGCTCAAACTAGTGATCCTCTCATTGAGCGGCGTCTTCAACTGTGTATATATAAGTCTCCTACGTAGAATCTAAGTCAAGTCGCTTTCTTTCTTTTTCTAGCATCGTTCTTTCCCTGTTCTCTGCCTCGACACCGGCTCCACGAAATCTATAATCAAAGTTCTTACCCCCGAAGTCTTTTTTCGGTCGTGAACAGAGGCTGACTCGGACCTCAGACATGCACTCAATCTCAACAAATAACCTTACGCACAGCGGTTTTGCTACTTCTGCTCCTGGCACCGTGTCTGATGTGCCATTCCTTACTACTGCCTTGAGTGGTGCCGAGCTAGGTTGGGACAATGTCGCTATTGCACTTGCTTTTATTTTGTTCGACACCTTCGTTTCTGGGGTGCTGAAGATTGGGGTTGGGTCTTCGTTGTTAACCAGTGCAATTAGGTGCATGATACAGCTGACGGTTGTTGCAACTATTTTGCAACAAGTATTTGCAGCGGAGAATCAGCTAGTCATCGCAGGAATCGTAGGTGAATAATTCAGTGTTTGCTTCCAAGCCTATGTTCATATTATTATATATATATTATCAGTTTTGCTCAATGTATTGGGAACAATTGAGATTGGTGTGTTTCATGGCTCTCTCTTGTATGAGGTCGTGGGCTGACAATCAATTTACATTTCAGTGGTCAACAAGTCGAAACGTCGGTATCATCGTATGGTCTGTGTCCTTTCATTACACATACTTCCATACTGAACCTTTTCTTATATAGTTCCTGTCTGTGCTCGTTGCAATGTTGGGATCAACAATTCCTGTCTCGATACTCGGAGCAAAATATGCTATGGCTATAGATCCCTTCTGGACACCTGTACAGTACAGTACGTGCTCTTTGATCCACAATTCGTTTCAATCCGCATTCCCTGATTGGTGTGAATAGTACCTATCGTTGGCATGCTTTGTGGTGCCACCATTTCTGGCATCACCGTTTCTGTGAGCTATGTGCTGAAGGAGCTACAGTGAGTCTTGTGACACCTAATTTCGCGCTCGCTCTCAAAATTAACAAACATGGAAATCATGTATAGAGATAATAAGGATAAAGTCGAAGTGTTCTTGGCTTTCGGTGCCTCTCGCGTTGAGGCGTGCAGACCAATCGCAATAGAAGCTCTAAGATTGGCATTGACGCCCACCATTAATAACATGAGGTACAGCCTTGACTGAATTGTAAAGTCTCTCAATAAAGACAAAGACTAATCTTCTTTGGTGGATTAGCGTTCTCGGGATCATCGCAATTCCGGGCATGATGACGGGTGCAATCCTTGGTGGTTCTTCTGTCCAACAAGCTGCTCGACTACAAATGATTATTGTTTTCATGATCTCAGCATCAACGACCCTCGCGTCGATCTTCACAACATTTTCTGTCATCACCATGACTGTTGACGGTCAACATATGATACGAACAGACAGGATTGATGAAAAGAAGCATGGAATTTGGAGAGTCAAAGACAGAGGTGCAGAGAACACGAGAAGGGGTTTAGTGAGAATGATTCAAGTGTCAAAGAGGTGTCTAGGCTGGGTGCAAGAAGGGATGGGTAAGGAAAAGGTTGGAGAGTATGGGGAGAGGAGACCCTTACTCGGATGAGGATTGCCTGTTTTTTTTAATCATTATTAATAAAAACCAATTATATTTACATTTTTATGTCACTGCAGGTCCAATTATGTGTTAAGAACGCGTGAATAATTGAAACCTACCCAAATGTTCACTTCCAGTTGACGTTGATGCCTTGACCAAGATAGCCAATACTCTGTGATATCTCGAGGCTCTGTGGTCAGGACGAGGTCTTCTAAGAAGAGATTCTGCACGGGCTGAGCCTCAAGAGGGACTGCTACTAATGCTGATCAAAGGATCAATCCCGAGTCCTCTTTAGTTGCGTCTCGTTGTCTCATCAGGATGGAAAAATCTGCAAAGACCAGGTAACATGAAGTGATTCCCTGTTGCACAACAAGCCATGGCCTCCACGTCGGTCGATCGATCTTGGGATCGATTGGAACCTGAAACCACCAAGCATTGTAAACTCTCGTCTGTCTTTCGCTCTCCCAGAAAAGAAAACAGTTGGTTTGGGAGTAAGATGTGATCAACGAACTCCATATCTTTGTTAGGGCTAAGATAAATAAATAACGAACTTCAGGAACGATCGGGTGAAGCTGTTATTATTACTGCCAAACGATCCAGATTTTGGTGAAGGAATGCGTTGTAGATCCTGGTAGGGTGTGAAATTGTCCCAATAGTAAGCGAAGTCGTCTGCATGCCATGCAGGTAGAATGGCCAATAGAACCTAGATTCAGGCTGAGGATAAACTCGGCATGTCTCTGAGATATTGTCAATACCAATACCCTTTCCTTCTCTTAGGGCACGAGGGCAAAAATTGCTAGATAGTTAATTGCAAGATATCAGATTCACTCTCTTTTACTTTGATTCTACTTTGAATATAATAGCTCATCCATGATGAGTTCGTACCTTTGACACTATAACCTGTTTCATTCAACAGTCATAATAGTATTTTAAGAGACAGGGTGTCAGACACCACGTGATCGTCAGATATCTTGTCTGCGCACCGAGATGCCAGACTGCAGTCATCGAAGGGCTTTTTGGTTACATGTTTCTGTCATGCGCAATTAGATGTTAATTGGCAGACCCTATGCCATCAATAGGTAAGTAAGTTAGGTATAAGGAGAGAGACAACGATTGCAGTCGGACACCTACCAAATCAGACCCAGATTGTTCCTTTCGCGGGATCTCCATAAATCCATTCAAAAATTAGAATGCTCACTTACAAAGTCCAACGTTCAGTATCATGGACCTGACAACAATAATGTGGATGACTAAATCTTCGGACGTTTCCATTTCCATTGGCAGGGGTCGCGATGCTGTGAATGAGATATCGAGAAACCGGCTTTGGACTGACAAGATTTCCTGTCAAGAAATCAGGCTCCAATGCCTGCTAACGTTAACTGGGTCATTTCTCTGTCGAGAGAATTTGAGATTGGGGCTTTCTCCAGCGATAATTACCTGGTTTTGGTAATATAAGTATAAGGTCATGGAATGGGATAATAACCAATCAGAGCCACAACGGACTACACAAGAGATCAATGTTCCCTTCGTAGATAGTGCTTCTGGATTTTTACTGTAAGTTTGAACTGAGTCAGACTCATGAATAACACCCCTGTTACTTTTAAATGACTTTGCGATACATTCAAGGTCTCAACCTGGCATCTTCTATGGTGTCAATGAGAACTATTGAGGGGGTAGGAAGCTTCTGGCCACATCTACAAACCACGAGGAAACAGCATTATACTACCAAAGTCCTCGATCCAAAACAGGAGCTAGCGAAGAACCACACGAGAGAGAAGGCACTAACTTCGAGAAAATGGCTGAGCAAACTTGAGGCTAAGTGTCAAGATGTGAGGGTTCATGTTCGAGACTGATCAGAATTATCTCCTCCCTGACCATCTATTGCTTCTTCCAACAAAGCCGTGTACAAGTAGATGCCTGAATGCCAAAAGTGTTCACGTGTCTGATCAATCAAAGTCCAGTTGTATTAGCCGAAAGCTCACAACATTTATATCTGTCAACGCCATTCCACCTCTGCTTATCCTGTTTACCTTTCAGCTACCTTCCTGCAGTTTCTGGCCTAGTATCATTTTCTCCGGACTAGTCAGAGGGATCTAGCGACTGGTTCACCCTCGTGGTCCATTCGTTCATCCTCATACTGACGTCTCCGGGCGAGACGGTTCATCAATTAGTTGGATTAGGAGAACTCGGCTTTGAACCAGCTGTGATTTCTCTACGCTTAGATCTGTAGCTTGAAGTAAGCTTGTCAGAAAGTTGAGCAGTCCGGATTTTTTTACATTTCTTTTGTAGAGATCTGTCAGACTGGTGGCTGTGGTTTTAATTGTTGGATTTGTGCAAAAACAATCTTTTGGTTCCTCTGGTATGTGCTGCAGACTTGCTGGAGCTCTTTGGTTTTGACTAATGAATTGAAGTACTAGCTTGAATTATCAACACCAGAACAAGTCTATTGTCGCATAATGCCGATGAAGTCATCAGAGAAAGAGGAGATGCTCAATACATTGGTGCGTTGTATATACTCTGCATCATGTATTCATTGACGTGTAAATGGACACAGAGCAAACGTATATTTGCGGCTATGTTAGATGATATTATATTTGATGTTGTTATCGAAGCACACCATGAAGTCATGAAAGGAAAGTCCGTTTGCAGGACATGTCACACGAGGTACGAAACTATTCGTTTCCATCATCATCTCATGTGTGCGGATTCGTTTTGCTGTCTAGATGCGGTTCTGGTAGGCTTACACTCCTACCAACCAAATAGGAAAATTGACGCGGCGAACAGCCCATGTATTACCATCCAATGCTATCAGGGGAACAGGAAGCTCACAGACATCAGGCGCAGGATTGAGTTCGCGTGCGGATACACCTTCCTCGGAGACAGGTATTATGGTGGCACCTGAACAAACTACCATAGAGCTCATCTCTATGCTTTCAACACGATAGGTACTGGTGCAGGAAATGGGAGCAAGGATGGGACGATTTTATTGGATTGCGTCAACTGCCAACGACAGGTGAGGAGGCGTCTTCTCACCCAGTTTAAAAGCATGATTTGGATTAACGTGGTTCAGATCGCGTCAAATCGGTATGCGCCGCATTTGGCTTCGTGTATGGGATTGTCGTCTGCCCGGAGAGCACCCAGCGCTCGAAATAGTGGTGGCACGAGTGGAAAACCCAAGTGTGTATAACCTCCTTATGCAGGCGATCCATAGAGAAGGCTTGTTTCCTCCCGTAGACTGCCTTCAGATGCGGGCCGCTCAGCTTCACCGGCCTCAGAAACAGGAAATGGGTTAGGTGATAGATTGAATGGTAGAAAGAAAGAGAAAGTTAAGTCCAAAATTCTCGGTAAGCTTTTTTTCGAGATTCAATCTTGAGAGCAATTGATCGATTGTGTCTTGTCCTTTATCTTGCCAGATGGAAAATCCCGTGTGGCACTTTTAGAGGAGGATGGAAGTTCGCTCAAGAGGAAGCGGGTAAGTTTATCTTTTCATGATTTGAGGTGCGAATGACTGTTGTTTAGCCACAGTCGCCGCAGATGTCTCCTGCGAAGGCTAAGAAGGCCAAGGCGTCAGGTAAACATTTCTGATCCAACAGTTCATAATGGGCGCTGGGGTTGACATTATCTTAGGATCCCCTGTATCGCGCGTAAAAGCCGAACCAGACTCAATGTCATCGATAACGGTACGATCTTGGTATGAATCATAGCACATCTCCAACTCACGGAACCCTAGTCACACTACACCCCTTCCCTGATGGGTACCAAGTCTAAAATACCATCGAAGCTTCGCGAGTCATCAACAACATCCTTCCTCGATCGTTCACCAACCACCGTTTCATCGAGATCGACGTCTCCGGCAATCACACCTGCATCGTCGGCATTCTCTGTAGCGACACAAAGTCCTCGAATCAACTCACGCGGCATCAATTCCCATTCACAGGGGCAACAGGATACTGGAAGAGGCAAGGGAAAGGTAGCAGGGACAGGGCCGCCGCCGAGAAGGTCTGCTGTGAGTCCACCTCGACCGACTACCCACCACTCCGTAGTGCCGGACTATGGGATACGTACGTATCTCAATCTTTTTTTCCCCAGTGAACTTGGTGTTGATTGGCCAGTCGGTGTAGATGAAGGAGGTGACGAGACGGGGTCGTCGACGGATACGGATAGCGATTGATACTACATCCTCGCACGATACAGTCACTATTGTTTTCTCGTTTTCTGGATACCCTCTTTACATGTTGTTCTGAATAGACATGTTCTCTAATGTCATTTCCCAATTGAAATATTCTTGAAGAGATGACATGGGAGTATAGCATAGCAACCATCGACAAAGTTTGATCCGCCCCCAGTCACTTCTTTCCTTAAACTCCATGTCTGCTGGTCATTTCCCCTTCCCTTCACAGCACTCCTTAAGCGATTACTCTCATAGACCACCACTTCAGCCGTCCGCATACGACCGGTACAACAACCCCGATGAACTCAAGGCTTCCTACGACGACCTGATCGACCAGTACTCATCCGCTCCTTACCCTACACACTCAGACCACAATACATATTCCACCAATCCAGAAAGCAGTCCAATAGAATATCCTCATCAATCCTTGTTTCCGTTCTCTCCAAAGTCCCCGATCTCCTCAAAACAATTCGACGACAATCATGAAACCCCTGATATAGTCTACCCTCCGCAACCATCAGCAAAGGAGCCCGATGCCCCAGGGTTCTGGCAACGGGTACTATTTTCTGGGTCTCCGTTTCTCCAATAATCATGTTAATGTGTCTCCCTCAGCTCCTTCCGGACTCAATGGCATGTCGACTCTACGTTCTAGCTGTGCTAGTCGAGACAACTGTCAACTTAGCGATAGAGGGAGACTTGTATCTGCGAATCCGGGAGGTATATCAAGGCGAGCAAGTGACGCTGGCGACACGGAGGATGCCTGTTTACCTCGGTGTATTCGTCCTGGCGCAGTGCGTTGTTTGCCATCCGCCACAACCACGCTCAAATCTCACGATTGCTCTCCTTTTTTAGCGTGTTCCAATTCGCCATGGCAGTTGATGCCGTTTACGCCCGCAATACCCTGCAATTCATCTTCCTCACGTAGGTCTCCCTACCAACAACATCGTTCAAGTGTCTGGGATATTCGCTAACACCCCCTATCAACTTTCGGTAACCCAGGATGTTCAATGGCATGCTCATAATCTACGCTGCGATTCAAATAGGCGAAGTCCGTGCTGCGCTTGGACCAGATAATTCTAATGTCTACAAAGTCCCTATCGATGTTCTCACAACTACCATCCCTATTGTCCTCTCTGTGGCGGAAATACTGTTCATCGCACTAGGGTGGAAAATTTACAATGAATTTGGCTGGAAAGTTTACAAGTTCCTTGGAGCAGACCGGAACATCAAGCGCATGTATGCGAGCTACCAGATTTATGTATGCCTCGTCAAGTTTGATGTCTTCTTTTGGGCTGGCTTCTCAGTCCAGTTCATCTGGTTGGTGTTGCAAGACAATGATTGGGAATATTACGTGACATGCTTGGCGCTTCCTCTATCTATTGTCCTCCTGGTTGAGGGCCATCTGGCAGCGAGGCACGAAAATAAGTGGATGATGGCGACATTCATGTCGGGTTGCGTCGGCGCAATGATTTATTTCATCTACAAGGTTTGCTCCTGACTCTCTCATTCTTTCTCTGACGTTGAGCAAGTGTGCCTGTAGCTCATCAAGGTGCTCATAAACATCAACACAACATTTAGACTCACATGGAAGTCACTCACCGTGTTCTGTGAGCCTTATCCCACTTGGAAGATTTTCTCATTGATTTTTTTCCGTGTTCGTCTGTTAGCCGTTATCGCCATTGTGTTACTGATTGCAACAATGGTGTTTTCTGTAATAGTGTTGCGGAATTTTGGCAAGGGTCTGAAGGAAGCACGTAAGTCCTCCATTAATTCATCAACCGGGGATTGTATCCCGGCTCATACATGTATTTGAATTTGCAGTTGCAAGAAAACATGATCGACTGGGCCCAACAAAACATGGTCGTGCGCAAAGTACTAATCTCAATCGCATGAGCATTGATTAGAATCCTTCCTCCTTTCTATGGGGCTCCTTTTGAAATCTTTGCGTGACATGACCCTGAAAAATACATTGTACTGATTAGTTTCCACTCCTTGCAAACCACATCCTTTTATTTCTTTTAAAATGTGACATCAGACTCGAGTTTCAGCTTCTCATCTCACCCTCCTCCGAGACACAGAGTTTTTATGACGGTCCTGTCAAGAGATAACGAACACTGTAATTGCTTAGTACCATGGACGAATGGATTTTGCACATTGCCTGCCGCCTTCTCTATTTCTTCGCCAGCTATAATCTTTCCTCGTCGACTTCAACTTTCTTGTATTATGTGCGCTCACTCTCGGAGCCTGTCCTCTTGTAACTAATCAAGCTATTAACATTAACACTCACATGCTTGTTCCCGTGCATCCGTTAGGTAAGAGGAATACAGTCATATGACTAGTTTTGGGCTCGTTCGAAATTGAGAAATTGAATGCACAGGACAGATATTACTACGTGCTGTATAGCATCCACAACGTAAACGAGCTGATGGAGTTCCCGAATTAGCCCGTGCATAGTAATTGAAGCATCGAGTGTGTAGCGAGTCATTTTTTGGACCTGATAGTATATTCTCTCCAACTTAAGGGACATTCGTCCTTTCCTGGTTTGACGATGAGTGATGGTCCTGGTCCTTGAAAGTTTCTTTGATATCTTCGTCGAAAGCAATCCATTAATCCCCCGAGTAAGCAATAGTGATTCTTCTCTGATCGTCTGCGACAGTATTCCAAGTACGGCCCAGAAGTTGCATGGCCACAGCAGTCCGCGAGAGATTGAGTTCTAAGATGAGAGAATAGCGCGTAGGAGACCATGAGAAAGCTTTTCCCAGGATGACAGAATTATAACAGCACGAACGACTCTGGAAAAGTGTTAACGATGTCAGTTAGTTCCCGACTTGTCATGGGGAATCTCCAAGCATCGTATGCCAATAGGAAAGGTAAGATGAATTCTTATACCGCTTTTCATTCACCAAATCGTGTCACGTCGGTGTTCCCAACACAACGACAGGGTTTACATCGAGAGTACATCGTCCCGGAAGCTGAATACAGCATAAGCCGTTAGACGTCGAGCAGAACGTCTAGCAACAAGATCAGCATTGTAGGTTGAGGTGGCCTGAGTTTGACTTGAGTGAGCATATCTAGTTCTATTGGTTCAACTGGTTCGTCAGAGAATTAACGTCTCGAGGTAGATCCTTTGAGCTGCACAAGGTGTCACTGATTTCGTCAGAGTTGGGTTGGTTCTCGTGATCAGCCATCGACATCTCACAAATCATACTGTTAGACTCTAAAACAAAGTGTCTACCTGCCTAATCAAAAATGTCCCAGAAATGAAAAACCTTGTGCTGTTTGGTGGTGATTAACCAAGTGGAAAAGCGATGATGCCAAAAGTTATTTTTTGGATCATTTAACTCGTGCCGTGACCAACGTGGTGCTTGACACTTCTGAAAACATATTCTCAAGTGGAGTGACATCACCAACCCACCTCGAGAATACTTGACCACTAGCAACTCTTACGCTCAGAATGTCTTCACGGTATTAACAATCCCTTGTTCCAAAAACACCATACTTGATGCTCAACACCCACAAATTCATTTCTCATCCCCAGAGTCCGACTTTCATCCAACGCATCTCTTCGAGACCGTTCCGCCCTTCTCGGTACCTCAGCCATTCACTCATCCTCATCTACTTCTTCATCACATCCCGCCAGACGAACACTCACACCATCTGGCTCCGGGCGGTCTACGCCGTTAGGTCATTATTACAATAACACAGAAAGTTCATCATACAGCGAACAGAGTTATGGGGGTTACGCTGGTAGTGGGGGAGATCCGAATGGCCATCGGTATGCTGATGATCTCGAGGGGCAAAATGATGAAGCATTGGAAGGGTTGAGTGCAAAAGTCAAACTATTGAAAGACGTGTGTTCTTGATAAATCAGCTTGTAAGAGACTGACCCAAGCTCTGTATCTGCAGATTACTATTGGTATTGGGAATGAAGTACGAGTATCTACACAACAGCTCAGTCAGATGGTATGCGCGTCCTCAACCGTCTGTCTTATTCTCACTGATGTGATATTACACAGAACGATGCATTTGCGGAAACAGGTGGCATACTCCAGGGTACATTCCGACGTATGAACAACATGGCCTCAAAGCAGGGTTGCCGATGGCTATGGTACTTTGTATTCCTGGTAATTGTGTTTTGGTTCTTCATCGTTGTCTGGTGGTTTCGAAGATGATCCGTATTGGCACCCTCAGCTTGCATTTCCACGTCACCAATCCTATCCTCGACTCGTGATCAGCGATCACTTGCACCGAGGCTGAGTTCATTAACATTGAACTCATTGTTTTACCATCTAGGGATTGCTTTCATTGCCGTAATCGAACAATTCGAATTCATCACGTAACTAATGTTGGTGTATGGGGACAATCATGATAACAAGACGTATTTAAACATTCGGATTCTCGAAAAATATTGACGGTTGATCAAGCTCCAGGATACTGGACAGAACTAAGATCAACAATGATACAAACCTTGTAGTAATAGATCTCTTGAATAGGTTCATTTCCTGATTCAGTATAGATTGTTTCTCCCGCGAGATTTGCACTTGGAGGTGTGACCCATTGCACATGGATACTCCTTGATCTGTAGTCGTCGATGCGGGCTCGATCCTTGTAGCACCTAGCCCCGGCCTTATCCAGAGTCTCTTCAGAATAATCTTCCCTCCATACAATGAGTGCTTCATCGTCCTGTTCGAGAAGATATTGCATCTCTTCATCTTCAATATCTTCTTCGTCTCGACCATTAACGGGTTTCGATAATAATAAATCAAAGCTATTTCCCCAGGAGTCAGAAGCAGATTCATAGAGATACCACAATACAGGATTCGACCCTGTGTCTCGAAGAGCGTTAAAGACAAAGGCATCAGCCCCTTTGAGATCACTCCATACAGGGTACCTGTAATCAGAAACATTCCTCGGATATTGGTGTTCAAGTCCGAAGCCGATATGAGTGCATCCCCGAACAAAGGCGGCATCTCGGTAAGCTTCGCGAAGTGCGTGCGTGAATTGATTTTCGGGAATTGGAATGCGCTTAGCTGGCATAATGGGGGGTGCGCGGGAAGGATCATAGTACAGGTTGAATGTGATGGTTATACGAGCACCCGAGGTGACTTCGAGAACTTCGTGTTGTACATCACTGTAGAACGCAACATATGCAACAGACGAAGAGGGAGCAGATTCAAGAAGAGACGAGGCATTGAAGTCGAATGAACGGTTTCGGTGACGAAGAAGAAGGTTTCCACCAGTGTGAGGGGTTGACAATGTGAAAACCAATGATCCAAACATTTGCTCCGAAAGTGGGGTGTCTTGATGATTTTTAAAGAAACCACCTTGTGCTGAAGGGGATGCAATTGGAACAATTTTGAAGCGAGATAGAAGCGATACCTACTATAAATGTTTAACTTGGTCACCTCTGCACGGAATCCTTTCTCAAATTTCTCCCATGGACAGAGTTTTTGGGCAAGTCCCGCAATGAAGTTCCCAGAGTCGGGGTTGAAACGCCATGAAAAAGAAGACTCTTCAAGTTTTAGTGCCCTACGGTATTCGTCGTCGAGGACACTTTCAGTTCCTCGACCGAATGGTGCGGGCCCACAAGCGTCAACAAGGGCATGTATGTCGTCCTCAGAAATGGATCCAATATTGATTTGACTTGATCAAAATTTTTATCTAGTAGCCGACTGTGAGAATTGGAACATACCGAGAGGAACCATCTTTGCAAGTGAAATAAAGATGCAAATCTGATCCTTTGAGTTCAACAACGTCGCTCGTCCAAGGCTCATGATCCCGCTGTTGAACTTTCAAGGTATCTTTCAACTGCTGGATATGATACATGGTGGGCCTGAGACAAGGAGGATGGAGCTAAGATGAGATGAGATATACTCGGATAAGTCACGTGAGTCGTGAGTCAGATTTCTAGGCACGGAGGATCAAAATTGTTGAAGAAAAATTGTTGAAGATCAGCGGATCAGTCCATGCACTTCCCCTTTTTTATAGACATTTTGGAATTCTGGCCATGATTTCTCACCTTAGTCATCCACCTAAGTGTCATATTTTTCAAAAGGACATCCATCTTCTGCTATGGATAACACTTACTCTCTTTCACATCTGTGATCCTTTTTGCATAGATTATCCAGAATTCGTTGTCTTGGCTTCCACTTTTTACTTTTCTGGCTTTCATTGCTGTCTCTTTAATAATTAGTAGTCTACCATAGACTGTTTTGAAGCTATCTGTTCTCCACTCTGGGTGAGCCTCACATCAATCCTAGGCATTTTTCCACTTTCATGATTTTTTCTGCTATGAATATGTTTTATTGTCTAGTGACTTGTTTTCTAAAACATCATGTTGTCAGGAGTTCATTTCTATAGTATTCCTCTGCTCTACCATCATTCCAGACATAGTACTTAGGATTTAAGAGCAGTAGATGCTCTGTAGTTTTCTTAGTCTGGTAATTGAACTCAAGCAGCTTATTTTTTTACTGTTATTATCCTTTTTTTTATCTCTTAAAATTGCAACCTATCATAGACTGACTTTCAAGACATCTACTTCCTGACTTCTGGATGGGACTCTAACCATACCTAGGTATACTTCTACATCCATGCTCATTTGCACACAGATCAGTCTTGTCATTTACACTCCTAGTTGTTCTATATCTTAGAAAATATCTCTATAATGTCTCCTCAGTTATCTCTTACATTGTAAGGGGAACTCTTGAAGCTCATTCTAAGGTAATGCTTAGGTAATACTATTAGTGGTTATCTTATCTACATCTCTTGATCTATTGCTACATGTCTATCTATCCCTTCTCTCTTCATCAATTATCATGCTTAGATCTTATTGGATAATTATATCTGATAGTCTGTATTGTAAGTACTATATCATGTGACAGACTATCTTTTATAGTATATATATAGGAGCTTGTATGAGTAGATCTACTCTTACCTGGTTATCAGCCTAGGTTTTAGGACACTTATCTAGCTTAATAAGTGAGATCCCTTTACATACACTGCTATTTCTGTAGTTACAGTTCCAACTACAGACTTAGTATTTAAGACCAAGTAGATAGTTTATAGTATCTAGTGTCAGAATTAAAGACAATGGACTTGTTCTTTTTCTAGTTCTAGTTTCCTATTCAAAGACTTTCCTATTTTTTACTTGAATTCTTTTTTCTCTTTTTCTCTTTATTTCTTATTTTTAATTTAGAAGGAACAAACTGATGTGACAAGATACAACAACTGTTACACAAAACTACCATCACAGTTATAAAATAAGGTTTTTGAAAACAATAACTATTCTATATACTATTACACTCTATTCTAAGAAACTGAATCAATGCTTATACAAACAGGATAATAATACCAGCATGTTCAGAAACTGTTAAAGCAACTGTAATAGAAATATAAAGTTTGTACTTCAAACTTCAAGAGAACCTAAGATATATTATCCAACCAAAAATAATAGGGTAAGAGCTTATCTTCAGAAGAACCTAAGAGAACAGAATAAGTTCTCCTAAAGAGAAAGTGACAACTATTATAAGTACTCTTGAGTCTATTCTAATTTAGTAGAATAGTGATAAGATAACCAGAGAATAATAGAGTCCAGACAGCTTAAGAACTCTATGGAACAATCTAGAAGATTATCAAGAAAGACAAGATATATCTGATAGTAATAGAGGATATATGTTGTGGCAACCACTAGTCACAAAGACCAATAGCAACACAAGCAATAAATCTCTCAGTAGAATATCAAGTGGGGATCACAAGAGAACTCAACAAGGAGTCTCTGCTGTATTAGAGTCCTATTTATACAAACTACACCTGGTCCATGCTACTAATAATTAAACCTGCCCTTATGTCCATGCTTCATTCTCATGTCCACTTCATGTTTTACTCAAGGTCATCATGTTGCATCTATGTGCCCTGATGTCATCTTCCAGATCCTTCCACCATGTTCTAGGCCTATGATGTCACATCATGTGACATGTTATGTGACTGCAATGTCACATGCCTCTTCATTGTCCAAAAGAAAATTAAAAAGAAAACAAAACAAAATTAATATAAAATCAGAGAAATTAAATAAATAAAAGAAAAGAAAAATTGTCAGTGTCCAAAGTGTTCCATAACAATATAGAGCAATAATTATCTGAGTGATAGCAGTGGCCAGGGTTTGGTATATAAGAATGGCAAAGATGACATAGTAAACTCTACAGGCTTTATGGTAGAGTTTAGCATTCAGAGGCATGAAAAAGATTGTAGATAAGAACAGTAACAGATAGTTGAGTGTGAACTTCAGATCATAAAGCATAGGTGATAGAGAATGAGTAAAATTAAGTGGAGAACAGCATAGATAGCAGATAGATGGGCATAAGAGAGTGAATAAGACAAGCAGAAAAGTAAGTTTTTTTACAGCAACCTATTTTCTCAGCTGCTAAACCTCATACTCTTCTCCACTTTTCTTTCTAGCTAAAATTACAACCACATAACATGTAGTTGGCATAGCACATAAATTGAAGTCAAGGTCATCATCTACTTTTAGTTGTATTAATTATACATGTAGTTGGTATGTTAGGAGCAATATACTTAGGATTTCCTGGAGTTCCAAAGTGTCTTTCATGTTTTCATCCAGTTGCCCTGACAGTTTTCTATAAAATTTCTTGCTTCAAACACTTAGACTAGATACTTTGTGATATGGGCCTTAAACAGTGAAACAGTATAGAGATATCAAAAATAGCTGTCTCTGCTTTGAAAGCTATTTTGGTAACATGTTGGTTGAACAGCAGTTTTCTATCAAAGATAACTCCTAGTTAGCATACTATTAAGCTGGTAGGTATTGTTGAAATAGTTATAATACCATTTTCGGAAAGTCTCACTGCTAGGTCTATGTGCCTTTTGGTGTAGTGTTGAAGTGATTTTGCTTTATGACATCACCAATCCGATCTTCATTATTAACCTTACTGCAACCATGTGGCTGCCTGATAATAGTGTCAATAAGTGCATACATGTCATTGTAGGTAGACTAGTGCCCGTTAATAAAGGGAGAACCTGGGTATGCTTGTTATAGCCCCAGTAGAGTCAAGAGGAGTGTTACATAAACCGCCAGTTATCCACACTGCACGTTGCTGTTTTAGGGTTCCTTTCAACGTGTAGTGTATAAACTCCCATCTATCTCTGTCCAGAGCCAAACCAGCACACTGGAGTTTGTTTTGAGAGTATGATGAGACTGAATTTTCTACATAAAGAGTAATATCAATATCTTTTCATCTCCCCTCTGATCCCATCAACACAAATAAGTCCACTTTAGGTATTCTAACGGAATTCATTATTTCGACTATAAGCCTATCATGGTTTATAAAATCAAAGTATCCCTCAATGTCAAAATGACTTTGCCATGGTTCCATGCTGTGTGCACATTATGTACAAATGAAAGTATTACATCACGTGAATTAGATATTGTACAGCAAGGTAGTACGAAACGGCTCAGGAAACGGCGACATAAGAATGAAGAATATACGAACTAGAAAAAGACCACTACGAGCAGTAAGAATAAAAGGCTAAGTATTCAACACAGTGAACGAAGAGCAGGGATAACCGAATAATAAGAATAGGTGTTAACTATGAGCAAAAGCAGACGAGGAGATAATCAGGCAAAAAGAGTAGGTGATATAGGTGCTTGCTAGTCATCGCGTAGTGTAGTATTCCCAATTTCCCAAATCATCCGTCGCCGGAGATATGGCATATCCTTTTGCGTAAATCGGAACCTCTCCTCTCCTCTCGACAGTGCTTCAAGGAATGCGCATGTGAATACGCCGCAATCATATCCGTTCTCTTGCTGAGGAGTTAGCTCCTATTCAAATTCCGTTGGTACGACGGTCAGGAACGAACAGATAATTGTAACTCACGTCAGGCGCATAATTTTCCCATCCTGTGAAGTCAAACGGGACTTTCTTCTTATTCCGGTGCTCTGCATCAAGGTATTTTCGTAGGTACTGAAGATATGTTCAGCTTGTACATGAAGCTTGAACGACAGCATATACTTGCCATAAAGACAATATCCTTTGCCATACCCATGCTATCATAGGACTCTATACGCTTGCGACGGAGATTGATGGCAGCAGCAGTCCAATGTGCATTGTTGTGATTGACGGGAATGAGTATGACATCTTTGGAGAAAATGTCAATCTGAATACCATGAGTAAGCATCGAAAGCAAGATTAAAAGGATCAATACTTTTTTCGTCCATTTTGCCAACCTCCCCTTGTCATAGCCGTCCTGAGTCAACTTGGACCAAAAGAACGAACTGAAATAATACGCATCCAACGGTGCCCCTCTCTCCTTGAATGGCCCATTTGCAAGTTTTTCACTGCTCTTTGGCGCGTTCTCTTTACAGCTCTCCGACCTCCAAAGAAGCAGAGCGCCATAGAAGTTGATAATCTCATCATTCAACCACTGCCCAGGTCTCAATCTGACGATATCCTTATCTTCTACTGCTTCTCTTGCAAATTTAGCTATTTGTCCCCGCGTTTCAAGAAGTTTCTGTACAATCGTTTCATCAGCGGGTGGTAGGTGCGATGGAAGAGGAGGGATTTTCGACTTGAGGTTCTCTTCAAGCTCTGCATCCCTTTGCCGCCACTTCTTCTGTAGAATATCGAGAGCGGATGTATCAAACT
>Ga0157368_1000043_pt1 | contig 52965 bp, 51 predicted proteins | sample AttbisABBM3_FD_113146 | JGI IMG/M metagenome (GOLD analysis project Ga0157368, IMG submission 113146) | Fungus gardens microbial communities from leaf cutter ant in Botucatu, State of São Paulo, Brazil - Atta bisphaerica ABBM3 | ecosystem: Host-associated > Fungi > Mycelium > Unclassified ... | reverse complement strand
CGGCGGTAACAGGGGTTCGAGTCCCCTAGGGGACGCCAAAATTGCGGGAATAGCTCAGTTGGTAGAGCACGACCTTGCCAAGGTCGGGGTCGCGAGTTCGAGTCTCGTTTCCCGCTCCAAATTATGATCTACAGACTTCCACTGATGTCTGTAAGTCATTGAAAACAGGACCTTCGGGTCCTTTTTTCGTTCCAGCGAAGTCCACTGGAATCCACCCACATCCGGGCTTTTTTAGTCCATTTTCTAGTCCATAGAAAGCGGGTGTGCATGGATCCTCATTGTTGCTGGGTTGGAGCGGTCGGCGCGTCAAGGATCTAGCCCTAACTCTTCAGTTAGGAGCTCGAAAATGGCACTTACCGATTTGGCCGTTCGCCAAGCCAGGGCGACGGGGAAGGCCTACACGCTTAGCGATTTCGATGGCCTCTCGCTTGCGGTGACCGCCCAGGGCGGGCGGTCGTGGCACTTCCGCTATACCTGGGCTGGCAAGCAGAAGCGCACCTCCCTGGGCACCTACCCGGAGATCAGCCTGCGCGAGGCAAGGGCGCTGCGCGACCAGGCCCGCGCCCTGCTGGCCAAGGGCATCAACCCCAGGGTCTACCGCAAGCAGAAGCGCAAGGCGGTGCGCCTGGCGGAAGAGCACACCTTCGAGGCCGTGTTCCTCCAGTGGGTCGAGCATCGGCGGCTGGACCTCAAGGAAGGGCGCAACAGCACGCTGTCGCAGATCCTTCGCGTCTTCGGGCGCGACGTGCTGCCGGCGCTGGGCAAGACCTCCATCTATGACATTCGCCGCTTAGACCTACTCGATGTGCTTGCCAAGATTGAACAGCGCAAGGCATTCACGACCGCCGAGAAGGTGCGTACCTGGTTCAACCAGCTCTACCGCTTCGCGTTGGTGAAGGTCGAGGGGCTGGACGTCAACACGGCAGCGGACCTGGATGTGGTCGCCGTGCCCAAGCCGCCGGTCGCTCACAACCCATTCCTGCGGTTGCCCGACATGCCGGCGCTGTTGCAGAAGGTGCGCCACTACCGCGGCACGATCACGACCCGCCTTGGAATCCGCCTGCTGCTGTTGACGGGCGTGCGTACGGGGGAGTTGAGGCTGGCCACCCCGGACCAGTTCGACTTGGATCAGGGGCTGTGGATCATCCCTGCGGAGACGGTCAAGCAGTTAAAGAATGACATGCGCAAGAAGGGCAAGCGGCCCCAAGACATCCCCGACTACATCGTGCCGTTGTCCGTGCAGGCCATTGAGATCGTTCGCTACTTGCTCGAAGACTTGAAACCGGCGCAACGGTATCTGCTTGCACACTGCAGCGACATCAAGGAACGCATCAGCGAAAACACCCTGAATAATGCCCTCAAGCGTATGGGCTACAAGGATTTGCTGACCGGGCACGGCATCCGCGCCACGATCTCCACCGCGCTCAACGAGGTGGGTTATCCCAAGATTTGGGTGGACGCCCAGCTTTCGCACAGCGATCCCAATCAGGTGAGCGCGGCTTACAACCACGCGCTGTACGTGGAGCCCAGGCGCAAGATGATGCAGGATTGGGCCGACCGACTCGACCTGCTGGAGCAAGGCGAAGTGACCGCGGCCAGCGCCCACCTGACCATCCGCATCGATGGGGTGCCTGTCCTGGATGAAAGCAAGCCGACGCCGGTGGATCGGGACGAGGCGGCAACGAGGGCGGCCATGTTGCCCGTCATCGGCGGAATGCCTGTGCATCGCCTGTCGGCCGTTCCCGCCAGACCTAGGTCGGAACGGGGCGTTGAGATTGCTATTTCCGACCTGCAGAGAGCGCGCATGGAAATGCTCGCGGCCTATGAGGCGCCACACAACCTGCCGGTGGCGCAGTTCGCCAAGCTGGCGGGCAAATCCAAGGATCAGATCAACCGCGAGATCAAGGCCGGCCGGTTGCTGACGATCAGCCTTGGCAATCGTGGCCAGCGAATCCCGGAGTGGCAGCTCGATCCGCTCAAGCAGCAACTGACGCAGTCCGTGATGAGTCAGGCCGAAGGCATCGACCCGTGGCAGCTTTACCTGGCGTTGTCCCAGCCGCGGGAGTCGCTGGGCGGCCCGGCGATCGAGTCGGTCACCCTGGCAAACCTGCACGAGGTCACGATGGCCGTTTGCAAGGGTTTGATGGCCCGAATTCCTTTACTTCCTAAGGTAGGGTGACGTCCCTGCCATCCGTAATAGACCTATAGACTCGCCTTGCGTGTGCCGCGCGGCCCTGCCGTGCGGCACACGAGGCGCTACCATCGGTGTCGGAGCCTCCCTTCAATGCGACATGCATCAGTGAAGCACAGCGGGATGACGGACTGCCTCCGCCCGGCGGATCGATGAGTGTGATGGCCAGCCGGGGCGACCTCATCGAGCGGGCCATCCAGCGGCACGACGCCGCGCTGCGCAGCTTCCTACGCTGGAAAATGGGCGGCAGCGAGGACGAAGTGAAGGATGCCCTGCAGGATACCTACGAACGCCTGCTGCGCTATCGCGAATCGGAGTGGGACGAGCTGCCGCGCGCGCTGGTCATGCGCATCGCGGCCCATGTCGTCATCGATCGCGCCCGACACCTGGCCTCATGCGCCTCGCACCAGCACCTGTCCGTGAACGGTTTGGACCCGGAGTCCGCCGACCCCACCCCTGAGCGACGGGCGTTGGCCCAGGAAGATATTGCCCTGGTGCGCGAGGCGATCCGCAGCATGCCGCGGCGCTGCCAGGAAGTGTTCGTGCTGAGCCGGATCAAGGGCATGAGTTACCAGCAGATCGCTGATGAACTCTCGATCTCCATCAAGGCGGTCGAAAAGCACATCTCGCGTGCCCTCACCCTGTGTCGGCAACGAGTACGGCAATGAAATCGGAAGACCAGGACATGCGCCAGTCCCCCTCGCCATCCGTCGCCATGGAAGCCGACCGCTGGCTGGCGCGCCTGCATGCCCCTGATTGCAGCCCTGAGGATCGCAGGCAGTTCCAAGACTGGCTGGCCCGACATCCCACGCATTGGCAGGCCTACAACCAGGCCGAACACCTATGGTCGGCAGCCGCGCACGCGCGGGACCCGGACATGGACGCCATGGCCGATGCGCTGCTGGAGCGCGCCAGGCAGCGGCGCTGGCGTGCCCCTCGACGCATGCGCATGATGGGCTGGGCCGCCTCCGTGCTGGTCGGGGTGGGCGTGGCTTGGGGGGGGCTGCAAAGCGGCTGGTTCGCGCCTGGACCGACAGCGGTGACGTACAGCACCGCCATTGGTGAGCTGCGGGCCTTCACTTTGGAGGATGGCAGCGTGGTCACCCTCAATACCGATACCGTGGTACGGGTGAGCATGGCCAGGCGGTCGCGCACGCTGGTCCTGGAGCATGGCCAGGCGCAGTTCAAGGTGGCCCCCGATCCGCACCGGCCGTTCACCGTGGAGACCGCGCTGACGCAGGTAACCGCGCTCGGCACGGTGTTCCAAGTACGGCAGACCAAGGCCTCCACCGAGGTTTCCCTGCTCGAAGGGCATGTCGAGGTGAGACCGGCCAAGGCGGGGCAGGGGCTACGCCAGGACCTGCAGCCCGGCGACCGCCTGCAGGCCAGGGCAGGGGGCGCCTGGCAGCGCGGGCGGGTGGATGTCGAGGCGGCCCAGGCCTGGCTGTCCGGGCGGCTCCTGTTCGATGGTATTCCCCTGCGCCAGGCGGTGGAGGAGTTCAATCGCTATTCCCGGCGCCAACTGCGTCTGGATGACCCCGCCATCGGCGACATCCCGATCCAAGGTGTCTTCGACGCGGGCGACACCGATGCCATCGTGCTGGCGCTGCAGTACGCCTATCCGCTGCGTGCTGATGACCGCGGTGCAGAAGTGGGCCTGCGCCATCGCTGACGTCCCTGTGCGACATGACATTGTCACCACAATGAGGTAGGGGGACCGGCTGCACGTCCGTAATAGACCTTTGACGTTGCCCCGCTCCGGGGGCAGCCGCAACTGGGGATCTTTCGATGGGCGCAGTCGGTCTTGGGAAATTGAATGCGTTGGCTGTTGCCTTGGCGCTGGCAACGGGCACGATCAGCGTCAGTGGCGATGCGCAGGCCCAGGCACAAGCCGCGGACATCCGCCGCTATGACATTCCCGCCGGCCCGTTGGCCGATGGCCTCAAGCAACTCGGCCTGCAAAGCCGCTTGCAGTTGCTTGCACCGCCCGAGCTGACGGGTGGCGTGCGTGGCAGGGCGGTCACCGGGACCTACACCGCCCCGGAGGCGCTGAACCTGTTGTTGGCAGGCAGTGGCCTGACATACGCGTTCGTCAATGCCAACACGGTGGTGATCAAGCGTGCGGAGGCGCCGGCCCCTACATTGCAACGGCCAGCAGCGTCGCCTGTGCCGGCAGGCAGTGGCAAACAACCCCCTGCGGCCGCACAACCCACGGAGCTCGCATCAGTGACCGTCACCGGGACCCGCATCCGCGGTGGAACGACGGCTTCGCCGGTCATTGAGATCGGGTCTGAGCGGATTCGCGAAGAAGGCTTCACTGACCTGGGCGAGGTAATCCGTAGCGTGCCGCAGAACTTCAGTGGCGGTCAGAACCCTGGCGTTGCCAGCGGGACTGCATCCGGTGCCGGTCTCGTCAATCAGAACGTCACCGGCGGGTCGGGCCTGAACCTGCGCGGCCTGGGTCCCGATGCCACCCTGACCCTGCTCAACGGCCGGCGCATGGCATACGGTGGGTTCGTGCAGGCAGTCGATATCAGTGCGATCCCGGTCGCGGCTGTGGATCGTGTCGAGATCGTCACCGATGGCGCCTCGGCCATCTACGGCTCAGATGCCGTAGGGGGAGTGGCCAACGTGATACTCAAGCCGGACTACGACGGCACGACCGTCAGCACGCGCTACGGTGCCGCCACCTCCGGTGGACTTGCGAGCCGTGAGTACAACCTGACGACCGGCACCGCCTGGGCCAGTGGTGGCCTGATCGCGACTTACAAGGATGAATCGATCGATCCGGTCTACGTCTCGGACCGCGATTACACCAACTATCTTCCGGACCCGATGACGATCTATCCGGGGAGCAAGCTTCGAAGCGGTCTGCTCAGTGCTCATCAGGCAATCGGCGAATCCGTCGAACTTCGCTTGGATGCGCTGAGAACCCAGCGGGACCAGCGGTACAACTACTACGGAAGTTCGTGGACCGCCTATCAGCAACTCCGGCCCAAGACCAAGACCTCGCTGCTGTCGCCAAGCATCGAGGTATCGCTACCTGGCGACTGGACGCTCGATGTTGCAGCCACTTGGGCGGAAGACAGGCATCGCCAGCGCCAGTCCCAGATTACTCGTGGAACAGGCGCATCGAGAGTTCTGTATGACGACTGCTCCTGCAATGCGATGCGCACTTATGAAGCCAACGCCGAAGGTCCCGTTTTTTCGCTAAAAGGAGGCGATGCAAGACTGGCTGTGGGCGCGGGCTACCGAAGCAACGAGTACACGCAGAAGAGCCACCTCACAAACACCACGGCGATACGGGGCGACGAAGGCAGCCGTTTCGCCTACGCCGAGATCAACGTTCCACTGATTGGTCCCGACATGGGCGTCACTGGTGCCAGCCGGCTATCTTTGACCGCAGCGATACGTGGCGAGGACTACGACAGCTTCGGCAGCGTGACCACGCCCAAGCTCGGGGTGGTCTACAGCCCAGACACGAACTGGACATTCAAAGGGTCCTGGGGCAAGTCGTTCAAGGCGCCCACGCTCTTTCAGCGTTATTGGGCACAGTCGGCTGTTCTATATCCCGCTGCCTGGCTAGGTGGCACTGCCTATCCGACGGGTGCCACCGTTCTGCTCCTTGGCGGCGGCAATCCGGATCTCGATGCGGAGCGCGCACGCACTTGGACGGCGTCCATCGCGTTTCACCCGGAGACGCTGCCAGGTTTGGAGGCAGAGTTGAGCTGGTTCGACATCGACTACACCAATCGCGTCGTGCAACCGATCAACGAATACTCCCAGGCACTGAGCAATCCAATCTATGGTCAGTTTCTCGACTACGCACCCACGGCCGCGGAACAACAGGCTGTCCTTGCAGGGGCCGGGGCTTTCTACAACATCACGGGGAAGGCCTACGACACCAGCAAAGTCGTCGCGCTCCTATACGCGAACTACGTCAATGTGAGCGCGCAGCGCATCAAAGGGCTGGACCTTTCCGGGGCATATCACTTCGATCTTGGACCGGGGCGCTTGACGCTCCGCGGCTCTGGCAGCTGGCTGGACAGTTCGCAGAAGACGACAGCAGCCCAAAGTGCGTTTGATCTTGCGGGCACGGTCTTCAATCCCGCCAAGATCAAAGGCCGCCTGGGTGGCGTCTGGAACCAGGGGGGTGTGAGCGCCTCCATGTTCTTCAACTACGCCAGCGGCGTCGCCGACAGGCAGAGGAACCTGGAAACCAGCTCGTTCACTACCGTCGATGCGACGCTGCAGTATGCGACAGGCCTGCGCGCGGGGTTCTGGTCAGGGCTGGACTTCACCCTATCGGCGCAGAACCTGCTGAATCGTGCGCCACCACATTACCTGCCGAGTAGCACAGGTGCCTTCCTTCCCTATGACTCGACCAACTACTCGGCGATTGGTCGTTTCCTGAGTATTGCCGTTGCCAAGCATTTCTGAGGGGACTTCGATGCTGCTCAGCAATATGTCCATTCAGAGTTTTCCGCGATCGGCCAAGTGGGTGTCTCGTTCCACTGGCTGGTCCATCGCGAAGTCGATGGCGCTGTTGGCGACCGCAATGCTCGCGTTCGCAGGGCCTTCCTGCGCCGACGAGATTTCGCCGCGCCGCCTGCTCGAAGTCGTTGACTTCGGTGCACCGGTGGTCTCGCCGAATGGGACACGCGTGGCGTTCCGGGTCGAGCAGGCCTCTATCGAACGTAACACCTATGACTCGGTGTGGTACGTGCAGGACATGACAGGCGCCACACTGCCGCGGCGGGTGGCAGATGGCGGTGTGCCTATACGTGACTCCGCCGGCGGAAGCCTGCCCATGCCGGCCGTTTGGTCGCCTGATGGACAATGGATCTACTATCGGGCCCTGCTCGACGGCCGGATCGATGTCTGGCGCGCTGCTATCGATGGATCAGGGGCTGTCCCCCTGACGCTGGACCCTGCCGATGTTCGGGAGTTCTCGCTGAGCGCTGACGGGAAGACCTTGCGATACAGCGTCGGCGCCACTCGACAGGAAGTCATGCAAGCGGAGCAGGACGAGTACGACCGGGGGATTCGCATCGATGGAACCGTACCGATAGGACAGCCGCTCTATCGTTCCGGCAATCTGGAGGGGAGGCTGGCAACACAGCGTTTCAGCGGGGCATGGTTCGACCGCGCCTCGCTGCTCGCCGGCGCCGCCGAGCACTGGAAAGCGGTTGATCTAGCGCCGGGGGAGCGCCGGGAGCTTCTGTCCGGGGACGCTCCACCAAGATTGCCTGTCCCATCGGATTTCGCGGAACACGTGCCTGGTACAACGAAGCTGGCATTTGAGCCTGGCAAAGGCCGCATTGCTCTGTTGATGCAGTCAGAGGTGGCTGGAAGCTCAACCGATCGTTCCAAAGTTCAATTGGCGATGCTTCCCGACGCCCAAGCCCGGAAGCCGATCCAATGCCTCGCCGCTCCATGTATGCGCAGGACCATCACGAGCGTACTGTGGCGGATCGGCACCGACGATGTGCTGTTCACCACCACCGATCGAGAAGACGCGCTGGCCCAATCGATCTATCGGTGGAACGTTCGTAGCGGCAAGGTTTCCCTCGTCGTGCAGTCCCGGGGCCTGATCAACGGAGGTCGTGATCGCTTCAGCACATGCGGTCTGTCAGCTGCAGCGATGGCATGTGTCGTTGCGGAAGCTGATCTACCCCCCCGACTGGAGTGGATCAATCTCCAGTCCGGTCAAAGAAAGCTGCTGTTTGACCCGAACGCAGCGTTGGCGCGGGATATTGCGCTGACGGTGCCAGCGCAGTTGATCCGATGGAACGACGCGGCAGGCCGGTCATTTACCGGGCAGTTTTTCGCGGCGCGCCCATCTGGCAAAGGTGCGCCGCCCCTGTTCATCACGTACTACAGCTGCACCGGTTTCTTACGCGGGGGGGTCGGGGACGAGTGGCCCTTGGCCTCTTTGGCTGAGCGGGGGATCTCGGCGCTCTGCATAAATCAAGGTCCCAGCCGAAATGACGCGGTCGAGCGCTACGACCAAGGTCTTTCTGCCGTACAGAGCGTTATCGCCACGCTTGCTTCCCAGGGCAGGATCGATCCGACGCGCGTGGGCATGGGTGGCCTGAGCTTCGGCAGTGAGGTAACGCTGTGGACCGCTACCAGGTCCGATTTGCTGTCGGCCGCATCCGTGACCTCCCCTATGGCCACTCCTAACTATTTCCTGTTTAGCAGCCTCAAGGGCGACGGCTTCTTCGCCCAACTGAAGAAGGCGTGGGGCCTTGGAGCGCCAGCGGACACGGCTGCGCGTTGGTCGGTGATCTCACCGGCATCGAACCTGGACAGGATCAACACGCCGATCCTGATGCAGATGCCGGAACAGGAATACCTGTATGCCCTCGAGTATGCGATTCCCTTGATGCGCCGGAACCTGGTCGATCTGTATGCGTTCCCGAATGAGCCACATCAGAAGTTTCTGCCGCGCCACAAGCTGGCCGCCTATGAGCGCAATCTGGATTGGTTCAGCTTTTGGCTGATGGGTACAGAAGACCCGGCGCGCGGCAAGGAAGCTCAGTACCTGCACTGGCGGTCGATGAGATCCCATGGAACAGCAGCGGGCAGAAAACCAGGCTAGGACTGGTGACGGATCCAGTTTTCGATCATGCACAGATCGAAGATGCGCATGAAGGAGGCGTCTCTGGGGCCCAGGTTGCGAGCGAAGAACGCGTTCAAGGCATCGACGTCCAGGAAGCCGCGCGCTTGCAGTTCGCCTGAGACGAGGAAGTCGCGCATGCGATGCTTCTGCCGTTGGTAGACAGCGCCACAGTAGTGGGTGAAGGACCCTTTACTTCGGCGGTAGAGAATCTCCGAAGGGAGCACGTCCGCGAAAGCCGCCCTGGCCACGGCTCGGTTTTCGCCGCCCGATATGCACATCCAGGTCGGGACCTTCAGACAGGCCTCCATGACGGGTTGCGACAACAAGGGTAGCCGCAGCCAATAGTCGATGCCTCGGGGGGCGCCGTCCCTGAAAATCTGTGTTGCAGCGAGGCTCATGATTCTTTCCCGGTCCCCGGGGTACGCTCCAACCGGTGCTAAGGACCAGGGGTGCTGATCAGCCAGGCTCGAACAGCGTGAGGGGATGAGGAAGGAGTGATCGGGCGCTGTGCGCCGGGCGCCTCGCCAAAGCTTGCGCAAGGTCAGTCGTCCGGCTTTCCATACCGTACATTGGTGAAGCTCACTGAGGTCGCGAATCGCGGCGAGTCCGAATCTAATGCCGTGCTCTCTGAAGGCGTCAGCCGCAGGAGCCGCGTTGCTCATATAGCCGAACACCGTATCGCCTCCACCGCCAGAGAAGATACTGCTTACTCCGTGGGTGGCAGCGGCGTGCGCCATGGCCTGATCGACGGCGTACTGCAGCATAGCCAATCTTGGCGTAACGGCGCTGGGCGGCGGCGCCAGATCGAACAGTACGAGTTCGATGTCGAGTGCTTCGGTGACAAGTGGCGCTTTCAGATGGCCCGCCATGCTGGCTGCGTAATGCCGCTCGTCTGTGCCAGGGACTGGAGTCACTAGCGTGGCACAGGTCACATCTGCATTGCTTTCCCGAAGGCACGCCGCAATGATTGAAGAGTCGAGTCCTCCGGACAGCTCCAGCAATATCGATCTGTCCAGGTCCGCCCAGGCCTTCGTCACAGATGCAACGGCACTGCGGACTTCGGCCGCTGCATCATGTGAGTCCCGGTGCCTGTGTTCTACAGAAGCAAAGCTCCACGGACACCATTGCTGTTGAGTAGTCACGTGCGCATCGCGAAGTGCCAAAGACCAGCCCGGCAGAAGTTCGGTAATACCGGCCAAGGCGGTGCGCCGTGCTTTCAGATGAGGGTGAGCGAGTGCGTGCGCGATGAAGTCCCAGTCGATCTGCCTGTGGTAGACGCCAAGGCGTGTTGCTATGGAGATGTCGGAGGTGAAGAAACCGCCACCGTCCGCTAGGGCGTAAACGCAAGGCACAGCGCCGGAAGGGTCGCGCAGGACTTGCAGCCCCCCGTCTTGCTCACCAGAAGCCTGGATCAGGATGTACTCTCCCCAGAACTGCTCCAGCAGGTCATGGTCGAGGCGTTGGTGACCCGGCAGTGCTGGAACCTGTTGGGGCTTTTGCACTGGCGAGCCGTCGTTAGAGAAGAGGTGCCCGATAACAGCACTCTCGTCGGAGAGCTGAATCACCGGGGTTTCCTGCGAGACGAACAACGCAGCTCGACCAATGGTGAGGCAGTGCCGCATGCCTATCGAGCGCAGTATGGCGGCTTTTTCGCAAGTGATCGGCTCTTGGTCGCTCCAAGCGTCGCGCTCAACCAGAACGATGTACCTGTATCCCATCAGACCACCCTGATCGGTGTGTGCAGGATCGCATTGCCCACGGTGTCATTCAGAACCAAGTCTCCGGACTGGACCCAGCAGTGTGCGTTGAACGGGTTGGTGGTGACGGCAAAGACGATGCTTGCCGAAAGCCGCCTTCTCGCCAGAAACCTCACCAAGGACAGGGAATCCAAAAGGCAGCAAGGCTCTATAGGGATGTAAAGACGTGCCTGAAGAAATGCAGCTGTAGCCTCCAGGAGGGATGGAGGGAGTGGCGTGCTCGAAGCCGCACCGGCGCTCTCAACCTGATTGCGCCGATATGCCACCAAGCTTGCAATGATGCTACTGAGCTTGCGTGACTTCAGTTGTACTTGCGTGCTCCCAATGAGCACGAGCACTTCGAATAGAGTGGAAAGTGACAGCGATTGATGCTGAGGCCTCACCTCAAGCGCGCTGCACGCAGGCGCATCGAAGAACTCACTTGAAGTAGATTCTTGAGGAAAAGTCGTTTCGACTAGGATTCGGCGTCTGATCAATTCTCTTCGAGCTGAATTTATTTCTCCTGCGCTGTTAACCTCACTTGTGAGGCCCTGCTCCAAGCGCTTGGGTAACTGGAAATATTGGTCGTTGTCCAAGTCAAGGAAGATAAGCTCGCCATCAACCTGGCAGAACGAAAGGCCGTCTCGGAGTCGGTAGTACATGTGCTTGCAGTTTGGCGAGTGAGAGGCACGCCGAGATGGCGTGCCTCTCTGTGGGGGCTATTCGTCGATCATTCCGGCACCGGCTTCGAATCCCATGAATTCGGTGCCGGAACCGGGAACACCCTTGGTTTCGACGCTGGCAACGCCCAGCACAACAATGTCGTCTTCCTTCACTTGCTCGTTCGAGGTGTTTTCGATGGTGTTGTCCATACAGAACTCCTGAAGGTTGTCGTCATGACGGCCATGACGGAGCAACGATAGGAATGGCGCTGGCGTATAAGAAGCGTATATGCCGAATATATTTTCAGGCCGCGCCGTGAAATGGGGTTGGCCAGTGAGCGAAACGGCCAGATGACGCGGGCTAGGGAGCAATGCGCCATTCGTCGCCCCGGCGTCGGACCCGGTCTAGTACGCCGTTCGAGACCGGTTCAATCGTTCCACCAGCGCGGGGACAAGCGCGATGCGGCGATCGTGGTAAGTCTGCAAAGCCTGCTTGAACCCAGCAAGGTCGCCGTGCTGCCATGGCGCGAGCAGGCGTTCGCATTCGTAGGGCCAATCGGTTGCCACGGCCTCTTTCAGGAGGCAGGCGGCATGCAAGCGATCAAGGGTGTTGTGCAGCGACCACTGCAGCTCACGGTTTCCCGATCTGTCGGCCAGCTCGGCAAACAGGCGCTCGATGGCCATCGACGCGGGGGCTGCCCCTTGCGTGAGGGTTGGTGTCAGCGATGGCTGATGCGAGAGGGGGGCCTGCTCCAAGATCCATCGCAACAGGCCGAGTTGCATCTGGTAGAGGTCGCGCAGGCCGACTTCGCTGATGTGTGGGGCGAAGAAACCATTGAGATCCCTCACCTCGACCAAGCGTTCGCCTACCAGGCGCTGGAGTGCTTCGCGGATCGGAATGGTGCTGGCGGACAGTTGCTTGGACAGCATGGCCGCGGAGATGGGTTGCCCTGGGCAGAAGTTGCCTGACTTGACCTGGGCCTTGATGGATTCGTAGAGGCGTGTACCGAGAGAGACTTTTCCCGTCATGTATGGATCTTCCTTGTGTTAGCCGGCCAGCTACACGGTCAATGGTGTACTTGCCTGTGCTCGGGCTTTCTCCTTCGCGTCTTGGTCTTATTGGGTGCGAGAACGATTAACGGTCGATGTCGAGTTCTAGTCCGGTCTGTCGGATACGTCAATGCCAGGCGAATCAAGGTCCATTCGGCCTTCGCCGACTTCGGGGGGCTTTGATTGATAGATGTAGTGAATGTTAATTAATTTTTCATAGATAATTTCAATAAAAAATCAGAAAAATCCTACGGCCGTCAGTTTAGACCGGGTGGTAAGGGAAGCATGGCAGGCGCATGTGCTTCTTGTTGCACTTCTTCGATTCCCTCCCCCTATGGGTCGCTCCAGCCAGCGTCTGCCACGGGAGCGGCCCGCCCTTCGAAGAGGTACTACTATGGATCAGATCCATTCCACACCGTTCAGGAAGCGGACTTTCCCCGCGCGTCCGCAGCTTCCCACACTGGTCGAACTGAACCAGCGTTACCGCGCGCAGCGATATCTGTTCATCCAGGGAAATGAGGTCGTTCGACTTGTGAAACGTCTCGGCGCCACCGCTGAAGATTTGAAGCGGCTTCGCCGAGTCAGCGACCACCTTGCGCCAGATCCGACATTGCCGTTCCGCGAGTCCCGCAACGGCCGTTTCCGCATCGATTACGGCAGTGGTCGTATCGAGCGCCTGGAGTTTCAGCCTTTCGTTCTTACCGCAGAGGAAGATTTCGTTCGACATGATTCGGGTAAAGTTCGCGAGTTCCGCGGAATCGATGATGAGTTGCAGCTCAATACCGCGTTTCAAGCTTTGTTGTTACTCAAGGCGGCGTTGATCAAGGATGTCGAAGTCGCGCCACGGCCGAACTTGAAAAAGAATGCGTCGCAGCTGGTGGTGACCGTCTTCAACCTGCGGACCATCACGACACCAGAGCGGCTCGGCGAGCCGGCGCTGGAGGGTGTGCACAGCGATGGTGTGGATCACACCATGACGACCTTCCTGGGCAGTGACAACATGACCGATGAGAGTGCCATCACCTTCCTGCACGACCCGCGGGAAAAGAACGGGACGCGGTGGGATGAAGCCGATCTGAGTTTGCGGCGTGGTCACGTCAAGCACCGCGAGTTCCTGGATACGCTGTTGCTGGTAGACCACGAGTTCAAGCATAGCCTGTCACCCGTGTTCGCCAAGGAGCCGAATCAGCGTGCTGTGCGGGACATGCTGATCTTCTTCAGTCGGTTTCCTACCGAGGTCCCCCATGTCTCTCATCCCTACGACTCGCTGCGGCCACATCGCGAGTTGCCGATGAGCCTGGCTTTTGCGCCTGCGTTGCTGGGACGGGGGGCGCCATCGGCCGCACCTGGTGATGCCCGTTAGATGACCTAGAGATCCGGCAAGGAGACCTGTACGTGTTGGGCGAAGGCCTCGACCAGCAGCGAGGGCGGTTCGTGATCGAATTCCAGGGCGATGCCCACGCTGGGCAATGGCGGCAGTGAGGCGCCGGTTTGCAGTATCTGCAGGTCGTCGGGGACCGCGGTCTGGGTCATTACGGCGATGGCCTGGCCTGACCGCACCAGTGCGGTCAGGCCAGCCAGGCTGCTGGAGGCGTAGGCGATACGGAAAGGGCGTCCGATTCTGCGCAGGGCTTGGGTGGCGGACAGGTGATCCAGCGTGTCGGGATGGGACAAGGCCAGCGGCAGGACGTCGAGGTCCAACGCGGTCATGGTGGGGTGGCCGACCCAGACCAGTGGTTCGCGACGGATGACGGCCTCGGGGCGGTCGCCCTCCGGCCATGACACCAGGGCCAGATCCAAGGCGTGCTGTGCGAGGCGTTCGCGCAGTCTTGGGGTGGGCGCGCAGTCGACCTCCACCTGGGTCATGGGGTGGCGTCTGACGAATCCTCTCAACAGCGCGGGCAGGAAGACGGTGGCGTAGTCGTCCGGACAACCGAACCTCAGGGTGCCACTCAGGCCGCGATCCGATAACTCGGCGAGCGCTTCGTCGTGACAACGCAGGATGCGGTGGGCGTGAATCAACAGTTGTTCCCCATGCTGGGTCAGCACCACCCCGCGGCCCGTGCGATGCAGCAGGGGCTGGCCGACGCATTCCTCAAGCCGTTTCATCTGCTGGCTCAGTGCCGCTTGGGTACGCGCCACGCGATCCGCGGCGCGGGACAGGGCGCGGGTTTCCGCAATGACCACGAAGGAGCGCAGCAGCTCGATATCAAGCGACATTCCCAAGATATAAGATCTCCTTAACTCTCGTATAAAAAGTATTAGATTTAATAAAGTCACCTCTGCGCCTAATCTGCAAGCTCTTGAGTGATTACTTGTGGAGATTGACGTGTCAGCGAATCTGGAACCGGCATTTTGGGAAAATGCACGCAAGCATCTGATCCGCTATGGCGGGCAATTCGCGCCGTTGATCATCGAGCGGGCCCAAGGCAGTTTTGTCTACGATGCGGGGGGCAGGGCGATCCTGGATTTCACATCCGGGCAGATGAGCGCGGTGCTCGGCCACAGCCATCCGGAGATCGCGACGGTGGTCGGTGACTACGCTCACCGCCTCGATCACCTGTTCAGTGGCATGCTCTCGCGGCCGGTGGTCGAGTTGGCCACGAAGCTGGCGGAGATCACCCCGGCAGGCCTCGACCGCGCACTGCTACTGAGCACCGGTGCGGAGTCCAACGAGGCGGCGATCCGCATGGCCAAGCTGGTCACCGGCAAGTACGAGATCGTCGGCTTTGCCCAGTCCTGGCACGGCATGACCGGCGCGGCCGCTTCCGCCACGTACAGCGCCGGGCGTCGCGGTGTTGGCCCGGCGGCGGTGGGGTCCTTCGCCATTCCTGCGCCGTTCCCCTATCGCCCGCGCTTCGAGCGCGATGGCGAATACGACTACCTGGGCGAGCTGGATTACGCCTTCGAGCTGATCGACCGCCAGTCCAGCGGCAGTTTGGCAGCCTTCATCGCCGAGCCGATCCTCAGTTCCGGCGGCATCATCGAGTTGCCCGCGGGCTACATGGCGGCGTTGAAGCGCAAGTGCGAGGAGCGCGGCATGCTGCTGATCCTGGACGAGGCCCAGACCGGTGTGGGGCGTACCGGGATGATGTTCGCCTGCGAGCGCGAAGGCGTCACCCCGGACATCCTGACCCTGTCCAAGACCCTCGGCGCCGGATTGCCGCTGGCGGCGGTGGTCACCTCGGCGGCGATCGAAGAGCGCGCCCACGAATTGGGCTATCTGTTCTACACCACGCACGTCTCCGACCCGCTGCCGGCGGCGGTCGGGCTGAAGGTGCTGGAGGTCGTTGAACGCGATGGCCTGGCCCAGCGCGCCAATGTCATGGGCAGGCGCCTGGAGGATGGCTTGCGGGCCCTGCAGGAGCGTCATGCGTGCATCGGTGACGTGCGCGGTCGCGGCCTGTTGCTGGGCCTGGAGATCGTCAAGGATCGGCGAACCAAGGAACCGGCGTCCGATCTCGGTGCGGCGATCACGCGGGAATGTATGAAGCTCGGCCTGAGCATGAATATCGTCCAGTTGCCGGGCATGGGGGGCGTGTTCCGCATCGCCCCGCCGCTCACCGTGAGCGAGGCCGAAGTCGATTTGGGCCTGGATCTGTTGGACCAGGCCATCACCCGAGTGCAGTGACCACCAACCCTGAAGGAGGTAGGCATCGTGAAGACCGCGGACTGGGACGCCGTTACGTTCGACTACTGGGGCACGCTGGTCGATGTGGATCGCAGTGGTATCGAGGCCATGCGCCATGTCTGTGCTCTGCTGCGGTTGGAGTCCATGGACCCGCGTGCGCTCTACCGGGCGTGGGACGAGGCGACCGTGCGCCGCTATCGTTCCGATACGTGGCGGCCCTATCGGGATTGGGCCGCCTTGGGCCTGCAAGACGTGTTGGAGCCGCACGGGATTGCGCTGGGCGGCGAATGGGCGGAGCTGGCGAATACCCTGGTCGCGCGCATGACCGCCGAGGCTCAGCCGCATCCAGAAGCTCCGGCGGTGATCCGGACCTTGCGCGAGCGGGTTCCGCTGATGCCCATTACCAACATGGACGATGCCTACTTCCAGCTCAATCCGTTCCACCACGAATTCGATCGTTACCTGACTGCCCAGCAGGCCGGCGCCTTCAAGCCGTCGGCCCGCATTTTCGAGCGTGCCATCGAGCTGCTTCAGGTACCGCCCGGACGCATCCTGCATGTGTCCATGTCTCCGTTCGCGGACCTGGAGGGCGCCATGCCCGTGGGCATGAAAGTCGCCTGGATCAATCGCGCCGGGGAGACGCTGGGGCCTTACACGCCCAGGCCGTTGTACGAGTTCCCCGACCTGCGCGGCGTCGAGCTGCTCTTTACATGAACACTTTCATCCACCGGCCGTTGTAGAGGTATCCATGACCCAATCGTTGTTTGATTCACAGGAGATGCACCAAAGACGCCAGCAACTGGCCGCCGCATTCCGTTGGGCGGCCGAACTTGGCTTGCACGAGAGCACCTGTAACCATTTCAGCGTGATGGCGCCGGGCCTTCCGGATCATTACCTGATCAATCCTTTCGGCGTGCATTTCGCCGAGATGCGTGCCAGCGACCTTCTGTTGCTGGATGGCGAGGGCAGGGTGGTCGTGGGGCAGGGCGAGGTCGAGGCCAGTGCCTTCCACATCCACTCCAGTATTCACCGGGCCAACGCCCAGGCCGTGTGCGTGCTGCACACCCACATGCCTTACGCCTGCGCCATTCTCGGAACCGAGCGGGGCCGTCTGGAACTCTGCCACCAGAACGCCGCGCGCTTCCATGGCCGTATCGCCTATGACGATGAGTTCGGTGGCTTCAACGGTCTTGCCCTGAACGATGAGGAAGGCGGGCGCATGGCAGGGGTGCTGGACGACAAATCGGTGCTGATGCTGCAGTGCCATGGCCCTCTGGTCATAGGTGCCAGCGTGGCCCTGGCCTTCGACAATCTCTATTACCTGGAGCGCGCCGCCCAGGTTCAGGTGCTGGCGCAGTCCTGTGGGCGACCTTTGGCGCTGATCTCCGAACACCAGGCCAAGCGTGTCTGCGAGGATTTCCTGGCACAGGCCGATCTCTACGCCGAGGCGCATTTCGCGGCGATCCAGCGTCTGCTCGATAAGCAAGACCCGACCTGGCGCCACTGACGCCTGGCCCGCCACAGAGACGGTGGCGCTGCAATCTCCCTAATAAAACGTCTCTCCGACTTCGTACCTGCCTTCCGTGTCCTTACCGGGAGAACCGACGATGCGCTTTCGCACCCTTTACTCACGTTCCATCCTGCGAACCCTTGGGTTGGCACTGTTGCTGTCGTGCATGCCGCAGGCGTGGGCCGGCAACCTCGATGCAATCAAATCGCGCGGCTACCTGCATGTCGTCACCGAGGATGACTTCAGGCCGTTCGAGTACGTCGACAACGGCAAGCCCAGCGGCTTTGACCACGACATGATCGCCGAGCTGCGCAAGTACGCGCCTTTCGAGATCCGTAGCAGCATCATCCCCTGGGCGGGCATGATGGCGGCATTGTCCGCAGGTCGGTACGACGCGGCCGTCACCGGCACCATCGTGACCACCGACCGGCTCAAGGCGTACAACTTCGTTACGCCCATCGCCGCGGCCACGCATTACTTCATCAAGCGTGCTGGCGATGACCGCCTCGGCAGCATTGCCGATCTGAACGGCAAGACCGTCGGTGTCCAGGCTGGCAGTGCCCAGCTCGCACGCCTACCAGAGTTGCAGGCCATGTTGGAGAGCACGGGCGGCAAGCTGGGCAAGGTCGTCGAGTATCCCTCGTATCCAGAAGTCTATGCCGACCTGGCCAATGGCCGAATCGACTACGCGATCAACACCATCATCGGCGCCCGTGCCGTGGTCGCGGAGCATCCGGACCGTTTCGCGCTTGGCCTGCCGGTCTCCGGCCCTGGGTTTCACGGCTGGATGGTCGCCAAGGACAGGCCAGACGTGCTCGCTTTCCTGACCGATTTCGTCAACCACATGCGCGATAGCGGCCGGTTGGCGGCGTTGCAGAAGCAGTGGTTCGGGCAGGACTTTCCAGAACTCCCCCGCGAAGCCATCACGTCGGTCGAGCAGTTTCAGGGGCTGACCGCCGTCCATTGATCGATCCGATGCCGCAAGGCATTTGCACGAGGAACCGCATATGGATGCCAATGCCTGGCTGTTGTTGTTGCAGGGCGCGTGGACCACGCTCTGGATCTCGGCGCTGTCCATCGTCCTGGGGATTGCCCTTGGCCTTTTCGTGGCGCTCTTGCGCGCGGCGCGCGTTCCTTTCGTCGCCCAGGCCTTGGCCGCCTATGTCAGCTTGGCCCGCGCCATGCCGCTGGTGACTTTGATGCTGGTCCTCTTCGTTGCCGCACCGTACTTGGGCTTGGATTTAAGCCCCGCGGTGGTCGGCATCGTAGGCCTGACGCTGAACACCACTGCCTTCAACGCGGAGATCTGGCGTTCGGCCCTGGAGGGCTTTCCACGCGAGCAACTGGAGGCCGCCAAGAGCGTCGGCATGACACGTGGTATGGCCCTGCGCCGGATCGCGTTGCCGCAGATGTTCTTGCGGGGACTGCCGGCGTTGGTCAACGAGGCGACGTTCTTGGTCAAGGGAAGCCCGGCTGTGGCGGTCATCGGGCTCGTCGAGCTGACCCGAACCACCCAGCGTATCTCCGCTGCGACGTTCGAGCCTATGCCGCCGCTGCTGGCTGCCGGCGCGCTCTACATGTTGCTGATCTATGGACTGGTGCGGCTGCAACGCGCCGCCGAGCAGCGCACGCTGCGCCTAGCCATGTAAAGGAGATTCCATGGACGCTTGGTACATCCTGTGGGCCGAACGTGCCCAACTGCTGTCCGGTTTGGCCACCACGTTGGCGCTTTTCGCCGGTGCCGCCTTGGGGGCCTTTGCCTTGGCCGCGCTCCTGCTGCCGTTGCTTGAGGGGAGGGCGACGCCGGGCCGGCGCCTGCTGCGGGCGCTGATCGACGGGGTACGGCTGCTGCCGTTCCTGGTGTTGCTCTACCTGCTGTACTACGGCTTGCCGCTGCTGGGCGTGCGCTTCGATGCGTGGGTCGCTGGCTACCTGGCGCTGATCGTCTATCACGGCTTTTACATCACCGAGATCCTGCGCGGCGCGCGCAGTGTGCTGCCCAAGGGGCAGGTCGATGCCGCGCGCGCCCATGGCTATGCCACCGGTGCCCTTTACCGTCGCATCCTGCTGCCCCAACTGATGCTGGGCAGCGCGCCGATGCTCGGCAACCAATTGGTGATCTGCCTGAAGGACACGGCTTTCCTGACCCTCATCACCGTGATCGAACTGACCGGTGCGGCGACGGCAATCCAATCCACTCACTTCATCCCGATCCAGGCCTTCGTGGTGGCGGTCGGGTTCTACTGGCTGATCAGCCTGGCCATTGAGGCGCTGACGCGCGCCCTGGGCCGCTGTGCGGTGAAACGAGGTTTGGTGTCATGAGCGATATCGTGGTGGAGATACAACACCTGTCCAAGAGCTTCGATGGCGTGGAGGTGCTGCGCGACATCAACCTGCAAGTGACCCGCGGCCGGACCCTGAGCTTGCTCGGGGCGTCGGGCTCGGGCAAATCCACGCTGCTGCGTTGCATCAACTGGCTGGAGGAGCCGGATCGTGGCGTGATCCGCATCGCCGGCGAGCGCATGGGCGTGCGCGAGTCCGATGGCCGACGCCTGCCAGATCGCGCCCTGGCGCGGCTGCGCGCACGCACCGCCATGGTGTTTCAGGGCTTCAATCTTTGGCCCCACCTGACGGTGCTGCAGAACGTCATGGAGGCGCCCATCCATGTCCTTGGTGTACCTCGCAGCCAGGCTCAGGCCGAAGCGCGGGCGCTGCTGGACAAGGTGGGGCTTGCCGCCAAGCAGGACGTCTATCCTCACACCTTGTCCGGCGGCCAGAAGCAGCGGGTCGCCATCGCCCGCGCCTTGTGCATGCACCCTGAAATCATCCTCTTCGACGAGCCGACCTCAGCCCTGGACCCGGAGATGGTCGGTGAGGTGCTAGCGGTGATGCAGGCGCTGTCGGCCGAAGGGCAGACCATGATCGTGGTGACCCATGAAATGGCGTTCGCTAGGGCGGCATCGGACGAAGTGATGTTTCTCGAACGCGGGGTGATCTTGGAGCGCGGGACGCCCGACGCCTTCTTCGAGCGTCCGGTCAGCGAGCGGGTGCGGCGCTTCCTTGGGTTGCCGTCGAAGGATGACGTCGTCCAGTCGCTGCCGTGCATCTACCGGGGCGGCGCCTAGCAGCGGGGTGCGGAGTACTCCGTGCGTCAAATGACCAGGGATGCTTCGCTGCCTCTCCAGCCACCTCATTGAAGCACCGATAGATAAGGGTTGTTCGGTGGAACATCCCCGAACAGATGCTGGGGTTCCAGCAGCAGATAGCCGTGCAATCGGCGAGATTTGCGCGGGCCCGTCACTTCGCAGGTCCAGATGTTCAACCCGTTGGCCTGCTTGCGGTGGAGTTGGAGCCGCTCAAACCGCTTCTGTACCCACTGCCATTCCTGCAGCTTCTCTTGCTTGGCCAGCGCTGTGATCTGTGGGTGTTCTTGCGCATAGCGCTGAAACACACCTGGGCTGACAAGATAAGCGGTGTTGTCCACTGTGTGGATCAGCGCTCTGGCGTCGTTGATGACCAGTTTGCGGGACTGAATCCCCTCTTTCAGCCAGGACATGAAGTGCTCGCCGGATGGCGTGGCTTGCTGCGGGTAATCCGTCGTTACAGCGTGCTCAGTGAAGACGTCATGTGCTTGCCCCGTGGTGGTGGCTGCTTCACCAACCTGGGGGCTGGTGGACGCCTGATCTATCTCCGGCGATGGCTCCGGGACGTCGGGCACTTCAATGAGCGCCATCAGGTCCTCAATGACATCTGGAACATGCCCTTGGGCAGTCTTCGCCGTCCTGTGGTCCGAGGCGGTGGCTGGGGCCACGGGGGGCGATGCCAATGCAGGTTGCGCCGAGGCGGCTCTGTCGCTCGGGTCTGATGCAGCATCCCGAGCGGTGGAAGCGGGCTCCGCTTCCTGGGATGTGCTTTGGGCTTCTTCAACCACGACCGTGCCGGCGAAAGGCTCAGGCCGCTCGGTTGTTTCCCAGATCAGCGACGGCGACAGTCGCAGCAGCGTGAAGCTGTGCGACCAGCCGGTGTGGCTGGTGACGGTGGCTTTCCATACCGCTTTGTTGTCCGCAGTCGGCTGCAAGATGCCGTGATCTTGAAGCACGTTGAAGACGGCGGTGTTGCTGGACGGAATGCCGTCGATTCCCTGGGACAACAGGTGGGCGCGTAGCTTGTCCGAGACGGTTTTGCTCACCAGCCACAAGGCATCTTGCGTCAGCCAGCCGTCGGACGCTTGCGGTCGGTTAAGCTGAAGCTCTTCCCTGAGCAGATACCGCAAGCCATCGAGCAGCTTGCGTTGCAGCGCGTGCTTCGGCGCGGCCAGTGCCTTGGCGGGGTTCCCGCCCAGTTCTTGCGCGACCGATGCCTGGTCTGCCTTGATCACCAGTTCGCCCAGTACGCCGGCATGTTCGTACTGACCGGCTAGAACATACAGCAGCGACGCCCAGAGTGATGGATAGCCGCTGAGCCAGTCGAGGATGCGGGGGGCGAGCAATTGGTGGTACAGCAAGCCGCTTGCCGCTCCATGTAGCCGGTACTCGCGGTCAGCCCGGTAGCGAAATCGGTAGGGGCGCGTCAATGGACCGTGCCAGGGATGCCACAGGCTCCCGTCCTCGTGCTCGACGTGCAGGTCGACGGCGATCTTGCCGATGTCGTGCAGCAGCGCGGCATAGGCAACCGCGGCTGTCCAGGCCTCGGCCTGAGCGGCCTGGTCCTCGGGTGGTGATCCGACGGGCAGTAGATGGGATTGGCGCAGCTTCAGTGCGAAGGCGACGATCTCAAGCCCGTGGTCCAGCATGCCGCCGTGGTAGGCATGGTGATGGCTCTCTGAGGCGGGAAACTGCTGTACCAGTTCGGCATAGCGTTCCAAGGGCGCGCGGTACAGCCAGGCAAAGTGTTTGCGCGAGACCGATGTGCGCTGCCAGATGTGTTCCAGCAGTTTTTTTCGGCGTGGCGTGGCGAGCAAGGAAGCGGCAGACTCCGGCCGCGTCAGCCCTCTGGGGTGGGAGACAGCGCCGGTCTCGGGCAGCGCTGGCTTTTTTCGTTGGAACAGAGTGAGCATCGTGACGGCCTGCAGTGGGGAGAGGGCGGGCCTTTTCCTTTTCTGGATAGAGCCTTTCCCCTTGGCCCCATTCCATTGACCTTTCCTGTGCCCTTTAACCCTTGCTGAAAGCCTTTGATTTACCAATTGAGCTGCCGGGCTGGACCGCTTCAATGCGATATAGGAGGCATCCTTTTTTGTTTAGGGACAACTCCAGCCGGGTAGGCGCCAGAAGCCATCGCTCGCCGATCTCAGGCCAAATCCTGCGCGACTCGTTCGGCCAGGAAATCGAGCAGCACCCGGACACGCGACGGAACATGGAGGCCGGGGCCGACGAACACCGCGTGAATGTCTTCCACTGCACCAGCATCGTGATTTTCCAGCAAAGACACCAGGCGGCCGGCGGTAATATCGGCTCCGACGTGGTACCGCGCCAGCCGGGCAACACCGCCCCCCGCCAGTGCCATCTGGCGCATGCTCTCGCCATCGCCCAGGCGCAGATCGCCTGACGGAGCGATGGCGATGGGCGCGCCCTTGCCATCGATGAAGGGCCAGGCATCCACATGCCGGGCGTAGTTGAAGCCCAGGCGCCGGTGCTGGTGCAGGTCTTTGGGCTGCCGGGGCGTGCCTGCGCGCTGCAGATAGTCAGGCGAGGCGACCACCACCAGGCCGCTGACGCCAAGCCGGCGCTGGGTCAGGCGTGAGTCGGGCAGCGGCCCGGTGCGGATCGCCACGTCGCTGCGGTCGTCGAGCAGATCGACGACGGTGTCGCTCAGGGTCACGTCTAGTTGGACGTCCGGAAAGCGCTCCAGAAACTCCGGCAAGCGCGGCAGCAAGTAGTGAACACCGAAGGCCACTTGGCTGTTGATCCGCACGCGCCCGCGCGGCGAGCCCACCTGCGCCGCCTCGTGCTCGGCGCAGTCGATGTCGTCGAGGATGCGCAGGCAGCGCTCGTGGAAGGCGCTGCCTTCGGGCGTGAGTTGCAGCTTGCGCGTGGTGCGATGCAGCAGCTTCGTTCCCAGGCGGGTTTCCAGCCGATGGATGAGCTTGCTGACGGCCGAGGCCGTCATGCCCAGTGGCTCTGAGGCGGCGGTGAAGCCTTCGGCCGCAACCACCGCGACGAACACCTCCATCTCGAAGGAGCGGTTGATGTTTTGGCGGGACATCGAATGAATCCATTTCAATGGTGAATGGAATTGACGCATCTATTTCATCACAGTCGTTTTACCTACGCTCGGAACGGTCGATCAATCAGACCTATTCGGAGCGTTCCATGCAGGCTACTTCCTCTCGGCGCGGCACCATGCCTGCCTTGTTGTCCATGATGGTCGGGGGCTTCGCCATCGGCACCACCGAGTACGCCAGCGTCGGTGTCCTGCCGCAGATCGCCGATGATTTCGGGGTCAATCTGGCGCGGGCCGGGCTGGTCGTCAGCGGCTATGCGCTGGGCGTCAGCTTCGGATCGCCGGTCCTGGCCGCGCTGACGGGAAGCCTGTCGCGCAAGGCGTTGATGCTGGCGGTCACGGCCTTGTTCGTCCTGGCCAATGCAGCCGCCGCCTTGAGCACGCGCTACGAATTGCTGATCGTCGCGCGCGTCGTCTCCGCCTTGCCGCATGGCATCTTCTTCGGCGTCGGCGCGGCGATCGCCGCGAGTCTGGTGGGAGAAGATCGGCGCGCCTCGGCGGTGGCGATCGTGTTCGGTGGCCTGACGATCGCGGTCGCCGCCGGTGTGCCGATTGCGACCGTCATCGGCCAGCACCTGGGTTGGCCGATGTCCTACTGGTTTGTCTCTACTATCGGCCTTGTGTCACTGGTGGCGATGGCAGCTACCTTGCCCCGCAAGATCGACATCGCGCCGGCCGGCAGCCTCATCGAGCAGATCAAGGTGTTACGCAGTGGGCGGCTGCTGATCGCGTTCGGCATGAGTTTCTGTGCCTGGGGCGGCACCTTCGTCGCTTTCGCCTACCTGCCCAGCATCCTGGCCGACATCACCGGCTTCGGCCCGAATGGCGTGGCGTGGATGCTGGCGCTCTATGGTGTCTCGGTGATTATCGGCAATTTCCTCGGCGGGCGGGTCTCCGACAGGAAGGTGGTGCCTGCGCTGGCGCTGATGCTGGGCGCGCAGGCGGCGGTGCTGCTGATTTTCACGTTTACCGCATCGTCCATGCTCGGCTCGGTCCTGACGCTCGGTGTGCTCGGCGCGCTGATGTTCTGCAACGTGCCTGGCCTGGCGCTCTACGTCGTGCAGCTTGCCCAGCGCCATCGGCCGGGCAACGTGGATATCGCCTCGACCCTCAACGTGTCGGCCGCCAATGCCGGCATCGCCCTCGGTGCCTTCATCGGCGGCCAGGTCGCCGATTCCCGGCTGGGCCTGGGTGCGACGCCGTGGGTCGGCGCGATCATGGTTGGGGGCGGTCTGCTGCTGACCTTGTGGAGCGGCAGGCTCGATCGCAGGCAATCAGCAGGCGGGCTGGCGCCGGTTGAAGGTAGTTGAGGAGAAGGGGCGTCAAGGCGGATCGCCGAGTGCGGGCCCGTTCGCGCGGGATCCTCCGGCGCCGGCATCCCAGTGCTCGCTCAGATAGTTCACGAAGGAGGCGATGCGCGCGGTCAGCGCAGTTAGACCGCATGGATCGGCTGGCGCACGTCCAGCGTGCGGGTAGGGAACAACTGGACCAGAGCGAGCATGGCCTGCCGGCCTCCTTTCTGGTTGGCATCCAGCCGCCGCCGCTGTCCTCCAGGCGCGCCCCAACGCTCAACTGTCTACCCGGCGCTTGGGGAGCCTCTTGTAGGCTCTGCGCGGGAATCTCCATGGACGGGTGGAAGAAGATCTCCAACGCGGCTCAGGGATTGCTCACCGCCAGCGTCTACTGCTGCAGTTGCGTAGGGCGTAGGGTAGGTCACGCAGTGGCAACCGCGACGCAACCTCGAAGACCGATGGTTGCCTGGCATGTCGTTGACAATGTCAGCAGGCATGGAGACAGCACGGCCTCCTCCCTTTGTCCACGGCGACCAGCGCCTGCCGCAGCAGTTGCTGAGAGGGTGATGGTGTCTCCAGAAAATATTCATAAAATTCAGATGGTTGCAGCGCTGTATGGCCCAAGCCTCCCATTCAGGAATTTCCTGAATTTTTCGGTAAAGTACTGATGGCTAAAGAGCTAGTACAGCACTCCGCCCCATCCCTCGGACCTCGCCGTCTGCTTCTGCAAACCGACTGTAAGCCCCCCGCCATGTCGAGAACCACGCATTGCCTGTTCCTGCCGACGCCACAGCAATCGGCGCCGGCGCGGTCTCGTTGAGCCACGCTTATCGCAAGTCGCCAAGAAACGAGCACGTCATTTCAACCAATACCAGGGAGGTTCACCGTGAAACTACGCGCCATTTCCGCCACTTACGTGCTGGCTGCGGCTTTAGGCCTCGGCCTGAGTACCCCAGCTCGCGCCCAGGCGCCTGATTCGTGCGCGGTTTTCCTTTGCATGGCCAGCGTGTCGGGGGTCGGCGCGCCGAGCCCCCAATGTGCAGCACCAATTGCAGCCTTCCACGCCATCCAGGTATGGAGCCCGACGTTCAACCCGCCGGCCACGGCGGCGGCACGCCGGACATTTCTGATGACATGTCCGGGCGCGACCGTACCGAATCAACACATCCTAGAAACCATCATCGCGCAGTGGGGTTACAAACCTTGACTGTATCGCCTGCTGACCGAGAAAGCGCTTGCGTCGCACATCGTGCGGTGGCCGATGGACAGCGCGTCGCGGGTATTTAATGGCGCAGCGTCATGCTCGCCGCGATGGTGCGCGGCGGCGGGGCGGGTTAATGCCCGCAGCCACCCCGCCTGCCTGCGTATACAGCGCACCCAGGAGGGCCTGAGGGCTGGCGCATCGTGGGTCTGCGCGCCGAGCAGCGGTTAGGCTATCCTTTGGGATATGTCAGGTCTCGGTCATCTGCGGCTTCTGCACTACCGGCTTGAGGGCCGGCGTGCGGTGGTGTGTGGGATTGACGAGTGGACGGCATGGTTCGAGACCGCCGATCTTCGCGTGGCGGAGACCTGGATCGACAATGTCCGCGTCTCGACCGTCTTTCTCGGCCTAGACCACAACGTCTTTCCCGGCCGCGATCCTGCGCTGTTCGAGACAATGGTCTTCGTTGACGATGAACCGAACAGCGTTCGTCGCTACTTCATCTGCGAGGAGGCCGAAGCCGGTCACAAGTTGACGGTGGCAGAGATCGGACGGGAGATGCAGGAAGCCCAAACCGGGGCCGAGGCTGCACTAGGCGCCTTGATGAGGCGGTGGGCAGCGATCTAGGGCGACCGGACAGCGTTCTTCGACGCAGCCGTGATGGTTTCGCAGGGGCGGCTGGACCGATAAGGTTTTCAGGATTCCCACGGCGCCCGCCGCCATTGTTCGACAAGGAAATCCACGAGCGCGCCAACCGGCGCGGCAGCGGATCACGCCGCACTCTCACGATGCTGAGCGTCGAGGGCGTGGATTCCCATTCCGGCAGGACACGAACCAGTCATGAAGTGGACGGCGACCCGGCGCTGGCCTCGCTTATGCTGCGGGGGATCCAGCACCCTCAGATGGGCTCGCACTTTGGCGACTAAGTTGACAAATGCGACAAAGGCGGCTATGGTGAATCCTGTCTCAAGCCTACCTGGGGATGACCATGCCCACTGCCATCGAACTCATTGCTGATCGTCTGCCGCGCGTTACGGTGGAGGATGTGCGGCGCTTCGCGGATACTGTCGAAATCCGGGATGCCCCGGCGTTCGCGGCCAAGTTGCAGGCGTTCATCCACGAGCGCGTGGAGGCGGTGAAACTGCCCGCCAACCTCGAAGGCGAGACAGTGGAGCAGGCCTTGAAGCGCAAAACGGCTGCGCTTCGCGCCGAGACGCGCTGGGCACCGGCCGAAACTGACGTCCAACGAGGCCGCGCCGTGCTGCTGGAGGCCTTCAACCAGCCGCACAATCTGTCGATCCCCGAGTACGCCAAGCTGGCGGACAAGTCGCGCCAGCAGATCTACAAGGACATCCTCGCCCGTCGCCTGCTCGCGTTGAACGTGGGGCCGCGCGGTCAGAAGCTGCCCGAGTGGCAGCTCGACCCAGTGAAGCAGCAGTTGACCCAAGCCGTGCTTCAGGAGGTCGAGGGTATCGACCATTGGACGATCTACCACGCGCTGTCCGAACCTCTCGAAGGCTTGGGCGGCCGCTCGCCGGTGGATGCGGTGACGCATGGCACGATCGATGACGTGGCCGGGGCCGTGCTCAACGTGCTGGGCGTGCAGGTGCATTGAAGCGAGACCGCCATGAGCCGCGAGCCGTCTTCGTTCCTGATCGATGCCGGTGAACTGCTCCAGCATGTGAGCCGCGTCGTCTATCGGGGCAGCCCGCTGTACTATGGCCGCAGCGGCACGAATCGCTACGATGACCCGGCGCGGAACTATGGTGTGCTCTACCTGGGGCGCGACCTGCCCACGGCGCTGATGGAGTCGGTGTTTCACAAGCACCAGTGGCTTGCGGACACGCAACGCTCGATCGCGCTGAAAGAAGTCCAGGCCAGAATGGTGCGCGCCGTAGGCGTGCGGGACGATGTGCTCCTGGCCGATCTCACGGCGCCGGGCGTCATGGCGGGCTACTTCGGCCTGAATCTCGAGCAGTTGGCCAGCCGCGACTACAAGCACACGCAGCAGGTGTCCGCCCAGGTGCATGCGATCCTCGGAAAGGACGGCCAGCCGTTGTTCGATGGGGTGTTCTACCCCTCGCGCAACAACTATCCCGCCGCGAGCATCGCCCTGTTCGAGCGGGCGAGAACGAAGGTCGAGGTCATCGAGGACATCGACCTGGTTGACCATGTGGACTGGCCGCGTTTCGTTGCCACTTACCGTATCGGCGTCGAACCCGACCCGAGCCTGGTGGAGCCGGATAGCGAAGCACCCTGAAGCAGCAAGAAAACCCATTGAAGCCTCAAACCGAATGAAGTGGAGCAAACTGGAATAGGTATTCCTCAGCAGCAGGAGACGACCATGAACACGACGACCCGCACCAGCACCGCAGAACGCCTCGGCCGCGCCTTTGGCCGCGGATGGCGCGCCTATGCGCGTGGCGAACGGCGGGCGTCGAACTGGCTGGTATCCAAGGGCGTGCCGCGAGCTGGTACTACCGCATTTGTGTGGGGCTTCAAGCTGGCTGTGCTCGGTGTGCTGCTCTACGTTGCCTTCTGGTTCGCTCTCGTGTTACTGGGCTTGGCGGCGGTGGGCTTGGCGGCGGCTGCCAGTACCTCGGATGAAGATGATTGGCCTTTCACCGATCTCACCGAACTGCGCAAGACGCCGGGCTACGATCCCAATCTGTACAACGACACGTCGCACGAGTTGTACACCGACGACTGATCGGCCGCGCGCTATTTCAGCTTACCTCCGGTGAGCGCCCCGGCCCCCTTGCCGCCAGCTTGGCCGGCGCTCTTGCTGCCATCGGAAAGCCCCTGGATGGCGTTCCCAGCCCGAATTCCAACCCAGGTAAGGCTCGCTAGCCAGAATCCGGGCAGTACCAGGAACATCGCGCCCGTGACGAACATCAGGAGCATATCGCCGAAGGCATTGTTCAGCCCCACCAGCGGATCGAAGTTGGTGTGCGGTCGGTTCCACCCGAAGCCCCATCCATAGAGCGCATCGAGGACGGTGCTGTCGATCCAGCGGGCGAGTTGGAACCAGAAGTCCGTAAAGAACAGCGCGAACTGCACGACGCTGACAGTGACCACTGTCTTCAGGTCGTAGGTGCCCACCACCAACACGAGCGGGATGCAGATGACCAGCGCCATCTTGAGCAGGGCCAGCACCATGGGCAGGGCTTGCCGCACCACGTCCATGGCAGGAAAGGCTGCAATCGCGCCGACGGCCATCCCGACGTCGCTCGTGGCGCGTGTCACGATGTTCGGCAGGGTCTTGTCGATCTGGCCGCCGTAGTCCGTATAGACGCTGCCCTGGTTCAATTTCTGCTGCCGGGGGGACGCGATGGCGCGGATCACCGAGTCGTCCACCTCAGCCCGGCTGAGGAACCCAGCCCAGCCCGCCAGGCGATTCAGCAGGTTTGGATCCACTTGCCCCAGCAGCCGCGCACGCAGTCCGTTTCTGCCGTCGGACCACCACTGCCTGCAGGTCGGATAGCCGCCACCATTGGCAACCTGCGCCAGCCCTGCATCGCGGGCGTCGTCATACGGCCATGCCTCGCGCGCCGTGCTGGAGCGGTAGCTGTCGTAGTAGCCATCCGTGTCCGTGAAAAAGCGCGAGCCGATCCAGGTCACGTCGTGCATCTGCTGCTCATCGAGATTCGGGCGCTGCATGAACAGCTTGGCGCGCGCCGGTCCGTAGCAGTCCCGCGAGAAATCCGCCACTTCCTGGGCCAGTACCGGATCGTCGATACGGGTCGCGTCGATCTCCATCCTCATCTGCCGCAGATCCGTGCCGCACGGGATCGCGGCCACCGAGGCACTCGTGACGGCACGTGAGAGCGCGTGCACGAAGCCCCACCACACCGGCACCTTCGCCGACTGGTTGTTGAGGGTGCTGAAGGACTGCGACCAGCCGGTGTCCTTGGGCTGCGGCACGCTGACCTGGCACTGGGCCGAGCGGGAGCTGTCGTACTGGATGGTGTTGAGATCCACGTCGATGAACGGAATGCCGGCGAACATCACCACGACGATGGCGACGAATACCCGGTTCTCGATGCGGGCGGCACTCAGAGCTCCTTTATTGCCTTCGTCGGCGCCCTCCGCACGGGCTTTGAGCCATTCCTGGATGACGATCGCCACAAACGGCAGCGCAAACACCCCGCTGGACACCAGCACGGCCCAGATACCGTTGTTGACGATCCAGGAGACGAGGGTGAGGTAATACTCCAGGTAGTCGGTCGTGAAAAGCGTCATGGCCCGAACTTCTCCTCAGCCTTGCAGCAACAGGCTGGCTTCCAGCGCCACGATGGCGAGGACGCCGGCGACCTCGGCGCGGATCAGCCGGCGCCGCGCCTGCCCGTCCGTCCCGTGTTGGTCTTCGCGGGCCAGTAGCCGGCGGCGCATCCACACCCATCCATAGGCCGTTGCGCCGTACAGGCACAGCCGCCAGACGAAGAAATATCCTGCGGCGGCTGCCAGCCACCGCTCCCAGCCGGCAACGCTGCCGACCAGGTAGATGCCTGCGACGTTGGTCCCCACAGCAGCGGCAACGACCACGACAAGCCTCATGAGGGTCTTTGCCGCGCGCCGGCTGAACAGCCAGCGCAGGGGACGCCAGGTCCTGCGAGCCCCGCTCATGGCCGACTTCCCGGATTGCCCTTCTGAAGCTGGTCGAGGCGGTCGGGCACCGGGTCGCCTTCGTAGACGCCGCGCGAGCCGGCCGCGCGCGTGCCGTGGCGCTGGATGATGGCCATGGGCGAGTTGTTCGCCAACTCGCGCCGCAGCTCCAGTTCGGTCTTGAGGTTGCGAATCTCGCGGTCGAGCGTGTCGCTCTCGCGGTCCACGGCCTCCACGGCAAGCTCGTTCGCCGCGACATTGGGTTCCTTCTTTCCCGTGAGCAGCGTGCGTTGCAGCAGCAGCGCCTTCTCCAGCACAGAGGACAGCGCGACCTCGGACGCCAGGCGTTGCGACAGCAGATGCTGGTCCGGCTCGTCGCGCAGGGCTTCGATGACGCCACGGGTGATGGGCAGCGATGCGCTGCCGGCCTCGCGCAGGTTCTCGGGCGTCGTGTTCTTCGCTTTGGAGACCAGATCTTGGAGCGCCTGCAACTTGGTGTCGTACTCTTCCTGGATCAGCGGCGTCAGCCCGACCCCGGGCACCGTCTCGGTCTTGGTGCAGGCGTCGCACGTGCGCTGTTCCTTCTCGCCCAGCACGCGCGTGGCCCACTCGACGGCGGCCTGCGGTGAATTCCAGGTCTGGCACGAGAGGCTGCTGCAACTGGTCGGCGCGATGGGCGACGTGTCGGTCACGCCGCGTCCGTTGACCAGGTTGTAGCCAGCGCGGGTGACATCGCCGACGACCTTGATCGCGGGCTGGCCGGAGCCGCCCGCGTTGCTTCCTCCGACCCAGGGCACGCCGTCATTGCCGCGGCGCGTCTCGGCCTGCTCGACGGCCGATACCGCATCCGCGCTCGATACCGCATCGCGCAGCGCCAAGCCTTCGGCCATCTGGCTCCAGCCGAGCTGGCCGCCTGCCGTGTCGGCCATCTTCTCGGCCATGGCACGGCACGTCAGCTTGGAACGGTCGAAATCGAGCCGCGCCTGCAGCACGCCATTGCTGAGCAGGTTGTAGAGGCCTGGATCGGCCCGCTGGATGATCAGTGCCGGCAACGACGCCACCGCACTGGTAGCGCTTTGGATCACCGATGACATGATTTGCTGGAAGCCGTTCGTCACCCCGTTGAGCTGGTTCTTCAGCGTGGTCTGGATGTTCATGTCTCCACAGATCAAGTTGCTGTTCCAGCCCACGCTGACCCCAAGGGAACGCATGCCAGCCGCACGGCCCATCGACACGGCGTTGCCACCGCCGATGGAATACATGACGTCGTCGCCAATGACGCTGCCATTGGTCTGGTAGCCCAGTTGACTCCAGGCCGTGCCGCTGGCCAGCGCGAGCGCAACGACCAGCGCCAGCACAATCTTCTCGTGGCGTGTGGGAGGCGAGAACTGCATGAATTCAAGACGTTTCATCGCGGCACCTCAGCGGAAATCGACACTGCCCAGGAACACTTGCCCCCGGCGCTCGCAGCACGCATATGGCCGCCAGAGTGCCCAGGCGTAGTCGCCTTGCTGGGCCTGGGTCAGGGATCCGCTATGGGGGAACACCGCGCAGGTGCTCGACAGACGCGGCGTGAGCTCTTGCCACTTGCCGGTCGAAGCATCGGTTTCCATCAGCGCGCCGGCCGGCCAGTAGCCGTCGTGCGCGTTGGCCAGCAGAGGCTGGTACACGTGCAGCTGTCCGCGTCGGGTCACGATGTCGCCGGCCCGCTGCGCTACCACGGCGCTGGCCTTGTGGTCGTCGGTCTGGTGCAGGAATCCCCCGCGTGGATACACGTTGCCCCACAGGTTGAGCGTGGTGCGCGCGCCGATCTCGCGCATGCCGGGAGTCAGCGCTTCGGGATACACAGCCTCGGGAATGCCATAGCGCCATGCGACGGTATCGAGGGTGCTCAACAGGTAGGGCATGAACGCGGTTCCCGCGCCCGGGCAGCTGTAGCCGGATGCCGAAGCGAACTGGCTGAACACATAGCCGCCGGGGTGGCCGATCACATCGGCATTGCGGAACTTGGCGAGGTTGTTCTCGTTGTCGTGGTTGGTTGTGCCGTCGCCTCCGCCCTGGGCCGTGGCGTTGGGCATGCTCATGGCCCGGACTTCGATCCACGGGTTCTCACCCGTGTTGGTGTAGCTCGACACTACGGCGTCGGGGACGTAATGCCTGACCTTGACGGAGGTGCGCACCGAGCAGCCGAATTGGGTGCAGAACAGCCAGTAGCAGATTCCCGTGACCCGGTATTCGAGGCAATCGGGGGACAGGGTCGAGGCGACGATGCTGGCGGTGTTGAGGGCGAACGACGAACCAGCCGCCGTCAGCAGGATGGCGGCGAGGCCGGCGCGCAGGCGACGGTGGAGTCTCATGGCTCAGCCCGCCGGTGTGCGTCGATGCGCGCGACCGCCTTGGCGACGTCCGGCTCGCCATACACCACATAACGTTGATCGACGACCACGGCAGGGAGGGTGGTGATGCCCAGGCTCCAGGCGTCGGCAACCCCCTGATAGGCCTCGCTGATCCGCTGCTGCAACGCCGAGTCGCCTTTGGTCAGGCGCTGTTGCACGGTGGCCGCGGCACGGGCTGGATCCCTGGGGAGATTGGCCGCCAGTTCGGCCTCGATGCGTGAGGCGCGATCCAGTTCGATCACCTGGGCGTTGCCGGGGTTCTGGATGGGGTGTTGGGTGTCGGTGATGACCCGTATGTCAGCGCTCTGGGCCAGCGGGCTCAGCAGCGAGGCCAGCAGACCGGCGGCCAGCGTGTGTCGCGAGGAGAGAGGGATGGGGATGGAAGCCGGCATGTCGGAGCGCCATGAAATGAAACATGGCGACAGTCGACTCCGACGCGGGATTGGGCGCGACAAACAAAAGGGAGTCGGTGGCCACCGGTTTCACGGGGAGGATTCGCGTACGATCATCCACGCGAGGAATGCGTGGCGGACTGGATTGCGGGGCGGCATGTGCCTCGCCGTAGTCTTGAAGACTGTTGGCTACCTTGGCTTGTCGCCAGCCGCGCCGGCGGACCATTCGGGAGACTTGGCCGGTGCTTGTGGCGCGGCCAGCAGATCCAAGGCGGAAAGGAGAGCGTCACCCTGTACGGGGCCGGTCAGCACCATCGAGCGATCGGTGTACCGGTCGATCACACGCAGCGATGGCGTGGCCTGCAGACCGTCCTGCCGAGCCTGGTCGACCTGGCTACGGATAACGGTGGCGGGCCATTCGCTGTCCAGGCAGGCCCGTACCGTCTTGTTCAGCCCGGGCGGTGTGGCGTCCGGCGGCAGGCCCGCGCCGCCGCCTCGGGTGTGCAGATAGAGCCAGGTGATCATCTTCCAGTAGGCTTGCTGTCCGCCGGACTTGCCGGCGCACTCGGCGAGGCTGGCCAAGCGCGAGGCGGCGGGTTCGTGCGCAGCCAGGGGCAGGTGATGCCACTGCAGCCGGATGTCGCGCTGCTGCGCGACCCAGGCCGTCAGCTCGGGGTAGTAGCTCTTGCAATACGGACACTCCAAGTCCGCGTACAGGATCAGGGTGAAGCGAGCGTCAGCGGCCCCCTGATACCAGGGCGGACCGGACGGGAATGGTGGCGCGCCCACGGCGTCGTTCGCCTGCTGCGAAGGTTCCGATGGGCGAGGCATCGAAAGGCGCCAGATCAACAGTGCCAAGACGGCCAGCGCCGCCACGGCGGCGGGCCAGCCAAGGCGGCGCAACGGATTGCGCGGCAAAGAGGTGGTCGATCGCATCGGGGCTCCCAGGTGGGTGTTCGGCGCAATGCCGATGCCCGAGTCCAACATGCCGGGGGTGCTGGGTAGAGCAACAATCCGGCGCCGGTGTTGCCCTTTTAGTTCCTGCATCTTGGGCGCCGATGCTTGATGGGCTAAGGCAAGACGACCGGGAGAGGCTGGCGCTGCCGATCTTTTTTGGCCCGTCCCGTCCGTGTGAGTGTCGTCGAACGCCTGGTGCAAGAGGTCGGTGTATGCCTTCGGGCAGTGGAGGAGGGCACGCCACTGCGGCCAAAGAATCTCTTCACCCGGCGCGGCCAGGCGACGTAGCGGGGGCGGTCCGATATGGAACGCCTGGGTGGTCTCAGTTCAAATGGTTGTGGATCAGCGACAACTGCCGCGCTGTCAACTCAACCTTGGACTCGGGCGTCAGCGCGTGCGCCACGCCGAGCCAGAGCAGTTCGCCTCGGCTTTCGTCGAAGCTCGGATGTGGCCCGGAACCCGACGCCGTGGTCAACGGGCGGGCATCCGATCCATGCACTGTGGTGACACCCTCGTCGGTGACCCACAGCCATAGCTTGCCAGTGGGGTTGGCGATTGCCGACAAGAACTGGATGCGGACCAGGCATCCCTCGGATGAACTGAACACCTGCGCGATGTCGTAGCGAGCCGGCGTCATCAGGCTCTTCTCGTATGACGGCAAGGTGCGGTCACAAGCCGAAGTCCTCGCGAAAACGCTCGATCTGGTGCATACGCTCGTGCAGGATGGTCACGATGCCGATATCGCCATTGGCGAGCCTGCGCCAGTAGACGAAGTGCCGTTCGTAGCGGAAGAAGTAGCCCTGGACGCCAAACTCGGCGGGCACCGGACGCGAGGGGACGGCATGGGTGTCGATGCCGTCGAAGGCGGCGAATAGCCCGTTGATGTAGCGCTCGGCCTGCGCGCTACCCCAACGGTGGTTCGTGTAGCGGTAAATCTCATCGAGACGGAACGAGGCCGCCTCCTGGACACGAATCCGGGCCATTCCCTCAAGCCTTGTTGCGGGCGATGACGTCAGCGGCAGTCAAGGGACGATAGCTGTCCTCGGGTGCGTTGAAGGCGTGGACCAGCTCGGTCCGCAGCCGCTCGAACCGCTCCTGCTCGACCCGTTCCTTGTCGCGCCGGATCAGATCCCGGATGTACTCGCTGACGTTCTCGTACGATCCGTCCTCGCCGACGTTGGCGGCGACGAATTCGTTGAGCGTGCCGTTGAGACGGACGGTCATGGTGGTGGGCCGGGTGCTGCGCTCCATGGTGTCCCCTTCATGCGCTGGGCTGATTAGTGTATTCAATATATTCAAAAAGAAATACGTGGTCAAACGATCGTTCTTTTCTAACAGACCCTGTACAGGTAGCCGTGCTCTAGGCAGTGGATCGCAGCCCCGGTTGCACAAGCGACCTTTGCCAGGCCACTGGTCAGGAGAAAACGCCATCGTAGGGCAAGGTCTCGATGCCCCTCGCGCGGTCGATCTTTTCGGCGACCTTGAAGGCGGCTTGCAACTCGGAGATGCCGAACTGTTGCATGAGTTGGTAGCGTTCGGCCTTCTCTTCGGGTTCGGTCTGCGCGAGCGCGAGGTACAGGCTTGGCGGCACGGCCCGGAACAGCACTTCCATGCTCTTGGAGAGGATGACGCCTTCGCTGAATTTCCCCGCTTCTTTGCGCACGGACAGCATCAGCGCCTTCTGTGCCGGCGACAGTTCGCGGAAGCGCGCGATCTTCTCCACTTCATCGGGTGGCATGCTGAGACAGATCCACCACTCGATCATGTTGAGCATCGGTTCCGCGGCACGCGGCAGGTCGTCGATGTTCTGCGTCGCGAGCCAGAACCACGCTCCCAGCTTGCGCCACATTTTTGTGATTTTCACGACGTAGGGCGCGAGCAGCGGGTTCTTGGTGATGATGTGCCCTTCATCGGTGACGTTGATGATCGGGCGTCCCAGGTACTGGTCGCGTTCGGCGATGTTATTCACCGTGCTGATCAGGCTGATGTAGGCGATGGAGAGCTGCGCGTTGTAGCCCTCGCGGGCATAGGTGGCGAGATCCACTAGTGTGATGTCGGCCTCGGGCCACGGTGTGCCGTCGCGGTCGAACATCTCGCCGTCCGTCCCTTGGCAGAACATATCCATCGCGTCCGCCATCTCCAGCAGCCGCACGCGGCGCATCTCGGGCAGCGTCGGGTCCTGGCCGCGCTCGCGCAGTGCGTTGCGCACGTCGCGCGTGAGCACCGTGCGCTTTTCGGCCACGCAGTGCTCGGCGGCGTCGAGGATGCACTGGCGGATCAGCGAGCGGTCGGCCCGCGTCATCCGGGCTTCTTCCTTGTCCTCGCCGCCCGTGATCATCAGCCGCGCCGTGATCTCCAATTCGCCCAGCACGTCGCGCTGCTCGTCCGCTTCCATGGCCGAGGCATCCGGTGGCAGGTTTTCATCCAGCGCATCGGCGTCGAGCGTCTGAACGTTGCTCGGCGTTTCGATCAGCCGGCGCGCATCAGCGAACGGGGCCAGGCTGATGCCCGAACCCGGGGCTAGCTTGACCCGGTTCACGGTCAGGCCCAGGCGCTTGGCGAAATCGCTGAACAAGCCGAAGCTGTTGCCGGCTTCCACGATGAACAGCCGCGGCCGGTAGATCGCGGTGACCTGGTTGAGGAGGTTGTTGAGAGTCGCTGACTTGCCCGAGCCCGTGGGGCCGAACAAGAACAGATGGGCATTCATCTGCCTATCCAGCCTGTTCAAGGGGTCAAACGTAATCGGGCCGCCACCGCGATTGAACATCGTGATACCGGGGTGCCCCGTACCCTGGGCGCGGCCCCACACTGGCGACAGATTCGCCACGTGCTGGGCAAACATCAGTTGGGTGTACCACTTGCGCCGATCCTGGCCGGGGTTGTAGCAGCACGGCAACCAGCGCAAGTAGCTGTTAAGCGGCGCCACCTCGTCGTCCTCGCGCACCGGTTGCAAGCCGGCGTTTAGCATCACGTTCGCCAGGTCCAGGCCGCGCCGATCCAGTTCCGCCTCGTCGCGCCCGCGCAGATAGAACGCCAGCGTCCCGCGGTAGAGCTTGTGCGCGCTGCCAATCAGGGAGCGGGCTTCCTGCACGTCCTTCAACGTCTGTTCCGACGCCAGCGTCTCGCCCACAGCCTTCTTCGCCAGGTGGTTGAGATCCGCTTCCAGGACATCCTGCGGCGTGGCGACCATCGTCAAACAAAGCACAGTGTCTTCCGGCATCTGGTCGAACAGCGTGTTGATGGCATCCCCTTTGCGGATCTCGCCGGTCAGGTGTCCGGTGCCGGGCGGCATGCGCAGGCGGTCGGTGACCAGCACGCGATGCGGCATGCCGTCGAAGGTCCAGGTGCCGTGCGCCACGTCGGAGCGTGGCTGGCCGAAGAACAGCCGCTGGCTGAAATCCCGTCCGCTCGCCAGTTCGATTTCGCCGACCTCGGCCTCGTCGGGGTAGCGCGCCAGTGCGTAGAACCGTTCTCGGTCCTCCGCGCTCGGCCCGAGCATCGCGGGGCGCGGATTGAACCATCGCAGCAGCCAGTCATGAATGTCCGCTGCGACCATGCGCCGTGCCTGGATGCCGGCATTCGCCAAGCCGCCGCACAGGCGATCGCAGACGATGTTCAGCATCTGCTCTGGTGTCTGGCCGCGGCGGCTCGCCTGCCCGGTGGCACGCCGATAGACCACCATGCGCACGCGCCGCGTCTGGCCGCGCCAGCGCAGCCGTGTCACCACCGTGTCCTCGAACAAACCGCCCGGCTTTGCGACCGCGCGCAGGTGGTGGGCAAAGAAGCGAAGATAGAACTCGGTGAACGCGGTAGCGCGGGCGCGCGGTTGCACGTAGTCGCGCAGGGTCTGCATGTACTGGTCGAAGCTGGGTTCGTCCTGGGCGTAGAGCTGGAGCACCCAAGGGTTCTCGTCCAGTTCATCGAAGCTGTCTTGCAGGGCGTTTTCGAGCGCGTCGCGGGCATGCGCGAGCCATCCGGGTTCCCGGCCCTCGGTGCCCAGTGGCACCAACTCGTAGAAGGCGGCTACCGATTGCCCATCCTCCAGCAGCATGGACTTCGACTGCGGCAGGAACTCCACCCAGGGCAGCAATTCCACGAAGGACGGCGCGACGTCGTACAGCGCCTGCTCGTCCGCCATGGTCGCCGGCCTGCGGCCCTGGATGGCCGCGCCGGGCTCGGGGATACCAGCCTGGCGTAGGGCCTCGATGTGGCGCTGCCAGTCGTCCGGCCGTTCGTCGTCGACGGCATCGGATGCGGCCAGCTTCCAGGGAAGTCTCCAGCGCATCAGTAGTCCTCCACGCGCTCACCCGGCATGGCGTACTGCACGCGCTGGTAAAAGGGGAAGACCGTTGTGTAGCCCGGCACAGGTACAGGATCGGTGCCCGAAAGGTGCGGGTACACGTACATCACCAAGTCGGGATTGGGCAGGCGCTGGAACTGACGATAGACCTCGTTGCGCGCCGTGCGCGTGTAGCGCATCTGCTCGGCTGGCGCGGCCTGGATGTCGGCCTCGGTCAGTGGCCGGCGCAGGCTCTGGCGGGCATCCAGCAATTGCCGGCGCACGACCTGGCCAGTGTCACCGCCGCCGCCCGTTTCCTGCTGCCAGATGTCCATCATGGTGCGGTCGCTATGGGTCAGCAGTTCTTCCTTGCTGGTGGCGCAGCCGCCGAGCACGGCGATGGCGAGGGCCAGCGCCAGGTCCTTAGTCAAGTTCGAGCGCATGGCTTTCTCCTGCACGGTGATCGACCTTGCGGCCTTCGGGGTCGTGATCGATGGCGAGCGGTTTGTCGAGGTGGACGGCGACCTTGGCGCCGGGCTGCACATAGACGGCGGCGAAGGCTTGGCCGTAGAGCTTGCCGACCCAGTTCGACATGTCCCGGACGCCACCGGCGAGAATCTGGCTGACCGCTTCCTGGCCGCTGATGCCTACGGTGCCGAGGCTGCCGTCCGAGCCGACATAGGACATGCGCCCACTGTCGCTTTCGACGAGCGAGGCCATGCCGGCACCGGCCGCGGTGATCAGAGCCTGCGAGCCGAGGTACTGCTGGGCGTTACTGCGCCGCTCGCCGCTGACGCAAGGGATGCCATGCGGATCGCTGATCCAGCCCAGGCCATCGCGTTGCGGGTTGTTCTGTTGGTTGCCGTCACGGTCTTCGGGGATCGTGCGGATCGTGCCGTCGTTGAACACGAACGTGATGCTTCTCACCTGGCCGCGCACGCACGAGAGGGTCCAGTCGCCCGAGGCCGTGCCGGAGAACACGGCGCCGGCCACGTCGGGAATGTCGATCCCGTTGGCGGTGAGGTTGTCCGGTCCGACCAACACTTTGAAGGGATACGGGTCGTTCACCGTCCCGTCGATCGGCACGCGGCCGATCAGCGCCGTCATCGCAATCGACCCCATCAGTGTCGAGTTCGTCGGCACCGTGTAGACCGCCTTGGCGGGCTTTACGCCGGCGGCGTGGGCATTGGCATCGGCCACGGTGTCGGCCGTGTTCTCCGGCGTGCTTTGCGCGGGGCCGAAGTGCGTCGGGAAGCTCATACCGCTGCCCGTGTCACGACCGTTGTTGCGGCTCTCGGCCTTCTTGGCGTCGTCCGGTTCGACCCAACGCATGCCGCCTTCCATGCCGGCCTCGTCGCCATCGCGCAGCCCCAGGCCCACGGGCAGATCAGCGTGGCCACCGCCGTGCCCGCCGATGCTGTCCAGGCGCCGCTGCAGGTCGGCGAGCAACCCTTCGGTTTGCTGGCGCGCGCTGGTGGCCTGTTCCTGGTCGCGGCGCAGGTTGGCGCGCTCGGATTCGAGGGCCGAATTGATCCGCTGATCGATGGTGCTTTCGCGCTGGCGCAGTCGCTGGTTCTCCTCGCGCTGCGCCTTATTGTCGGACAGCGCGGTCTGAAGCTCGGTGCGCAACTGCTTCACCTGGGCGACGAGCGTTGCCACGGTATCGCGAGGGGTATCGCCTTCGATGCCTAGCGCCTTCATTTCCTCCGGCGTGAGCTTGGCGCCGGCATCGGCGGTGGGCGGTGCCGATGTGCTTCCTCCCGAGAAAAGGCGGACGGCGACGAACAGCACCAGCAGGGCCACAGGGATCATCAGCCACTTCAGGAGTCCGTTACTGCGCATGGCGTGCCTCCTTGCGGTCGGCGGCTTCGCGGTCCATGTCCGTGCGCGACTGCGGCTGCGGCAGATGCACGGCCGGGTCGAAGCGGTGGATCGCCGGCAGCAGCGACTGCGCGAGGCCGCGCCCGCGCGTCACCAAGTACAGGACGGTCGTGTCCTCGGGCGTCCCGCGAGGACCGAGCGTTTCGTGCTGGAAGGTGGCGGTGAGGAAGTCGCCTTGCAGCACGCGCGGGTCGAGCGTGAGCCAACCGCTGCTGCTGTTGGTCAGGCGCACGGCAGTGACCCACTGGTCTTCCAGACGCCACGACGCGAGCGCGACCGCGCGCACGGGCAGCGTCGGCATCAGCGTGCCGAGGTCAAGGTCACCACGCAGGTTCACCCGCATGACGCCGGGCAGTGGCTCCACGGTGCGCAGGGGTGCATAGAGGTTCTGTGCGGCAAAGCGCGTCAGGACGACCGGCACCGGGGTTTCGCGTCGTGTTGTCCGCGCTCCTGCCTGGTCCTGGGCGCGCGCCGTGGCCTCATCGGCACCGCCCGCCTGATCGCCGTCGCGCGCCGGGCTGCTGCCCTCAACGATGCGCACCGGCTCCAGCTCGGCTTCGCCGTCCTTGGGCACCTCGGCCGCGATGTCGAGCAGGATCAGCGCGCCCGTGTCGGCGTCCTGTAGTTGCAGCCGCGTGGGCTCGATCGGCGCGTTGGCGCGCAGGTACACCGCGCCAGCCGCGCTCTGCACGCGCAGGCGCTCGCCCACCTGGGCGGGCACGCCCACGCGGACGTTCCGGTCGATGAACACGATCCGCTCCTGGCCGACCTTCAAGGGCACCGCCAGCGGTATACGTTCCCAGCGCAGGATCTCCACCGCCTGGGCAGCGGAAGACATGACCACCGCGGCGGCCACGGCCAGCAGCCCTGGCAGTTGGAGTACAGGGTGCTTCATGGCGTGCTTCCTCCTTGGGGCGCTTGCGGAGACAGGCCGCCAGGCGTTGGGTGCGTCGGCTCCGGTACGCTGATGCGCTGGGGAGTGCCGTCGTAGCAGTCGAGCGCCAGCCCGAACGGGTTGCGGGCGGGATCGACGTCCACCCGCGTGACCTTGATGGGATAGCGCACCAGGGCGCGCTTGACTTGTTCGGCGCCGTAGTACTCGTCGGCGCTGATGTCCAGCGTCACCACCCAGTCACGGTCGGAGACCACGCGCACGCGGGCCGTGGGATCGTCTCCATAGCCGCGGCCGGGGATTTCGTAGATGCCGCGCACGCGTTGGCGTAGCTCGCCCGTGCTGCGGCGGTAGTCGTAGTCCGCCCGCAGGAAGGTCTGGCAGGACGGCGTGAGGTACGGCGAGAGCCTGTGGAGGTTGCGCGCGTAGTCCTCTTCGCCATTCGTTGGCCAGCGGTTGAGCGTCTGGAACACGTAGAACGTGAACGCATAGACCGATTCGGGTGGTACTTCCCACCATTTACGGGTACTGCCGGATCGGAGGTCGGGCGGGACGTGGATGGTCAGGTCGCGCGGCGCGCTCCACCAGCCGCCGCCCATGACCAGGGCGACGATGACCAGCGCGCCAGCACCCAGGCGAAGCGTCTTGATGTGCGCCTGCAGGTGGGTGATCTCGTTCTTGAAGCGGCTCATCGTGCCCCCCCTGCAACAGACCTGCGGGTGGACCAGAAGCCAGAGCGCGAGATCAGCAGGTGGCCGCCGACCCAGCCCGCCATCAGCGGATGGCGCGTGGCGATACGCCATTGCAGTTGCCGGTACAGCCAGGTGTCGGGGCGCCCGCGTTTGAGGCGGCGTAGCATGCCGCCCCCGATGAAGACACCCAGGGCCACACCCAGGATGACGAACGTCGGCGCGGTGGCGATCGTGCGGAACACCCAGGACAGCGGCGCGCCGACCAGCAGGCCGGCGGTGCCGGACAGACCGCAGCAGATCCACAGTTCGTCGGCGGTGAGGCCACGCACGACCACCGGGTGCCTGTTGAGGCGATGCGGAAGGAACGTCACTGTGCCGTCGGCACGGACATGCTGCTGCTCGGGCATACCGGCCTCGCCTTACAGAATGCTGGTGGCTTCGGTGAGCAGCCAGATGCCGATCACCAGCAGCACGGCACCGATGGCGACGGTGAGGCCAAACTGGCCCCAGGTCTTGCGGCCGGTATGGATTTCCGCGTAGGTCCCGTAGGCGTGATAGCAGACGCCGATAAACATCGACGCTACGACCAGGAGGGCCACGAGCATGATGATGTCGTAGCCGTAGTTCCTGATCGTTTCCATGATGCCGTTGCCGGCGCCGCGGGTCGGGTTCTCCAATTGCGGCAGCCCCTGCGCGAACGACAACACGGGCAGTGCGGCGGCGCCCAGGAAGACGGCGGCGCGTTGGGCAATACGCGAAGTGAGCATGCGGTCTTGCATAGTCGTGCCCTTTCAGGTCAGGAGAGGAGGAACAAACTCAGGACGAGGTACATCGCGACGAAGCGGATGCAGACGCCGAGCAACTGGCGCTGGTTGAGGCGGTGCTCGGACCACCCCACATAGGCCGCTCGGATAGCCCAGGCGCCCCACACGAGCAGGACTGCGAACACGACCCCGACGAGGGCGGTCGCCATCGACGAAGGCGCGATGCCGCTGTTGGCTTGAAATGCCGAGACCTGGGCGCTGTTCATGGCTTGCGCTTCGCAGTTGTCGTTGGCGATGGCGAAGCGGCCCCCTCGGTGCGGTAGTCGCCGGCCAGTTCGGAGAGGTCGCGCGGCTGAGCGCGGGAGGGGGTGAGATGGGCCTGGATGCCGGCGCGCACGCGCGCCAGGTCAGCCAGCAGCCGCGGGTAATCGAAGTGGTAGCGCTCGCCCGGGATATCGGGGGTATGCGTAGCGCTGCCGGCGACGGTGCGTTCGAGCGCGTCGAGCTGTCGCATTGCGGCGACCAGCTCTTGGCGTTGCGCGGACGTGTCGGCCTGGGCGGCCCATGGGGTGCCCAACATCACCGTGGTGGAGATGAAAATGGACGCGCCGCAGTACGCGGCACGACGCCGGTTTAGGTGCACCATCGCGCCATTCCTCGGGTCGATCAGCAATGGCTCGATCGTGGAGAGGCAGGCGGATTGGAGCCGCAAACAATGGGAACCGCGCGGCTACCGTAATGGTGAGTTGTGGCCGGGGAGATAGGGCTGGAGAAGGGGGGATCGTTCGCCTATGATCTGGACGTACTTCCTGCCCAGGGCATGGCAATACCGGGGCTCAGCGAGCGTTCTTGAAGCAGCTGTAGATCGGCTAGAGGTATTTCTTGAAGCTGCTGGCCGTCAGTACCACCGTGAAACCAAGCATCGCCACGCTGGGCAGCAGATTCGCTCAATGTGTTTCTTCCGTGTTTCGTCGAGCTACTCGAAGATGGGGTGTTGGCATTCCGTTGGACCGGTAAGCACCGCAGGGTGAGGTTTGCCGACCTGATGCAGTACAAGGAGGTGCGTGATCGCGCGCCGAACAAATCGAGGGTGGCCGATAACAGCGGCAAGACGCCGAACTAAGCGTCTCTGTGTAGAGGGAGCTGCATGGCAAGCATTCATTCGGAGTACCACCGTTTCCTGGCGTATCTGACCCAGCGTCAAGTGCACGATGACGTGCGCCGGCTCGCGCACCTGATGCTCGATCATCTGCAGCTCCTTGCCGAGGTGGGGACTGCACGACGCGGGCGCTCCACGCGCCTTGCTCCGCTGGCTGTCGCTCACTTGGCGCAGACGCCCGTGGCATACGAGTGGAACGCCGCCGGACCCGATACAGGGCCGGCGCTCGGGAGACTGCACCAACTCGATGTCGGGCCTTTTCGTGGCTTCATGCGTCAGGAGACGTTCGACCTCAGCCACGACATCACCCTGGTCTACGGCGCGAACGGCACCGGCAAAAGCAGCTTCTGCGAAGCGTTGGAAGTCGCGATGCTCGGTTCCATCAGTGAGGCTCAGGTCAAGCGGGTCGACCAACGGGTCTACTGCAACAATGCTCGCTTGCGCCGCCATGTCGCGCCTGTCCTATCGTCCAGGGTGGATGACGAGGCCCTGGCCGTCCAGCCAGATGAAGCCGAATACCGCTTCTGCTTCATCGAGAAAAATCGCCTTGACGACTTCGCTCGCATTGCCGCGCGAACCCCAGGTGATCAGCGCCAGCTCATCGCAACGCTGTTCGGCGTGGAGCAGTTCAGCGAGTTCGTGCGGGGTTTCAACCCCTCGCTCGATCAGGACCTCATGCTGGCTGGTGTCCAGGCCGCACAGTTGGCACAGCGTCGCCTGCAGTTGGCGAACTCCGAGCAGACGATCACCCTCCATCCACAGAAGATCGCAGCGGTCGAGGCCCTGGAGCGAACCTTGGCGCAACGCATGTCGCCTGGCGCAACCTATCAAACTTGCGTCGACTGGCTGCTCGGTACACCGCAACAACAGGGGCGGCTGCCGTACGTCCAGGCACAATTGGACGCCATCCCGCCTGCTATTTATGAGGTCACCCAGGCCCAGCTGCAGACCTTGCTGGCAGAGGCCTACCGGATCCAGGGATTGTGGCAGGCATCGTCCGGCCAGCTTGCCGCCCGCGCCGGCGAGGTGTCGTACGCGAAGCTCTACGAGGCAGTGTTGGCGCTGGCGGATGGGGCAACAGCTTGCCCGGCCTGTGGAACCGCACTGGCCGCCGTGGCGCAGGATCCGTTTTCCAGGGCACGTGAGGGCCTGGAGCAGCTCGCACAACTGGCGGCCCTGCAGCAGCAGGAGGCTGGACTTCGCACGCAGTTGAGCGAGGCAGTCCGAGTGCTTTGGGACGAGATGCGCCGGGTGGTGGCGGCGGCAGTAGTCGCCTGTCCCGCCGAATCGCATGCTGCCGGCCTACCGCTGCTGCCTCCCACGGCGGCCGGCAATTGGCTTGGTGCGTGGGTCGACGGGGATCAGCGCGCCTGGAACGCTCTGCTGCGAGTCGCCGGGATTATCGAAGGCATAGACGCGCAGGCGCGGGAGGTGCACGCTCAGCGGGGCGCACTAGCCCAGGAGCGTGATCGCTTGCTGCAGCACCAGCTGGAGGTCGAGCGGTTGCGCACCATGCGGGCGGCCGCCGATCAGGATCTGGCGGCTGCCCGCCAGACCGTAGCCCAGTTCGACGAGGCGAATCGCGAATTGATCGAGGCCGTTGCGGCGGAGATTCCCGTAGTGGCACACCATCAGCGGGTCAAGACTGCCTACGACGGTTTTCTGCCCGAGATTCAGGCCTACCTCGCCGCGCTGCCGGGCGTGCTTCTACAAGGGCTGGGAGAACAAGCACGCCAGCTCTACAACGCATTCAACCGGGCGGATCCGCCGGGCGACCTGCTGCACGCGTTGTGGCTGCCCGTGGCCGAGAACGGCAAGATCGAGGTGGAGTTCGCCGGGGAGCCTGGCGTCCGCTACGATGCCTTGATCGTGTTCAGCGAGGGGCACATCAAGTGCCTGGGTTTGGCGATTCTGCTCGCCAAGAACATCGCACAGCGCTGCCCTGTAGTCATTTTCGACGACGTCGTAAATGCGATCGACGATGACCACCGCGACGGCATTTGGCGTACCTTCTTCGAGGACGGTCTGCTCGACGACAAGCAGGTCATCCTCACCTCACACGCAGAGGAATTCCTGCATCGCATCCAGCAGGAGCTGGGCGCCCGGCGCGCCGGCGCCATCAAGCGCTACAAGTTCCTTCCTCACTGGGGGGAGCACGAGCTGCGCGTCGACAGTGATCCGCCCATGAAGAACTATGTCCTGCTGGCACAGCAGGCGTTGGAGGCTGATGAAAAGCGAGAGGCGCTCCGACAGGCCCGGCCGGCGCTGGAGAGCCTGACGGACCGTCTCTGGACATGGTTGGGACGGCGGGCCGATGGTCGAATCGAGATCAAGCTGGGAGGTCCTCGGTTGCCATGGGAGCTGAACAACAAGTGCGCCAAATTGCGATCAGCAGTGGATCGGATCGCTACCCAACACGCTGGCGCGCCGCAGGCGGTTGCAGCCCTCGTTGCTTTGCTCAACGTCAGCGGCTCAAGTATCGAGTGGGGTTATCTCAATAGCGGCGTTCATGATTCGCAGCGTGATCACGAGTTCGACCGCGCCACCGTTAAGGTCGTTGTCGAATCGGTCGCGGCCCTGGATGCCGCACTGGATGTCTTGCAGAGACGATGACTGCCTAAAGGTACTTCTTGAAGCTACTGGCCGTCAGTGCCACCGCGAAACCAAGCAGTGCCGCGCTGGGTAGCAGGACCAGCAGCGGGTGGACCGATACCGGCAACGCGAGGTAGATCACCCAGGGCAGCACGGTCAGCGGCAGCAGTGCGGCTTTGGCTCGGTGATAGACAAAGCCCGACTCGCGGCCAGCGCCGAACCGGCGCACGTCGCGCCGCACCAAGCCGTCGATCAGGCCGACGAATGCAGCAGTGACGATCAGCGGCAGCGTGAGCAGCAAGACCAGCAGGCGCACGAGGAACGTAAGCGTCGTGAACGCAGCGGCAATCAGATAGCTCTCCGTCCAGACATAGACTTGGCTGATGTAGTAGCGGAAGCTGCGTGTTTGCCCTTGGCTGGGCGCGCGGGCGCGTTCCGCGGTTTGGCTCACGCGCTGCAGCAGCCCCGAGCGCACGAACACCCATTCGTAGCCGGTATCCACCAGTTCTTGCGCCGTGCGCCCCGGCTCCTGCACAACCACGCTGCGCGTGAAGTGCCTGGACAGGTACCGCAGTTCGTACTGCAACATCTCCTGCGAGTGCCGCCAGCCCTGGTCCCGCCAGAACAGGTGCATGCCGACGCACTCCACGACGATCGAGAGCAGCAGCGAACCGATCAACACCCCGAGCAGTCGGAACGGCAAGGTGATGGTGCCGACGATCAGGCCCAGGCGCTGGTTCTGCTCTCGCTGCGCGGTCGAGGCGGCGTCCTTCATGGCGAGGCCTCGTTGCCGCTGCCAGCGCGTGTGGCGCTGGCCACCGCGGCAGGATCTGCCGGAGCGGCGTCATCCAGCAGATCATCGGGCAAAGCCGCGTCATGCAAGGTCGGAGAGTCGGTGAATTCCCACCATTGCGTGGTCTCGCTGTAGCTCTGGCGCATGTACCCAGCCAGTTGCTGCAAGTTCGCCGGCATGACTTCGTCCGGGTCCGGCGCCGGCAGCGGCATGCGCACTTTCCAAAGCTGACCGCCCTGCAGCAGCGCGAAGCACTGGCCCTTGGGCAGGCCGACGATGTGCGCCGGCTCGATCATCGGCACGCTGGATACATTGATGCGGTCCTGGGTGTTCGACGTGAAATCCGTTGCCCCGCGAATGTCCGAGCTGTCGGTCGCGCCGCTGACGAGGGTGGTCGTATAGATCTCGACCTTCGGTAGTTGTCGGGTCAGCAGTTCAGCGGTCGCGGTTTCACGCACGCGCAGCATGAACAGATTGTTGAAGTTGCCGACCACCTGACCGGCTTTGGCGCGGTTGCCGATGCGGGCCTCAATGTCCGAGAGGGTCTGCGTGTAGGCGGTGACTTGTAGGCCGGCACCGCCGCCTTTGTTGATCAGCGGAATGAACTCGTCGCCCATCAACTCGTTAAACTCGTCAGCGTGGACATTGATCGGCACACGCGCACCGGCCGATGCGTCCGGCAGCCCGTCATCGATCCCATGCTTGTAGATATGCCCGGCGACCGACACGAGATCGCTGAACATCGAATTGCCGACCGCTGCCGCAACCTCGGCATCGGACAGCGCGTCCAAGCCCACATAGACCACGCCGCGCTTGCGGATGACTTGCATCCAGTCGAAGATCGGGCGCGAGTCGGCCAGGTCGGAGTAGTTCGGGGCCAGAAGCTGCGCGATCTTGCCGCTGGTGAGCTTCTCCAGCAGCGGCAGCAACGATGCGACGATCTTGTCGAAGTAAGTCTTGTCGTAGCGGACGGCCGAGCGCAGGCCATCCAGCACCGGGTCATAATTGCGCGCCTGCGAGAGATACTGCTCCAGGGCCACCACGCGCTTCTCGCGCCCGATCATGTTGCGCGGGATGTTCTTCTCGTTGAGATTGGCCTCGATCTGGACGATCACCTCCCAGGCCCTGGGCTCCGTCTTGGCGAAGTAATGCCGGGCATACTCGATGAACAGCGCGTCGATGTTGATGACGTGCCGCTGGATCAGCACGTAGTCGGGGCGCTGTCCCAGCTCCACCAGGGCGCGGGCAATGATATTCACGAACCGCCACGCAAACTCTCGGAAGGCGGCCGAGTTGCCTTCGCCGGAAAGCTGCCCCGCGACGCGGGTGGCTACCTCGCTGATGCGGCCGAAGCGTCCCACGGCGTTGTAGCGCGCGGAAATATCCGGCCAGCCCAAATGGAAGGCATAGAACTCGCCTTCGCGGCCCGCACGCTTGGCCTCCACGTACATGCGTTTGAGCAGGTCCGCGTCCCCCTTGGGGTCGATGACGATCACGACCTCATGCTCCCCCGCGGCGTTCTTGCGCCGGATGTCCTGCGTCACGAACAACTCGGCGAGGCGCGTCTTGCCCACGCGCGTGGTACCCAGCACCAGCGAGTGCCCGACGCGCTCGCCGAGCGGCAGGCTGACGTCCACCTCCTTGGGTTCGATGCCGTGCAGGCGCGGCAGGCCGCCCACGGGCGGCAGCGGGCGCACGGGATTGAATGGCACGTCCCAGCCGGTAAGCGCGGGTAGCCGGGACAGTGGGAACGGCGCGAACTCCAGCCGTTCCTCCAGGCGGCGCGCCAGCCGGTAGGCCGGTGGTGGCTCGACATAGCGGCGGAACTCCGGCCGGTACGTCTGCATGAGCCTATGGGTGTGTTTCTGCTCCCAGAGGAATCCGCGCCCGATGAAAAGCCGTTGCTGGCTGACTGGCACGTCCTTGCTGGTCATCACGTAGCGCGGGAGTCTGCGGATGTTGCGCCGGTAGCGCAGGATGACGCGGGCATCGCGGTAGCGGATCGCGCCGTAGCTGCCGAACGCCAGCGCACTGCCGACGCCCATGACGGGGCTCAGTGCGAGCGACCACGGTGCCACCAGGGACAGAAACGCGGCGCTTGCGCACGCCGCGACGGTATATAGCTCCACGGCTGGGCGAAGCAGTACCTCGACCGGCTGTTTCCCCGACATGGCTTCATTGCTCGATGCCGGTGGCCGTGATCAGCACCGGGTAGTGCCGCAGGCCCAGACGTTCGGCCAGGTCGTCGCCGGACGCGGGCGCAAGGGGTATGCCGGGCACCAGGGCGCGCAGCCGCGCCAAGCCCTGTACGGTCTCCACGTTGACCACCAGGCCTACCACGCCGCGCTCGCGCAGCGAGGCCGCTTGGCGGCGAAGCCAGGCTTGCGACGCCTCGTCGTCGCCGACGATCACGAAAGGACGCAGGCCCGGTGCCTCGATCACCCGCCGCGCGACGGTGCCTGGCGTGAGCTTGGCGCTATGTACCGGCAGCATCGCGGCCTCGTCCACCGGCGTGGCGGGAACCTGGGGCGCTGGCATGGGCGGCCCGGCCGGCGCGCTGGCGCGCGGCTGGAGGTTCAGGGCTTCGTAGTACGGCAGCGCCGACGCGCCGCCACGGTCCTCGACCACGATCAACGGTTCGCCGGCGCGCGAGGCCAGTGGCAGGCCTGCCAACAGCACGAGCAGACCCTTCACCGAGAAATGGGCCAGATGGGATGTCGTCATGGAGATGTCTCCTGGCGTGCGGCGAGGACCGCGGCTGTTGAGTGCACGCCCTGCACGCGGGCAAGGTGGCGGGATACGCTGCGGCGATAGCGGGCGGCAGGCGCACCGCCCGCAGGACGGTGGTAGCGGCCAATCGCCAGCAACCAGTCCTCGCCGCTGGTGTGCTGTTCGCGCAGGATCGCGGCGGCGATGGCGAGGTTGCGGTACGGGTCGAGCAGGTCACACGCGCTGGCGTAGCGCCGCTGGTGGTAGCCGAGGTTGATCTGGCCCAGGCCCGCGTCGATGCGCGTGCGCGGCGTGGTGCGCATCGCCTGCCACAAGCCGGCGCAGGCATCGGTACGGGTCGCATAGCGGCGCGGCTGCCCGGCGACATTGAGCGACCAAGGCCATGGGACGATGCGCCCATTGCGGTGGATGCCGCTCTCCTGCAGGGCCACGGCGTAGAGCACCGTCGAGGGAATGCCTGCGCGTTGCGCGGCGATCTGGTAGGCCGGGGGCGGTAACTCCTGGGCGCGGGCGGCGTCGATACCCAGGCCAGCAGTGAGCGCCAGTACGCGAAAGAGGTGGCGCATGTGCGACGTCAGGGCTGGCGCTGCCATTGGCCGTTCACCTCGCGCACGACCGCTGGCAAATCGCCGGGCAGGCCCAGCGACAGCCAGCGGCCGCCGTCGTGATTGAGCGTAATGCTGCCGCTGCGCACGCGCGCCGGATCGACGTTCGCGCGCTGGGCCCAGTCGCGGATGCGCGCATCGTCCTGGCGGCTGCCCACCATGTACAGGTCGAACTGTGCGCCCGCCGATTGCAGGCGCTGCACAAGCTGTTCGCATGCCGTGCAGCCGTCCTTGACGAACACGGCCGTGCGGCCGGAGCCGCGCGTGGCCGCGGCGGTAGGCTTGTCATCGGGCAGGTTCACGCGCTGCATGCCCGGGTTCAGGCGCTGCCAGGCTTCGTCGTAAGCGCGCTGATAGGCGAGCAGCTTCTCGACGCGGCGCGCTTCAGCCTGCACCTGCAACTCCGCGTAACGGCGTCGTTCCGCGTCGGTGCGGGCCTCGATGCCCAGCACGGACAGCGGGTCCAGTGTTGGCGAATAGACGCCGATCGGTCCCTCCATCAGTTCCCGATAGCGGGCGAACTCGTCTTCGCGCAGGCCCCATTCCTTCGCCAGCCGCGTGTCCTGGCTGTACGCGATCTGGCTCTGGCTCGTGCGAGCGGCTTGTACATTGGAGGCTTGCTGGGACGACTGCTGCGCCGACGCTGGCAGATGCAGCGCCGCCAGCAGCAGCACGGGCACGGGGATGGCGTGGCGTTTCATCGCACGGCCCTCAAGGGATCGCCACGCGGCGGGTCTGGTCGCCGGCCTGGAACACCGCGGCGTTGCCCTCAACCGCCTGCAAGCGCCATGGGCCGATCGCATCACCTGGCAGCAGCACCTGCACCTGGTCGGGCGTGATGTTCCCGCTGCTTGGCGCGACGGACACGCTGCGCTGGCCGGCACGCAGTTCGGCGCCGACGATGCGGAACGGCAGTGGCGGCGGTTCGGGCTGGACGGCGGACTTGCTCGGTGCGCGTGGGTGGGAGGGTGTTGCCACGCGCGCAGTCGTCTGGCGTTTCTTGATCTGCTCGACTTCCGCACGCAGCGCCTGAAGATCGTCGGCCGTGGCATGGCCGACGAGTGCCTGTTCGACCTGAGCAATGCGTGCCTCCAAGGCTTGGCGGGCGTCTTGCAGGCCAGCGACCGTTGCCGCTGCGGGCCGCCGCTGCAAGGCCTGGGTGGTTTCGGCCAGCTCGGATACCTGTGCTGCGATGCGGTGCAGGCGGGAATCGAGCCGTTCCTGGTCGGCCTGGTTGTGCAGCGCCTGGTAGCCCAGGGCGACGAAAACGCTCAGACCGAGCAACCAGAGCCAGAGCAGGCTTTGCACCACTACCACGGCGGCGGTCGGGCGCCGCGCAGACTGCGGAGCGTTCATGGCTGGCCTCCCGGAACCGAAGGCGTCGACGGAAAGGCCTGCACCGCATCGCCGGCGGTCGGCTCGGGTGTGGGTTCGGTGGCTCCGCTGTCATCGGATCGCTCGAAGCAGATTTGCCGTGCCCGGTCATCCGCGTGCAGTTCCCAGGTCGGCCCGGCCAGCGTGAGCAGCGCGTCGCGCAAGGTCATGGGGCCGAGATGCAGGTGTGCCGCCGGCAGCGGCAGCGCGTACAACGCGATCACGGCGTGCCCCGTCTGGCACAGCCCGTAGCCGCTGCGTTTCAGTACATGCCGCAGCCCATCACCGACCGTGGCGCGAGCATCCTCGGGCATCGACACCTCGATGGTCTGCAACAGCAGGTCGCGCTGCGCTGCTGTCGGTGCCAGCTCCACTAGGGTGTAGCGGCCGTAGCGCACGACGGGGATGTACTCGGGCGCCTCGGGTTCGGGCGCGGTCGAGGCTACCTCGAAGGCATCGGGCGCCCGCGGCGCCGTCGTCGTCGCGCAGCCGCCAGCCAGCACCGACCAAAGCAGGCCGAGAAGTCCCACCAGTCGACGGCGTTCGTGATGCTGAAACCAGGGTGAGAAGGGGCACATAAGCTCGGCGTCCTGAAACATCGAGCCCTCACCATCGCCGCTAAGGCCCGGGGCAGCAGCAAACAATGCGAACCACGCTGCGTCCGATTTACCGGCAGCGGTCTAGTCGAACAAAAGCGGCCTTGAGGGGGCCGTAACGGAAAAGCTCAGGCGCGGTCG